>FWPV01002436.1_pt1 | contig 45769 bp, 44 predicted proteins | sample 2228371 | NCBI WGS metagenome assembly FWPV01 (sample SAMEA103939776, study PRJEB20133) | metagenome
CTTTCAGATGCAATGGGAATATTTAAAGAAAAATTCAGGTGTGGCATTGGTAGGGTCTAACGTAATGCTTCACCAGGCAAACGGAAAACCGCTGTGGTCCACTCGCTTGCCCATATCGCCAGTGGAGGTACTGTCGGCCTTTGCTGTCGCTAATCCTTTTGCTCATGGGGCGACGTGCTTTCGTAAGGAAGCTGCTTTAAAGGTAGGTGGCTATCGCGAGTTTTGTACTGATGCAGAGGACTATGATTTTTTTTGGCGCTTATGCGAGCGCTTTGGGGGTGCGAACTTGCCCCAAGTTTTATACCACTATAGAATAACTGGGACTTCAATCATGGCTAAAAAAGCCTTGTCAAACCTCAGGTCTTCCGCAATTATTCGGGAGTTAGGAAGGATGAGAGCGACCCACGGCCATGAAGACGTGGAGCAAGCCATAAAAACTGTGGAAGATGGCCTTAATCATGAAGGGCTCAATGCGGCAGCCATGCTTAGGCAAGGTACACAAAACATGCTTGCAGGAAAATATTGGTCGGCATTCTTGTTATACGCGAATGCAGTGTGCGGAAAGCCAAGCAACTTTACTCGATATCTCTACGTTCTGAGACTGGGGGCGTTCATTGCCTGCCCCTGTTTAAGGAAAACATTTTTCCAAAACTACTGCTGACAGCGGAAAAGCCGTTTACGGCAATTATATGAGTTACACTCCGCGCCTGATGAAAGGTGGTTGAGGCGAATTCTATGATAATGCTGGAGACGGATTAAACTATGGCGGAAGGTTGAGGTCGATGCCACGTTCCTCTGGATGCGTGTCAAAAACACAAGGTCATGCCGGGGACGCCGGTGATTCGGCAATACGTACATTGATTTACCTCACATCGGGTTCGGTGCCGCCAAGGTTCTTATGTCATAGCGTTGTTTATGGGGTTAGAAGGCCTCAATATAATCCGGTGATGACCCATGATTTCGATTCTCGGGAGGTCTGGGAACCACATTGGACTTGGGGAGAGGCCGATACCTGTGGGAAAGCAGCGACGACGTCTAATCAAGGTGGAGCCGCCGGTTACCCGAACGCTCCCTCGCAGATCCCGGCGTGCAGTATGGCTGCGCCGGGCTGCTCAGGACTAAGCGCCTCCGCATAGATTTGCTATTTCCGGTAGTGAGCTTTGCATGGATCCTTCCAGCATTTCGGAGCCAGCCGATTTTTTCCTTTGCGAGCTACGGAGCCCCGTCGCGCCCTTCGTCATGTCATCGGTATAACCGCCTCAAAGTAGTACGTTGCGCTCGATGTTTTCATTGCTCACCAGTCGGTCGTGTTTCGCGTTGTTCCGCCTTACCTCTCAGGGGAGAGAAAGGGGTTTGCCAGCTTTCCTGGCATCTCTCACCCGCGACGCACGCGCTCTCAACCCGGCAGGCCCTCCAAGGACTTACCACCACGGTCCCTTTGTCATGGCTTCCGGAACGATGACGCGACCTTGGTCGCCGCCTGCTCTAACGAGTCTGAATCGCTTAGGTAGTGCGGCCCTCATGAATCCCGCATGGTTCTATGTGTATGCTTCGGATTTCTCGCTATGACGTCCTTGACTTCTCCTCCATATCCGCACCACTCGATATGGAATGCTGGCTAGGACTTACCTGTTGGGACTTTCAGCCTTAAAGGGACGCCAGGGTGCATCTGGCACTCCGACAATTCTTGGGAGTGAACGCCAAAGGCGAAACTTTTTCAAGGGACATGAATGAAAAGCGGCATGGGACGGAAACCAGACATGCCCAATGTGGACAGTTACGCGCTGCACGAGTTGGGTACAGCTCCTGCATCTTAGCCACGACTTCGCTCAGGAGGGTTTTGATGATCGCGTTATGTGATCCATTGCCGTTGAATATACAAGGCGCCACGGGAACACCCGGATCTACATATGACAGATTCGCAACGACCTGTTTGATATCAGGACGATAATCCTTGTCGTACCCACTGAACAAGAACGCAATGGTAGACACCGTAGTCCAGATAAACATTGTAATCACCGTAGACTGTCGCGCGTGCGGGTGTCATCATGAAGACTCCTCCCATCAAGATAGTACTGTTTGCGGCATTTATGGCAACGGTGGTAAGAACGAAATCGACCCCTATTTAAAAAATAACATGCATAATTCGGCCTGATGGTCTTTGTTGAGGTTCCAATAGGGATGTCCTCACTGAATAGAAGCTCCATGTCGTGATTCAGAAAGCTCTGTTCCAACTTGTAAAGAGGGCTTCTCCCGGGAATCGTATCCAAAATCAGGGCCAACATGACCTAGCCGGATTGCACTTTGGAGGACACGAGGGTTCAACCTCATCCCGCATGCCAAGCTTTTCGTATATCACGCAACGATAGGCAGAAGAGGCACACCGCTGGCTCGAATCTCTTCTCGTCGGCCCCTCGCTCCCAAAATTTGCCTTACTTGTCGTGGGTAGTTTTCTTTACAAAAAATCCGTAATTAAAGGCACGAAATGGTGCGGAATATGACACATGATGCAAATGACTAAATTACGGTCATTTTTTGTTTTCATGTGCCTTTTTTTCATTGTGCTTTTGCCGCGTATTTTTGGCAAAATACCTTCAGACATGTTAGTCTTGTGCCCTTTGTCCGTCTATTTGTTCTTTAGCCATCTAGGCCGTGGTCAGTGCGGAAGCGTTTACGGCGTACAGCGCAAGTTGCTGAAAGCATGGCTCTGGTTCACGCCGTTTTTTGCCTACACACTCATCCAGAGCTTCTTCGTAGAGTCCATTTATTGGATCCAGTGGGGGGGGCATATGATTCTCATAGCGTACGTGCTCCCCAGGCTTTCCCTGACATTAGAAAAAAGAGAATTGAGCTGGGTTTTCCTTGCCGTCGTATCACTCTTGGCGTTGTCCATCATAATGGAAGTATTTGGCCCCGCGGAAGTCAAAGATTCTTTGTATCGTCTGACTCGCGCAGAAAGGCAAACGATGAGCTACGAAGAAATGGCCAGACACTTCATGCATAGGGCGTCCGGCTTAGTGTCTGACATACCCGGGGCTGGTGGTGTTTTATGCCTAAGTTTAATGGTCCTAACGTCATTCCTTGGTCAGAGTGGGAAGGTAAGCGGGAATGAACGACCGCCTTACGTGGTTACTTTAATGGTATTTTCTTGTGCGGGGATAGCGATTTTTTTCACAGCTCGTACGTGGATTGGATTATATGTTGTTTTCCTCACGGTTACCCTTATAATGTTTCGGCGGCTTTCGCTGATCCTGATTCTCGTATGTTTGACATTGTCCATACAAGTGCTTCAGTCGATTTTGGAACATGAGTCGACAAAATGGATGTGGGGCTACGTAATGTCAACTGCGGAACCCTTACTGCATTTGGAAATTCAGGAGGCCGGCGGTTACCGAGGATTAATGGGAGGCTATGAGAGAGGATCATACTATTGGGATTATGGTTTGTTTACGCAGGTTTTTGGAACCGGAATTTCGTCAAGATTTGAGGATGTAGGTACCGATATAGGCTGGATGAGACTGTTGATAGGTGTTGGGGCGATGGGTACCGTTATTCTTGTCTTAGGTCACTTGGGCCTCTTGATCAGTCTGGTCCGGGACATCCATTCGCCTCATTTGAGGGCTACCATATGTTCTATGTTGGTTGTCCAACTTGTCTATGCGTTCAAGGGCAACTCTTTGTATGGTTTAATCGTGACTCCGTTTTATTTTTTCGCTGTGACGGTGTTGGCGTCAGGTCACTACTGCCCCACGGTGACCGCGGCACGTAACCCAAGGGTCATCAAGAGTGCCAATCAGGTTTCTAGGATGACAGATCAGCCCCGGTTCTGGGAATAACAGGAAAGCTTTCCGTTATCTAACTCAAGTATTTTCGTTGGGTTTAGCGTGAGACGTGATATTTCTAGTAAGGAATCTTTTTTCCGTACTGTCTTGACACTGGTTGCCATGACCGTCGCAGCAATTTTCTCTATCTTTATTGCTGAGATATTTTTTCGGTATATTTTCCCCCTCCCCCCATTTCGCACAACCATCCCATTAAGGCCAAATGTGAAATTAATTCTGGAGACCGATCTGCGGGGCGTATCCAGCAACGGATCCTATTCTACTAATTCCTGGGGATTCCGCGGAGATGAGGCGCCCATGAACAGAGACGAGTACTTGACTATCATCACGATTGGCGGGAGTACTACACAGTGCTTTTACCTTGACGATCACAAAACTTGGCCGTGGCTTCTGCAGCAATATCTTAAGGAATCTGGTATAACTCGGGTATGGGTTGGCAATGGAGGAATAGACGGTCAGACAACAAGGGCACACATCCGGTTTATGGAGGAAATCATACCTGTAATTAAGCCAAAAGTCGTTATAGTGATGGCGGGAATCAACGATTTAGGATTGGCCTTGAAGGGTTACCCAAACTTTTTATTAGAGTCCCCCCATGACAAGAGGGGAACTGCAGCTTTGGATTGGGTGTATTCGCGAAGCAGCCTGATAAGATTTCTATATGTTTGGAAGAGTATAATCATAGACAAAGCCCCGGTAGTAAAACAAGCTCATCGCTCGAGTAAACCGAAGCCATTAGCATCGAAGGATGAAAAGTGTCCTACGATTCCTCAACGCCCTCTTGATCAATATGAACAAAATATAACTACTATTATTGGCAGGGCGCGAGAGGCAGGCGTTAGGCTCATTTTTCTTACGCAACCCCTCCTTTACGACGATTCAGATTATTGGAGAGGTTATGAGGGAATGTACACCGGATTCTCAACCACATACCCCATATCCGCGGCGTGCTTGAGGCGTTATTTGAACGTTTATAATGAAATGCTCGTGTCGGTGTGCAGACACTATGATTGTGAATACCTCGAGCTCCACAAAATCATGCCGTGCAGCGATGACTTTTTTTATGATGCATGCCATTTTACAGAAGCAGGAGCTGATTTTGTCGCGAGGCAATGCTTGAGATTCTTTTGACAGTCGTGAGTGTGAGAAGTCGTATGTGCTTCTGGCTCATATTGCTAAGGGGCTGTGCGAAGGCCCCTCAGTGGCCTGACCCGGCGTGCTTTCTTCAACGAATTGGTAATGTCTTACCCGGCTATTGTAATAATGGAAATAGGCTGTTACCTCCAAATTCCTGACGGTTGCTCCAACACAAAGCTAAGCCTTCAGATACACCACTCATCGTGTTTGAGCCGCCTTCGCGTGGCCTTTACGAATATATTGTTTTCCCATGACCTTTTCTGTTTTGGTGATCCGGGATTGCTCTTCGACGCCAGCTCAATAATCGATGGTCCCTGTACCGATGACATTCTAGAGAAGCTAACCCGCCTATTCCACTCTGGAATTTGTCAAGAGGCTTTTTGTTAATGATAAGAAAAGAGGTTCTCATAATTGGGAATTTTGTATCTCAACAAGGAGGCACCCGTTCAGTCTGTGAGGACCTGGCCATGGGCCTTGAAACGCGTGGCGTGCTCGTCCTCAAGGCCTCCAACAAACGAACAAAGATTGAACGTCTCGTAGACATTCTTTTGACCATTCATTCACAGCGCAGACGATATTCAGTCGCGCAAATAGATGTTTTCAGTGGCAATGCATTTCTCCTTGCGGAAATCGCGATTTGGCATTTATCAAGGCTCCAAAAACCTGTTATATTGACCCTGCATGGTGGCGGACTGCCCCAATTTGCGCAAAAATGGCCGCGAAGGGTAAAACGGTTGTTGGCTCAGGCAGCTGCTGTGACTGCGCCGTCACCGTACCTCCAGTATGAGCTGCGACCATTCAGAGATGATATTCGGCTGTTGCGGAACGGTCTTGACCTTTCCCGATTTAATTTTCGTGCTCGCAGTTCATTAAGGCCGCAACTTGTCTGGGTACGCGCCTTTCATAACATTTACAATCCTTGCATGGCTCCATGTCTGATGGCCCTACTCTTGCGTTGCTATCCAAATGCTCGTCTTGAAATGATAGGTCCGGATCACGGGGATGGGAGCCTTGCCGCAACCCGCAGATTAGCTGAGCGACTAGGGGTAGCAAAGGCTATTTGCTTTACAGGTCCTGTAAAACACACGGACATTCCTAATGTCTTAGAAAGAGCTGACATATTCATCAACACGACAAACGTAGATAACACGCCAGTAAGTGTGTTGGAGGCGATGGCAGCAGGCTTGTGTGTGGTAAGTACCAACGCTGGGGGGTTACCACATATGTTGCATCACGAGAAAAACAGCGTACTCGTGGAAACAGGGAACGCGGAACAGATGGCGCACTGGGTAGTCAAACTACTATCTGATCCAGCGCTTGCCGAGAGAATATCCAGGGGAGGACGCATGACGTCGCAATTACATGATTGGAACCTGATTTTAACAGAATGGGAATGTTTGCTAGATGAAATAATTATGGCGAACACACGGCACCCGTGAGGCATTAATGGGCATTGCTCACACTTGGAGGCACCATCAAGTCGGGACTGGCGAAGGCTAATTATCTATGAACCCTTTTTTCCTGTCAATGTATAAACGTTTGCCGCCATTTCTGAAGAATCTAGCAGCTTCTGTCCACGGTTATAGACTGAACCGACTCCGATATGGAAGATATTTTAGGGATATATTTCCAGTTGTGATAGAGAGAGAATCATATTCTCGGTTAGATTGGGCTATTTTCCAAAAAGAAAAATTGAGAAGGCTGCTTAGTCGCGCCGTGGAATGTGTGCCTCATTATCGGCGTTTGTACGAAAGGGGCAAATTTCCGATATCAGAAGTGTCAGATCCTACAGATCTTAACGTCCTTCCAATCCTTGAGAAAGAGATCTTAAGACGGAATCCAATGGATTTTCTTGCGGATAATTGTGACCTAAAGCACATGTATGAGGAGCACACTAGCGGCACTACCGGCACACCGATAAGGCTTTTCTGGTCGCATCGGACACAACAAGAATGGTACGCAATTTTTGAGCAACGGATGCGTCGATGGAACGGCGTGCAATGGGGTGATCACTGGGCAATACTTGGCGGCCAGCTCGTCGTCCCTGTCTCTCGGAAGAAGCCACCGTTCTGGGTCTGGATTTATCCATCAAAGCAACTCTACCTTTCCGTATACCACCTTTCGGGCCAATTCCTAGATTCGTATTTGGATGAGATTAAACGTCGAAATGTCCGGTACATTATCGGGTATCCCTCAGCTATGCATACTTTGGCATGCCATGCTTTAGAAAGTGGAAGGAGAGACATTCAGCTTGAGGTTGCCGTGGGAAATGCAGAGCCCTTCCTTGCGCACCAGAGACGGCACGTGGAAAAGGCATTTGGGTGTGTTACGAGGGAATCATATGGGAATGCAGAACTTGTTTCCGCAGCCTTCGAATGTGAACGAGGATCCCTTCATTTAGCCCCAGACGTCGGTATCGTGGAAGTGCTGGATCCTCAAGGGAAAGCGGTCGCTGCCGGTGAGACGGGCGAGCTTGTTTGTACAAGCTTGATCAATCAAGACCACATTCTGATACGATATCGCACAGGAGATCTGGGGCGAATGAGTCGTGACGAAACGTCTTGTTCATGTGGACGACAAATGCCTGTTATAGAGGGTATCGAGGGCAGGACAGACGACGTAATTACAACACCTGACGGTCGTATAGTCGGCAGAATGGATCCTGTGTTTAAGATTGATGTAAGGGTTAAAGCGGTTCAAATAGCTCAAGTTGCCCCTGACAGGTTAGTTGCAAGGTGTGTACCTTCAGAGGGGTTTGGAAAAACGGATGAGATGGTTATTAGAGAGAGGATAAAAGAACGCGTTGGAGATATGTCCGTAGATGTTGTTATTGTTACATCCCTAGCTAAGACCGAGTCAGGGAAGTTCAAAGCAGTGGTAAACGAGATGCAGCTTAACAGCCGAATACCCTAAGCAAGCGGGGTCATTTTGAATATCTTTCTGATAAATCACTATAGTGGTTCACCCATTCACGGCATGGAATATAGGCCTTATTATTTAGCCCGAGAGTGGGTGAAACTGGGCCACTCGGTAACGATTGTTGCTGCGTCTTTCTCCCATGTCAGACAGAAAAATATTACGTTATCTGGTAAGTACCTTGTGGAAATCATAGATGGCATTCATTATGTGTGGCTCAGGACACCACCATATTTTGGGAACGGTTTTGACAGAATTAAAAACATGATTTGTTTCTTGCGAGGCCTCTTTTTCTTACTGCCTCGCACGGGTGCGATCCAGCGGCCCGACCTGGTTATAGCGTCTTCGACATATCCTCTCGATATATTCCCTGCATTCCTGCTGGCAAGAAAAGCTGGAGCAACTCTCGTTTTTGAGGTTCATGATCTTTGGCCACTCTCTCCGAAGGAATTGGGGAACATGAGCAAATATCACCCGTACATACTGGTTATGCAAGCTGCGGAGGATTTTGCATGTCGCAAGAGCGATTTTGTCGTGTCTTTGCTGCCCAAAGCCAATATCTACTTGCAAACACGTGGTATGAGTCCGGGCAAGTTTGTATACATTCCCAACGGTGTCTGTCTGGACGAATATGAAACATTGCCCGCGTCAATACCCGAACCTCATCTACAGGCATTATCCAGGATTAGGGAGCAAGGGCACTCAATAGTCTGTTACGCGGGGGCCCACGGGCTCGCCAACAACCTGGAAACACTCATTGAGGCTGCTGGATTATTAAGAGGTAGTCCAGTTTCATTTGTGCTCGTCGGGCAAGGACCAGAGAAACAAAGGCTACAGTCAACTGCCTCATCACGCGGCTTAAAAAACGTCCTGTTTTTACCCCCGGTGCCTAAAAATGCCTTGGCTAATCTAATTCAGCAGGTGGATATGCTTTACTTTGGATTAAAAAACAGTCTGATATTTAGATACGGTATTAGTCCTAATAAACTATTTGATTATATGGCGGCGGCTAAACCTATTATCTATGCGGTACAAGCAGCAAACGATCCAGTGGCAGACAGTGCTTGCGGTATTTCTGTGCCACCTGAGAATCCCCAGGCTGTGGCGGAGGCAATAATAAGGCTGGTTTCCATGTCTTCTAGCGATTTGTCCAGAATGGGGCTCAGGGGAAGAACATACGTTGTAGAAAACCACGACTACCGAAAGCTTGCCGTGCGCTTCTTGGCTTCTGTGCGCGGCTGTAGCATCCCTTGGGTCTAGAGGTATGCAGGCAAGAAAACATCAAGAAGAAATAGCCGCAATTAAAGAGCGATATGAAAAAAGAAGTTTTTTATACGACGCCAGGTATGATCCCCTCAATGAGTACAACATCATGGTCGTCAGAGAGAGGTTTATGCGTATCCAGGAATTGGTTCGCCGATGCGGTCTGAGACCGGTTGGCGACAAGAGGTTGCTGGAGATAGGGTGTGGTTCTGGGACAAATTTGCTGCAACTCATACTTATCGGATTCAAGCCGCAAAACCTCGTGGCAAATGAGTTGCTACCGGATAGGGCCGCACAGGCTCGTTCGAACTTACCCAAGGCCATCCCCGTCATTGTTGGGGACGCAGCAGAGCTAGATCTAGATCCTGAAAGCTTTGATTTGGTTTTGCAGTCAACCGTATTCACATCCATCCTCGACCATGGCGTTCAGGAAACGCTGGCGAGGAAAATGTGGCTATGGTTAAAGCCAGGGGGAGGGGTGATTTGGTATGATTTTATATATAGTAATCCCAGGAATCAAGACGTTAGAGGTGTGTCCCTCAAACGCATACGTGAGTTGTTCCCAGACGGGAAAATGAAATATTGGCGTGTAACCCTTGCCCCGCCTATCGGAAGAAAGGTCACAAAGTTGAGTCGACATTTGTATACCGTACTCAATTTATTTCCTTTTCTACGGACACATGTTCTATGCTGGATTGAGAAAAAGCCCGCCCTAGGCTGAACCACCCACGCAGAATTGTACTATTTACCCAAGCATGAGTATCAGTTTTGACAGGATTGGACGGCTCCTCGGGCAAATTCTGGACAGCGAGGCATGGTTCCATCTGCTGCACCTCGTCTCTTTGAATGATCAGGGACTAATTCAATTTTTGCCCGCACTTAGGAGATCCGGTGATGCCCAAAGATTAGTTTGAAAGAAGGACTTGCCTCGGCCTATAAGTGGTTCCTAGAGAACAAAGAATACGCACTGACGAAAAAGCGCGGTTCATAACGTTTGTCTAAATTACAGTACGCTGGATTGGTGTATCAGCGGGGTCTGCGGTAAGTGGCACGTTCTCTTTCCATGTGCAGCGAAAATAAGATTGCCAATTTGACGCACCCCTTCTCGCAACAACAAACTCACAGCGCGGCATCATCCCGATCGAGGAGCCATATGGCGCTATTCCTTTTTTACCAGAAGCTCTCCCCTATTTTCATGTCAATGTGACCCTTGTCATGGGAGTGCTTCAGAATGCCACACCCGGACATTCTCGAAACTAGTTTTTATGACAGGCGCTATACACCATGGCGCACTCCAACTTTTAAGCATTAGCCGTTCCATCGGGGTAGTTAACGGCAGAAAAGAAAGGCGCAGAGGAAATTAGTACATCCGATATCGTATTCGTCACAAAGAAGATATTGAGCTCACTCGCTTACCCGTTGGGACTATCCCTCGCTGTTATATTACTGGGCATCGTCACATGGAAGCTCCGGCCACAAAAACGCCTGGGCTTTTTTCTTGTAATGTCTGCGTGGTCCTGGCTCTTTGTTATGTCGCTGCCCATTGTGACAACGCATCTGGTGGGTTCCTTGGAAAACAGCGCTGGACCATACGTGGACCCTGAAGAGCTTCCCAGACAGCATGTACAGCATATAGTGGTGCTTGCCGCAACTTACGTTGATTTTAGATCAACAGCAGCAGACCGCTGGGACAGGGCGGGCCTACAACGTCTCATGGAGGGAGTCCGGATTTTCAAAAGGTTTCCTGAGGCCAAACTGATCCTTTCCGGCGGCAGCTTTGGCGCCAACCAGAGCGATCCCGATGCCATGGCTGACCTGCCGGTTGCACTGGGGATTCCCCGTTCATCTCTCGTACTCCTAACAACAGCTAGAGACACTGAACATGAAGCCCGCCTGGTATCAAAGATTGTGGGCGAGCGTCCTTTTGCCCTCGTTACCTCAGCGATCCATATACCACGTTCAATGGCAATATTCAGGTCCCTCGGCATGCACCCCATTCCATGCCCCTGCGATTTCCAAAGTAAAAAACAGCCATCCATATATGTGCGTCAATTTATCCCCAGCGCTCATGCTCTCCAAACATCTACAGACGCCTTGCACGAATACATGGGGTTGGTCTGGTTCAGGCTGCGGCGGCAGATTAAAAATATCGGAGAAGATCTTAGATCATCTTTGGAACAATGCCCTCTGCCTCGGCTGCAATACTTCCCTGGCGGCCTCCAAATACGCCGCGCGTATGGCATGCGAACAGCTCCCATACTTCTTGCGCATTGTAAATAGAAATGCGCCCCAGGTCTGCAAGGCTCTCGTCCGCTTAAACTTGATAGCATCCATTCTGCCCTGCTGCTTAGCCAGCCTCGAGGTTCTGGGGCAGGGGTCCTCCCCCGGCCTTTTCAAAGGTTTGCTTTCCTCATAGAGCGGCGGAAGCGCCGTCACACCCTCCACCCCTGGATACTTTTCTATTACATCAAGACCTGTTTGTGGGGATTCAGTCTTCTGAGCGAAGCCAACTGACGGCCCAAGCCAAGAGACACATATGAGACAAGACAGGCAGACCAAGAATTTAGAAGGTGAGGTGTGGTATAATCGGGATAGAAAATGGGTAGATTCATGTACTCGTAACACGGTGAGCACGCTCTAATCACAGGTGTGGGGACCAGGCTTGACTGGCTGAGAGGTGTCCGAAAGAAGACGTCCCATACATATCCTGCGAGGTGCGGTTTTCCTCATCAAATCGGTAAGTACGGTAACTAGGCGGCCCCGCAATCAGACATGGCATAACAATGGAAAGGCTAATGTTTATAGTATGAGGCGCATGTAAATTCTTAACACTATGAGACATGAGCTTCTAGCGCTTGATATCCCCAACGGTTTTGAGAAAGCTTGCAACAGCCTGGGCAGTAGAGAAATACTGTTCCATGAACAAATCAACATCCCTGATATAAGTATTGGGGACAAATAACACGTCATAGGGTTTTACAAGTATGGCAGAAGCCATATCCCCGACATCAAGTATACGCTTAAGATCAAGACGCCTGCCAATGGGACGACCATTGATATCGCGAGATATGAGGATAACGCTGGTGAGGTCAGCATTCGCTGTTTTATGCCCTTCGGCAAGGGCCAGGGCCTGCAATGCGGTGATTGGCTGCCGTATATCATATGCACCGGGTTTGTTAACCTCGCCCATGATATAGACCTTGCGGGACTTGGCTTGTGCTAGTGCCAGGGAAGCAACCACATTCTTCAATTCGCCCATGCGATACAGTCGATTTACAGTAGCTTCCACGTCTGGTAATACCTGACCTACGGCGATGATACGTTCCTTGAGCATAGGCAAATCAATAGTACCATCAGGCTTTACAGTTACCTGAAGGACTTGCCCAGAGGTCAGCGTTGTGAATGAAGTAACCAATTCCTTGACCTTCTGATAGAACTGGTTAACCGATACAGTCACAAGCTTGTATTTACGCAGCCGCGCATCGATGTCAGCGCCCTTGATAATGTCTGCGGCAATGAGTTTGTCGGCTATGTGGTTTGCGAGTTCTTCTGGCGACAATCCGGCGGCCTTGATATCACCTACACCCGGGAGTGTAATCATACCGTCTGGCCGAATCCGGACTCTGCGGTTCAAGTCTGGATCGAGGAAAAATTCTATGTCAATTTCATCTAGGGTATCTAGTTTGTATGAGCCAGGGGGGATCGTCCATTGAGTCTGGAAGTTCACGGAAATCACATCATCCGGCCCAAGACGGTAATTACGCGCTACAACATCAAAGGCCTCCGCAAGGTCTTGGAGCTGCGGCGTCTGCCGAGGCCCAGGGGAAGGCCTAAACGGTGAAGGCATAAGCCCAATACACCCAGACAGCATAATACATACGGCTGCAAGAAGAAACAGAGCGGTCTTGTTTTGACTACGGGAGAAGAAAGGCACCAACCGTCCCCATACCCTCGAATACATCACTTCCATGCCGAACCCGCCTGTTCAGGCCGCAATGATTCGACAAAACCAAACCTTTCAAAGAGAACAACACGACACAAAAATACAGTGAGCAGGTTAGCACGAACTATTGCAATGAGTCAAGATAAATAGCAGGGGACAAACAAAAAAATTTAGCACGCTTGTGTAAATTATTTCGATAGGATATACACAATAGCTAATTGTTCACATTAACATATTAGTTTTGAGTTTGGTAAGGGTGGATCGCGGTTTGGGACAGGCACACCTTCTTCGGTCATTACACCTTCTAAATAGTAAAAACTGGAATGGCCACGTCACCTTGCGCGTCCTGACAATGACAGATGCAGCTAATACCAAGCAAGACCTGAGTCGGGATTCTTCAACCTTGGATACCCTTTTCAAGAGGTGACAGATCAAAATATGCTCAAAATTCGTAATTATTTTCCGCAAGCGCTGTAATCTTCGTCAACCAAAAATGAGCCTGCTTGATGGCTAGCCTGTCCGCTCAGCAAGATAATGCACTGCAGCAATAACAATTTTGCAGACGTCTTCATTAAGACATTTCTGAACCTTTTGGCAGACAAGATGTGAACCGGTCGCAAATGAACAGGTGCGCTATGTGACGTCTCTGTGTTCTCCTTTATTTTGGGCCCTGTAATATGCATTATAACCGTATCTATAATAGTGGGAATATCCGCCGTATCTATATCCATAATAGGAATAACGCCCTGACGAAACCCCCACGTTATTAAAAACAGCGCCTAGAATTACGCCTCGCTTCACCCGATCCAAGGCTACCAAAGAGGACCGTATTACATCCATGGAGGTTTGCCCTTGTTTTACAACGAACAAAACACCGTCAGCGAATTTGGTAATGATACGGGTGTCTGGGAGACCGGACACTGGTGGCGTATCAATGATGATTAGATCGTAGTGCTCCACCAGTTCATGGAGCAAGTCTTTCATTCGATCCGAGTCCAAAAGACGAGCCGGGTCTTTTGGAGGCGGTCCAGCAGGCAGAATATACAGGTTTGGTATGTTGGTCTCGACGATGCACTGGTCTGCGTTTGCCTGGGGCAGGCTCAGCAAAGTACTTAGACCCACGGCACCTCTTGGGATTGAAAACACCTTAGATACTCTAGGCTTTCTCATGTCCCCTTCAAATAGCAATACGCGCTCGCCGTAATTAGCCATGGTCGCTGCTATGGAAATGGCATTGAAGGTCTTCCCCTCACCCGGGGCTGCGCTTGTGACCGCAATGACTCTGGGCCCTCCATTGTTTGTGGTAAGCATTAGGCTTGTTCTTACAAGGGAAAAGGCCTCGGCAATAGCAGAGGACGGTTCAGAGGCCACCACTAATTCCGGCGGCTTGTTCTCCTCAGGTTGGGTATCGTCCTTCTCAAGTTTCTTTATATGCTGGTAGTTTGGAATCATTCCAAGATTGAGAAGCCGGAGCTTTTCGAGGTCACGACTGTCCTGGATGCTGGTGTCGAGATTCTCTTTTAGAAAAGCTGCGCCCACGCCGAGGGCCAAGGCTAGCACAGCGCCTATGAGCATGTTCAGACCCTTCTTGGGCCACACTGGAGTGATGGGAATAGAGGGTGGCACGACTGTCAGCATGTTGTTGCCGATTATCTCTGCACTCAGCTCCAACTCCTTGGCCTTTTTCAGCAGCGTCCTAAATATCTCTTCATTGGTCTCAGCGTCCCTCTTTAGAACCGCGAACTGAACGCCAAGGGATTTAGTGTCCATGGCAGCTTTTTTCGCTGATTCGAACACTTCCTCGGACATTGCCTCCCGCTCTTTAGCCGAATCTATGACAGACTTGACAGCCTTCTTCTGTTCCTCGTCGATCCTTTTCTTCAGAAACTGTATCTGCTTCCGCATCATGACCAGCCTAGGATAGTTTTCCGAATACACCTCTGACATCTGGGCATACTCTGCCTCCAATAGCGAAAGCTTGGCGTACAACTGTTCTAAGTCGGGAGTCTTCACGCCAGATATCCCAGCCGCAAGATTTGCCGACTGATCCTTCCCTAAGGCCTCTACCTGAAGCCGTAGCTCTTTGGTTTTCACAAGACTCTCTGCAGATTTTTGAAAAAAGGTGAGGATATGGTTTGCAGCGTCGTCCACGGATACCACGCCATGCTTCGCGGTAAACTCAACGAGATTAGCTAGGGACTTCACTACTTTTTCTTCTGCAGACTTTATCTCATTATTCAGCCACGTCACAGCTTCGATTTGGGTCCGTCGGCGTTTGTGGAGGTTTTGTTGGAGATACAGATCGACGAGCTGAGTTAGTCCCTCCTTGGCAAACGCTGGCGACTTGGCTTCAAATCCGACTTTCAGCAATCGACTCTGACCTTCACGCTTAGCTGATATCCTAGCGGTTACGTTGCTGATAAGATTTTCCCTAACCTTTGTGGGGTCTCCCTTTTCTTCGCGTCCATCATTCCCGCCTACAATCTGCTTTATAACCCAAGAAATGGCAGCCCCTAGGTAACCAGGTCCCGCGGAGACAAACTCGGGGTTCTCTGTAAGGTTCATCTTGTCGATAAGGGCTTCGACCAATGCCCTACTTTTGAGGATGTTGATCTGGGTGGCAAAGACTTCTGCCTCTACGCCACCAACCAACCCCTGGGTAATGGTTTCGCCTAGGTTGGAGAGTGTCGAACCACTTTCTTTCTCAAGCTCAATCACAGCCTCGGAACGATAGACGTTTGTTCGCGTAAAGGTGTAAACACACGCTACCATCATGACCAATGCAGCCACTATCAAAACTGTACGTTTTCGCCTTATGAGGATGTCGATATAATCCCGAAGCCCGAGTTCCTTTTCCCCCTTTTCATGTAATTCTGTGTCTATAATTGGATATGAATGGGTGGCATGTGAGGTGTGTTCATGTTGTCGTGGGTGTCCACGTTCGTGTAAAACTATCTCAGCATCGGAATTGTTACGCTCAGAGGGCTGGTCCAACTTGTCCATTGTGACTCCCATCGTCCATGTATTGCGATGGTTATAAACTTAATGTAACGCCGGGAACGCGGCAGTCAAGTATCAATAAAACCACACTAATTCCAAAAACTGCCCGCTCCACCAAAGGCTGACGGGTGTGTTGCCCCCCGTCTCACCTGTCCCCCCGAACGACATCTTTGTGTCCTGATACCCGTATCGAATGCCTGTGCTTCCAAGTACGGTCTTTGGAAGCTTGATACCGATGGCGTATTCCCACTCGGTTACGTGGGTCAACTGTGCCCGTGGAGACATTCCGGAGCGGAATGGCCACGGCGCACGGTAGCGAAATTCCAGCGAGGGCGACACAATCCATGAGGTAAAGGGGTTGTATTGGGCGTGCACACCAACCGTGACAGGCCAATAACCGTCTACTTTTTTAGTTTGGTTCGCGCTACTCGGGTCCCACCTTAGGCTGTAATGAAGCGCTGGCTTTTCAGGGTTGACATCCAGGTTAATGCCCGCTCGAACCCCATATGAATCTACGATGTCAAAATCTGCTCCAAACCTCCAGTGAAGCCAATTCACGTAACCGCCAGAAAGTCCGCGAGCCGGGTCAGGGGATCTGGCGGGTATATCCCTGATCGGGACATCCCAATGCACCCGGAGCGACAGCCGGCTGAACTGTAAGCGGGCCATGGTCTGGAAGTAGGCACCCTTGCTACTTAGACTGATGCCATCATCAGTCTCGAGGTCCACGGTGCGGCCGTTTTTTTCAAGGGTCCCTTTTATGAGGTCGGTCAAGACTGGTCGGAATCGCAATTCTCCACCAAAGCGCGGGGGGAACAATACTGGCAGGGCAGCGTCAAACGCACCTGGTATGCCATAGTCTAGGAAATTGCGTACAGGCCCACCAACGCCAAGAAGGCCATTTGCGGAGCTGCTGAGAGGCCATTGCGCGTGCGCGCTGTCTTGAACCCCCGGGGCGGGTAGCATGCCGGTTGTAACGCAGACTACACACACTACCACCCACGATATTTTCGCAGCTTTAAATCTCATACCTCACTACCGCTTATTTACATGCCTATTCCCGGCATACACTATGACATCTACCAGAGCCGGTCGAGCTGTGCTTCGGCAGACATAATAATCCTACCGTGAATGAGACGTGAAGTCAAACTTTAACGCGACTCTCGGCAGATTATGTGATATTAATAATTTTTTGTTGGAAATTATTGGAATATACTGCTTTGCTTAATTTGTTGGTTCGACTGTGGAACAAATCACCGGATAACACTCTAGAAAATTATAATGATTGTAATAAGTTCCTTAGGAATGAAGTGCTTGCTCATTGGAGCCACTTTGACCGGGTAGTTTACCTGCCGTTGCAGAAGACTGACAAAGCCAAAGCTGCGCGATTCTCATCGCAATGACAAACATTCATTAATGTTTTCGGCTACTAAATCGACGAGCCATGTCCCTGGCTTCCCACTCTTATATGGAAAATGTATGGAAAATCTCCTGCTATTTTCATCTCCCGTGGTGATGTAATGGGCGTTTCGGTGGCATGACACACCAAAACACAGTCTGGATTTGCATTTATTTTCCTAAGGCGACATATAGCCAAATCTTGCCACTAATGAGGTGATTTGACGTCCCTGCGATGTCTCTAAACCCCATCTGACATCTCATTTTACTTTGCTAGGAATCGCTTTATTCGATCTGCTATGAGTTTCTTTTTATTTGGATCTGACGTTCCCTTCATCGCTTTGGAGTACCAATACAGGGCTGACATGTTGTCAGCTAGCGATAGGGCATAAATATCTCCGATGGCCACCACGGCATCAACGTCATCAGACCTAAGCTTGAGAACCTCCTCGTACTGGGCTATGGCCTCTGCGTGCTTGCCTAGCAACTGATAAGTAGCAGCCATAGCAGAGCGAAGGAACGCGTCGTCTGGTTTAGCGGAGATTGCCTGTTGGTAGAAGGCAAGGGCCTCTTCATAACGTTCTGCACTCAAGGCGGCCTCTGCCTGATCAACCAGTTTCCTTATTTGGGGAGGTAGTGCCTTATAAAGTTCACTCTTCTTGAGATAAATCTCGTCGGTGATGGCTACCAACGCAGTCCGTCCATTTTCGATGGAGACAAGCGTAAAACCGAGGCACTCGAGTGCAAATTCTAGATGTTTGTTTTTTGACTGTGCGCTTTTTGCATCGCCTAGCTGCCACCACAAAAGCACGCAAGACGCAACTATTGCAAGGATCTTTTGCATACGTGCGCAGGCATGCAACGGCGACACTCCCACGAGGTAAGTTTCGAAAACCGGGCAGGGGTTAAGGGCTAAAGCATCGGAGCTAAAAACCCTGCGCCTGTATATGGGCCCTGTTTCGATCAGGGTGTGGACGGGGGGCCAAGGGGTTGGGTTTACAATAGGGGTCGTCGGGGTTTTCTGGTATAACCTTCAGCACAGGACCGCGATCTAGTCCAAGCTGATTCTTAATACCGTCATAGATGTACTGAAATAACCCCGCAGCATGCGACACAGATGTCGCACCGAGGACAAGACACACTAATAATGCAATGACTTTCCTTTGCATAGTTTTATCCTCGCCTCAGGTTAGAGTAGTTCATTTTTTTATGGGCGGTGCAGCGGGCCCACATGGCACACCGCAATACGGTGGTGGCGGTGGTCCATATACGGCAAAATGAGGCGGTATCCTAACCACGTGTTCGGGCGATGCGCAAAGAAAATACCAGACACCCTGTTCTTTCATGCCAATGAGGGTGTAATCTAACATGGGTGCTTTTACTGCACCGACAGGTCCCCCTGCCATGGATGCAGTCCCAAATGGCAAAGCGATCATAAGTATCGCTGCAAACAATCCAAAATATCTAAACATATTGGCTGCCCAACCTCTTGCGATTTTCACGGAACGAGTATAACAAGGTTGCTCATTGAGGTCAACTGTTACCTCAACAGCACACATCAATAGGCAAGAAAATTCTATGGCAGGTATCTGCGCATACATCCGTGGCGCCATGGTTTTGCTCCTCTCTGCTGCGTGCGTGGGCTGCATGTTGACAACCGGGGATGCGCTCAAAAACATTTATACCAAGAATCAGGCAACAGGAAAACCAATAGATGAGAAGCGGACCGTGGAAACGACCCCGCCGTCGCACAAAGAAACGCCTGAAAAGACGCCCACTGTGGTTGCTTCAGAGTCGCGTGAGAAACCTGAAATGCACACGCACCAAGCCAAAACAGGTGCTGATTTGATCAAGCCCGTGATAAGCGAGAGCCGCTCAGATGCAGCGAAAAAGAAGGGACAAACATCGTCGGCACCACTTACTGAGGAAGAAGAAGTTCGCCATGCTGCCATAGAGCTGGCCAAAGACATGACCTCCACGCAAAAGATAAAGCTGTGCTTGTCCGAAGCAGAAAATGAATGGTGGGCCATATTCTATGACGACATTGGCAACCTTATCGACATCAAGCAGTACATATGGAATCGGGATTCAGCATCATTCAGCCCGTTTTTAGTGCTGAAACGGATTCCAAAGTCGCGGCTCTCAGCGCATTTATCTGCACACAACCAGTTCAAGAAGTGTCAAGTAATAGACAACCCCGCTTGGAAGCAGCAAGGACTGGGAACAGGAGAGCCGAAGCATAAGCCGGAACAATAATGCAAACACCTTGAAAACCTAACCTCAAAACCACCGCAGGAAAGACCACCATTTCTTGTCAGTACGATCTATGATAGGTGGTGGCGTGAATACATCTCCTCGAATGACAGCGAGAGGCCATTCCTGGACCAACATACGGGCGTATTCTTGCCCCACCAAGGCTCCGGCGACTGCAAGGGCATCTTTTAGCTTCGGCGGACGAGACGAGGCCGAGTGAGCATCAGATGCCAAGAAGTGGACTGCTCGGGTCTCTAAAAGACGCCGCGCGGTTTCAAGGGCTTTTAGGCCGGCACCACCTGTCAAGCTGTCAGCTGTAATCTGTACGAGCAGGGATCCGTGAGGGACGAGCCTAAATATATGCAGAAAATGATCTGGTTCGTTCTGGATCGCCGAGTTTTTTTCAGGATGCGCGAGGATAGAGCGATATCCAGCTACCCATAGACTGACAATAAGGTTCTGAAAACCGGCCAAAGTCTGCAAAGGATGTAGTTCAAGCATTACATATCTAGTACCATTTAAGGTTAGGAGACAATTTTGTTCAAGGGCATCAACAATCCCTGGAGCCACTCTTATCTCCATGCCGGCTAGAACCGTAATGCCTATGCCGTGAAGCTTGAGTATTTCGTTCAGCTCAACAGCAGAATGACGAACCCTGCCGACCTCGGTAAAACAGGGGACCGTCCCGCTGTGTGGAGTGGCTACGATGTGGGAGATACCTTCCTCATGGGCTAATTTTGCCATCTGTATCGACTCCTCGACTAAAGCTGGACCGTCGTCAATGCCAGGTAGAATGTGATTGTGGATGTCTATCATTCTGAAACCAGTTTCCATCTCATTCGAGTCCCAAAAACAAATCATATTGGTAGTATATGGCTAGGAGCCTGTGCTGGCAATCCCGTCAGGTAAGGGATAGATAAACCGTGCTAGTTTGTCCAAGACATACTGAGCTCAACTATTGCATGACAAACCTACTAGTTTTTGTTAAAATATTAAATTATTTACTGCGTTTTTCCTGCGGCAGTTTCCGGCAGGACAAGCTATGGCGATTAAATCGTATTACACAAAAATTTATGACGGCCGGATGTTGTTGGTCAAAGGGCTGTTTGTTACGTGGACCATCCTGTCCGCGCTGGTATTACCTATCATAGCTGCTCAGGATGATTCTTGCCGGTCATTGGTAGAGGACCTGGACCGAAAGACTTCACGCCTTGGTGAGTACGTTTCTGCATTGCGCAATGCTCATCGAATGCGGGATTCACAATTGATCCAAGCGCTTAACGGCCAGATAGACCAGATACTCTCGGAAATTCGCAGTGCAGAGGCTAAGCTTAAAGAATGCCCTGCTAAAGTTGACATCCTGACACCACCTGTAGCTGCAGTTAAGTCCGAAGAGAACGAGTTTGCTAGTTTCTCCTGTGACGATCTCCGCAAAAAGCATATACAGCTTTCCAGAAAAATGAACTCTCTTGCCAGAAGGAGTGAAAGCGTCCTCACAGAAATGACGCCTGAGCAAAAGGCTGATTATCGCGAGACCCAAGAACTGCTTGCCAAGGTCGAAAAGCTTCTAATTGACAAGTGCGTGGTCCCCGAGCCGAAGAAACATATTCGGGGGCGGCGGTACTGATCAGCGGCAATTGAGAGGACCTCAAGGGATTTGACAGCGGTGAAGTCTAGTTGCCCCCGAATAGCAAAAACATTGCAAAAAAGTGATTCTTTGAGAGGAAAACTTGCTTCTATTATTTTCGATTAACATTTAGGTACTCAATCCATGTTAACCGTGTCCGTTGGTAGCCTACCATTTTTTGCGACATCAGGGCCGGTCTGGGGTGGGCATGAGGAGGACGTACGGCTGTTGCGTGACATTGTTCAGCGGAGCTGAGTAAAAATTCCTTCTCATCGCAAGATATCTTTGTCGCATGAATGTAAAGATCGACACGCCCCATTGACAAGATACACCTAAGTGACTCACAGTTGCCCGGATATCCTAATTTTACTTTTCACTCCAAAGGTGACTTATCGACGATAAGCTTTGTGCTATTGTGGAGATGCATTTTTCTCTTTAGACAAAGCATCATTGGCATCTCGCTGGAATATAAAGGGTAAGGCCAGGTTAAGTGCATAGTTTTTGTGTGAATACGAGCTGCACAAAATGCTTCATAATATGGGCTTTGATAAGCTAACGAAGCATTGGCGGTTCAACATTTGACGCACCGCAAACAGGGCGAATCACTGGGGCAACGGAACAGGATAGATTGTATGGGGCAAAGCCTTGGCATGCTTGTAACACTGGGGCGCTGCCACATGAAGCAATGCACGGCGCTTCTCCTCGAGTGATTATCACTGGGGCCGATCCGCATCGTACGAGAACGGGGGCCTGTCCAACACAGTGTTTGTAGGGGACTTCGCCTGAGCGGATCACTACGGGAACACATCGGATGGGCACTAGTGTGACAGGGATTGGACAAGGCTTTTGGCTCGTTTCAGCCTGAGCAAAGGCCTTCGCCTCTAGCTGTACTACCAAGCAAAGACACACCAGAGCTGCACTAAAGGCCACTCGTGAGTATATTTTTTGCACTAATCTCTACCAGCTTTATCTTAGGGATATTACCCATTGTACTCCACTTGCTTTTGCCAAGGCAAGACTAAACTATTGCCATTCTATCAATTCAATGAGTTGGAAAACTAGTCTGAGTCCAACTAATGAGAGCCTATAGCCGAATGAATCACCTGGCGGGAGAGAGTGGTTTACAGATTCCTTGCAGATCATAGCTTTATGTTGGTGGTAGAAGATCCGGGATTATTCCTCATACGACATTGATTGAGGAGGCAACAACGCTAGTCCTTCTTGTTCTGATTCTGCTTAGGCTATCCCGTAATTCGAGACCTCAAAAATCCAATTGTCGTGCTCTCACGCGGGCTTCTGGAAAAAGAAGCCTAAATTTGACATGTTTGAAGTTGTGTAGTGGTTCCAGTGTGTTATGTTGGAGCATCCAAAAATATTTCTGATGTTCCCCCGTCATGGCCATCATGGCTGGTCTGGTACATGAACAGGCCAGTCCAGACCAATCATGGCCGGGATCAGATTATCGAAAAATGCTCCTCTTTTTTCGCTCCTCCTCGATGGCCTTCCGCTCCTCGATCGTCAGGGGCCGGAACACGCTACAATTCACCCGGATCTGGCGCGGGTCGGGTTTGCCATCGCGCCACAATAACAGATTGCCCCCTGTGGTGCCGATCATTACGCTGCGGCCTGAGTTGGTGAGGTATTTCGCCTTACTCAAATCGACTTTGATCACCAAAACGTCGTCAGAGCCAATTTCGATCTCGATGTTGTTCATTGGTTACACCTAATTCTCTTTTGTGAAGTCAGGGCATTCCGGAAAAAACCAGGCAATTCCGATAAAGCGACCACATGAATGGCGCACGAGGCAATCCCTGCACAATTTCAGAGGCTCCTGACCGTAGAGCTCCTCCAATCGGGGATCGGGCGTCGGTGCATCCTTGGGTTTGGGGCATGACGGGATCCACCGGATGTTGCGAAACGTAGGGGCTTCGTACGCACACCAGCCTTTCCACAGATAGCCGCACGCACTGCAATTCTGTTCCCGTACTTGAGTTTTTTCACTTGCAGTATCTACGGTTACCTCAGCAGTCCGAACAATGGGCTCGGAGTGCGAGGCGGCCTCCTCGTCTTCATGCACAGGCAGGAGCTCGACAAGTTTTCCCAAATCAATTGGCAAGGTGGAGTCCTTTCATCTTAAATCTCTGTAACCCGGCAGTGGTCGCCTAAGTCGCTATGCATATACATTGAACCATTGAACAAACTGGTCTTTCATTCGTAATATCAGAATGATACACGTTCAAAAGCTATTGAACAGCCATTGAACACATTGAACAAACTGTTCAATCGTTCAAAATCCGTTCAATTATAATTGAACAGATAACAATATAGTATTATTACTCTTTCATGCATTCGTTCAACCGTTCAATGTATTTAAGCGGAAGGCCTTGCCTTCCCGTACCACCAGCCCTGCCTGCACCAGCCTATTGAGGCAATACCAAACGGACGACTTGTTTTCCCCGAGTCTCTCAGCAATCTCAGTCCCTCCACCAGGTTGCACCAAGGCGTTCAGGACCTTGGTCTCCAATTCCGACTTGCGGACTTCGTGGTGCAACCCAACCCAAGAGAAGATGCCTTCTTCAAGTTTCAGGACAGCTTTTATTTCCTGCGGGATCAATCGTCCCTCGACAGAAAAAATGCGGTCTTCAGGCTTGGCTCCCCGCTCCAGAAACAGCTTATAGTCAGCCACAGCAGCATAAGCGGTCGTTCCCATCAGACCGTCCTGGACGTCTTTCCGCTCAGTCTTTCCTGTATGGTGTGAGAAAATGAGGGCAATGCCTCGCGTACGAGCTAACTGGGCAACAGGGGTCATCCAGCCGTAAACAAAAGCGTAATCGTTGGTGACCTTCCTCCTCCTCGGCTCGACGCGAGCTAATGGATCGATAAGCACACACTTGATATTTGGATTGTCATCCAAGGTCTTCTCAAGCCAGTCAATCCCGAAATACTCGTCGTCAAAACTCGGCCAATCGAGGCTGAAGTGTATCCCGGTTGACGGCAGTCCTATTTTCTTGATGCGATCCGACAAGCTGCCACAGAATTCTTCCAGCCCGAGGAAAAGGATCTCGCAGGGAGCCACTGAGAACCTTCCGAAAAGGGGATTGCCGGCCAGGAGAGCTTTGGCAACATTGAGGAACCACCATGTCTTGCCGTAAGAGGGTCGCGCACCGATCACTCCGAGTCCGGGCCGTATGATGCCTTCGACTAGCCAGGGAATTTTCTCTTGCGCGCGCTGGTGAATGCATTCAACGGAAAGGATCTCCGGTGCCTTCATTATGACGGGATTACTCTTGATCGCACTATGGACTAGAGCCCGAATTTCGCTTTGCCCAAGCGTCTCCGGTTTCTCACAACAAGACTGAGCAACGGCATTGATGGCGGCAAGAACCATTTCTTCTGACCAACCGAGTCTTGCCAGCTTGCATGCTTCTCGAAACAATCGGCTGTTACGTTGGCCGACGGGGATCTTGTTGTCCGTTGGGAGCTTCTGTTCTTCAGGAGGAGGCGTATTGACTTTGCCGGAAAGCAGGTCCAGCCATTCTCGAGGTAAGTCGGCTACTTGGGTGGGACCCTTCTTTCTCTCGTATGCAGTCCCGGTTATGTGAATCGACGGTGGGGCTACAACATACCCTCCTTCGCCGCGGATATCGAGATTCGCCCCGAATTTGCCAGCATTGCAAGAGATGTGTACATGGGATGGCTTGCAGTAGTATAAATGTCGTCCTTTTCCGGTTACCACTTCAAGACTCGGAGGGAGCTTTCCGAACTTATTCTCCAACTTCCTAAGAGACTCCTCACCCTGGAGGCCGTCGCAGTCGATGACAACCAGAGATCCCCCCGTTACTATCGCCAGGTTTGCATTCGGCCACTTGTCCAACCATTGCCGTATCTGTACTGGATCCTGACTCGCGTCATGCAGACCATTCTTGGTTAGAGGATGTTTTCCGGGACTTGAGCAGTAAGGATCGTCGCACGAGCATTTTCCTTCCATTGGCCAATGCAGGGGCAACACGGGCCGGATCCTTGCGTACTCTAGTGCCAAAGCAATTTTTCTTTCCAGCGAGTGTGTGGAAAAGGGCTTCTGAATTTTTTCTCCTGGAGCCTGGGTATCGGAATTGCTGAGATGCCCATTCCGCTTGCCAAACTGTGAATCATGGAGTATGGTGCCAAGAAATGTTTGATTTATTCGGTTATGCCCGGTGTCCTGCACGACTGCGGGCTTTGTTTTATCCGGGAGGTTAACCTGCTCCATTTTGGCCCACCTCCTCTTCTAGGGGAGCCATACGAGTGGATGTCTCGTAGGCCAAGACGTCGACCTCCCTAAAGCGAACCAAAGGCTTCCCTCCCCGGCCACCGGTTAAATCTAGCCAAGGAAGCCTTCCATGCAGCCTGAGCCTGTCCACAGTTCTGTTAGAGCAATTCCATCGCCGGGCCACATCATTCTTGGTCAGCAATTTTTCTTGATTCATATGGCCTCCTTTATGGAGTTTTAAATAGAGATTAAGGCAAGTTAGGCATTTGTAAAGTGATAATAGGCAGTTGAGAGCGCGACAGGTTTCTAGTAAGTCTAGTAGCCTAATTATGCAATTTGGCGAAAAACAGTACGACAAGTTTTTTTAGGTTGGACCCGAGAGTGCCTGATCTGGTGCTCTGGAGGCTCAGGAGTGGGGTTCGATTTTTTTGGGGCGGCCAGCTCTTCTGTTTAGAGGCAGTCCCTTTGTGTACCTTTTGATCGTGCGGTCGTTGGGATAGAGTGGACCAAACATGGTGGGTTCCTTCTCCCGAACACGAGTCACTGCTCGCGTTTGGGTCATGTGCGGATCGGAGCGCAGGCCTTCCCGTATAATGTCGATAGCTCTGAGCTTGACGGGGTTCACCCGCAGGATCGCGCGGGGAGATTTGCCTCGCCGGTCTTTTGCAGAGCCGTATTTCTCTTCGAAAGCCCAGACATCCTCTCGAGCGAACAGGACATGATGCTCTCTTGGAAACCAATCTGCTCTCTGACCGCGCTTCAAGATGATATCCTCCGGAGCCGCTTCTATGCCATTGTGCGTGGAAAGCGTGTAAGCAGCCAGGCCGAGGTCTAGTATGAAATCCTCCAACCTGCGATTTTTAATGTTCCAGCGCTCAAGGATCTCATCCCAAGTGATCCATTCGAAAGAGGGCTCTAGATCCTGGTTAAAGATCAAATTAGGGGGCCATACGCTACCTCTTCTTCTAGGCAATCTCTCCAGAAATTGCAGCTCCCGCATTGAGACAACCCAGAACCATGGGAAGGCAAATGAGATATTCCCCTCAACTTGTGCCTTTTTCGGTTTATTTAGCTTTTCTATTGCAGATTCAATCTGGTCATTGACCCTCACAAGCCTTTTTGAGTTTTTGTGGAAAACATAGATAGGCAAGACGTATGGAAGCTTTCGAAGGAGGTCGTTTAGCGGATATTCCCACCGCTGTGAAAGTCCAGTGACAGGAAAGACATCTTCATCACTTATTATGTTTTTCGGGTCGTGCTCGTATTCACGTGCAAATTTGATGTAATCATGGACATCCTTTGCAGTAGGCTCATAGGAGAATCCAATTTTCCTTACCGCTTCCGCAAGCGCCTCTTGCCATTCACTTTCAATTGGCATGCTCAAACAGCTCCCTCTCCTTCTCAGAAGGACTAAGATCAGAATATGCTGCCACGGCATCGAAGCAACATTTTTGGGAGTCCGGAGACAGGTGTGAATATCTCTCAGTCATTTGTGTAGTTTTGTGGCCAAGCGCCTTGGATACCACGAATAAAGGGATGCCGGACATCACCGCCCAACTGGCGTAGGAATGACGCAGGGTATGGAAACAGATCCTTTGCCTCCGATCCTCCACGCCATCGTTAAAACCTAGGGCCTCTACTACTCTGTTGAAGGTCTTGCTCAGTCCCCGGATGGGCTCGCCTTTTTGGGTCTGAAATATCAATGAAGCGGCCTCACCGGGGGCAAGCTCGTCAAGAATGTGTCTGATGGGCTCTGTGATGTAAATGACCCGGGACACTCCTGATTTCGTGTCCTTGATGTGGATAAGTCCATTGGTAATGTCTACATCGCGCCACTCCAGTTTCAGGATTTCCCCGAGACGTAAACCTCCGTATAACGAGAAGGCCGCTATTCGGGCTACCAGCGGGCTTCGGGCTCTGAGTTCCTCCAGCAGCGTTCGCGCTTCCTGAGGGCTCAGAAAGCGTTGTCTTCGGTTATCCGAGCGGGGGAACGTCACCAATTTTGCCGGATTTCCTCCCTCCCACAGCCTCCATTTTATAGCCATGTTGAATGCATGTCTGACTATGCCGAGGACATGTCTGATGGTCGAGTCGGAGCGGCCTGCGTCCCTCATGGTCTTCTTTATGCGCTCCAGATCCATAGGAGAAATCTCTTTGAGGGTCTTGTTGTTAAGAAAAGGCTTTAGCCATTTTTCATATCGGTATGCGGTGTCTCGGTGCTGCCTGTGGTTTTGTTGCGACCAGGGAAGGTAATAATCGAGCATCAATGTGGAGAAGGTGAGCTGCTCCTGCTTCCGTTCCCTCTTGGGTTTGTAATCTCCAACGCGGTCTTGATCCAAGATTGCATATCGTCTTCTCTGTGCAGCTTCGGGAGTCCAACCTTCACTTGCCCAGCCGCAGCGCTCCCAAAAGAGCTTCCCATCCTTCTTGAAATTGACCCAGTAGCACCGGTCGGGCCTCTCCCGCCATTTCTTAACCGCAGATTCCGTATAATATACACCGGTGAATCTCTGGAGAGCCTTCTTTGTTGCCATAATTTCCCCCTAGAGAGAGTTGGCTTGACCCGAGGATTCGTCATATTTGGAATCCGTAGGTCCAAAGGGTTAACTCAGGGATAACCTGAATCTGGACAATTCACGTTCACCCTGTCACCATCTGTCAACAAGTCTATGTCCCTAACATATTGTTGTCAAGAGTATTATTCTACATAAGTGTCGGTAAGTCACATTGAGTCCAAGTGATTTAAACCGGATTCCTAATCCGCAGGTCGCAGGTTCGATTCCTGCCGGGGGTACCAGAGAAGACCAAGGAGATCAATCAGTTAGCAGCTGTATGAGCAGAGCGATCTCTTTCTCAATATCACCATTGCGGGACTTTCCTCCACAAACCTTGTTGGCAGAGACCAGCAATTCTTCGGGTTCTACCTGAGAGTGATGGGTGGTGATCCATCCCGACCGATGCCCCAATAAATCCTGCCGGTCTGCAAAAGACACGCCTGCCGTACTGAGCCTAGGTCTGAAGGTATGTTTGAGGTCGTGCACTCTCACAGGAGGTAGTCCGGCTGCTACCTGGCTTTTTTCCATGCTCTGTTGTACATTCTGGTCAAAGGTATTCCCTTGTAGGTGAACACGTATTCAGGATTAACACCGCGTATTTCATTGATTACTGCCAAGGCGATCATGTTGAGAACGACCAGCGTGTCTTCTCGGCTCATTACCCTTTGCCCCGACATCATGAAAACACTTGCATCTAGTTCAGGAACCTGCACTTCCCACTCCCAGCGTGGTGCAATGAACATGACGTCTCTGTTTACACGGGGTTCTTTCATATCGCATTCCTCCTAATCAACCTTAGGAGATATGATTTTTGAAACCCCTTTTAATGGGGCATTATATAGTGGGCACATTGACGTTGTAAGAATGCTCATTAGCAAAGGGGCTGATTTTAATGCTGTTTACAAGGACTGGGCGACTGCCCTGATGTCGGCGTGTTCGGCAAACAGGCTATAGATGGTCAAGTTGCTTGCACAACACGGCGCTGACATCAATGCAAAACGTACCACCACGGGACAACACCTTTTATGTGGACCCGTGCGAACGGTTACAATGATACGGTTAGATTCTTGCTCGACCAAGGAGTCGACGCCACTACTGAAACTAGTAACTGGACCACTGCCATGATGTTTGCATACAAGAAATGCTTCACCGATGTCGTGAGGCTCCTGCTGTGCCGTGGGGGCAAATAACGACTGTGGGCTGTAATGAGGGAGACTGAGAAGGTTCGAAAAAAGCTCTGGAGCCGCAGCGCCGTAGAGTCCCAAGGTTAAGTGAAAAAGAGGCAAGAATTCGTGGCCTGAGTGATAATCTCAGTCCTAGGAGGCGACGCAAATGTGTTCGTTCCGACCCCTCTCACGCCCTTTCAGGCTTTCATTTGATGCAATTGGCTAAGACACTCCATAGCCATTAGGCCTGAGTTTTGCTGGAGCGATTCCGCCATGTCTGACAAGAAATTCCACTACACTGGCCGCCCGCGTCTCGGAGGGCTTCAGCTTGTTTTCCTCGGAGCCGATGCTGCTGGTAAGGCCCTCGACTACAGCAACAGGGATCCCGGCGAACGACGGGTGAGAGAGCGCGTCTGCCATCTCCATAAATTGCCCTCGAGAGCGTTCCTAGATGGTCCAGGAGCCCGTGTCAAAAAAAATGAGATCAGAGGAGAATGCTACATAAGGCTCCCAGGTGAGGCCCCCGTTCCGGTCAGTCGAGTGACGATGACGTCTTTCGAGATTGCATAGGCATCACCCTTGTACACAACTTCCGATGTCTCGTCTGCTGCCTTGGCATTCTGAAACTCCTGCCAGCTCTCGGCCCTGTCAGGAACCGGAAGCACAACCGCAAACAGGAGCAATGCGGAACATCGTCCCGCGGCACCATAGGATTAATACCGGCAAAAGGCGACGTTCCTGGATTGTGCAAGGATGGGCATCCGATAACCACATTGCATTGGAGCTATAAGAGGAATGGGCACTTTCTTGTTGCCTCACGATTGAGCAAAACGAACCTGGGTCTCGGTGACAACCACGAAACGGCCAGCCAGACTGTTCGCATGACCTTTCAGCAACCCGTGGAGCGCAGCAATCTTGTTGGCAGCCCGTTCGTTTCTCAGACGGAGGAATACCACGCCTTTGTGTGGGCGTCGGTCTCGGTAGATTTTGTCGCTGAAATCCTTATCATTCTTGATCAAAATCCAATTCTTCAAGCAAGCCTTCTGGACAATGCTCTCGTCGTCCAGACCTGGTGCTTCGTCATAAACAGAGAACACTTCGTGGTTTTGATCACGCAACCACTTTGCCACCGCTGGTCCTGTACATTCGTCAACAAGGAAACGCATCTAGGTCGGATCGGCCACTAGCGGCACGAACGCTGTGTTGGCTAAAGCGTGCGTGGCAAACAGGAGGCATGCCTGGATATCTTCCGGAGCAAGCCCTTTGTATTCCTCGAGAATGTCTTGAACCGTCGCGCCGTGCGCTAAAAGGTTCAGTATATATTCCACAGTCAGACGAGTTCCCCTGATTACCGGTTTCCCAACCATGACGTTAGGATTCAGCACAATCCGCTCGAGTACGTCCTGCTCTATCATGGCGCTTCTCCTATTACTACCACAAATAGTTTCGATGCCATTTTATCAAAGACCGTGGGGAGTAAACCGTGTTCGAGATCAAAAGGCTGCGTATCCGATGTCATATTGTATATGGCAAGATCCTGTCACACTATTTCTCCTCTCCCCCCAAGGATTAATGGAGCCCACAATAAGGTGTGATCGTATCCCAACTGCCTCGCGCCCGCTGTTCCTCGACCAGGGCATCGAGCTTAGGGCGGCCAGCTTTGAGCTCACTTAACAAGATTTCTAACACGAGCAAGGCAGTATCCACCTGCGCCTCCCGCAGGCTCATTAGCACGGAGATTTTGCGCCTGTCAGACGATCTCGCCTTCTTGTCCATTCATTTTTATGAGGATTGCCATTCTCGCCTATTTTTCTATCAACAAAACCTCTAATTGCAGCTGCACTCGTACCCAGAACCAACCGTATGCTGCAGTAGCAAGTTGCATACACATCGGGCAATGTCAAGAACTAACCAGGCATGACTGGGAAATTTGAGACATCATGGCAAAATACCATTAAATCTCATTATATCATGTGGTTGGTATATTCGTGTGCGCATTCCTAATCCGCAGGCAGCAGGTTCGATTCCTGCCGGGGGTACCAGAGAAATCAATTGGTTTGCGACAGCAAAGACGCTGTCGTTTTTATTTTGCTGGACTCTTAGGGCACTTCGTGCAGCACCGCCAGATCGGTCAAGTAGAAAAAGTCCATTGTCAGCCTTGTGAAGCGTTTATCTGACTAAGGTGAAGCTCTTTTTTCGGAGCCAAAAAAGCCAGCACAGATAGTAGGATACCCTTTAGGGCATTAGTGTTTCTGGCTACATTTTTAGACGTACGGTGAATAATTCCAGGGCTCTGTTCGCTGTATAGGGATAGGATGGGAAAACCTTGCAGATTGCAAATACAACTGGTCAGATTTAGGTTGACGGATTATTGAACTGGACGTTAACTTCAGTTCATAATAAGTTGAGTATGTCTTTTGGCGACGACGGCTTTTCCCTGTTCTTCATTAACGGGTAATCTTCGGAGAAATAGGCGGGTTACACGTGCACATTAGCCACTCGGATTTCCGTGAAGAAGATTAAGGGGTGGTGTGAATCGTTTATTTATGAGCACTTTGTCCCGAATGACCAGTGGGCATTGCGGCATCAAACTTCAAGGAGCAAACTATGTTTCGGGCAAAAGATGTCATGCAGAGACAGTTTTATGCGCTTACGCCGCAGATGACCATTGCAGAAGCGATCCAGCTGTTCAAGAAAGCCACTGAAGAGGAGAAGCGTCGTGTATTCGGGATGATAGTTCGCGATGAAACGGGGCGGCTTGTGGGAATGCTGTCCATGTATGACATCCTGCACCTTATCCGTCCGAAACACGCACAGGTGTGGGGCACAATGACTGACATCGAAATCTCCGGCTTGTTGGAACTTGTCGCCGAGAGGGTAAGATCCATGCAAGTCGAGGACATTATGACTACAGAGGTGATAACCGTAGGGCCTGATACACATCTCTTTCATGTTTTAGACATTATGATAAGGAAACACGTGCGCAGACTTCCTGTGATCGAAGAGGGAATGATACAGGGCATGGTATATCTATCAGATCTATTCTATTTTTTCGTGGACCACCTCACACCAGGGACTAAGTTAACGGGCGTTAGATAGCGCAAATCCTCCCTTTGAAGATGTAAAGATGACGGAAGCGTCTAAACCAAACACTTTGTCGAATGCGACAGTGAAAGAAGCCATGAGGGTGCAGGTCCTGAGTCTGCTGGACACACAACCCATCAGCCAAGGGATACGACATCTGATAAAATACAAGGTTAATGCGTTTCTAGTGAGCAGTCCTGAGGGATCTCCGATCGGAGTAGTCTCTAAAACCGATATCGTTGGAGCTTTCTATACAGGTATTCCGTTGGAGTCTCCGCTGGGAAGTATAATGGTGTCACCGCCGATCTACTGTAGCCCAGCTGATTCCCTGGAATCTGCATTACAGACAATGCGCTCACTTGGTATTTACCGTCTTTACGTCTTGAGCGAGTCGGGCGACAAGGTGGTTGGGGTTCTCGCGTATCCCGATATAGTTGGCCTTTTGTATGGCTATTGCAGGGCGTGCGATCGTAGCCTCATGAATCGGCAGAGCCATCTCCTTGAAAAAAGCCACAATACCCGGATTAGGGTCAGAGAAGTCATGAAAGGTCCCGTGGTGTCCTACTCTGATGAGGATGAACTGTCCAATATTATTGAAGGACTCTCGGAACACAGGTGTGGTGCGGTTCTCATAAAGTCCAGCAGTGATGTTCCCATTGGGGTGATTTCAAAAACAGATCTAGTGTTGGCCTACAAACGCGGTATGGATGTTCGAACTAGAGCAAACGAGGTCCGCTCCTTTACCGGGGTCATTTCCTGTGAACAAAATGAATACCTTGAAGATGCATTGCGTAAGATGATTACCTCAGACCTTCAACGACTGTTTGTGTGGACTGAAAGGACTGACAATATTGTGGGCGTCATTTCACTCTCAGACGCCGCGAGAATCCGTTCTGGTTCCTGTCATGCCTGTATAAGCAGCCGCATCAAGATTGAATGATACGATAGAGATCATCCCTTTTAAAGAGACCTCAGAGAGTCAGATCAAGTGCCTGAAGGTGTTTGCTGAGTTCTCCGATTTTTGACAGGACTCGGATCTAACATCAGTTGTTTTCGTTCATCTCATAATAGAAACAGATGTCTCGCCCGCTCCGTGATATATCGGCTCTGGATGTCACTCATAATCGATCGCTGCTCCAAGCTCCCTGACGTCCACTTCCCTTGAATGGATTGACAAAAGCTTCTTCACGTTTTTCGGGGTAGCGATTTTGGCAATTAAAAGCTACTTCTAAGTATGTGTCGGTGTGTCATTCCCACGAAAGTAGTAATCTAGGAAGAAGGATCCCCCAAGTCAGTCTGACATTAATGTGTGTTCGCCATCGCCTGGAGGCCTAAGCCGACGTCGCAATCTCGGCCTTTCTTCGATTCAAAGTGAACGCATCGGTAAAGGCACATGGCGATGTAAGACCAATGGCTTCCTACAGAAATTTAGAGAAACACTACAATTTCGAGAAGCGCAACAGGCTGCAATTGTTTTGGCGGCCGCTTTCTATGCACTGACATAATAGGCACAGTCAGCCCTCCCCTTCTGAGTTATTAACATAATACGCACAATCCGCTGAGATAAGGGTTCTATTCAATCAATTGACAGGTAGGTCTATTGCTAACGTGTCGGTGGCGTGTTAAACTGCTAGAAACGCGAAGGTGCGCGCTTCTTGTGCATTAATGATAGGAGGTCAGTCATGAGCACGCCAATGCATTGTCCTGGATTCGAAGCCAACAAGAATTTGACATCCTTCACGTGTAAGTGTCCCAATTGCGGCAAAGAGGTGGAAATCTTTTCCGACGAGTTCGATCGTCCTCACGTGTGCAAAGGTTGCAAGCAACCAATAGATTTCACCCAATGCAAGATAGAAGGGTCATCTGGGAGGTAATTTAGACGAACTTGCCGGCTCGGCCGCATACTTGCAGACCTACAAGGGCCTGGTGGCTTTCTAATGGGGCGAGGGTAGCAGGTGGTCGTGCCGCGTAAAATTTTCCTCTTCAACTTGACGATCTTCCAAAACGTTGTAGAGATCCTCAAAAAAGGGGCATGAATGTAGATTTGACGGTGATATTAGGATAACCTTTTCACCTACAAATCATCGCTTGCAATAAGCGCATTAGCGCTTATAGTGCGTTTACGATGGACACGAATGTGTCCCCGCGGTGAAATTCGTTTTGAAACATTCCAAATGAGGCGCATCCAGGGGAGAGTAGTACCACATCACCTGGCTTAGCCTCTTCGTAGAGTCTCAGGACCGCGTCTTTTAGGTTGTCAAAGGTTCCGACTATTTTGTCCCTGGCGCCGCTTGCGGCTAGGCCGTCAAAGATGGGGCCAGTGCCGTCGCCTTTGAGGAGGGCTATTTTGTGAGCCCTGGACGCTGCGACCTCCACAAATGGCGTAGGGTCCAGCTGCTTATTCGCTCCCCCGGCTATGAGGAAAATTCTCTTATCGCCCATAGCTTCCAACGCGGCCCGTCCAGCCACAGGAGTGGTACTGGTCGCGTCGTCTATAAATGTCACGCCATTCTTGACAGCAATGACCTGGAGGCGATGTTCAACGCCTGAGAATTGTTCAGTGACCTGCTTCATAATATCTATATTGACGTCTAGTTTTGAGCACAGACAAAGGGCCCCAGCGATATTGGAGCGATTGTGCTGGCCAGGCAGTTTGATTTTCCAGTCTCTAGGCACATTTTTGGCATAAAATAGGTCTCTTCCGGCAGGCGCTTCTGCGAAAAGCGCTGAGCATTCTGCCTGATCTCCATTGAATACGCAGAAATCCTGACCGTTCTGGTAGCAATAAATGGCTTTTTTGTCGAATATGTATTCCTGCATAGAGTTGTATCTGTTGAGATGATCAGGGTACACATTGGTGAACACGGAAGCGTGAGGTGAAATTTTTGCTTCGTGAAATCCTTGAAGCTGCCAACTGGAAAGTTCAAGGACAACGGTGTCTTCATGGCCTACTACATCGAGTAAAGGTAATGTGGCACGTCCTTGTATGTTGCCTGCAATGTGCACCTTTGATCTTGCCTGGGACAAAATATGGTAAATCAGAGTTGTAGTTGTGGTTTTACCCCTGGTACCAGTAATGCCTACTACCGTGCCTTGGAATAGCTTGCAAAAGAGGCTTTCATCCATCTCAATGGGTACACCACTCTCTGCCGCCTTGCGCAAATACTTCGAGTTTGGGGGTACGTCGGCGTTTCTCAAAATCATATCTGCATTAGTAAAATCTACTTGCTCATGGCCGCCCAATTTAAGTTCTATGTCTAGCCCCTTTAGGCGCTCTACTGAGGAGGCAAGCTCTTGCTCAGTTTTTAGATCTGTAACGGTTACAATCGCGCCATGCTGTGCAAGAAAAATAGTGTCAGAGAGCCCACGGCCAAGGAGCCCTAGCCCCATTACGATGATGCGTTTTCCCTCAAAGAAATTTTGCCTATTGATCATGACAGTTTGACCCGTAGATTCAGCGACCGTTGTGGTACTGTTGTTTGTATGCTCCCTAGATCACGCTTGTAAGGGCTATCGTGCTTGCTACAATTCAGACAGAATGATCGGACCATTCTCAGTTACAGCTATGGAATGCTCAAAGTGCGCAGACAGTTTGCCGTCTGCAGTAACCACAGTCCATTGGTCGCTCAAGAGTTTTAGTTTCCACGAGCCTTCATTAACCATGGGTTCGAGGGCAAGGGTCATCCCTACCTCGAGCCGAGGATTAGGCCCGACACCAGTGTAGTTGGGGATCTGAGGAGGTTCGTGCATCTGTCTGCCTACGCCGTGACCGACGAAATCCCTCACCACCGAAAAGCCATGGGATTCAACGTGGTTCTGAATGGCCGCGGATATGTCCTGCAATCTGTTGCCTGCGTACGCCTTCTCGATACCCTTATATAGGGACTCACGAGTGACGCGCAGCAGTTTGGCGGCTGTGTCAGATATTTTTCCGACTGGAAAAGTCTTGGCTGCGTCCCCCACATAGCCTTTGTAAATGACCCCGACATCGATTCCTATTATATCGCCCTCTAGTAACACTCTTTTTCCCGGGATTCCATGGACTATTTCCTCGTTGACGGAGGAACAAATGGCCGCGGGATAGGGTCTTTGGTTCCTCATGCGATATCCCTTGAAGGCGGCCTTGGCTCCCGCTCGTTTAATCATTTTCTCTGCTATTTCGTTGAGTTCGCCTGTGGTGGTCCCCGGGGATATCGAGTCTTCCAGGGCAGCCAGGATTTCGGCCACGATGAGATTTGCCTCTCTCATGATCTGAATCTCTCGCGGAGTCTTTAGTGTTATCATGTTTTTTGCTTCAGTCCTAAGATTCGCTGTGATAGAAAGATTGATTCTATACTTTGCCAGTTAATATACAAGACTTTTTCAGTTTTTGTTTCAAGGAATTGTCACTGAGTATGCCCCTGGGAGCCTGGAATGTGTTATACATTCTATTTAACCATTTCATCAGGTGAAAAATACACTATGAACGAGAATAAGATTTCAGGTGCACCTTCCCGACCAGTGGAACGCCAATTTGAATGCAAGGTGTATTACGAAGATACCGATTGCATGGGAGTTGTCTATCACGCTAACTACCTGAAGTACCTGGAGAGGGGTCGTACGGAATACGTGGAAGACAGACTTTCTAGTGTGGCTGGTTACCACAATAGGGGTTATTATTTCATGGTACACAAGATTGAGATTGTATTCCACAGCCCTGGCAGGCTGGGCGACACCTTGGTCGTGAGGACGTGGATTGAGAACACTACAAAATTTAGGATTGTGGTGAAGCAAATTATTATCAAGAAAGGGGAACCGAGAGATTACCTAGTCACTGCGACCGTAACGTTAGTGGCTGTCTCGCCGGAGGGGCAATTGCTGGAAATACCGTCTGAGTTCCACAGACTTTAGTCGCAATGGGAAGGCCAAGTTTTCTATTAAGGTGGACGTTGGCACTGGGACTGGCAGTAGGTTTATGTTTTCCTACGGCATCCGCACAGGATATCGAACGCATTTCTCCATATATAAAGTATCTCAAGGTTTCAGGCCTGCAGGCTCAGGTTAAATTAATACCAAAAGCCCTTTTTGCGTCTCTCCCAGCTGACGCTTTTGGAGACGTAAAAACAAAAAACAAGGTAGAAAAAGCTTTTTACGGCAAGGTGGATTCTGACAAGTGGCTGCATCTTGTTGGCTCGGAGATCGCCGACGTGGTGGGCCCAGAAACAATAGATGAATTGGTTCGCTTTTATTCTTCTAGAGTTGGCCGTAAATTGGCCGCGGCCAATGAAATAGCGCTAAATGTCTGGAACTTGCAAAAATTACGGGAAAGTCATTCTCGCGTTTCGACCCTAAGTGAAACACGGCTTGCGTTGTTAAAAAAGCTCGGACAAAGTCTGGACCTAGAGCTTTTTAATATCGCGTCAGTGGAAGCTGTTGTTCAAGGAATACTGGAAGGCTATTTCGGTAATTCGGAAAGATTTGAAATAACTAATGAACACACAAAAGAGATTTTCCGCCACAGCACAAAGGTTGCTAGGGCACGGAGTGGAGAGCTTGTTCTAGTTTCGCTTGCGAACAGCCTGAACTTATTAAGTGACGAAGAGTTATCTAATGTATCGTCTTTTCTCGAATCTGAGGGGAGCAGAGAGGCGCGGCTAGCTTATAGAAAGGCGTTGCGTAAGCTGCTTCACGATGCAGGGTACTTACTTGGTCAATCGATGTGGGAGGCATCGGTCGATGCAGGGGGCCGATCCCCATTATCTCGTTAGGGTCAATAGTTTAGCATCGGTCCGAGCAAGGCCATGAGTTATTGTCATTTTTAGTCTCATTTGATATAATAGTCTTAAATATTCACTATTATGGCCGGGGTGCAGAAGTATGCAAGGCCGTTGCTTTAAGGGGCTGGCCCGATGGGTTGCCCTGTTGTGTAGTGGTTTGGTTATCGAGTTGGCTATCGCCGGTGCTAATGTTGATGCGAGCTTTCGGATTAAAGAAGACTCGTTTTCTATATCCAATGCTCCGGGGTACTGCTTCGCCATGGTCGCATTTGCCCGCTGGTATTACCTATCCCGTCAGGGAGAGCCACCATTGCGGAAAGCCCTTTCCCCAGCGGCCCAATTGCGCATAGCACGAGAATTACAAGATTTTTATAGTCAAAACTTGATCAAGCTGCAGGCCGACTATTGCAACATACATCATGCGAACCCTTCAGAATCGTTCCGAAGATTTCTGTTGGGTCTTCTCAGCGGCGAACCGCAAATTGTATTGCTCATGAACCGTGGCGATAAGGGTGCGGTCTTGCATGCCGTGCTTGCATATGAATGGCTGCCAGAGCATAACGTGCTCAAGGTTTATGACCCGAATTATACAAAGGAGGAGCGGTACATAGACCTAGACAAGAAGTGGTACACGTCTTTGGATATAACCTACAATGCCATCTGTTTCCCGGAAGTGCTTAATGCTCATCCTGCATTGGTAAGGCGGATGGAATATCTTTATAACCGATATGCCAACAGAGTGGGGGATCAAAGACTCGCTGGGCCGGTTGTTCGCCCAGTAACGCCGTGGCAACAATCCAATTAATACGCCTTAGATCACAAGCGGCGCTGCGATTGATGAAGATGCGACTCATTGCGGGACATCGAGGCACTGAGAGACCACTATGGCTTGTGTCCACGCTATAGCGGTTATTGAAATTAACCGCGAATTCCGAGGATGATTCGGTCCGTGATTGCCACGCAAACGGGAATCCAGGAATATGGACCCTCGCTCAAATCAGATGAAGTTGATGAGTGTTTTTCATTGCTAGAAGGGGAAGCCGAAGCCGTAATGTAAGTTTTGGGCCTGTACAATGTGAGCTAACATTCAAGGCAGCCCCCGTAACTAAACCGATACAATCAGAAAGAAATTCATGTACCAGGCATGCATGTGCCAGTCTGTCTCTCCTCTTCGTGAAGAACAGCATTGCGCTACGATAGGTGTGTCACTGCAGGTCGATGGGCAAGGGCTGCTGCATCTCGAGCATGGCTAAAAACCGAAGGATATACCAGTGGAGAGGCCGGCCACACTCAGGGTCCACTCGTTGTTGAGTTCCTGATTATCCTCGGTCCAGTTGCAAACCCGTGCTAAAATTGCAGCCCTGAGCGAAACATCTGGGTGAACTTCCCATTCGCCACCAATTTGAAGTAGGGTTATGAAGCCGCGCGTTATTAAATGAAAGCCTTCAAGCTGTAGCGACAAATCCATGCCATAGGGGAAAGAGTGGCGCGCTTCAAATCCCATCACAGGAAAGGTGCCATCCAACCTTCGTGTATTGGACAATAGCGTGGCATTCTTGTTTTGACCATTAATGGTGGCGCCGAGACGCACATGGTGCAGTCCAATTCGTGGGGCCAGGTATGACGAGGCAAGGGTAAAGGCCTTATACCCATAGCAGAACCTGAACCAACTGATGTCCAAGCGAGCTTCGAGGGGAGTGTCATGGGTGTAGCTTTGACCCTGAAATACGAAAGGGCTCTGAATTTTTTTGAGTCCAGTGGGAGACGCAGTAAATAGTTCTGTTTCAAAAAGATGGTTTTGGAGGACTGATGCCTTGAGGAACACAGTGGTGGCTTCTGACTGTTCGATCCCCAGATTAGCGACATCGAGACGAGATCCGGAGCCAGGGCGGCCACCCGCGGGGACTACCATCTCCCCATTTGTCCAGACATAGTTCCAGTCCATGCCGAAGAGGAATCTGCATTCGGGGATGAGCCTAAAGGGCTCCTGTGCAGATACGGTGGAAACATGGGAGATCAAATAAAGGAGTGCTGCGGTCAAGGTGAGAGAACGACGTCTAGCAAGCCTCATGGCATTGTTCACCTTTCGCGGAGGAGTCCGTCCCTATAGTCGGGACGGTTTATATAACGTTCCCCCGCAATCGGCAACAAAGAAAATGAATTTGACGAGGCAGTGTCTTTCTTAACAATGCTGGCTGTTCCTGGTAGGTTTTTTTGGGGGTGAATCAGGCAGCAGCAGCGTCGTCTTCAATAGGCCAACGGCCCTGGTTTAACCATCGGACAAGGGACGCATCGATAGCGTCCTCGAACACCTCGCAACGGGCCGCTATCTCTTTGAAGGAAAGACCCTGCTTGAGCATGTTGTGAATGTTTTCTGGAGTCATTCGGACTCGGGATCCGTCCATTTGTAGCATAAGTCACTCCTAATTGAGATAATATATAATAAGATCACCTTAACGCGATAAGGTTCCCAAAAAGTCTCTGTTTGTTGGAGGCGGCCAGAATACGTTCCGACAACGCTAAATCACGCCAAGCATTTATCATTTCGCTCGGTTTTGGCTGACACCGTGGGGGATTAAGCTCGATGCATCAAAAGGAGCGTGATTGATAAAGATAGCAGTGCAAACTTTTTTTTTAATAGTGTGTGTTACGTTTGTCAACAAAAAATTTCTGGGGACTAATATAATCTGTCTCGTGTAGCGGTTGTGTAAATTTCGGCCTCAATGCCACCTTGGCAGCGCGATCTTTGGAGACGGCCAAGTTCACCTTCAATCTCGCGAAGGCAGTGACGCGCAGCTTGGCTAGTGCCTCCCTGCAATGACAAACCTTACTCAATATCATTCCCAACTTGATCCCAGGGAGGAATCTCTCTGGGTTCCCACTCGAGTGGCAATGACTGAGAAAAGTGTGCTCGCAAGTTAGCGTTTATAGTGATTTTCTGAGGCGAACGCTAATCTCCTTGGTGCATTGGCTGTGTTTTCGACAGAACTGGAATTAAGGGGGGGGTGATCAGCAAGAAATTATCGTGGAAATCTAAAGAGTGGGTATGATTTAGGGAACCGCTGTGCCTCGTAATTGCAGGCAAGGCTGTGCCGTTTCACTTCACCGCGACCATGGCGACACCAATAGGTTTAACGAGAATGTCAGACTGGCTTGCATGCCATTGGGGGTTAATTTCGTAAAATTCAATATATCAGTAGTGACGGTGGGGAGACGGCTTCTTGACTTAAATCGGAGGCTAGGCTAAGATAGGGGAGCTAGCCTTGCAATCGCCCGGCGGAACTTCCGTATCCTCCTTGCTTGGAGCCATACCCTTTGTTTGATCCGTCGGGCTTCTTTTTTGTCCTTTTTAGCAGTTTCTCGTCTGAGGCGGAGGCATTTGACTCGGGCCACTATATTCCAGCAAGTCTCTTCTGAGCAGCCTCCGGAAATGATAACCGAATATAGCGCTTGACACTGCTTCTCCAAATGAATCCCTATGATATATGAATGCCTTGATCAGAAGCTTCCAGTAATAAATCTTGCTCTTACCTTTGTCTAAAATGCCTAGATAAAGTATTGATTTCAAAAAAGCTATCAGATCGTCTATATCCAGTCTTCGGCGGCGAACTGGTTTGTACTCTTTGAGGAAGGCCAAAACTCGATCATAGTATTCCTTGGGCGAATATATATGATTCAGTACTGCTTGATACCCTTGCCTGAGCATCTGAATATCCATTTTCGGGATGAAATTAAGAGAGCCATCGCAGTTGTCACCGGTGCATTCTTGGATTAATCGACCTTCTGCTGCGAGTCGCTGGTATAGACGGGTGCCTGGAATAGCATTCAGCAGCCCTATCATGGCTTTTACAACACCGCTGTTCTGAATGAATTGAATCTGTCGTTCAAAAATATTGGGTGGATCGTTGTCAAAGCCTATAATGAATCCTCCCATGACTTCCATGCCATTTCTCTGAATTGTCTTGACCGCTTCCAACAAATCGACTGCGGTATTCTGATGCTTACCGCATTCTAGTAGGCATTCCTCCGCTGGGGTCTCCAAGCCGAGGAACACGGAGTCAAATCCAGCGCCAGTCATGAGCTGCATGAGTTCCTGATCTTGTGCCAGATTTACCGAGGCTTCAGTATAAAGACTAAAGGGAAATTTTCGCTCCTCCTGCCAGGGTCTCAAGACCCTTAAAAGAGACTTTACCTTTGCCCTATTCCCTATAAAATTATCGTCAACAATAAAAAGGCGTCCGCGCCATCCCTTATCGTACAGTGCTTGGAACTCTGCAATCATCTGGGTGTTAGATTTGACTCTCGGCTTCCTCCCGTTGAGGTTTACTATGTCGCAAAACTCACAGTCAAACGGACATCCCCGGGAATACTGCACGGACATAGAGGCATAATTTGACATCTTGATGAGGTCCCAACGAGGTAGCGGAGTTTTTGTTATGTCTGGTTTCTCATCTGTTCTATAGACATACTTTGGGGAGCCTAGAGCCAGGTCTTTGAGAAATAGGGGCAGGGTTATCTCTGCTTCGTTTAAGACGAAATGATCTACCTCTGGAAAGTCCTCCTCGGTGCTAGAGAAGAGCGGACCGCCTGCCACGATCTTCTTCCCCATGGACTTGACTCGAGCACAGGTTTCTCTGACAGACTGTTTCTGTACCACCATTGCGCCAATAAAGACCATGTCTGCCCAGGAAATCATCTCGTCTGTAAGCGGTTCCACATTCATATCAACAAGCTTCAGTTCCCATTCCCGAGGCAACAGGCCGGCTACGGTGAGCAGTCCTAGCGGAACATGCGCTGCTCTTTTCCTAATGAATTTTAGAATATATTTGAAACTCCAAAAAGTGTCGGGAATAGTGGGATACACCAGGAGAGCTCTCATTTTTGCGCCTTCTCCTTTTGATTAGCTTGCTTTTAGTCGTACGAGATACATAATCGAAAACCTTTCTGAGGTCAAGCAGTCAGCGCCTCAGCGCGTGTTAGGTTACGACTGATTGTTGGCGTTTGTCATTTAGTTTCATTGGCTTACTGCGCCAGGTGAATAAAGATAGCGAAGTAGGTACGAATCGGGCTTAATGAGAACTGTGGATTCAGTCCCCAAAATCTGCTTGTAAACGTCCAGGTGCCTAATAAACGAATAGAACTCCTTGTCTTTGCCGAAAGCAGCGGCGTAAATACCCGCAGCCTCTGCATCCCCTTCCCCACGCAAGACCGCGGCTTTTCTGTAAGCTTCGGCCAAAATGATTTCTCTTTCTTTTTCAGCGTTTGCTCTGATTTCTCTTGCCTGCTCGTCGCCTTCGGCCCTGTATCTTTTGGCAATTCTTTCTCGTTCGGCCTTCATTCTCGCAAAAACGCTCGCTTGGACTTCTTCTGGAAGATCTACCCTTTTTATCCTGACATCGATTACAGAGACGCCAAAGGGCTTTGCGGCCTCAGCTGTCTCCAAAGTTACCTGAGCCATGATTTTCTCGCGCTCTTCTCTTATGAATCCCTTAAAGGTGTGGTTGGCCACTTCCTGTCGTAAACGTGCGAAGATTATGTCGTTGAGCCTTGCGACAGCGCCTGGTTCATTACGCACAGTTTGGTAGAATGTTAGTGGATCCACGATTTTCCATCGGGACACGGTATCGACCGTCAGACGTTTTTTGTCAACGGTCACATATTCTGCTGGTCTAGCTTCGGCTGGCATTATGCGCTTTTCGAAGACCAGTAGTTCCTGAATAAGTGGGTATTTTGCATAGAGGCCAGGTTGCAGAACGATCCTAACAGGCTTGCCAAATTCCAGCACCAATCCCTGCTCCCATTCTTGTATTACAAATAATGACTGGGATGCGAGAAATACTGCCAGCACTATTATTCCGATGATTTTCCCCATGGTCCGCCTCACTTGCTATTCGGTTGTGGTTTGCCACGATCCTCAAACCCTGTTAATGGCAGAAGGGGCAAAACTTTTGAATCGTCACCTTGCATAAGATATTTCTTGGTGGGTTTGAGGAAGACCTCTACGCTTTCCAGGTAAAGTCTCTCTCTTGTTACAGCGGGTGCCTTGCTGTATTCCTCTAGGATTTTTAGAAACTGCTCGGAGTCTCCTTTGGCTCGGATAACCCTTTGAGCCTTATAAGCTTCTGCCTGGAGAATTTCCTGCTGGGCCTGGCCTCGGGCCTTTGGCACGACATCTTCTCGAAATCCTTCTGCTTCTTTGATTAGTCGTTCACGGTCTTCCCAGGCTCGTACTACGTCGTGAAACGCCTCCTGAACTTGAGAAGGCGGATCTACTACAAGGAGTCGTGCTTGGGTGACAAGTAGGCCGGTATTGTAGTTTTCCAAAAGTTTCTGTAGATAAAGCTCTACTTTTTTTTGTATCTCCATACGCCCCGTGGTCATTGTGTAGTCGATGGTGTTCTCGCCCACCACTCCTCTCAAGGCGACTTCGGCTGACACCTTAAGCACACTTTCGGGGTTTTGTGCTCCAAAAAGAAATTTTACGGGATCCTGAACCATGTATTGCACAAAAAGTTGGACATCGACGATATTCTCATCGCCTGTTAGCATGAGAGATTCGGCGGGCACGGCTCGTGTTCTTCCTCCGTCTGTCCGAAATCCGATCTCTGCGCGTCGCACTCTAGCAATGTCAACTACGGCGTGGGACATGAATGGCTTGGGCAGACGGTAGCGTAGCCCAGGTTCGACTATGGAATTGACTTTGCCGAATAACAATACGACACCTTTCTCGCCCGGCCCCACTATGAAGAGGCCTGAAGCCAAATAGATTATTAGCGCCAAAACGATAATGAGCCACGCCCCCCAGCCTTTGATGATCTTGTCCACTAACCCCTTTACGTCTTGCAAGCCCTTTTGCAGTTCTTCGACGGGGTTTTTATCTTGCCTCGGCCGAAACTGATCCATTGTTCCTCCCCAATGGTTGATACCAGAGCACTATAGCAGTACCGTGAAAGAAAGAAAATTCAGTGGAGGTGGGGACGTCCGTGAATGAATATAATGGATGAGAAAAGAGGCAGGCGCCAAGCGCTTGCCTCTCATTTTGGGGGAAAACCATGAAACATATGGGCTGATGCAGGTAGAGAGGCTAGGACCTCCTGATACTGTCATATTTTATTATGCACGGACATGAAGGCGTCTCTCAGCGTCTCCGTCGCGCTCTTATTTTCTCCATGGTTTGTTGCAGAAGTTTTGTGGCCTTCTTTTTGCGATCTTCAAGGTCAGACCGCCATGCATCCATTTTTTCAATAGCCTCAAGTTCCCATGGCAGCCATTTGTCACTGCCTTTGGTTCGGATGGATTTTTCCAAAGCTTCCGGGATTGGGGGATTGCAACACTTCTCGTATTGGTTTTCGATTCTTCGTAACATCTTGAAAAGGCGCTGCATATCGGTTTTGGTCAGAGCCGGTTGTTCTTCTTCCTCGCCGAAGATTTCTTTTCCGACAAGCTGCCTATTCTCTTTTTTCAGGGCCTGAATCATTTTGCGTAGGTTGCGATAATTTTCCGTGAAATCCACAGAATTGCGCGAGGCGCCATCGGAACTTTGGAACGCACTCTGTGTCATTGCCCACTCCTTCTTACCT
>FWPV01002437.1_pt1 | contig 45750 bp, 49 predicted proteins | sample 2228371 | NCBI WGS metagenome assembly FWPV01 (sample SAMEA103939776, study PRJEB20133) | metagenome
TCAAAGACTCAACCCGCAGCAGCAACCTCAACCACTGGAGGCAATCGCCTAAACCTTTTTACACACCTATTGACATAACCTCGATTATCTTTCCATCGCCCAAACCACATTTGAGGAGATCAATCGCATTCTCTCATGGCGCGACACTGCAACAAAATGCATTGATAACGAGATAAACGCAATAGAGCTTCGGGAAAGAGTTGAAAATGAAAAGCGAAAGTTCGCTGAGTCCTCTTCTAGTTTTATGATTTACGGATTTTAGATCCAGTACAATCCGCAGTCCAAAATTCTCTTGAGCTGAAACATAGCTCCTTGAGGCTGATCCGAGAAGTAATAAGTGTTATGGCATAAAGTAATGTTCCAAATTATGGGCTGCCATTTTGCTTGTCGAGGCACGAAGCTATCTGGCTGGGAGCGTCAATCATTCGAAAAGTTGGTATGGATGTAATCTGAGATACCACGCATAACCCTGCATGGGTAAAAATGAAATGTGAATAAGGGGGAACTTGAATGCAACTTGCAAGCTCCAATCAAACCAGCCGCCTGGATGGCCTGACCCTGGGCATTCTGGGTTTGGGCGTGGTGGGCGCAGCGGTGGGGTTTTTCTTGGCCATGACCGCGCCGCCCGACCAGAGTCAGGGTTTTGTGGCCCGGATCTTTCATCTGCATGTGCCGATGGCCTGGATGGCCTATCTGGCCAGCTTCGCGGCGCTGGGTTACTCGGTAGCCTACCTGGTTCGGCGCAAATCCCACCACGACCGGGTCGCTGCAGCCACTGTAGAAGTGGGGCTCATCTTCATGGCCCTGGCCCTGCTGACCGGGATGCTCTGGGCACGCCCCACCTGGGGGGTCTACTGGGACTGGGAGCCCCGCCTGACCACCACCGCCATTCTGTTTGCCATCTACGTGGGGTATGTGGTGGTGCGGGGGGCTATTGAGGACCCCGAACTGCGGGCCAAAGCCGCCGCAGGAGTGGCTATTCTGGGCTCTATCAATGTGCCCATCAGCTACATGTCGGTCAAGTGGTGGCGTAGCCTGCACCAGACCCAGTCCATTGACCTTACCACCGGAAAAATCAATGTGGATGCGGCCATCCTGATTCCCATGCTGGTGAACCTGGCCGCCTTCACGCTGCTCTTTATCGGACTGGTTCGGCTGCGCAGCCTGATTGCGGCCCGCGAGGCGGCCAAAGAAGAGGTATAGGATGCCCGATAACCCCTTGTGGAACCCCACCAACCCCTTTGTGGTCTGGACTTTTGTGGCCGTGTACGCATCGGTGTTTGGCTATCTGGGCTATCTCATCTGGCGTTACCAGCGGAACAAATAAGGTTTTGAGGAACCCATGAAAACTAAGTACATCATCGGACTTTTAGTGGTTGCTGGAGCCCTAGCCTATCTGATCTTCGGTGGTCTGGGCCAAAACCTGGTTTACTTCATTACCCCCAGCGAGTACTTCCAGCAAGCCGACCGTTACCAGAACCGCCAGGTGCGCCTGGGGGGGCTGGTCAAGCAGGGGTCCCTTAGCTACAATCCCCAAACGCTGGAACTGCGCTTTGTGGTCACCGATGGGGTCAAGGAGATTCCCATCCGGTCCTCGGGCTCAACCCCTCCGGCCCTCTTTGGTGAAAACCGGGGGGTGGTGGTGGAAGGCAAGTTCCAGGGCGAGACCTTTGTAAGCCAGAACCTGCTGGTCAAGCACTCCGAAACCTACCAGGCCCCCAAGGAGGGCTGGACGCCCGACGAAGTTCGCAAGCTTATCGAGGGGACCCAGTGATGGATAGGAGGTTTGCATGACGCCGGGGCTGTTGGGCGGTATCTCCCTCATCGCGGCCCTGATTTTTTCGGTGATGGGCCTGGTGCTTTCGACCCTGGCCTACACCCTGCGGGATGGGCGCTACCTCGAGGTCGCCCGGCGCCTCTCGACCCTGAGCCTGATGGCGGCGCTGGTGAGTTTTGGGGCGCTCGAGTGGGCCATTCTGACCAACGACTTTAGCGTCTCCTACGTGGCCAATCACAGCTCGGCCAACAACCCGCTATGGGTCAAGCTGGTGACCCCCTGGGCAGCGCTGGAAGGCTCCATTCTGCTGTGGGCCATGCTCCAGACCGCCTATACCTGGCTCCTGAGCCTGCGGGTGGGCCAGGGTCTGGACATCTGGCGGGCCCCGGTGGCGTTAGGGACGCTATTTGCCGTACAGGTCTTCTTCTTTGCGGTGATGGTCTTCGTGGCCCACCCCTTCGATGCCGTGCCCAACCCACCCCCCGATGGTCGGGGCACCAATCCGCTTCTTCAGAACCACTGGATGATGGCCGTTCATCCGGTCTTGATGTACCTGGGTTTTGTGGGGCTCTCGGTGCCGTTTGCCTATGCGGTGGCCGCCATGGTTGCAAAGCGCTTCCAGAGCTGGATTTTCGAGACCCGCTGGTGGACCCTGGTGGCCTGGGGCTTCCTGACCGCGGCCATCTTTACCGGCAAATGGTGGAGCTACGAGATTCTGGGCTGGGGGGGCTACTGGGCCTGGGACCCCGTCGAAAACGCTTCCATCATTCCCTGGTTGCTGGCTACGGCGTTCCTGCACACCGCCCAGGTGCAAGAGCGCAAGGGGCTTTTCAAGGGCTGGAACTTTGCCTTCATTACCCTGACCTTTGCCGCCACGGTTTTTGGCACCTTCCTGACCCGCTCCGGGGTGATCCAGTCGGTGCACGCCTTTGCCAGTGGGCCGGTGGGGGCCTGGTTCTTGCTGTTTTTGCTGGGCGTGATGGCAGTGGGGCTGGGTTTGTTAGCCAGGGTTTCCGCCGAGATACGCGAGGCCGGTGAAGTCCGCTGGAGAAGCCGCGAAGGGGCCTTGCTGGCGGGCGCTCTGTTCTTTGGCACCTTTGCGTTTGTGGTGGTGCTGGGCACCCTGTGGCCGCTGGTGGTGGAAATCGTCAGCGGAGCCAAAGTTTCGGTGGGGGCTCCCTTCTTCAACCAGATTTCCATTCCCCTGGGCATCTTCATGCTGCTCCTGATGGGCATCGGGCCGGTTCTGCCCTGGCGGCATACCAACGCCCAGGTGATGCGGAACCTCACCGCCATGCTGATTGCCCTGGGGGTGGGTACCCTGCTGGGCTTTGGCCTGGGTCTGACCCTGGGGGTCTCGCTGGCGATTGGGCTTTTCGCCTACAACCTGACCGCCATCTGGCTGATGGTGGCCCAGGGTGTGCGCGAACGGGCCCGTTCCCTGGGGATCTCGGCGGGGCAGGCCCTGGTGGAACTGGCGGCCAGCCATAAGCGCCGCTTTGGCTCGCATATCGTGCACTTTGGCATTGCCCTGGCGGCCCTGACCATCGCCTTCAGCCAGACCTACCGGGTCACCGAGCAAAAGACCCTTCAGGTAGGGGAGACCTGGCAGACCCGGGGTATGGAGGTGCGGCTCCTCTCCATTAGCGCCAAAGAGGAATCCAACCGCTTTGCCGCCATTGCCCCCATCGAGGTACGCTCGACCAGCCTCGAGGGCTGGGGTTCGGATGGCCGTTACCAGACCCGGCTCAACTTCTACCCCCAGATGGGCTCGCCGCTGGCTACGCCGGTGGTCAAATACTCGCTCTACAACGACTACTACTTTGTTTTGATGCAGTTCGACCAGGAGCGGGGTCAGTGGGCGACCCTTAAGATCATCGTGACCCCTATGGTCTGGTGGCTGTGGGTATCGGGGCTGATTATTGTGCTGGGTACGCTGTACATCCTCTGGCCTGGTGGGGCCCGGGTGACCAGCCGTCAGATGTCCCCCACGGCAGGAGACTGATGAAAGAGGTGACCCTTGCTTAGGTTCTGGCCCATCTGGGTGCTGCTGCTGGGAGGGCTTTTCTACTGGGGGATGCAGCGTCCCAACCCCAACGAGCTCAAGTCGGTGCTGGTGGGTAAGCCTGCGCCCAGCTTCAGTCTGCCGCTTCTGGAGCCCTACCGGGCCCAGTATGGCCCTGAGATGGGTGTAGGGGAGGGTCTGGACAAGCCCGTTTTGCTCAACATCTGGGCCAGTTGGTGTATTCCCTGCCGTACCGAGGCCCCCCTGCTGGAGCGCTTTCACCAACAGTACAAAGACCAGGTGCTGATTCTGGGGGTCAACGTGCAGGACAAAGAAGCCGAGGCCCTGAAGTTCGTGCAGCAGTACGGCCTGACCTTTCCCAGCGTATATGATGGCCGGGGCCGCATCGGCATCGAGTATGGCTACTACGGGGTACCCGAGACTTTTGTTATTGACCGCAACGGCACCGTGCTGGCCCGCCATGCCGGCGAACTGAGCGAGGCGCAGCTACAGGGTTACCTGAGGCAGGTGTTGCAGTGAGGGGACGGGGGACAGGGGACAGGGGCGTAGGGTTACTGGCACGGTTTCTGGCGTTGGGCCTTTGGCTTTGGGCTCTTTCCTTAGCCCAGCCCACCCCCAATACCCCACCCCCCGACTTCTCCCCCCGGGTTTTTGAAATAGCCCGCGAGCTGCGCTGCCCGGTCTGCCAGGGAGAGTCGGCGGCGGAGTCCAATGCGGGTATTGCGGTGGAGATGCGCCGGATTATTGCCGAGCAACTGGCCCAGGGCAAGACCGAGGCCGAGATCCGGCAGTTTTTTGTGGAGCGCTACGGCGACTGGATTCTGTACGAGCCGCCCGCCCGGGGCCTGACCCTGTGGGTCTGGCTGTCGCCCTTGATTGGGTTGGGCTTGCTGGGCTATGGCCTCTGGCGCTACTTGGCGCGGGTCAGGGCCCGTGTGCAGGCTCCCATCGCAGATGTTTCTGACGAGGAAATTGCCCGCCTCGAGGCCGAGCTCCAAACTCCAGAGCGAAAATCATGATACTGGCTTACCTTTTTCTTGCACTGCTCTTTGTGCTGGCCCTGGCCTATGCCCTGCGGCCTTTCTTTCGTTCCGAGGCCCAGCCCTTTCCCGAAAGCCCCCGCCCGGAGGAGCTTCGGGCCGAGCTGGCGGTGCTCAAGTCCCTGGCTCAGGAAGCCGAGGGGGACGAGCGCAAACGCTTGCTGGCCCAGGCGGTGCGGCTCGAGCGCCAACTGGCCGAGCTGGGCAGCGAACATCCGGTTCCGCGCCGCCTGAGCCCCGTAACGCTGGGGGCCGTGACCCTGAGCCTGGTGGCCCTGGGGGTGGGGCTTTGGGCCTATACGGTGCCCCGGCTGCCCGGCGAGACCATCATCACCAGCCGCAACGAGGCCCGCGAACTGGGCAACCTGCAACGCCAGGCCGAGCAGAGTGGCAAAGCCGCCGACTGGCTGGCTTACGCCAACAAGGCCTACGACCTGCAAGACTTCGAGCGGGCCGTGCAGGGCTACCTGAAGGTGATTGAGCTCGAGCCCCGCAATGCCAACGCCGTGCGGCGCCTGGGCATCCTGCTTTTCATGAGCGGGCGGCCCGAAGAAGGAGCGCAGGCCCTCGAGCTGGCCGTGCGGGCCGAGCCCGATGTAGCGGAGGGCTGGTTGTTCCTGGGCAACGCTTACTTTCAACTGGGCCGCCCTGCCGAGGCCATTGTGGCCTGGGAGGGCTACCTGAAGGCGGGGGGGGAGGCGCGTGAGCGGGTGGAGAACCTGATCCAAACTGCAAAAGACCAGCTAAATGCTACCTCCACAGGACAGCAGGTGTACCTGGGTAAGTGTGCGGCTTGTCACGGTGCCCAGGCCCAGGGAGGCACCGGCCCCCGTTTGCAGGGCAACCCCATCCGAAAAGTGCCGGAGGCGGTGAGGGAAATTGTCCTCAAGGGCCGGGGCCAGATGCCGGCGGTTCCCCTGACTGAGGCCGAGATGCAGGCCTTGCTGCAGTATCTGGGGGGGTTGTAGCCCTGCGGTTCCCTTTGTGTACTGGGTGCACGGTATGGACGAGCCCAACCTGCAAAACCTTCGCCGCATCAGCCGCCGCGACCTGATCTGGATGATCCCCAGCGCCATCACGGCAGGCTTTTTTGGCTGGCTGGCCTGGCGCACCTACTCCATCCACTTCACCAAAACGGGGGTTTCCGAGCCGGTCTGGCGCGAGGGCCCCAGGGTGCAGGCAGCCGTGCTAAACGAGCTGGATGCCCACTGGCGGTTCAAATACTTCGAGTACGTCTACAACGGCAGCCCTCTCAAAGCGGTGGTGTTTCGCCTTTCGGAACCCGTGGTGGGTGGGCTCACGGTGGGGGAGGCCCACTTCCTGGCCCTGTCGCGCATCTGCACCCACCAGGGCTGCGTGGTCAACTACGTGGACAACCCCGAACTGGGCTCCATCGCCTACAACTACCGCACCGACCACCCTTTCATGGGATGCCCCTGCCACTTTGGGGCCTATGAACCCCTGCAGGGTGGTAAAGCGGTGTATGGCCCGCCTCGGTTTCCCCTGCCCCGACTGCGCCTGGAAGAGGAGAACGGCGTCCTGTACGCAACCGGCTACGAAACTCCCTTCCGGCCCCTCGAGCAGGACTAAGTGCGCCCGCGATAGAAATATCATGCTGCTCAACGGAAGTGCGAATTCTGGGGTTTGCAGCGGCGCGGCCTCGTGAATCACCCCATCCCTACCCATTACGTTTCTATCGTGGAGATACTTATACCAAATCTGCTCAGAAGTGACCCAAAAGCGATATAAGAGACCCTCGGACGCGCCCCCTGGCGCGGCAAGTGAGGGGCGCGTTTAGGGCCGCTCACGCGCAGAGTTGGTATTAGGTGGGCTTGACCCGCACAAACCTATCTTTGCCGCGCTGAAGCACGCATGGCTTGCTAAAGGCAATCTCCATCTTGGGGTCGGTGAGCACCTCGCCATCGAGCCGCAGGCCCTTCTGCTCGATTAGCCGCCGGGCCTCGCTGTTGGAGACGGTCAGACCGGCCAGGGTAAATAGCCTGGCCACCGCAATATGGCCGCCCGACAGCTCGTCGGAGGATAAAGCTACCTCCGGCATCTCGTCGGGGATGCCCCCGTGGGCAATTTCGTAGTAGCGGGCTTCAGCGTGCTGCACCACGGGGTTCTGGCCGCCCTGATCCAGCCCAAAAGCCTCCCAGCGGTAGCCTAGCGATTCGTAGAGTGGGCGGTCTAAGCGAGTGGGAATCCTGGACTGTGCGTACGCGCCCGTTACCAGCCGCGCCAGCACCCGGTGGGCCCCCACAGGGCCACCTTTTTCCAGGACTTCCTTGATTTCGCCGGGGTTCAGGTCGGTGCAGAGCTCAAAGTAGGTGGACAGGTAGGGGTCTTCGATTTTCATCAGCTTACGGAAGACCTCGCTGGGCTCTTCGGTGATGCCGATATAGTTGTCGTAGCTTTTGGACATTTTTTGCCCATCGCCCCCCACCAAAAGCGGCATGATGAAGGCTACCTGGCGCTCCAGGCCGTAGGCTTCTTGCACCTCGCGCCCGACCAGCAGGTTGAACTTCTGGTCGGTGCCGCCCATCTCCACATCGCAGGCGATGGGCACCGAGTCGTAGCCCTGGGCAAAGGGGTAGAGGAACTCGTGGATGGAGATGGGCACGCCCTCGGTATAGCGTTTTTTGAAATCTTCCCGCTCGAGCATCTGGGCTACGGTCAGGAGGGAGGCCAGCTTGATGACCTCCTTGAAGCTCAGGTTCTCCAGCCACTCGGAGTTGTAGCGCAGCTCAAAGCGAGAAGGGTCGTCGGTGATGAGGATTTTGCCCACCTGCTCTACATAGCTTTTGGCGTTGGCGCGGGTTTCTTCCAGGGTGAGGGGCGGGCGGGTTTTGGAGCGGCCCGAGGGGTCGCCGATCATGGCGGTGAAGTCGCCGATGATGAGAACCACTTTGTGCCCTAGCTCCTGGAACTGCCGCATTTTGCGCAGCACCACCGCATGGCCGATGTGAATGTCGGGCCGGGTGGGGTCGAGGCCCAGCTTGACCACCAGCTTTTTCCCTGATTGCAGTTTTTTGCGCAAGTCCTCCTCGGGGATAATCTCCACGGCCCCGGTTCGTAACAGATTAAGTGCTTCCTCCGCTGTCATGCCCCCAAGTATACCGATTTCTACGGGGTTCTCGAGACCCTCCAAAATGCTGGTGAGCGAGCAGCAGAAGCCCAAAACTACCAGAAGCCAAGGAGGAGGGTTAGGGCTAACCGTTTGCTTGGCGTGGATGGTAGGTAAACCGAGGCTGGGCGTGTTCTATACTGGAGGGGTGCGAAGCCTTTTATTCTTGGCCCTGATTGCGGCAGGGGTGTACATTTATGCCGAGCGATTCGGCCTGGCGGTGGGCTATGCGCCCTTCACACCGGTGTTCTACTGGAACTATACGGGTGAATCGTTCAACCAGGTTCGCTCTACGGGTATTCGCGCTTTTATCAAGGTGACGGTAAGCGGGGACTTAAGACAGGGCAGCTTTGAAGTGGAGATTCGTCGCACAGGCCAGGCCAACCCAGGTCTAATCAAGCGCTATCAGGGTCGTTTTGCTGAAGAAATTCGCTATCCTGCCGATGCCAACCTGTATGATGTTATTTTCCGCTTCAAGGATGCGCGGGGGCAGGTGCGCATGGACTGGGTAGCGGCTCGCAACGAATTCTGAGGGTCTAGGCATAGGCCCCGGAACTATGCTAGACTTGTGAGCGGTTTGCCTCGAGGCTGTCTTTTTCGTTGCAGCGATTACACACAGCCCCCAACTGGCAATTGTGGAGAACTATGGCACAGAAAAAAACTGCTCGTAACCCCTCGGCCATCAAACGCCACCGTCAATCACTCAAGCGTCGCGCTCGTAATAAGTCCAAGATGTCCACCATCAAGACCATCAGCAAGAAGGCAGTAGCCCTGGCTAAGGATGGCAACGTTGGTGAGGCCACCAAGGTTTTGCGCTATGCCGAAAGCCTGATTGACAAGGCGGCCAAAGGCTCGACCCTGCACAAGAATGCGGCCAGCCGTCGGAAGTCGCGCCTAATGAGCAAGGTTAACCAGCTTCTGAGTGGAGCCAAAGCCTAGGAGTAGAGCATGGGCAAAGGTGATCGTCGTACCCGCCGTGGCAAAATTTTCCGTGGTTCGCACGGTAAATATCGCCCCCGCAAGAAGTAGACCCTCACAAGTCCAGAGCCTGGCCGGAGGAACTCCCTCCGGCTTTTTGTGTAACCTGCCCCAACCCATGTTTAGCGAAGTTTTTGTGGGGCGAAGTACCTGGCTTCATCCATCTTGCTGGCCTGGTCAATAGCCTGCTCCAGCAAACGTTCGGCCCCGGCAGTCCCCAGGGCTTCCCGAGCGTACGCATGAAGCAGGGCCACGATAGTCCGCATTTGGGGCAGTGGCAGGGTACCCGGTAGGGCTTGTGGGGCCAGCCCAGCTCTGATCCAAGGCTCGAGAATCGTTGCTGGCAAGCCCTTGTAGGCATTCTTTTGGGCCACCGAAAGGAGGTCTTGCTCGAGGCGGGGGTTGTTCTTTTGCATGACCTCGAGCATTTGGGCTACCACCATGCGAAAGACCCGAACCTCGGGCCTCGAGCGGTAAGGCGGCTGGGTTTTGCCCTTGTTGGCGAACCACCCCAACAAATTGGAGAAAAACCCTGCTTTGGTCAGAGCAGGCGTGTGTTGTGCCGTGACTGAATCCAGATCGAGGATGGTGGCAAATTTGGGTGTGCCCACCGCTCTGGCCGCAAGGGGGGGTTCGGAAACAGCCTGTACGGCGCTCGAGCGTACCGTTACGGGAGTTTTAGACGGAGCAATTTTCCCGTTCTGGGTGGGTAAAACCAGGTGGTCGGGGAATTTGGGGAGTTCCTCGTAAGGCAGGCGCATGGTCTGCAACAGCGCGCGTGTTAGCGAGACCTGTTCTTCAGGCTTGAGCAGCCCGGTATCTATCACCCATTCCGCCACCCGCGAAGCCACAAAATGCTCCTCGCGCACCAGGGGGTCACAAATCTTGAAAATCGCATCCACCCGCCGATCCTCTCCCAACACCTGCCGCAGCGCTACGTGCAGTACCCGTCTGCGGTGGTTGATTTGGTCGGGTATCAGATTGGACATGAAAATCCCCAGGTGGGTGGCCTCTTGCCACTCGTTTTGCAGCCTAGCACCCCAGGCGTTTTCAGGCTGTGACCAATCAGCACTGGGGCTCGTAGAAGCCTGACCAGCTCAGTATGGCGTAGCTTAGCCTCCAGGCCGAAGATCGCTCTTATGGTTGTTCCAGGCTTGTTTGGCTTCCTCGAGGGCCTGGGTCAGCCTGGCCTCGAGTTGTTCGCGGTAGCTTGCGGGCGCCCGGCCCCCCTCGGCCTCGAAGGCAGCAAGGTAATTCAAGGTAAAACTCAGGTCGCCTACCTGCCCAAAAATCTCCTGAAGGGCCTTCACGGTATCGCTGTCTTGCTCGAGCCATTCCAGCGCATAGCGCAAACGCCGTAAGGCCCGGCGCAGCGCGTGCAGGTGCTCGATGCTGTCTTCTCTGCGCCATTCCTGCGCCCGGCGCTCCACTTGTTGCACAAAGCGCGGTAGCCGAGACTCGGCAGACTTTGCGTCCAGCGGGGGGAGGTAGGCAAGGGCTGTTAGCAGGCCCGCCAGCCGGGGGCTGTCCAGCAGGGGGACAAACGCCGAACGGGCTTGCTTGAGCCGAAGCTCGGCCCAGGCTCGGAAAGCCCTGGGTAGATTCGGGTGTTGCAGCAACACTTCCAGGTCGCGCACCTGGCCTGCTGCACGCACCAACCAGGCCAGATCGTCCTCGAGCACGCGCATTCCTGCCAGCCGAAGCCACACCCGCAAGCGCCGCACCGCCACCCGCACCTGATGCACACCCTCGGGGTCCTGGCCTTCTCGGGCGATGGGTAGATGTTCAAGCAGGTGTTGGAGCCAGCGCTCCAGGCCAATCGCCGCCATACCACCAGCCTAGCATCGGGTCTGGTTGTGGGCCATGATTTTGGGATGATATTGGGGGGTTCCCGGTCAGTCCTTCAAGTCACCCATCAACCTGGAAAGTTCAGCCCCTAGTTTGGTCTGGGGTTCTTCGTGGTGGCCGCAATCTACCTCGTTGCGGTTGGCCCCGCAAACCGGGCACAGGCCCTTGCAGTCTTCTTTGCAAAGGACGGTATAGGGCAGCTCGAGGGCAAAAGCCTCGCTCAACAGGGGCCCGAGGTCGAGATCGGGGTGACCGAAAAGCAGGATTTCTTCCTCGTCTTCCTCGATGGCCTCGAGGTGCGTCAAGCCGGGCTGGTAGCGCAGCATGTATTGAAAATGGGCGCGTACCGGGGTGGGGGTGGGGGTCAGGCAGCGGCGACACTCCAGAACGGCATAGCCCGCAATCTCGCCCGATAGCCAGAACTCCTGCCCGCCTTCACCTTCTACCCGGGTCACCCCGACTTTCCATCTGGCCGGGCCCTCGAGGGGAATGCGTTCCTTCTCCAAGGTGATGTATTCCAGGATTTCGCCCCTGGCGTCGGTGCTACCCCCTTCCCGCATCAGGCGGGACAGGTTGATGCTTTGAATGTGTATTTCTTTCATCTTATTAGAGGCTACGCTTGTGGCGTAACTCTTTACTCTAGCGCCGAAAAGGCTTGGGGTCAATGGTTATGATTTCGTGGCAGATAGCTGATAGACAAAAGCCAAGCGCCAAAAGCTAAAAGCAAGACAAATTCACGGTACTTGACCCTCGTCCCCTGGCTCTGGACGGCCTCTGGCCCACCCCCCAACGGTAGACTGGGGGCGTATGAAGCAGATTGGTATTGTGGGGGTTCCGATGGACTTGGGCCAGGGGCGGCGCGGGGTGGACATGGGGCCCAGCGCCATTCGCTACGGGCGCTTGCAGGAAGTACTCGAGGGCCTGGGCCACCAGGTGCACGATTATGGCGACATGAAGGTGCCGGTGGTCGAGAGTTTGCGCCATCAGCCAAAGGAACAGGGGGGGATGGGCTACCTCGAGGCCATCCGGGCGGTCTGCCTGGATACCAGCCAGGCCCTGGGCCAGATGCCCGCCGAGGTGTTTCCCATCGTGCTGGGCGGCGACCACTCTATCGTCATGGGTTCGGTCACGGGGGCCAGCCGGGGGGAGCGTATTGGGGTGATCTGGGTGGATGCCCATGCCGATTTCAACACCCCCGAAACCAGCCCCAGCGGCAACATTCACGGGATGCCCCTGGCGCACCTGTGCGGTCTGGGCGACCCCCGCCTGGTGAACCTGGGCTACCCTGGGGCCAAGGTACGGCCCGAGGATGTGGTGCTGATCGGGATTCGTAGCCTGGATACGGGGGAGGTCGGGCTGCTGCGCGAGCGGGGGGTCACCGTATTCACCATGAAGGAAGTGGATGTGAGGGGCATTCCGGCCATCGCCCAGGCGGTGGTGGAAAAGTTTCGCGGTTTTGCCAAAGTGCATGTCTCCCTCGATGCCGATGTGCTGGACCCCGAAATTGCACCGGGGGTCGGTACGCCGGTGGCCGGGGGCCTGACCTACCGCGAGGCCCACCTGCTGATGGAACTGCTGGCCGATGCCAGCATCGTCACGAGCCTGGATCTGGTGGAGGTGAACCCCATCCTGGACATTGCCAACCGCACCGCCCGGATGATGGTCGAGCTCGCCAGCAGCCTGCTGGGGAAGAAGATTTATTGATGGTGCTGTATTCCCGGGCCTGATACAATCCCCCCGTGTGGGTGATTCCAGCCGTAGATATCCAGTCCGGACGGGCGGTGCGCCTGTTTGAAGGCGATCCCGACCAGGAAACCGTCTATTACGAAAACCCGGTGGAGGCGGCTCTGCACTGGCAAAGGCAGGGCGCCCGGATGCTGCACCTGGTAGACCTCGATGCGGCTACGGGCCGGGGGGAAAACCGGGCGGTGCTGCGTGAGATTGCGCGGTCCATTGGCATCCCGTTTGAGGTAGGGGGTGGGGTTCGCAGTGTGGAGGCGGCCCGGGAGGTTCTGGCCCTGGGGGCCAGCCGGGTGGTGGTGGGCACTGTGGCCGTCAAGGCACCTGAAGTGCTGGGTCGGATGCTAGGGGAGTTTGGAGCCGAGCGGGTGGTGGTAAGCCTGGACGCCAGGGGCCTCGAGGTCGTGGTCTCGGGCTGGGCGGAGGGCACGGCCCTGCAGGTGCAGAACCTGAGCCTGCGGATGTGGGACATGGGGGTTCGTACCCTGATTTACACCGATGTACGGCGGGATGGAACCCTGGCCGGGCTCGACCTCGAGGTGGTGCGGAAGGTTCGCGCGGCCTGGCCGGGCTTCCTGATTGCAGGGGGGGGCATTGCCTCGGACGCCGACCTCGAGGGTCTGCAAAACCTGGGGGTGGAGGGGGCCATTACCGGCAAAGCCCTTTACGAGGGCCGGATTGACCTGAAGAAGTGGGTTTGATACGGACTTTGGGCGTGTGGCCAAATTTCAGCAACGCACGAGATGGGGGGGTGGTGGGAGGTAGGCAGTGGTTTTCAACGTCTGCACCCTACTCCCTGTCTCCCACCTTCTGGTGTATGGCAAGTGTTATGGAATGACCTCCCTTTGAGCCCTAGGGTAAACTTCTGTTATGAAAGTCCTGAATGGGCTGGCTTTCCTGATTGCACTGGTGGTCGCGGCAGCCACCGGGGCTTTGTATGCGCTGGAACCGGGGCTGTTGCTGGGCACACCCTGGGGCCAGGTGCACCTGGCTTTCCTGTTGCTGGGGGCCTTTGGGCTGGGGCTGGCCGTGATGGGATTGTATGTCCTGACCGGCTGGGTGAACGCCCAGGCGGCCCTGAGCAAGCGCAACCGGGAACTGCGCCAGATTCGGAGTGAACTCGAGGCCCTCAAAAAACAACACCCCGAGGAAACCCCGGTCATCCCCGACCGGCTGCCCTGAGGGCTTCGGCCCGGCAGGTGTGTTTTGCACCCTGTATTGATTTGCTTTTGGTTTTCAGCCTTCGGCCCTGGGCTTTCGGCTCAAGGTGCTGCCCTGAAGGAGACCCTGGATGATCTGGAAATTCCGTGAATGGCCCCCTATTTCTGAGCTTCGCCCCCTGGTACAGCAACTGGACATCTCGCCCCTGGCCGCGGCGGTGCTCTGGAACCGGGGGTTCCGCCGTAAGGAAGACCTCGAGCCCCCTCTGGAACGCCTGCCCCTCGAGGGGCTCGAACAGGCCGCCCGGCGGATTATCGAGGCCCTGGATAAGCGTCAGCGCATCCGGGTACACGGCGATTACGACGCCGATGGCCTCACCGGCACGGCGGTTTTGCTGAATGGACTGGGAAAGCTAGGGGCCGATATCCATGCCTTCATTCCCCACCGCCTGGGCGAGGGCTACGGGGTCTTGATGGATCGGGTGCCGGAACACCTGGAAGCCTGCGATCTCTTCATCACCGTGGACTGCGGCATCACCAACCATGCCGAGCTGAAAGAACTGGTAGAGAACGGGGTCTCGGTACTGGTGACCGACCACCACTCGCCCGGTGCCACCCCACCGCCGGGTCTGATTGTGCACCCGGCCCTCACGCCCCTTCTGAAAGGCCAGGCCCACCCCACCGGCTCAGGCGTGGCTTTCCTGCTGTTGTGGCAGGTCTACGAACTATTGGGCCAGGACCCGCCCCTGGAATATGCAGACCTGGCCGCCATCGGCACAGTGGCCGACGTAGCCCCCTTACAGGGCTTCAACCGGGCCCTGGTCAAGGAAGGCCTGCGCCGACTCCGCGATTCGGCCCACCTGGGCCTAAGGGTGCTGGCCGCCGAGCACTGCCGCGAGTTTAGCGCTAGCGAGATTGCCTTTCGTATAGCGCCCCGCATCAACGCGGCCTCGAGGCTGGGCCAGGCCGAGGTGGCCCTTCAACTTCTCACCACCCAGGACATGCTTCAGGCCCGCCCTTTAGCCGAGCACCTCACCCGGCTCAACCTGCAACGGCAGCGCATCGAAGAACAGATGCTTGAGCGCATCTGGCCCACCATTGACGCCACCCGCCCAGCACTGGTCATCCACGATGCAGAGGGGCATCCGGGCGTGATGGGCATTGTGGCCAGCCGGGTGCTCGAGCGCTACTACAAACCGGTCTTCATCATCGCCGACGGCAAGGGCTCGGTACGCTCCACGCCGGGCATCAGCGCGGTGGGGGCTTTGCGGCACGCCGCGTCCCACCTGAAGCGCTTTGGGGGCCATGCGCAGGCGGCGGGTTTCGCTATCCTGGAAGAGGAAATTCCAGCCTTTAGGGCGGCCATTGAGGAGTATGCCGCACAATTTCCGGCACCGGTATCGGAAATTGTGCTGGATGGCTGGTTGAATGGGGAAGACCTGGGGGAGCTACAGCAGGCCTTGGAGCTTTTAGAGCCCCTGGGCGAGGGCAACCCCGAGCCGCTCTTTTTCTTGCAGGGCAAGCCGGAGCAGGTGCGGATGCTGAGTGAGGGCAAGCACCTGTCGTTCAGGCTCCAGGGAGTCAAGGTCATTAAGTGGCGTGATAACGGCGAAAATCTACCGGATGAACTCGACCTGGCGGCCAGTTTAATGCTTAACGAGTGGAACGGTGAACGTACCGTCGAGTTGCGTGCGGCGGCCTACCGCCCAACGCCCCGTCCAGAGGAGACTCGAGGGGCCGAGTGGGCCATACCCGTACCGTTCCGCGAAGCGGTTCATCAGGCGGTCACTCAGGGAGCCCCGGTATATGTGCATACCGAGGGCGCCGACTGGTTCAAGAGCCGCGGGGCTTCGGTGGTGAACCCTGAGGAAGCCGCCTACTGGTTCAGCTTACCGAGCGGGCCTGTGTACCCTGAAAAGGTTCAGGTTGCCTTCTCGGATAAAGCCCTGGGCAACCTGGAAAAGAACCCCGATCCCCTGGTTCGGGCGCTAGGTAAACGGGTCGCAACGGCTTACCGGTTGGGCCAGTCTGCCCGACTGGGAGAAAACCTGAGACTCTACTGGGAAGCGCTGGCTTGCTACGCCCCCGAGGTGTGTTGAGTGAGGGTTTCAAGCTCTTGTGCCAGGTTTTTACGGGCAGGTTGCTCGAGGTGCGCGAAGGCTTCGGTTTGATAGATACGCTCGCGGGACAGGAACTTTTGCAAGACCCGTGCACGGCGCTCCTGGAACAGCGCCTCGGGAACCCAGGCGTACTCCTGCCGGATGGCCCGGGCATACGCCCGGTAGATTTTGGGTTCGGCCCCCAGAATGGCCAGGTCGGCATCCAGAAACAAAGCGGTATCGGGGTCGTTCGCCTGATGGTTTTGCGTGGCCAGGATGATCTGGGTAACTTTCTGGATAAGCGAGGGTTCTGCTCCCAGGCGCTCCAGGCTCTCCTGGGCCAGCCCTGCACTCTGGGCCTCGTTGTCGGCGCGGGTGGGGTCGTAAACGGCATCGTGAAACCAGACCGCGAACTCCAGGTGGGGTTTGGCGGGCAATAGCTGTAGCAGCGTGTCCAGGTGGGCCAGATTGTGATAGAAGCGCTGCGGCTCGGTGTGGCGGATGAGCAGATCGTCGAGCATGGAGAAGTGCGCTCCGGGATCAATCCCTAGCGATTGGAGCAAGGTGTTCCAGCGGCCAATCAGCCGCTTGCGGCCTCCGTGCGGCAGTTTGAACTGCTGCTCCACGCGTGGCATCTTAATGCTTTTGGCAGGGCGAGAGTGTGGCTTCTGTATCGGACGGCCTGAGGCCGCAAGGTTGGGTTGCGTGTACAACGCGCGGTTTGGCGCTAAGCTATCATTATGTACCGCCAACCCAGAGATTCCTTCGAAGCCAGAATCTACACTGCCGAGTACCGAATCTATGGCAATGTCTATCTCGTGCAGGCAGGGGGTACGGCTGATCTCCTGAACACTGAAAACCGAACCCACATCCCGGTAACCGGGGCGCTGGTTTACATGGCGGGCCTCGAGCATCCCCCCCGGCCTGGCGATCTGAAAGCCGATACCCCCTTCATGGCGGTCAACAAAAGCGACATAAGCTGGATGGTGGGGGGCCGCCCCTCAGTACCCAAGGGAAACCTGGCCCTTTTCGAGCGCAAGCGGGTGGCGCTATTGTTCGAGGGGTACATTCTGGTGGGCGAGTTGGACATCCATAAAAACGCTCGCCTGTCCGATCAGCTGGCTGTACTCAAGACCTTCCAAACCCTCTCCGGGGCAGTGCTGTACCGGATGCCTGCACAGCAGCCCATTGTGGATGTGCCGCCCGAGCAGCAGTTCGATTTTGTAACGGTGAACCTCAGCAAGCCCGACACCGTGATTGAAGCGCCGCCTCCTGCTTCCAACCTCTACCTCACCTTGTTGGGGTAGGGCGCTCTTCACAAATATTGAGCCATCTGGGACTAATACCAAATCTGCTCAGAAGTGACCCAAAAGCGATATACAAGTCCCTCGTACGCGCTCCCTGGCGCGGCATGTGAGGGGCGCGTTTAGCGCCGCTCACGCGCAGAGTTGGTACAAGAATCCTTTGTCCTGGACAGCACAGTGGCCTCAGGCACACGCGGCTACGTCTGTGAAGAGCGCGATAAGCGGTCAAAAGCTAAGGTATTCCCGTCACGGGGGGTACTCCAAACGGTTGTGTTACCCCAGCCGCTCGAGGTTTTGCCGGATGCGCTCGAGCTGAGCCCTGTTCTCGGCCAGCCGCTCCCGCTCGGCCTGCACTACCGCCGGGTCGGCCCGCTCGACAAAGCCAGGGTTGGCCAGTTTTTTCTGTCCCTGTTCGACCTGCTTTTCCAGCTCGGCCAGGCGCTTCTTTTGGCGTTCCAGAAAGCTGCTCAGGTCGCCTTCGGGCTGGAGGTAGACGGTGGTGCTGGGGGTCACCTGGGCAATGGCTTTTTCGGGGCTACCCAGCGAGGCTTCGGCCCGGCCCAGGAAGCGGAACAGGGCCAGGTTTTCCATCACCAGTTGGGCCCCTGGGCCTTCTAGCTGCACCGCTACCTCTTGCTGCGGGGCAATGCCCAACTCGGCCCGCAGGTTGCGGGTGGCGGTGATGGTTTCTTGCAGGGTCTCGAAGGCTTTCTCGGCCTCTGGATCGCGCTCACCTGTGGTGGGCCAGTCCTGCAGGGCCAGTTGCCGGGGGTCGCCGGTCAGGGTTTCGTACAGCTCCGAGGTGATGAAGGGCATGATGGGGTGCAGCAGCTTGAGCAGCGCCGCCAGGGTGGATTCCAGGGTCTGGCGGGTGGCCTGGTTGCCCTCGCGCAGAGCCGGTTTGGCCGCCTCCAGATACCAGTCGCAGAACTCACTCCAGACCAGCTCGTACACCAGCCGGGCGGCCCGGCCCAGGTCGAAGGCTTCGTAAGCTTCGGTGATTTCGGCGATACCCCGGTTGAGGCGGGAAATCATCCAGCGGTCGGCCAGGGTGAGTGCACCGGCCTCCGGGTTGCGGGTTCCGGAGGATGGGCCTACCGGGGCGGTGGGCCCGGCTCCCTGCTCCCTATTCATCAGCACGAAGCGGGTGGCGTTGTAGAGCTTGTTGGCAAAGTTGCGCCCCTGCTCGTAGCGGCGTTCGTCGTGGCGGATGTCCTGGCCGCCGGTGGCCAGGTAGTCCCAGGCGAAGCGGCAGGCGTCGGCCCCGTATTTGTCAATCAGCTCGAGCGGGTCTATGCCGTTGCCTTTACTCTTGGACATCTTCTGGCCCCTGGCATCCAAGTACAGCCCGTGCAGCACGATGGTATGGAAGGGGGCCTGGCCGGTGAACTGATAGCCCGACATCTGCATCCGGGCCACCCAGAAAAAGATGATGTCGTAGCCGGTCACCAGCACGTCGGTGGGGTAATACTTGCTCAGGTCTGGGGTCTTATCGGGCCAGCCCAGGGTGGAGAAGGGCCACAGCGCCGAGCTGAACCAGGTGTCGAACACGTCCGGGTCGCGCCGCAGGTTCAGGTGGGCATAGCGGGGGTCCTGGTCGCAGTCGAGGTCGGGGTTCTCCAGGTCGGGCACGTAGATGTTGCCCGCCTCGTCGTACCAGGCCGGAATCTGGTGGCCCCACCAGAGCTGCCGGGCCACCGCCCAGTCCTTGATGTTCTCGAGCCAGTCGCGGTTGACCTTCTCCCAGCGTTCGGGCACAAAGCGCATCTCGCCCCTGTCCAGACCTGCCAGCACCTTTTCGGCCACTGGCTTCATGCGCACAAACCACTGCTCGAGCAGCATGGGTTCCACCGGGGCCTTGGTGCGGTCGGAGTAGCCCAGGGCAATGGTGTAGTCCCGGATTTCGCGGATGTGCCCGGCCTCTTCCAGAGCCTGCACCACGGCTTTACGGGCCTGGAAGCGCTCCTGTCCCCGGAAGGCTTCGGGTACCAGCTCTCCCGTAAGGTGGCCTTGCAGGTCAATCACGCTGGGCATCTCCAGGCCGTGGCGCTGCCCGATTTCAAAGTCGGTGGGGTCGTGGGCCGGGGTAATTTTCAGCGCCCCGGTGCCGAAGTCGGTCAAGACCGCTTCGTCGGCGATGATGGGAATGTAGCGCTCGGTCAGTGGGATGCGGGCCTTCTGGCCCACGAGGTGCCGGTAGCGCTCATCGGTGGGGTTCACGGCGATGGCCACATCGGCAAAGATGGTCTCGGGGCGCACGGTGGCAATCTGAATCTCGCCTCCCTTTTCCAGCGGGTAGGCCAGGGTGTAGAGCTTGCCGGGGGTGGGCTCTACGTTGACCTCGAGGTCGCTCACCACGGTCTGGGCCACCGGGTCCCAGTTCACAATGCGCTTACCCCGGTAGGCCAGGCCCTGGTGGTAGTAGGCCACAAAGCTCCGCCGCACGGCGCGGGAGAGCCCCTCGTCCATGGTGAAGCGCTCGCGGCTCCAGTCGCAGGAGGCCCCGATGCGGCGCAACTGGTACAGGATGGTGCCGCCGTTTTTCTCCTTGAAGGCCCAGACCCGCTCCAAAAACTTTTCGCGTCCCAGGTCGTGGCGGGAAAGCCCTTCTTTGGCCAGTTCCTTTTCCACCAGCACCTGGGTGGTAATGCCGGCGTGGTCGGTGCCGGGCAGGTACAAAGCCTCGTAGCCCTGCATGCGCTTGAAGCGGATCAGGGTGTCGATGATGGTGTTGTCCAGGGCGTGCCCCAGGTGCAGGTTGCCGGTCACGTTGGGCGGGGGAATCACGATGGTAAAGGGGCCTTTGCCCTTGCCCGCATTGAGTTCGGGCTTGAGGGGGTTGCTGGCCCATTCCTGGGCCCAGCGCGGTTCCACCGTCTGGGGGTCGTAGGTTTTGGGTAGTTCTCTGGTCTGGGTCATTTTTGCACCTGGGTACTCAAGTAATAACTCATGTTTTCGTCTTCGAAACTGGCTTCCTCGAAGGCCACCCCGAACACCAGGGTATCAGCCTTGAAGGTGTGGCTCCAGAAGCCCACGGTGAGTCGGTTGCCCTCGAGGTGCACCGTCCCCACCGCAAGCTCCTTCCATTCGGCCTCAAAGTCTTCATCCTCGTCTTCGCGCTCGAGGTCGGCGTGGGTGGCTGCTTGCAGGGTGCAGACCTTCCCGACCAGGCTGCGAATGGGGTTGTTGGGTTGGTCGAATCGGGTACGAAACTCCGGGCGAAAAGGGGTGTACTCGATGGTGGCTACCAGCAGGTAGTTGCCTAGCTCCCACTTGCGCTCGAGCAAAGGGGGCAGGGGTTGATCACGGTCGGGGTCATGGTTCGGCGGGGGGGTGGCGATGGGGGCTTCCAGCAGCTCCACCACCATCCGCTTGCGTTCGCTTTTGCTGGCCTGATACGGAGCCGTTTGGCCGAAGAGGTCGCTCAGGTTCCAGTGTTTCAGACGCGACTTAAGCTCCGTCAGGGCCTCTTCGAGGCTATCCACAATCCGCATCGTGTCACCCCGTTGCAAGTAATACCAGCCCGGATAATCTTCCGACTCCCTCGGGGGTATTTCCTGGCCCATAAACTGACGGGTGTGGGGTTCACGGCTGAACCAAAGGAGCGAGGGCTGGTAGTGGGGCTCGATCTGCCATTCTTTAGGAGTCATAGGGCCTCATTCCTTGCAGACTGCAGTTGTTCATCCAAGCACATAGCGAAGACCGCCCTCGATGAGTACTTGCTGTTTGTGCTTCCATCCCTCACCTCGCTCCAAAAACAAAACGTCCCTGCAGACATTGCTGCACGGACGAGGGTTTTCCCCGTGGTACCACCGCGCTTCCAATAGGGTCTGGGGCCGGGAGTCGAGGGTCGAGGGCTTTGAACTCAGACACTGGACACTAGCCACCAGACGCGCCATCGGCGCTCACATGTGCTATAACGGGCACTCCCGGCAGGCTCTACGCTCCAAAGAGAGTTTCTTCCTGCGCGCTCGCGGGCGACGTTCGGTTTGTGCAGTGCCCGGATGCCCTTTCAGCCGATGGAGCATCCTCTCTGGGGGGTGCCGAAACCTACTCCTCCCGGTCAACGCTAATGCAGTATACCTTAACCCGTGGGGTGGTTTGGGTTCAGGAACCCAGGGTTAGTTCCAGTATCAGCCAGCCTAAAAACAATAGTGCCGAAACGAGCGAGACGACGTAGCGGATCAAGCCTTTGTCCTTGAGTTCCGTGGGAAGCCGAAGGTTCTTGAGGGGGTTCCTGGCGTGGCTGGTCATGGGGGCTCACTCCGTGCTAGTAGTACAGGCCCGGGAAGGTCTGGTTACGGCCCGAACTTTTGGCCTCGGCCTGAAAGCGGTCGGCACGGGCGAGTACCTCCTGGGCAGTTGGCTCGTCGTCGCGGCCTGCAAAGCCCAGGCTGATGGTCACTTTGAGCTCGGGGTGCAGTTGATGCCAGGGGTATTTGAGCACGGCTACCCGCAGCCGCTCGCAGACCCCAAAAGCCCGGTCGCCCGTAATGCCTCGCAGAATCAGGGCAAACTCCTCACCGCCGATTCTTCCTGCTACATCCGAGGCCCGCAGGGCTTTGCGCACCAACTGACCCATCCGGCGCAATACCTCATCGCCTATTGCACTGCTAAAGCGCTCGTTGATTTCCTTGAAGCCATCCAGATCAAAGGTCACTACTGTAAAAACTTCTCCGCTGACAAAAACCCGCTCGAGGGCTTTTTCAAAAGCCGTTTGGCAGGGCAGTCCGGTAAGTTTGTCGTCGTCCTCGGCCCCGTAGCCCTCGAGCAGGGGGCTGCGCGCATTGAGGAGGCTATGGTTGCGTTCTTCGACCAGGCGCTGGGCCGCCTCGAGGGCCATCTTGAGGGATTCCAGGTTGCTACTGGAGTGCACAATCTGGGTGCGCATCTGCTCGAGCAGTTGCACCAGTTTCAAATCCTCGTCGCGTAGCTTGTCGGTGCTCATCTTGCTGCGGATTATAGAGTTCCTTTGGAAAAGAGCTTGTGCAATTTGACCATCACGCCGTGAGCGGGCGTTTCTTGCGCTTATCCACCGCCTGGTGGATTGACAAAATGTATTTTGCTTCCCCGGTAATGTGACCTTTACCCCGTTCATCAGAGCATTTCCAGGCATAATCTGAAGGCGAGATGAGCGCACTCACCGAAGCCCTGGTATTGGAAGCCTTAAAAACCGTTAACGACCCCGAGCTTCACAAGGATCTGGTGTCGCTGGGAATGGTCGAAAAAATTGTGGTAGATGGCGCCAGGGTCGCCGTCAAGATTAACCTGACCACCCCAGCCTGTCCGCTCAAGGAGCAGATTGAGGGCGATGTGCGCTCGGCCATCGGCAAGATTGGCGCTGCTGAGATTGAAGTGCACTTTGGCGCCCAGGTGCGGGCCCCGCAAAACCTGCCCCTGCCGGGGATCAAGCACATTGTGGCCATCGCCTCGGGCAAGGGAGGGGTGGGCAAGAGCACCGTTGCTGCCAACCTGGCCATTGCCCTGGCCCAGGAGGGTGCCCGCGTGGGTTTACTGGATGCCGATATCTATGGCCCCAGCCAGGCCCAGATGTTTGGCACCCAGAGTAGCAAGCTGAGGGTGGACGAGCAGAAGCGGATGGTGCCTCTGGAGCGCTATGGCATCAAGCTCATCAGCATCGCCAACATCGTCCCGCCGGGTCAGGCCATGGTCTGGCGCGGCCCCATTTTGCACGGCACCATCAAGCAATTCCTGCAGGAAGTAGCCTGGGGCGATCTCGATTATCTGATTATCGACCTGCCGCCCGGTACGGGAGATGTACAACTCTCGTTGTCCCAGCTCACCCGGCTTTCGGGGGGGCTGATTGTCACTACCCCGCAGGACGTGGCGCGGATTGATGCTGAGCGGGCGGTGGACATGTTCAAGCGGGTGCAGGTGAATATCCTGGGCGTGATTGAAAACATGTCCTACTTTGAGCAAAACGGCCAGAAAACCTACATTTTTGGGCAGGGTGGGGGCCGCCAGATGGCGGAGCAGTACAAGACCGCTTTCCTGGGCGAGATTCCCATTGCGCTCTCGGTGCGGGAGGGAGGGGACAGCGGCGTGCCGGTGGTGGTTGGTGCCCCACAGTCACCCGAAGCCGAAGCCTTCCGCCAGGCGGCGCGGAATCTGGCAGGTCAGTTGTCGGTGCAGTCTTACCTGTTGCTGCCGATGGCATAGGGGTGTTATGGCCTTGGGAATGGGTGAAACCAAACTGCGTATCCTCGAGACCCTGCGTTCTAAGTCGAGTTGTGCGGGTTCGCTGGCGGCGTCGCTGGGTATCTCCAAGGTAGCGGTGCACCGGCACCTGGAGGACCTCGAGCGCGAGGGTCTGGTGCGGGCTCGTCTGGAGAAAAACGAGGGCCGGGGCCGCCCCAAACAGGTTTACCAGGCCGTGGACGAGCAAGCCCCCTATGTGCGTATGTGCGCCGATTTGCTCACCCACCTCAAGGAGCTTTTTGGTGAAGGGCTGGTGCTGGAAGTTCTCACCCGACGCAACAACAAGTTGCTCGAGGAACTGGCCCCCCACCTGGAGGGGCTGACCCTCGAGCAAAAAATCTACCGCCTGTCCGAGTTTCTCACCGAGCAAGGCTACCAGGCCAGTTTTTACTTCGAAAACGGAGCCTGGTATTTGGAGCAGGGTCGTTGCCCCAAGCTGGCCCTTTCGATGGAGCACGGCGAGTTCTGCCACACCGAACTGGAAATGTACAAGAAACTGCTGGGTGTTTTGGTGGTACGCGAGGAGCGCATAGCCGCTGGAGGCGATTGCTGCCGCTACCGTATAGACACAACCAACACGCAAAGCTAGAACGCTCTTCACCTGTTTTGAGCCATCCAACTTCAAGAAAGCTTTGTCCTGGACAGAACAGGGGCCGCCCACGAAAACGAGAAGGGACCAGCAGACGTGCCTCACCGGGGTGAGGCACGCTTGTCTGTGTTGCGTCTGGGCCAGGTTAAGTTGCGCCCGTATAAGGTCTAGAGATGAATTCAGGCTGCTGAAGAGTGCGTTTGCTTACCAGAGCACTAGCCAGCCCAGGAGTTGAAGCCCTCTATTCCGGGTGCAGGGCTTTCGGGGGCAGGCAAGCTCCCGGGCTGGTCGAAGGAACCGCCAAAGGCGAGAGCCCCACCCAGAGCAGCTATCAACAGAATCAGAGTCACGATCTTTTTCATCGAGTCCCTCCTTTCTGTTGTAAGGCTAGCATCGCGCTTTTTCCCCTCGAGGCCCGGGCAACCGTAACGTGGTCAGCAGGCGTTACGGCTTTAGAGTTCGCCAAAGTAGCCCAGTTCGTATAGCCGTTGCCAGACCCGGCTCACCGGCAGTCCCATCACGGTGTAAAAATCGCCCTCGATGCGCTCAATAAGCACCATTCCCAGGCCCTGGGCCCCGTACCCTCCGGCCTTGTCCAGCCCTTCACCACTACGGGCATACCACTCGAGCTCCCACTCTTGCAAAACCCGAAAGGCAACCTTTGCTTCGACCACTTCGCTGTGCAGATGCCCAGCGGGCTGCTGGATGGCAAAGCCCGTATAAACCGTGTGTGTGCGGCCTGAAAGCCGACGCAAGTAGGCCTTGTTTTCTTCGACGTCCTGCGGCTTGCTCAGGGTCTCGGCACCTATCGCCACCACCGTGTCGGCAGCCAGTACCCACTGCCCCGGCTGCCAGATGGTCTGGGCTTTCCGGGCGGCCAGGGCTTCGGCCATGGGAGCGGGCTCGAGGTGCCCCAAAGCCTCTTCATCGATATCGGCAGGGCGTACCTCAAAGGGCAACGACAGCCGCTGTAGTAGCTCAGCCCGGCGGGGGCTCTGTGAGGCCAGAATCAGGGTGGGTAGGGTAGTCATAGGAGCTGGGGGGTAGGGCACAAGGCCGCTGGGTCGTTTCGCATGGATTGTAGATGGGTTGTGTAAGGCTAAACCTGCCTACAAACGGGTTCCAGCACGCCAAGTGGCCTCCACCTCACGCTGGTAGCGCTGGGCCAGGGCGCTGTCGCGCAAAATGAGCAGGTTTTCGTTGTTACGACCAAATCCGGAGCTGGTAAAGTTGTAGCTGCCCGTGACCACCCACTCGCCATCCACCACCATCACTTTGTGGTGCATGGTGTAGGGGTTGCCGTCCTTGCGTACATCAATTCCAGCTTGCTTCAGGGTTTCGTCCCGCGAGTTTTCCAGGTTTCGCGCGTCTATCACCACCCGTACCCGAACCCCGCGCCGATGGGCTTGCACCAGTGTCTCGACCATGCGGGTGTCGGTCAGGACAAAGGCAGCAATCCAGATTTCCCGATTGGCGCGCTTTAGCAAGTCGAGAATAGCACCCCGGCCCTCGCGGCCTCCCGCCGGGCTAAAGTAGACGGTGCCTTCGGTGGAGCCAATCTGGAAGCGCTCGGAGCGGCCCAGCCCGCTTTCCTGGCCCGCGAAAATGGTATCGAACTCGGCCCGGTATACCTCCACCAGCCCCCGCACCGGTAGCCACAGGCTGTTTTCGTTGTTGCGCTCGAAGGCATTCCAGGTCAGGTTGGTGCTGCCGGTCCAGACCCCCAGGTCGTCAATCAGCACAAACTTGTGGTGCATCAGGGCGTTGTTGCGGCTATCGTAGCAGACCTGTACTTGCTGCAGGGTTTCGCAGCGGGCCTGGTTGCTGCTCCTGACGCCCAGACTTTCGCGGGTCTCGCGGCGGTAATCAGAATCGCTAAAGAGCCGTACCCGCACCCCCCTGGCGGCAGCCCGGACCAGGGCCTGGCCAATCTCGCGGTCTTCGAGCTCGAGGGTAGCCACCTCAATTCGGTTTTGGGCGGAGTTGATCAGGCCCAGCAGGCGGCTTTTGGCCTCGCGGCCCTGCGCGGGAGCAAAGTAAAGCTCGAGCCCCCCCGCAGCTTTGTAGACCTGGGGAATCGGACGAAAGTAGGTATCCCAGACAAAATACCCCACCACCCCCAACAAAAGCAGAAAAAGCCAGATTCGGTCGCCGCTTCGGCGGGTTCGGCCCCGCCCCCTGGGCCGGAGTAAGCGCCACACGCTGGGCAGCAGGCTGAAAATAGAACGGCGACGCATAGCAGATGTCTACTGTACAACGCAGCACAAAATTTGTTTGTGGGGACTCAAGTTTAATCATGAAATGACCTGGCTGGCGGCCAGGATGATTCAAACGAGGCACGAGCCCTACGATACGTCCCCATCGTGGTATCTAGATTGTTCTAACCGCATTCTGGTAGCTCAAAGGTGACTAGCGCAATTTATTGGACTTGGGTACAATCTCCTCATGCTCAGTCTTCGGGAAAGGCAAAAACTGCGTCGCCGTGATCGCATTTTCCGTACCGCTATCAACCTGTTCCGGGAGAAGGGGTTTCACCAGACCACCGCCACCGACATTGCCAAAGCCTCGCACGTATCGCGCGGTACTTTCTTCAATTACTACGCCTACAAAGAAGCCGTGCTGCTCGATTTCGGGGCGCAACTGCTGAGCGAATTGCGCGAACAGGCCCTGGCCGAGTTGGGCCGGGGCGAGCCTCCCCTCGAGGTCTTGCGCCGGTTGTGGGATCGGCTGGCCGAGGTGAGTGAACGGGAACGGGTACTGCTCTCGCCCCTGGCCTATGAGCTCCTGAACCCCGACCCTGAGCGAGCCAAGGCAGCCTTCGAGACGCTGCCTCTGGGCGATCTGATTGCCGATATCCTGCGTCCACTCAAGCAGCAAGGCAAGTTGCGGGAGGATATGTCGCTCGAGCGCATCTCCCGCTCGATTGCCGATGTATACCTGCTCTCGGCCCTGCGCTGGGCGGCCTATACCCCAGGGCGGCAGCTCAAGGAAGAGATGACCAAGTTTCTCGACCTCATGCTGGAAGGGGCCGTAACCCGCGAGACCGGCAAGCGCGAAAAAGCTGCCAGGTCTTGAGATGTACAGCCTGCTGATTCCCACGCCCATTGGCCCCCTTTTTGCCAGGGCCAGCCGCCAGGCCCTGTTATCGGTGGAGTTGCTGGTGCTGGGCGAGGGCTTTCCGGAGCGCCCCAACCGGCTCCTGCATGGCCTGGCCCGGCGGGTGGAACGCTATTTTGCCGGGAAGGCGGAAACTTTTTTGGAAATTCCCCTCGAGTACGCCGATTTCGACCCCCGACGGGTGGCCCTCTACGAAGCGGTTCGGCGCATTCCCCCTGGAGAAACCCGCAGCTATGCCCAGATGGGGCGCTTGTGCGGCCTGACTCCCCGGGCGGTGGGGGCGGCCATGCGGGCTTGCCCCTTCTTTCTAGTGGTTCCGGCCCAGCGGGTGATTCATGCCGATGGGCGCCTGGGCGGGTTTGCGGGTCGGGAGGGCGTTAAGGCGTGGCTGCTGCAGTTTGAGGGGGTCATGTAGAGCCGGAACAGGAAGTTCAGGTGGCTTGACCCGCACAGGGTGGTTGCCAAATGCGGTGCGTTGTTCTACTGACCCGCTGGTCAGGTAAAGTATTGGGGTGACGCCCGAACTGTTATATCAACTTCGTTTCCTATCCGACCTGACCGAAGGCCCCGGTGGCAAGCCCCTTTTTGTTTACACCGACATCGAGCGGCCTGAGAAAGAGCCCCCCCGGTACCGTTCCCGCCTGGCCATGTGGGACACGGAGATGCGTTTGCTCACGCAGGGCGAGGCCAAAGCGCCCTTCTGGCGGGGCAACTACCTCTACTTCACCCGCAAGGTGGACAAAGCGCCCCAGCTTTTTCGCCTGCCCCTCTCGGGTGGCGAGGCCGAGCAAATCACACACTTCAAGGCAGGGGTGGAAGGTTACAAGGTGAGCCCCGATGGCAGCCGGATTGCTCTGCTGATCCGGGGCGACTACGAGCCGCCCAAACCCGATGAACCCCGCATCTACGAAACCTGGCCGGTTAAATTCGATGCCAGGGGTTTGTTGCCAGGGCAGCCCCGAGAGCTCTGGCTGTGGGAAAGCGGGGCTACCAGACCGCTGGTCCAGCTTGCTCAGGATGTCGAAGAGGTGGTCTGGAACGCGGTGGGCACCGGGCTGTACTTTACCGCTTCGGGTTCGCCGCAGGAGCGCTGGGGCTGGGTGCAGCGGGCCTATCACGTGGGTTTGGACGGACAGATAGACGAGCTCTTCGGAGGGGTGGGGCCCATCAGCGGCCTCGAGCCCACCCCCGATGGGGGGCTGGTCTACCTGGCCCATGCCTGGGAACGGGGGGGTGGTACGGAGTCCAGGCTCTATTACCGGGGGCTAGACGGAAATATTCGTCTGCTGGCGGAAGGTTCTTTCCTTAACTCGGTCAACTCGGATATGCGTATCGGCAACGGGGTACAAACCCCCAGGGTAGGGCCCGATGGAAGGGTGTACGTGGTGGTCACCTACCAGGGTTCGGCCCGCCTGCTGGCGGTGACGTTGGGGGGAGAGGCCCGATTTTTTAGCCCAGCGGAATTCAACATCCTGGGCTTTGCCTTCTGCGGCAACGACCTCTACACCCTCTCGGAAAATTTTACGCACGGTGCCTGCCTGACCCGCCGGGGAGAGGTACTCTTCGACCCCAATGCCGGTGTGTTGCCCGAACTGCCCACCCCGCAAGAGGTGCGCTACCCTGCACCCGAGGGCCACACCGTGCAGGGCTGGGTGTTGCTGCCGGAAGGCGAGGGCCCCCATCCCGTTATTCTGTACATTCACGGCGGCCCCCACACCGCTTTTGGCAATGCCCTGATGTTGCAGTTGCAGCTCTTCCGGGCCGCCGGCTTTGCCGTGGCCTACAGCAACCCCAGGGGCTCGACGGGCTACGGCCAGGACTATGTGGAGCTGGGCCGGCGCTGGGGCGATATTGACGAGCAAGACCTGCTGGGCTTTTTGGATCATGTGCTGGCTCAGTTTCCCCTGGATGCCCGCCGGGTGGCGGTGGCGGGCGGGTCCTACGGGGGCTACATGACTAACTGGCTCACCGCCCGGCACCCGGCCCGATTCAAAGCCGCCGTGACCGACCGGAGCATCTGCAACTGGACGAGTTTTTTTGGCGCTTCCGATATCGGGCCGCGCTTTACCTATCTACAACTGGGGGCCAGGCCCTGGGAGAACCCCGAGGTGCTCTGGCAAAAGAGCCCGCTCTCGCTGGCGCATCAGGTACAAACCCCCACCCTGGTGGTGCACTCCGAACAGGACCACCGCTGCCCCATAGACCAGGGCGAGACCTGGTACACGGTTCTGCTGCAAAAAGGGGTGCCCACCCGGTTTTTCCGAGTGCCCGAAGAGGGCCACGAGCTGAGCCGCTCGGGTCGCCCGGACCGCCGCATTGCCCGTCTGAATGCTTATCTGGAGTGGTTTAGGACGTATTTGTAACAAGCAGGCTCAGGGGGTTTGCCTCGAAGACCCTTTTGCATCCTCCTTACCCCTAATACCTACTCTGTTTGAACGCTTTGAATACTGCCGGAGTAGTGAGGTATGGAGCAGCGGACAGGGTACAGGTGTGGGAGATCCACTACCTACCCCCCAGTCCCACTTGTGTATCGTTGAAAGCTGGTTACACGCCCCAAAGTTGGTTTACGGTATGAGCCCCTACCTGTTCCCCATCTATTCTGTGGTGGCCTGGGGCCTCAATTTTGCGCTGATGAAGGTGTTGGCGGTGCAGTTGCCACCCCATGCCATGAACAGCCTGCGGACCCTTATCGCGGGGCTTATTTTCCTGCTATTGTGGCGCTTTCAGGAGCGGCTTAGCTGGCGCGACTGGCTGATTGTGGGTGGTATCGGGATGTTGGGGAATGTGGCCTACCAGAGCTTGTTTTTGGAGGCGGTGCCGCGCCTCTCGGCTTCCTACAACACCATCGTGAGCACTACCGGCCCGGTCTGGGTGGCCCTGATCGGGGCATGGTGGTTGCGCGAGCGGCTTTCGCTTCTGGGCTATGCGGGACTGGCCCTGTCGCTTTTGGGGGTGGTGGTGTTGAGCTGGGGTGGGGAGGGGCGGCTCGAGCTGCTGGGCGTGCTCTATAGCCTGGGGGCGGCCCTGATCTGGGCAGTTTACACGGTGGCCTCGAGGGGATTCGGCGAGCGCTACCGCCTGCTGACCTGGACCGGGGTCGGCTTCGTGGTGGGCATGCTGCCCTACTGGCTGTGGCACGTCCCTGAGACCGCCCGCCTCGAGAGTAACCTTCTTTCGCCGCTGGTTCTGGTAGGGGTTACGGCCTCCGCAGTGTTCGCACTGGTATTGGCGTTTTTGTCCTGGATGCGGGCCGTGCAGCTTTTAGGGCCGGTGCGGGTTGCGCCTTTCCAGTACCTCACGCCTTTGGTGGGGGTTGCGGCAGGGGTGTTGCTGCTGGGCGAGACGTTGACCTGGGTAGACGTGTTGGCAGGGGTGCTGATTCTGCTGGGGGTCTTCATTACCCAGCGGGCGAAGAGGTTATAGGGAAAACGACGAACTAGCCGAACCTGTTTTCAGAGCCCTCTCGACCTATTTTGAACCATCCGACTTCAAGGAAGCCTAGTCCAGGATATACCAAATCTACTCAGAAGTGACCCAAAAGCGATATACAAGTCCCTCGGACGCGCCCCCTGGCGCGGCAAGTGAGGGGCGCGTTTAGCGCCGCTCACGCGGAGAGTTGGTAATAGAACAGTGGCCGCCCATCCATTAGGCCCCGTCTGTGAAGAGCGCGATACCATGACCGCCTCGAAGCCTGGGGGCTGCATTGACCAGAAAAGGAGGCGGGATCTTCCCGCCTCCTTTATGAATCCTGAGGGCTCAGGCTTTGGTTGTGTCCATGGCTTCGGGGATGACCCCAAAGGTTTCCTCGTAGCGCTGAATGTTCTCCGCCAGGCTGCGTAGCAGGGCCTTGGCATGTTGTGGGCTGGTAATTACCCGGCTGGTGACCACAGCCACGACCTGATTGGGTTGTCCGCCGGGTTGCATCAGGGCAAAGTCGAGGTAGAACTCGTTTTTTTGGTGCGAAAAGATGGCAAAGTTGGCATATTTGCCTAAAGCAGTCTCGCGATCAATATCTACACGTAGCTCCGGTACTTGTGAAACCTCACTCACGATAAAGCCTCCTGGAGGCGTGGGATACTTTTCTTGAGCTGGAAGCGCACCCGGCCCAGGCTTTGCATGGAATCCATCAGTACGACCAGCAAGTACCCATCCTCGAGCGGAACCAGCAGCACTGGCCCCTCGGGGTACTCTACCATGACCTCTTCCACCTCGCCGCGCTCCAGCTCCTGGGACAGAGCCCGTGCAGAAGCCAGCGCCGTAGAGGCCGCACCACCCAGAAAATCCACATCCGGGGCCTGGTCGGCGCGGAGACTCTCGACCACAAAGCCATCCTCGGCCACCAACGCCGAGGCCAACACGCCTTTGGTGACCTGCAACTCGCCAAGCACTTCTTGAACCATAGATTGACTCCTAGATCGTTTGCGCGAGGCGCAGGGCTAGACGTGAAAGCTCGTTGCCGATGCTCTTGCGATCAGCCCCCTTCTCGACCACAGCTCCCAGAAAATAGCCACTAAAAACCACCACCAGCACCTCCCGGTGTTCGGTAGCGATGGTGAAGCGTCGCAGGTCTCCTCCCAGGCTCTTGGCCAGAGTGCGGCTGGCCCTGGCGAGGGTCGCTAGCTCGGCAGCCAATAGCTCGGGCTCCGGGGTTTCCTTGCCTGCGCTCTCGATCACCAGCCCGTCCTGGCTGGTCAGGATGGCCTGGCGGACTCCCAGTGGTACGAGGGTCTCGAGCATTTTCATGCGCTACCCCCACAATCGTCCCAACACATACGGGTTTTAGCCTAGCACAGCCCCCGCCAGGGTTCTGCCCAATTGCACAGTAAAGCGTTACGTGGGAATGGAAACCGTCACCCAGAGCGAACGGCCAGTGACCGGGAGACTTCTTTTATTCATAGCCCCGGCGGTTCTCCAGTGCCCTGGCCAGGGTCACTTCGTCGGCATACTCGAGGCTTCCTCCCACCGGCAAGCCATAGGCCAGTCGGGTCGAGCGGATGTGTTGCTGGCTCAGCCGCTCGGCCAGATAGCCGGCGGTGGCCTCGCCCTCGACGGTCATGCCGGTGGCCAGGATGACTTCGCCCACCCCCTCCAGGCGGGCAAAGAGCTTTTCCAGATTAAGCTGCTCGGGCCCAATTCCCTCCAGAGGGTTGAGGGCGCCACCCAGCACGTGGTAGAGGCCGTTGTACTCGCCGCTGCGCTCGATGGCCATCAGGTCGGAGATGGTCTCGACCACACAGATCACGCTTTTGTTGCGCTCGGGGTCGGCACAGATGGGGCAGAGTGCGTCTTCGGCCAGATTGCCGCACACCGGGCAGGGGTGCAGGGCCTGGGCTGCTTCCAGGCTGCCGAGCAAATCTGCCGACATATCGGGGTTTTGCACCAAAAACAGCCCTAGCTTTTGGGCGCTTTTGGGGCCCACCCCCGGCAAGCCAGCCAGGGCCCGCACGAGTTTGAGGAGTCGCTCAGGGTAGCGCATAGGAGGCCTAAAGCTGAAGGCTAAAAGCTAAAAGCAGAAGAGAAGCTCTAGGCTTTCGGCCTTTGGGTTAGAACATCCCCCCCAGCATGTTGCCGATGCCGCCCAGTTCGCGGCTCATCTCTTTTTCCGAAAGGTCGTGGGCCTTTTTTTGGGCATCCTGGATAGCGACCAGGAGCAGATCCTCGAGGGCCTCGAGGTCATCCTTGTCCACGGCTTCGGGTTTGAGCTTGACACCCATAATTTGCCCGTGACCGTTGGCCGTGACCTCTACCATGCCGCCGCCAGCGCTGCCCACCACCATCATGCTGCCCAGCTTTTCTTGTACCTCTGCGGCTTTCTTCTGGGCTTTCTGGGCCTCTTTCATGATTTTCTGGATGTTCATCTATGCCTCCGCAACAACATCCACCATTATGGCATCAAGCAGCGCCCCGTACCATCACCCTGTTTTGGCTTCACTGGACGGGTGCGGAATCCCACCCCGCAGCAGCACTACCAGAACCGCCAGAGACACGGCAAAGCCCGATAAGGTGAGTACGATCAGCACCCCCAGGCGTGGCTCCAGAACCCCGGCCAAAAAAGTGCCCATCAGTACAGCACTTTGCATGGTAGCGCCAAAAGCAGCCATGATGCGACCCCGGAGCTCGGGTGGAGCAGCCAGTTGGATGATGGAGCGGGCCGGGACGATAAACATGGTATTCAGGATGCCCAGAGCGGCCATGGCAATACCGGCCCAGATGGGAAAGGGAAAGAGTCCGGTGGAGGCCAGAAATAGTCCCCAGGTTCCTAGCCCCAGCAAGAACACGGTCTCGCGAGATAAGCGTTTGATCAGGGGCATGGTGATGAACAGGCCCAGGATGGCCCCGCCAGCCATTAGGGCCTCGAGCACCCCAAACCCCTGTACCCCAATTTTGAGAGCTCCTACCGCATAGACAATCCCCAGGGCTGCCTCTACCGAGCCAAAAGCAGCAGCCAGGGCCAGCGTTCCGATGGTTCGGCTAAGGGTGGGGTTTTGCCACAGCGGGCGCAACCCCTCGGCCACGGCAGCAAAGTAATTGCCCTTGCCCGCCTTGCCTGGAAGCGGGGGTAAAAGGGTCAGGAGCACGGCGGCAATCAGGTAAGAAGTGGCATCGATCCAGAAAGCGGGGGCTGGCCCCACATTTGCGACCAGCACCCCTGCCAGGGCCACAAAAGCCACATCGGCGAAACGGCTAACAAAGGTCATGAGGCCGTTGGCCCCATCCAGCGCCGACTCGGGCACCATTTCCGGGATGGCACTGTTGCTCGCCGAGTAATGTATCGACTCAAAAACGGCCATCAGAAATGCGATGACCATCAAGAGAGGCATTGAGCCAATGGCAAAAAGCGGGATACAAGCGACCAGAAAGGCCCTGGCCAGGTCGGAGAGAACCATCAGGGTACGGCGGTCGTACCGGTCGGCCAGCGGCCCCAGCAGCGGCCCTAACACTGCGCTGGCCAAAAACTGAGCACCCAGAATCAGAGATACCCAGACCGCATTCTGGGTTTCCTGATAGGCCACAAAGAGCAGAGCGATGCGGTGAATCTTGCTGCCAACCAGCGATATCAGGCTGGATATAAATAGCCAGCGAAATCCGGAATGTTGCAATGCACTCCACATAAGCTGCCCAATCATACCTTGTCAAGCTTTTATCGTAAATATAAACTAAGTTTAGTAATGTCAAGTTGAGTTTGCTCAAGCAACCTTTACCGGTGCGTCGTATCGCAGTTGGTACAGTCTATTGCGCCCTTCACCGACGTGGCCGCCCGCGAAAGCGAGAAGGGACAAGCAGACGTGCCTCACCCCGGTGAGGCACGCTTTGGTTTCGAGCTTCCCGGCGGCCACGGTTCTCTCCAGGACAAAACTTTCTTGAAGTCGGATGTCTCAAAATAGGTGAAGAGCGCTCTATCTTTGCCTCGACACTTTGCATACGGCTGGAGCTGTGAGGTATTGAGCAGGGGTTGGAGGCTAGAGGATGGGTGAAGGAGACCTACCACGGTTGTTGTGGATTTTCTCGACAAGTATCAACGAATGGCAGGGTTCAGGGGTTGGATGGTAACCAGGCTGTGGGCCACCCGTGCCCCTTCCCGCGCCAGCACCAACCCACCCTCGGGCAGCATCCAGACCATCAAATCGAGCAATTTGCGGGGCACCAGACCGGTTGAAGAGACGTACACGGCATCTTCCTGGTAGCGCAGTGAGAGCACAGCACTGCCGGCCTTGACCGTGCTGGGGCTGTCGCCCACGGTGGTGGAGCCCACGTTTTCGCCCAGGGTGTCGCGGGAGGGGGGGCTGAATCCCAGCCATTCGGAGAGCTCGAGCTGCAAGACCTGGGCGTAGCTTTCCAGCTCGAGCGCCCGCGCCACTTCGGCCAGATAGGCCGTCCAGCTCGAGTTCCTTTCGATGCGGCCCTTGACCACCTCGAGGCCCTTGCGGGCAAAGTCCTGGAGGTTGTCTATGGGGGCTTCGCCGTATTTACCAGCCGATTCGGGGCTGAACAGGGCGTAGTTGACCTCGCCCTTGAACCGGGCTGAAAGCGCCCGCAGCAAACGCAGGTAGGCAAAGTGGTTTTCCGGCCACATCAGGAAGGTCATGACCCGCCCTTCGGCCAGAAGGTTGGAAAGGGTGGCTGCCTCGCGGGGCTCGATGCGCAAATGCAGGTAATCCTGATAGCGAATTACGTGCAGCTCGGCATCCGGAAGCGTCAAGCTGAAAGCCGCATCTTCTTCGATCATTCGCTCTTGACCATCCACACTCAGGCCAAAGAGTTTGCCCGCCTGCGAGATGCCAATCTCGTGGTTCCAAAAGTAGAAACGTTGCGGCATCAGACGCAGATTAAGGGCCCTGGCATCTGGGGGAACGGTCTGGATTCCATACTCCGGGCTCTGACTGCCCAGAATTTTCGGGGGAATTTGGGGCCAACTGGCCTCACCCCGGGGGGTGGGCAGGTAGCGGGTAAGCAGGGTGGTTAGACGTTCGATGGCCGCAGAAAAACGTCCCCGATCATCCTCCATGACCAACGACATCCGGCGCTCCTCGGCGGCGGTGGCGTGGAGACGCTCCTCCAGGGCCCGGATTTCCCCAATGCTCAGGTTCTGGCGATGGGCCTCCTCGAGCGCTCGGCGCAGGGTTTCGACGCTGGGCCCCCGGATGCTGGTGCGCAGCGAACCTTCGCTTTCCAGCACCCGCCGGGCAAAGCGCCGGAGGTAAGGCACGGTTTCTTCCGGTGGCAGCTTGAGCTTGCTCGAGAGGGCAAAAGCCTCACGGAACAGCTCCAGCAACATGTTTTTGGCAATATCCGGATCTTCCAGATGCACCCTGGGATCCGAGACGCTGGGAATAGGATGGGCCAGCGCAAAGCGCGAGAGGTTGTAATCCTGGGAAAACTGGGGGCTTTTGGAGTAAGCCTCGAGGTTTTGCAGGATGGCATAGGTCATGCGCAGCTCATCGCGCTTGCCATGATTGAACGACCTGGCTGTTCGCAGGAGGTCGCGCTCGAGCCGACTCCAGTACACGGCCTCGGCCAGCTTCTCCAGGGCCTCCCGCTCGGGGCTGGTTTCGGCCCCCTCCTCTTCCAACAGAATCATGCCCAGATCGGGAGCGCTACCCTCGTCCACGGTGGTCTTGTAACCAGGCCGGTGGGCTTTGAAACGCGCATCAATGTCCCGAAACTTTTTGGCCAGCGGGCCCGGCAGATTGGACTGAATTAAGGTCTGGCGCAGGCGGGTCAGGCCGGCCATTCCCCCTTTGGGTTCGTTGCCGGCTACAAGGTCGTCTACCTTGTATTCATAGAGCTCGAGTAATTCAACCAAGCCTGCCTTCATTCAGACGGTATTATAAGGTGTCATGCGATTGGCACGGCTCGAAATTGCCACAGAATCCAATATTGGTCGTCGTCGTCGAAACAACGAAGACTTCCACCGCGTTGCAGTGCATCCGACCCCAGCCGGCAACCTGGTTTTGCTGGCCGTGGCCGATGGTATGGGGGGGGCTGAAGCAGGCGAGCTAGCCAGCAAGCTGGCCATTGAGGGGGTCAGTTCGGCAGCCAAATCTTACGCCGAACATGCTGCCACGGGTCGCCCGGGGGTGGGGCTCAATCTGGTGATGGACAAAGCTTTCAAACTATCGCAGCGGCGGATCCTGCAAGAAGGCGAGCGGGTGCCTTCGCGCAAGGGCATGGGCACTACCCTCACTGCCGTCATGCTGACCGAATGGAACCGGCAGGCCGTGATTGGGCACGTGGGCGATACCCGCGCCTATCGTTACTCCTCGGGGCGTTGGACGATGTTGACCCAGGATCACTCCTGGGTGGCCCAGCAGGTGCGCCAGGGGGTACTTACCGCCGACCAGGCCGAAGACCACCCCTGGAAGCACATGCTCACCCAGGCCCTGGGGCTGTCTGATGTTCGGCACGACATTACGGCGGTGAACTTTGCCCCTGGCGAGGTGCTGGTGCTGGCCACCGATGGACTGTATGGCCTGGTGCCCCCGGAAGAATGGAGTATTACCGGCGATTTACAATCGGCCCTCGAGAGCTGGGTCGGCAAGGCTTTGGTGCGTGGTGGAACCGACAACATCACGGTGGTTGCGGCGAGGTTCAAATGAGCTACCTGATTGCTTTGTTGTTGGTCGGCATCTCCGCCGCACTAATCTTGCGCATAGGACGTACCTGGCTGATGCTGGTATTGGTAGCGCTGGTGTTGGGTGGTTTGGTGGTGCTGGGGGCCCAACCCCTGGTGTTGGCTACGGCCCTGTTGTTGGGCCTGGCTTCGATGTGGGTTCCCAAATTTTCTCGGGTGGCCCTCAAACCCCGCCCCAAGCCCGCACCCCGACCCCCCAAGACCAAGCCCAACCCCAAGGTATCGCTCGGGAACAGCGTCACGGGCCTCGAGGCCCTCTACGATATCCAGGAAAAGGTTGGTATTGGGGGCATGGCCACGGTCTACAAGGGCCGTAGCAAGAAAGATGGCCGTCTGATTGCGCTCAAGATTCCCCAGGAAAAATACATCGGCGACCCTCGGTTTGTACGACGCTTCCACCGCGAGGCCGAACTGCTAGCCCACCTCGACCATCCGGGCATCGTCAAGGTCTACGACCACGGCAACCAGGGCGACACCCACTACATCGCCATGGAATATCTCGATGGCGAAGGACTCGATCGCTTGATCGAAAACAAGCGCCTGGGGATCAGGAGCATCGTGGAGGTGATGAGCCGGGTAGCTGAGGCTCTCCAGCACATTCACGCGCAGGGCATCATCCACCGCGACATCAAACCCGGCAACATCATGGTGCTAAAAAACGCCGTGCGCGACGATGGCAGCATAGATCCTCGTGGGGTGCGCCTGATGGACTTCGGGATTGCCGCCGGCAAGGTGCTTACCCGCCTGACCATTACCGGCGCCCGAATTGGTACCCCGGTCTACATGAGCCCCGAACAGGCCAAGGGTCAGCGTATTGACCACAAATCCGACATCTACAGCTTTGGGGTGGTGTTTTATGAGGCGCTGTGCGGCCAGCCACCCTTCCAGGGGGCCTACGAGGCGGTTATCCACCAACAGATAACCCAGATGCCCGCGCCCCCCAAGCAGGTCAACCCGGATATTCCGCAGGTGCTTTCCGATCTGGTCTACCGCATGCTGGAGAAAGACCCGGAAAAACGCCCTGGCCTGGAAGCGGTGCTGGAAGTGCTGCGCGGTAAGTGGCAGGAGGACCCGGGTCTTACCGCCCCCCTCTACCTGGCCCTGGCCGTGGAGACCAAGAAGGGCACCCTGCGCCTGATGGACCTGAACGGCACCCTGATGCGGATGTGGAGTGGGGTGGGCAGTGGGCGGGGCATGTTCCCCTCGCCCCCGCTCTCCATTGCGGTAGACAAGAACGGCGGCTTCTGGATCAGCCTGTTTGAGTATGGCGGCGGCGCAGTGCGGTTGGTGCACCGCTTTGATGTGGAAGGGGAACTGACCCACTCCATCGCACCGTATGGGATGAAGATGGGGGAACTGCTCTATCCCATCTCGCTGGCAACGGTGCCCGATGGTCTCTTAGTGCTGGATGGTGAGGCCTGCACCATTACCCGTTTTGACCTGGAGGGCAACCCCGTGACCCGCTTTGGGGGTTCTGGACAGGGCCGGGGCACCTTTGAGTCGCCCAGGGCAATGCTGGCCAGCCGCAACTACATTTTTGTCCTCGACTACGGCAACCGCCAGGTGCAGCGCTTGGAGCATAGTGGTCAGTACGTTTCACGCTACGCCTTCCGCAAGAGCCGGGAGTCGCAAGAACTGCGGCTCCTGGGCGGCCTGGGCCTGACCCCCGACGACCAGCTTTTGATTTACGACTCGGACAGCCAGAAAATTCGCAAGCTCTCCCTCGAGGGCGAAGTTTTGCTCTCGCTGCCGTTGCCGGTGGCCGAGGGCGAAGACCCCACCAGCCAGGTGGAGATGGTGGTGCAGGACGATATCATCTACGCTATCCGGCGGGGCGGCACCAAGATTCACCGGGTTAGGTTGGACGGGCAAGCCCTGTCGAGCCTCGAGGTGTATGCCCCCTTGCGCGGCATCGCCTTCTGGCACAACACCCAGAAGGCCAAGGCCGAAGCGCCCATAGACCTCTCGGTTCAAGCCTTCGACTAGAAAGTCGTAGGCTGAAGGCTATAAGCCTCAAAGCTGGCACCCCTAAAGTCGCTGCAATACCCTGGTTGCAGACTGCCCTCAACACTCGACGCTTGACCCTTGACCAATTTAGCCCTGTCCTACAGCGGTGATTTGCCCAGAACTTCATACTGAACGTATGAAACTCAAGCCGGGTGACCCCGCTCCACTTATGCAGGTACAGGATGCCCTGGGCCGTACGGTAGACCTGGCCGAACTGGTGAAGCAAGGGCGCTATATTGTGCTGTGGTTCTATCCCAAAGCCAGTTCTCCGGGCTGCACCGCCCAGGGAAAGCAGTACGCCGACCTGCACGGCGCTTTTCGGCAGCTTGGCGCAGAGGTGTTTGGGGTGAGCGCCGACCCCGCCTCAGCGCAGTGCCGGTTTATAGACCAGCTAGCCCTGGGAGGCGGCATGATTCCCGACCCTGATGGAAAGGTAGGACGGGCGTTTGGGGTGGGGGGTTGGCTGGGCTTTGGCCTGCTGCTGGGCCTGTACAACCGCGATACCATTCTGATTAATCCGGAGGGCCGGATCGAAAAAATCTGGCACAACGTCAACCCCTTCCAGGATGCCAGGATCGTGCTGGAATACCTGAAGTCGAAAGCTGGCGCCACCTCTACCCAGCCTGAACCTGCCCCAACTTGAAGCCTGGCCCACAGCAAGGAGGGCCCCTTTGCGGGCACACTCGTGGGTATGAAACGCCTGTGGTTTTTGCTTTTGTTGCTGGCCCCGGTGCTGGCCCTGGCCCCCGGCGACCCGGTGTCCTTGCCCAGAGTGCAGGACTCCTACGGTAAGGCCGTCGACCTGGCGGCTATGGCCAGGGAGGGTAAGTACCTCTTGTTCTGGTTTTACCCCAAGGCCAGCTCACCTGGCTGCACCGCCCAGGGCAAGCGCTATGCCGAGCTTTACAACGAGTTTAGCAAGCTCGGCGTTGAAATTTTTGGGGTGAGCGCCGACCCCGCCGCTGACCAGTGCGATTTCATCGAGCAGATGGCCCTTAAAGGGGCCATGCTGCCCGATAAGGACGGCACCCTGGCTCGGCTCTTCAAGGTAGGGGGGATTTTTGGCTTTTACAACCGCGATACCATCCTGGTAAACCCCAGAGGCCGCATCGAGCGCATCTGGCGCAACGTGAATGCCTTCCGCGACCCCGATACGGTGCTGGCTTACGTGCGTGAAATGAAGCGGTGAGTTTTGCGCTGTACCAGGTGAGTGTCCCAAACACGCTTTGGATTGGCTAAAGGCCCAAGGCTGAAGGCTGAAGCTTTGGGTCTTGAGCTGTATTTAGGGGGGTTTCCCTGAAGACCTGCATCACACTGGCTTTATTCGAACATTTTGTGTAGCGAAGGAGGTGGGAGGCAGGCAGTGGGAGGCTGGTGTTCTAAACCCATCACCTACTACCTCCCCCTGCCTACTCCCTCCTGATGAGTTGCAGAAATGTGGTTATGCGACTGGCCTTGGAATCACAAGTTACTGCGAGCTCAGGCAATTATTTTCGGGGATCGCAATCATGCTTCTGGGCGGATGTAACTTTGGCCTCGAGGTGTGTCTTCATCCAGGGCTTACTCAAGACTGTAACCATCCCGTAAGTCTCTGGTCGCCAGGAATCGCAGAATAAGCCTTGATGAAAGTGGTGGTGATCGGCGCGGGGGTGGGAGGGCTCACCACCGCCGCTTTGCTGGCGCAGGTGGGCCTCGAGGTTACCGTGCTTGAGCACCATACCTACCCCGGCGGCTCGGCGGGCACCTTCTGGCATCGGGGCTTTCGCTTCGATGCGGGGGCTACGTTGCTGGCCGGTTTCGACGAGGAGGGGGTTTTTACCCGGCTCGAGCGCCGCCTGGGGGTTCACTTTCCGGTACGCAAGCTGGCCCCGGGCGAACCGCTCATGGAGGTCTGGCTACCGGATGGCCGGGTAGTGATCCGTCTGGTGGGCCGGGCCTTTGAGCTCGAGGCCCAGCAGGAGGTCTTTGGTAAAAGCGTGCAAGGGTTCTGGGCCTGGCAAGCGCGCCGCGCGCTGGCCTTGTGGAAACTGGCCCAGGGCTTGCCCTTCCCACCCGCCGATGCCCAGGAACTGCGGCGGCTTGTGCGGAAGGGACTGCCCTGGGCGCTGGAAAACCTGACCGACCTGGGGGGCCTCCTGGCCGATCTGTTGCGGCCCACGGTGGCCCATGCCCCTGCCGACCCCATCTTCAGGCGCTTTCTGGATGCCCAGCTTCTGATTGCCTCCCAGACCGATGCCAGGGGCACCTATGCGCTCTTTGGCGCAGCCGCACTCGACCTACCCCACCGCAGCCCTGCCCTGCCTGAGGGGGGGATGGGCGCCATCGCCGAAACCCTGGCGGAGACCGTCCGCATGCACGGGGGGCGGGTGCTGTACCGGCACCGGGTCGAACGATTGCGGGTTCGCAACGGGCGGGTGGAGGCCGTGGAGGTAGCACTGGGGGGGCGTCGGCGGGGAGAGCGCGAAGTGCTCGAGGCCGACGTTTTTATCGCCAACCTGACCCCCGGCGACCTGGCGGCGCTCATACCAGATGGCCCCCAGCAGCCGCCACCCGCAGACGGCTGGGGGGCTTTCATGCTGCACGCCGTGGTGCCCGAGGGCCTGATTCCCCCTGGGGCTCCTTACCGGCAGTGGGCGGGGGAGGGCGATTGGACTTTTGTAAGCCTGGCGGATGCCGGCGACCCCTTGCGGGGCCCGGCGGGCTGGCGGGTCTTGTCGGCCTCGGTGCATACCCGGCTGGCCGAGTGGCGGGGCTTATCCAAAGAAGGCTATCAGGCCCACAAACAAGCCTGGCAGGAACGGGTTCTCCGACAGGTCGAACGGCTGATTCCGGGCATCCGGGAGTCGGCATTGCTAGTGCTGGGCGGAACCCCCCGTACCTACCACTTTTACACCCGCCGACAGGACGGCTGGGTGGGGGGGTATCCGCAGAGACATCCTTTTCGTACACCCAGCCCCCGAACCCCCTTTCCCAACCTGTGGCGGGTAGGGGAGACCATTTTCCCTGGGCAGTCGGTGCCGGCGGTGGCGATGGGGGGTGAGCGGGTGGCTGCCCTGGTTCTGGCCCGGCTGGGTCTGAAAAACCCTAGCGAGCCGCGAAGTCCTGCCCCACTTTCCAGTACGCAGCCATGACCTTGCGCACGGCGGGCAGGGCCACCCCACTGCCTTCGCCGCCGTTTTCGAAGAAGGCCACCACCACCAAAGGGGGGCGAGGGTCGGCGGGGTCTGCCGGGCCGTAGCCCATGTACCAGGCATGCTCGAGGCCGGGGGTCAGGGTTTCGTTCTGGGCGGTGCCGGTCTTGCCAGCAGTAGATACAGGAAAGTTGCCCAGCACGTGCTTGGCGGTGCCCCAGGTAACGGTCTTACGCAGCCCCTCTTGCAGTTCCTTCCAGTATTTGCCCGGTACCCGGGTATTGGGCCTCTGGATGGCCTGGTTGCCGATGCGCAACACCAGGTGCAGCTCGGGTTGCTTGCCGCTCTGGGCGATGGTAGCCAGCATGCGGGCAATCTGGACAGGGGTGGCTTTGTTGTAGCCCTGCCCGATGGCAATCGAGAGGGTTTCGCCGGGCCACCAGCGGGGGTCTTTGGGGATGTTTTGCCGCTTCCATTGCAGGGTGGGCACAATGCCGGTCTGTTCGCCGATCTCGAGCCCGGTCGGGCGGCCCACCCCCAGCTCCAGCGCCCGCTTGTGGAGTTTGTCTACCATGCCGATGGGGTCGAGCATGGCTACCTGGTAGTACCAGGTGTTGCAGCTCTGGGCAATGGCCTCCTTCACGGTCATCATGCCCATATCCACCCGCGCCCAGTTGCGCCGGATGCCGCCAAACACGATATAGGGGCTGCAGCGGTAGGCCGTGCCGGGGCTCACGTAGCCGCTTTCCAGGGCCAGGCTCGAGGTGGCCAGCTTGTAGGTAGAGCCAGGGGGATAGGCATTCACCGCCCGGTTCAGGGTGGGTCGGTCTTTGTCGGCGAACAGCTCACGGATTTTGTCGTTGGGGCGGGGTCTGCGGCCAAACAGGTTGGGGTCGAAGGCGGGGGCGGTGGCCATGGCCAGCACCTCGCCGTTGCGCGGGTCGAGGGCTACGATGGCCCCCTTGGCCTGGCGGGCCAGCGGAAGCCCATAGCGAAGGCGGATGCGGTTGATGTCCTCCACCCCCTCCCGTAGCGCCTGCTCGGCAGCCCGTTGGAGGTTCAGGTCGAGGGTCAGGTACACATCGGTGCCGGCCTGGGGTTCTTTGAGTTCTTCAAAACGCACCCGCTGTCCCCGGGCATTCACCTCGGCCAGCACCACCCCTTTGATGCCCTTGAGCTGGGCTTCCAGGGCGGCCTCGAGGCCCGCCGCTCCCACTAGCTCCTCGGGGTCGTAGCCTTCCTTGAGCTGCTCCTGGCTGGGCAGGGCGGTGTACCCAATCACCGGCCCGGCAATGGGATTGGGGTAAACCCGCTCGATACGCTCCAGGAGCTTCAGATTGGGCTCCCCGGCGGTCAGCTCGGCCAGGGTGGGCACGAGCGCCTCCGGAATGTTCACCATCAGCTCCACCGGTTCCCGCTCCACCCTGGGCAGTTCCTTGAGCCCGGCCAGAGCCAGAATACGTTCCTTGAAATGCACTTCCCCACCCAGGTAAATCAAATCCACCGCCAGTCGGTTGGTGGCAATCACCTGCCCGTTGCGGTCCAGAATGCGCCCCCTGGGGGCTAGCGAGGTTTCGGTGCGAAGGTAGTTGCCCTGGCTACGGGTGGCATACTGCTCGTACTGCACCACCTGCAAATGCCACAGCCGCCCCACAAACAGCATCAGTATGAGGTAAAAAAGCCCCAGCAGGATCCAGACACGGCTGTTCACACGACACTCCTATTTGCTGCGAACTGCAAAAAGCTGCTGATAGAGCCGAATAACGAAAGGCGCAATCAGAAGGGTCAGCAGCATTTCCGGTAGGATAACCGACCACAGCGTGAGAGGATTGAAGTTGCCCAGCCGTAGCCAGAAGGCTACCAGCAGGATACCCAACCACTTGGCTACGAAGCTGCCCCCCAGAATGACGGCCTGCCCGGCCAACTCGTCCCAGTGAACCAACCGCGAAAGACGGTAGTAGGCATAAGCGGCAAACAGCAATCCTACCGCATGCAGCCCCGGATACCCTGACGAAAGCAGGTCTTGCAGCAACCCCAGGGCAAAGGCCAGAGGCAAGCCTACATAGGGGGATGTCGAAGCCACCAACAACAAGGTGGCCAGGTAAATCAAATCGGGGGGAGCGAAGCTATCCCCCAGCAACCCAGAAACAAAGCCCTGGAGGAGAAAAGCCGAGACTATAATTAGAATAATCCGCATAGTTGGGCAAGGGCTGATCCAGTTGATGCATGGATGGCGATGAGAAGTGGGTTCATCGATAGCATTTGCATTCCTTTTGGGTTTTTCCCAACAGTCCCCCAGCAGTTGCTATGGCTCCTGCTGCGCCAAGTTCTGTGAAGTTTTGTGTTCATAGCGGCTTGAGCACCTGCACTTCCTCCAACAGCGAGAGCTGCACGGCGGGCCGTACCATCAAGACCTTTTTTAAAGCACCAGGCGAAACGGGTAGCACCTGTTCAACCGTTCCAACCGAGATACCCGCAGGGTAGAGGCCCTGCAAAGCGCCGGTGACCACCTTGTCCCCAGGCTTGACGCTGGCCTCTGGGGCAATCTCAACCCGCAACATGCGAGGGGGGGCCCCGTAGGCAATGCCCCGGCCCGGTGCGCCCGCAAGCCGTACCCCCACCCGCGATTCGGGGTCGAGCACTGTGCGAACCACGGCATTGTTGGGCGTGACCTCGGTGATGACCCCTACCAGTCCGCTGGCGGTTGTGACCGGCATACCAACCCGCAAACCCTGGGCCGAACCAGCCCCCAAAAAAAGCCTTCTGTAAAGCCCTGAAGCATCGTCGTCAATCACAGGCGCTACTGCCGCTACCCCCAAGCCCTGAACAGCCTGTACGCGCAAGGTAGCCTGAAGCTTGCGGTTTTCCAGCGTCAGGCGCTGGTTTTCTTGCCGGAGTTGTTGCAGCTCGGCTTGCATCTGGTGCTGTTCGGCCCGCAGGTCGCGGCGGTCAAATATAGCGGCCAGGCTGGCCCTGGCATTCTGACCCAGGCGAAAGGAGAAACCAAACAAAGGGGCGGTGCGGGCGGCAAACTCGCCCGGCAAGGTAGGGGCCGATTGCCGGGTGAGGGTGGCTAGCAAGACCCCCAGTAGCAATAAGCCGGCCAGCAAAGCCCTGCGAATCACGGTATCGCTCATGATCTACCCCCTGTCGAAGGGTGCAGGAAGTAACTGTGGTCTACCCAAGAAAGCTTCAAAAAATCCAACTCCCAAACAAGAGTCTAGCGTACATGGTAGACATTGGCTCCTTGCGGAGCCCGCTCTACTGTATAGGACGTAAGTGTGTAGTTCAGATTAGGACGCTGTCCCCGAGGCTCATGTGTCAAACTCGAGCAAAGGGCACGGTAATCGGAGGTATGGCGAGTTATACCAAATCTGCTCAGAAGTGACCCAAAAGCGATATACAAGTCCCTCGGACGCGCCCCCTGGCGCGGCAAGTGAGGGGCGCGTTTAGCGC
>FWPV01002438.1_pt1 | contig 45746 bp, 46 predicted proteins | sample 2228371 | NCBI WGS metagenome assembly FWPV01 (sample SAMEA103939776, study PRJEB20133) | metagenome
TTTTTCAAAGGGGGATGATAATTTTGTTCTCCCCTTTGGCAAAGGGGAGTTAGAGGGGATTTTATAAAAATTTTTCACTCAGTTGGGGTAAGAATAATTTATCAAGCGAATATTTAAAGGACTGGAGTCTGTTTTTCCTCCATTCCCTTCTTCTCGTTCACGGTGAGCAGAAGGATTCCGCCGACAACGAAAAAGAGAAGTACGGAGAGGATACCGGACTGGACGCTTCCGGTGATGGCGATCAAAATGCCATAAATCAGAGGTCCGAAGATGGAGGCAAACTTTCCCGAGACGGCAAAAAAACCGAAGAATTCAGCACTGTTTGCATCGGGCGTAAAAATCCCTTGAAGCGAACGGGAGGCTGCCTGACTTCCCCCAAGCACAATACCTGTCAGGACTCCCAATATCCAGTATTCCGTTTTGGGATCCCAGAAGACTCCCAACTGAAAAGCCCAAACCACAATGAGAGACCAGATGCCCAGTGAGATCATGATCGTTCTCTTGTTTCCGATGGCATCCGCCAAATAACCAAAGACCAGCGAGCCGAAAAAGGCGATCCCCTGAATCACCAGAAAGAAGAGAATAATCTCTCCGGTCTCCATCTTCAAAACCTGAGCACCAAAGATGGAAGCCATGATGATGACTGTTTCAATCCCTTCATTATAAATCAAATAAGCTCCCAAAAACTTCGTTAATTCCCTGAAGGTCCGAATTCGGCCGAAGGTATGGCGGAGGCGACGGTAGCCCTCTTTAAAATAATTTGTTCCTGCCTGAAGAGGGACCCTTACGGCCCTCTCTTTTAAAAAGAGAAAGGTCGGAAGGGAAAAGACGAACCACCAGAGAGAAACGGAGAGAAAGCAGTCCTGAACAGTAAATGTTCCTTCTTGAAACCCGATGAGTTCAGGGTACTTAAGCATCACGAGATTGATGGCCAAAAGCGCTCCTCCCCCGATATACCCTAATGCCCAGCCAAAGCCAGAGATCCGCCCGATGTTGCGATCGGTTGAAATTTCGGGAAGGAAGGCATTGTAATAAACATTGCCTCCGGCAAAACCGATATTGGCAAAAATAAAGAAGATTGCTCCTCGCCAGTAATTTCCTTCGCGAACAAAATAGAGAAGACCCGTGAAGAGAACAGCCAAGTAGCAGAACCCCATAAGAAACCGCTTCTTGGAAGCAGAAGCATCCGCCACCGCCCCTAAGAAGGGAGCAAGAATGGCGGAGATCAGCATGCTGAGGGATACAGAGAAAGTGAAGAAGGAAGCCCCATGGAGACGGAATCCAAGAATTTCGACGCCCTTTTCTCCTCCGGCGACAATGGTGGCGAAGTAATGATTGAAGATGACTGCGAGGATCGTTGTGGCAAAGGCTGAATTAGCGAAATCATACATCGCCCAGCCAAAGATCTCCTGCTTCCCGACGGGGGGAGGAGGAGGGGTTGGGGCGTTTTGACGATCTGACGACTTCCTTGGTGGACTCCCCATCCCTTGATCTCCTTATGTCCGGATCGAGCTGAATTATATGGTTCGAATCTCCTGCTTCATAAAGACAAAGTAACAGATTCCAAAGCAGAGAAAGGTGATCGCCACGATCGAAATGAGATGGGGAATGACGATGAGGATACTTTCAAGTAAAGGGAGAGGATTCTGGAACCGGCTCATGGAGAGTCTTTCAAGAGGGCCCATCAGGATGAGTCCCCTCGTTGTTTTTCTCATGGGATCGAGGATGGTGGTGGTGGCATCGCTATAAAGAACCATCGGTGAAAAAGAGGAGATGATTCGCTGAATCCTTTCATGCTTCACAAGCATTTCTGCATCGATGCCGTAAGTTGTCTCTCTTACAGGAGCCACTGCATCTGCCACCACGCTGGCTCCGAACCCGACGAAAAAGGAGAAGAAAATCCAGATCGCCAGGGAGGCGAGCGCAGAGGTCGCTGTGCTTCGAAAGATGACCGAGAAGAGGATGGATATCCCGAGCCAGAAGGAGATATAGAGGAGGCTGATGATGACGTAAATGACCAGCCGCAAAACCTCTTCGACCCCGGGCACCACCCCTATCAACCGAAGCCCGAGGCCTGAGATGAGAAGCACGGTTGACACGAGGACAATCGCAATCACTGCCACTCCCGAGAAAAATTTGGCATTGATGATCGAATCTCGAAAGATGGGCTGTGAAACTAATTTGGATAGGGTCCGTGAAACCCGTTCCCGATTGATGGAATCAAAACCTAAAAAAATACCCAAAAGGGGACCAAAAAAACCAATAAATTGCACAAAGGAAAAAAGTTTTCCTGTGGATGTGAAGAGGAGCAAGAAAAGGAGTGTGGGTTTGGCCATCCCTTTCAACTCTTCCTTAATCGCCATACCCACCATGGAGGTAATGATCACACCCACCATGACAATGAGAGCCGAAATGAGGAGGAATCTCAAACTGCTGAAATGATCCTCCATCTCCTTTCTAAAAATGGTCAAGATTCCGTGCAAGTTAAGCCTCCTTGAAATACTTCATATAGATCTCTTCGAGGGTATAATCCTGCTGTTCCAGTCCCAGTTTTTTCTTTGCCAATTCCTCAATGGGACCAATCGCCACCAAATTTCCATTGATCATGATCCCCACGCGGTCACAGATCCTCTGGACCTGGTCAAGCAGATGAGAAGAGAGAAAAATGGTAATCTGCTTTTCCCGGCTTAAGGACTGGATCAGGTCAAGCATCCGGTTCGTTCCATCTGGATCGAGGCCTATGGTGGGTTCATCAAGGATGATCAATTTAGGTTCCTTAATCATCACCTCGGCGATACCAAGTCTCTGCCTCATGCCTTTCGAATAGGTTCCCACTTTTTGAGTCGATTCTTTTGAAAGACCGACCATCTCCAGCCAGTAGTCAATCCTCTTCTCAGAGACGTCATCGGGGATCCGGTTTAGCCGTGAGATGAAACGGAGATTCTGCCGTGCATCCATGTCATCATAAAACCCAATGTTTTCGGGCAAATAGCCTACTTTCTCCTTCACCTTAAAGGGTTCTCTCGTCGGGTCAAACCCAATAACATTTGCTTTTCCAGCAGTAGGTTCTGTCAGCCCAAGGAACATGAGGATCGTCGTGGTTTTTCCTGCTCCATTTGGCCCAAGAAAACCAAACACCTCCCCCTCTTTGATTCCCAGGTTGAGTTGATTAACCGCGGTCTTTTCCCCGTACTTTTTTGTTAAATCGAAGGTTTCAACGACCAACATCTCTTTCACCTTACCGCCTCCCCAACCAGATAAACAGAACACAAAGCCCAGCAATGACAAAAAGAATGATCCCAATGCCAATCCATCCCCAAGCCGTCGATGCCCTCACTGTGGTTCTTAACTCAACGGTTTTGCTGCTCCCACGCTCACCATCCACCATCAATCCCACTGAATAATCACCTACCAGCGCTTCCTTGGCAGGGGTGATGGTCACTTCTACTTGTTTTAAAGCTCCTGGCTCCAGGGCTTCTATTTTTTCAGGATTAAACTTCACTTCCCAATTTTCTGGCTTAAAGGACGAGAAACTGATATTGCGGTTGACGGCAGAACCTGTATTCTTCACAAACAGAGAAACGTTGGCAGGTTTTCCCACCATCGTTTCCAGAGAGAGAATGCCTGTGGGGGTCCCTGCATCCAGTTTGTAAATCCCCGTCAGCACCACCATTAACTTGGCCTCTGCTTTCTGTTCCCCGGCACTGATCTTGACCAGAATCGGATACTCTCCTGCTTTTGCCTCTCTTGGAGGAGTGACCTCCACGGCAACCGTCTGGCTCTGTCCTCCCTTCATCCTCAGACTTGTGATCTGCTTGGCTTCATAGGCAGGTTTAAAGTTAATCTCCCATTTCTCTGGTCCAATCGCAGCCAGGTTGAAGGTCCGATCGCTATCACTTTTATTCATCACTTCAAGAGAGAACTCGAATCGTGCGTCCGTCTGACCTCTTAAGACTGGGTAAGAAGTTGTAATCTGAATATCATCCGCCCCTGGAACCCTCTCCTGAACATATACAGTGAGCTTATGGGTAGAAGTGAATTTTCCATCTGCAGTCTGCGAATCAAATTGAAATACATAAGCACCTGGACCAACTGTTTTGTCAGGTTCAAGGTTAAGGGAGAGAGATCTTGATTTCCCATCAGCCACATACATTTCCGAGACGTGATATCCCCCACTTTTCATCGTGGCTTTCCATCCCTTGGGAATCACTGAAATCTTGACGCCAATGGTCTCATCCTTTCGACCTTTGTTTTCGAGCGTCAGATCCATACGGACAGATTCTCCTTTTGCCACCGTCACGGATGAAAGATCGGGATAGACCGCTATCCCCCGTTCCGGCCGGGTATCCTTTTTTTCCTTCTCCTCTGCCGAGAGGCTCAATATGGGACATAGCATCATCACCACCATAAAAACGAATAAAAAGCAAAGCATCCGATTCGATTTCATCCAACCCATCTTCTTACCTCCTCGCTTTCATCCTAATTGGCTCTCTATAAAAAAGGCGTCAATAATTTAACCATCACTCGATTAACTGTCAAGTCTCTTAATCAATATGATGGGACGGCATCCTCTTGGTCCGTCTTTTCAGTTTTCTAAAATCGGCCTGCTTCGGCAGATGTCCTGAAATGATCAACCGCTTTCAGGCCTATCCCCGTCAGTGAGGAGACAACGATCTCCTTTTTTTTCTTCCCCTTTACATACTTTTTCACACCGGCAATAGTCGCGGCTGCGGTCGGTTCAACGAAGTGGCCCCGCCTTCCCATCTCCTTGAGTGCAGATTCGATTTCCCTCTCTGTCACGATTAAAACATCGCCATCGGTTTCCCGGATGGCTTTCAGGATCTGTTTCCCTCGAACAGGTTCTGAGATGGCAATCCCTTCTGCCATGGTCTCCTGTTTATGAATCTCCGGAGGAAACATCAACCCTTTTTTAAACCCTTGGTAAATCGGTGCACATGCCATAGATTGAACGCCAATGAGTTTTGGGATCTTTTTGATCTTTCTTGCCTCTTTCAATTCCTGAAATCCAATGTAAGCTCCTAAGAAAAGGGTTCCATGACCGATGGGAAGGATGAGTGTATCAGGGCTTTTCCATCCCATCTGTTCCCAGATCTCAAAGGCAAACGTTTTCGTTCCATGAAGAAAAAAAGGGTTCCAGCAATGGCTGGCGTAGTAAATCTTTTTAGCCGCCTCCCATGTCATATGGGCTGTCTTCTCTCTCGACCCTGGAATCCTTATCAAGTGTGCCCCATACGTTTTAATTTGGATGATTTTCCCAGGAGCGGTCGATCGGGGAACATAGACCTCACATTCGATTCCTGCTTTGGCACAATACGCCGCGATGGCGGCTCCTGCATTGCCCGAAGAATCTTCGATAACCTTGCGTATCCCAAACTCTTTCACCTTGCTGATAAGAACCGTTGCTCCCCTATCCTTAAACGATCCTGTTGGAAAGAGATAGTCGATCTTCATCCAAACCGTTTGGCCGTCGAACGCCATCTCTTCAAGAGGCGTCATTCCCTCTCCCATTGAAAGAATGGCACGATCTTGTTGGATCGGAAGCGCCTCCCGATACCGCCAAAGGCTCGGACCTCTTTTCAAGATCTTCTCTTTTGAAAATTGAGGTGAAAAGATGAGATCCAACGGAGAGCCACAGGCACAACGCCATTGCGTAGCCAGAAGAGAATAGGCGCGATCACATTCAGGACAGTATAATGTCTCCATATCTCCTATCAGCGAAGAACTACGGGGGTCAGTCTGGATCTGATCAAAGGAAGGACAGATAAAATTGAAACCATCCGATCGTCATGCCTTCCAGTCTCGATGCGATGTATCCTCCTTATGGATGAGTGGCAACATGATCCGGAAAGTGGTGCGATTATTTCCAGATTCCAGCTCGATTTTCCCTCCCATCCTTTTAACAAGACGGGTGGTGATATGGAGCCCTCTTCCTCTTCCTTCGCCCATTAGATAACGTTCTTTATCTTCCTCTGAAATCTGGCCCGTATTCGAAATCTCTGCCACTGCCCATCCATCTTCCCGGTAGGATCGAACGGCAAGGGTCCCCCCTTCTTCAGGAATGGCATTAGAGGCATTATTGAGGAGGTTATCCAAAACCCTCTCGATGTGGAGGGGATAACATCGAATCCATAAGGGAGATTCCAATTCTCTTTTCTCAATGAGAATATTCCCACGGTTCAGTTCCACCAGGGCTTCTTCATTAATGGCGACCCTTCGTATTAATTTTTCAGTAAGGTCGATGACTTCTTCTCTCCCCTCGCCATGCAGAGTCAAGGCCAGTTCCTGAATGCGGGATGTCTCTTTCAATATGATTTCCAATGCCTGATCGACCTTCTCTTTCTTGAAAGGATATTCCCCATCGGCTAATATTTTTTGAACTCTTTTGGCAAACCCTGCTACCGCAATGGCTGGGTTCTTGAAATCGTGGAGGATGTCATCCATTTTTTCAAGTTTCAGCCCTTTCATTAACTCTTTTCCGAACAGAGCGAAAAGCTCGATCTCCTCTTCGGTGAACCCTGGATGTTGTGCCTGGGCATCGAAAGTTAAAAAATATTGGACCTTTCCATCCACCCTGAGGGGAATATAGAGAACAGAATGAATCTCCTGGTTCTCAAGAAATCGTTTTAAATCGGGCGGAAGGAGGAAACTTTTTTGTGGATTGAGGATGTGGACATAATTTGGAAAAATCCTCTCGTGCTCAAACTCCCCAAAAGGACCCGTTTGGTCGACCAAGATGCGAATATAAGGTGACTCTTTCACTTCGAACACCTTTCCAATTCCATGCTGGGCTTCTGGAAATCCAGCCTCAAGGATGACCTGCTGGCGATCCTCTAACACTGAGAAGAGACTGCATCGTTGAACTTTCATGATATCGGCCAACTCGGGGATCACCAGATTGAAGACCTCCTTCATCTTAATCCCGCCCCGTTTGCCAAGTTTCAGGAAAATTTGTTCCACAATTTTGTCTTTTGTGACACTCAACTTCTGGAGATCCATAATCCGTTTTCGAGCAATGACATAGCTTACCCTCTTGGCCAGGGTTTCCGCGATTCGGGTCTCAAGGGGAGTAAAAATCTTATCATCCTCCTTAAAATAGATCTGGAGACAACCCTCTGTGTCCACATCCTTCAGCGAAAACCTTGGAATGGAGATGGGAACCGCTAACATGGAATGGATCCCATATTTCTGCACCTTCTCCTTGTTCTTATACTTCTCCTCCTGTAAAATATTTGAGACAAAATAACTTCGTTTAAATTTGACCACATCCCCTGCAATGGTGTCTTCAAAAGGAATGGCAGTTTCCCGATCTTCACCTTCAGCCGGAAAGGATCCGAAGGAAATCATCTCTTTTTTGCCGGGATTATAAATCCGAATGCTGGCAGCTTGAGCACCTAAAAATTCGACCACATTTTGGGCAAGGGCTTCAAGGATCTCCTTTTCGGTTAGGGAAGGGTTGAGGTCGAGGATGGCATCTGCTTGATGAATGATCTGATCGATATAGTGATAAAGAACCTGATCCTTAATGAGATGAATCACCATCGTGGCTTCTTCGTGGGAAAGATCACACCCTCTCTCCTTTAATTGAGCCACAACCGAATGGACTAATTGTTGATCGAGTTGATTATGGATCATCGGTGAATAAAGATCGCATCTTTTGCCCCCTTCTTTTTGATGAGGCTCAGGGGGCCATAGGGATTAAGTTGGGTGGACAATCCTGGCTTTTTTGGCAAAGGGCAGGTGAAATAACTTCTTGCCCTTTACTGCGGTCCTTTCCGTTTTTTAATCTTATTATATACCTTCTACGTGGAGTGTCAACAGGTTCAATGACGAGGAGAGAAAATCTTCAGAATCCCTCAAATTTTTTGAATAGGATGGTACTATTGACTCCCCCGAAACCAGCAGAGATGGAAAGCGCCAACCTGACGTCTTTACGCCGGGCTTCTTTTGGAACATAATCAAGATCACATTCGGGGTCAGGAAATTCATAATTGAGGGTAGGATGAATGATGCCTCTTTCAAGGCTCAAAATCATGGCGATCGCTTCCACCCCACCCGCTGCTCCTAAGAGATGGCCTGTGATCGATTTGGTAGAACTGATGGGAATTTCATAGGCTTTCTTGCCAAAAACGTCTTTGATCATCTTCGTCTCCACCTTATCGTTCAGTGGCGTAGAAGTTCCGTGGGGATTAATGTAATCCACTTCCTCTGGAGAAACACCGCCCATTTGCAGGGCATCCCGCACCGCCTTGCCCAACGATTTTCCATCCGGATCTGGTTCGGTAAGATGGAAGGCATCTGCGGTCATACCGAATCCAATTACCTCCCCATAGATGTGGGCATCACGTTGTCTGGCGTGTTCCAACTCCTCGAAGATCAGCAGACCCGCCCCTTCTCCCATGACAAAACCATCGCGGTCTCGATCAAAGGGACGGCAGGCCTTTTGGGGCTCTTCATTTCTTGTTGACATAGCTCGTAAGATATCAAACCCGCTAAAGACATAAGGAGTAATGCATGCGTCCGCCCCTCCTGTCACCACAAGATCCTCCATTCCCCCTTTAATTTGAAGAAAACTATTGGCCATGGCATGGGTTGCGGAAGCACAAGCGGTTGAGAGGGCAAAGGATGTTCCTTTAATATTAAAATATTGGGCAATATGGGAGGTAATAGCACTCAGATAAATATTGGGAAGGGCAAAAGGGGAAATCCCACGGGGTCCCTTGGATAGAAACCGTGTATGGTAATGTTCCAGAATTTCCATGCATTCGACACTCACACCAAGGATGACTCCGATTCGAAAAGGATCGATCCCCTTTAAGCGATACTCGTTTTTCGGTTCGTGGCCTCCTGAACTCCTTTCTTCATCTCTTTGACATTCAATCCCTGCATCGTCAAAAGCCAGTTTGGCAGCGGCTATAGCAAATTGGGAGGTTCTCCCGAAGTGTTTTGAGTGTTTGGATCGAGCTACGTACTGACTGAGGTCAAATGTCTCTATGGGAGCAGCAATCTGACATCGGAACTGATTCATATCGCAATGGGGGAATTCAATCCGTTTGAAGGAGGCCCTACCCTGAATTAAACTCTCCCAATAATTCTCTTTTCCGATGCCAACGGGTGTCACTGGACCTACACCCGTGATGACCACACGTCTCTTCTGGTTTTTCAAATGAGCATCCTTCAATGAAGTTTTCCTATATGTATCGTTCTGGATCGCTTTTGTCAAGGTCACAGACGGAATGACCGCCAACCCCCTTTGTGATTGGAATGGAAAAGGGTGGGGAGGCTCTTGTTAAATAACTGTGAAACGAAACGTTTCAGGCCTTCAACAAGTTTACCGTCACAATAAAGTTTTTATACTTGCTTTAAGAACCGAAGGAGGAGTTGATTCACAATGTCTGGTCTCTCCCACATGGGAATATGTCCGCTTGATTGGATGATTTCAAACACTGACCCTGAAATGGCCTGATGAAGGCTCTCTCCCACCGATAGAGGAAAGATGTGATCATGCTCCCCCCATAGAATGAGCGTTGGATGTTGGATCAATGGAAGGAAATCTTCAAACATGGCAGCCTGGTTCGCATGAAGAAGGGTGGAATAAAGCACCCAGGTGGTCCCCCGTATGTTGATCAGTCCATACTGACGATGGATCATTGCTGAGGTAATCTGCTGATTATCCCAAACACATGCCTGAAGAATCCACCGGATCGACCTTCTACTTCGGCCTGCTATGACAAGAAGGAGAAGAAAAGGGATTTTTCTAAAGGCCATCAATGTTCTGAATGGTTTATGGTCCACCAGCTTCAACAGACGCGGTGGCATGGCGTCGATTAAGACCAGTTGACGAACCCGTTCAGGAAACCAGATGGTCATGGCCCAAGCAATTCCGCCTCCCATCGAATTTCCAATCAGAGTTGCTTGCTGAATATCAAGGGCATTCATAAATCCTTTCAGACAATCAATATAGGTTTGAGCGCTGTAGCCAATCGGAGGTCGATCTGAAAACCCATGACCGATGAGATCAAGGGCAAACACTCTGTAATGCTGAGAAAGAGGGTCGATCTGCTTTTCCCAGACCCACATCCCCGCCCCAAATCCATGAATCAATAGAAGGGGCTCGCCCTCTCCTTTTTCAACATAGCATAGGGTGTGCCCTTCCACCTGAACCGTTTGAATAGGAAGGGATGGATTCCAATCCGTATAGCTTGGGCGAACCAGAGGAGATCGGCGGATCCAAAGGAAGGGAATGTATAGAAGGGTCAACGCCCATTTGAGAGAAATCATACAATCGTTCCATGGAAAGTAATGCAAACGCAATTAATTCATTGTCATTGGTAAAATCAAGATTCCGAAATAAATTCGGGATGACATGCTTTTTCTTGTCATGCTGAACTCGTTTCAGCATCTCATTTAATGGGTTTGTATTAATTCTTTTCCCCTTTTTTTATATTTTTTAGAAGATCTCCCTCCATCTTCCTGACAGGTAATCCCAGACTTTCTGCCAGCCCGAATCCAATCTCCCTGAGGATAACCTCCTCGAAATGAAACCCGGGATGATCAAGATGTCCTTTTATGCTCAAGTCAGTTTTAAGGGAGTTCTTCTTTGCCTTTAAAAGAGGCTGGAGTGTTTCAGTTGGAATGTAAAAAAACATTCCTTTTTCTCCGATCGAAAGATCAACCACTTCCAGGGTTACGGGGATATCCAGGGCCCTCTTTCTGAGGGAAATATGAGCTACCATGTTAAAATGACCGGATTCAATCTTTGCCGAAACTCTTTTTCGGTAGTAAGGTTCGAACTCCCTTAAATCAATTCCCCTCATTTTAAAAGAGAGAGCCAGATCGGATGTTTTAAGATCCACCCAACCTTTGGCTGAAACCTCCCCTGTTTGGAACTGTCCGACCATTTTGCCCTGAAGTGCAAGGGGGGATGGCGAGGAGACAGGTGGATACTCAATCTCCTTGACCGTCAGTTCAAGTTCTTTTAATCGGATCTGTCCGTAAGATGCCTCCTCTTTTTGATCATCGAAATGAATCGAACCTTTCTCCATACGGAAGTGATCAATCCTCACTGCAAGGATTTTCTTATTTCTCTTCTCAGTCGGGCGATTCCATTCTTTCCTCTCCTCTCCTTCTTCGTCGTGGATCCATGGTCCAATCCATTTCCCTTCTCTGGTTCGATAAGAATAGAAAGAAGGGTTAAAGAGAACACATTTTCGAATGCGTAACCGATTCCCCCAAAATGAAAAAAGATCGGGATAGAGCCTCACCTCTTCAATCTCAATCAATTTTCTTTTCTTCTCCGGCTCTTTAAATTGAATCCCTCTGAGGGAAAGAGAAGTCATCTTGATGCGGATTTGCTCGATGGTCCACCCAGGACCAAGCGCCTTCTGGACATGGGCTTGAATCACTCTCACCGCATGGAAGGAGAGAAAGAGATAAAGCCCTACAAGAAGAAGTCCTATGATCCCCAATAAGACCAGTCTTTTTTCCATGGTGACTCGTGAGAATAGAATACGGATGATAGGGAGTGGATTCAAAAAAACAGCAAATTCCGTTAGCCCATTAGGGTTTTTGAATCAGGGAAAACGCCTCTCTTCTTTCCTTGTAGGCTTCTTGCAATAAGGTCTGAATCGACCGGACGACCAATTGGAAGAGGAAGGGATTAGGTCGAATCGTGATCGGCGGTTTTTTGAGATCGATTGCCACCGCTAAGGACATTCTTGCCTCATCCTCTTTTCCTAATTTGAGAAGATAAAATGCCATCTCCTCCATTCGTTTACAGTAAAGGGATCGTCTCTGCTCCGGAAAGAGCTCTGAGAGAGCCCTCTGGTAAATCTCTCGGAATCTGGCCTCCTTTTGGGCTCGATTCAGGATCAGTTTCGATTCCTCTGCCTCCCACACCTCCTCAGCATAAGGCTGGATCTCGCTCTCCTCAACCCCCCAGTCACTAAATAAATCCATTTTTAGGAGGTCACCACTTTTTTCCAGAAGCCGATCGTCTCCCTCCACATCATCCATCTCTAATAAAGAATAAACAGGATTTCTATCGTAGTCCTGCTGGAGGGCATCTATCTCCTTCTTCCACAGGAGGTAGTCTTGAGGCAGTAGGCTCCCCCGATCATGTGACAACCGATAGGCCTGTGACAGGAGAAAACAGAGATAGGCTGGATCTATCTCCACGAGAGGGAAAAGATTTTTTTCCCGAACTTCTTCGAAAAACTCTTTGAATCTTTTACGAGGCATCTCCCATCCCTTAAAATTGAGGATCCCCTTTGTATCACTGATCACCCCCTGCAGGACACTCATGCCCCGACCGGGATGGGAAACGACAAGTATAAGAAAACGGTGTCCGAAGAAGTCAAAAGGACCCATCCATCCTCGTGGAGGTTCGGCAGGTAACGGCTTGAAGACAGGCTTCTCTTGAGAGGAGGAAACCTCCTCAATAAAAACCCCTTTGCTCTTCAATCGATAAAGGGACTTTCTAATCCCTTTTCGAAGTTTCTTGTCAGAGGACCCATCATGCAATTGTTGAAGAATACGACCTATCCGTGGATCAGGAACTTTTCCTAAGGCATCAACCACTTCCCCGATGAGGATCAGATCTTCGAGAAGGAGGTTCTTGAGTATCTGAAGGATCTCCTCTTCAGGTCTTCCTTCCTGGAGGCCTGCCATTATTTTTTGGGTGACCGATTGGGCTTCTTTCAAAGGAACCTCCTGAAACAATCCCCCCTTTCTTAACCATCAAAAAGGTTAGGGTAAGAGTGTCTGTTGTATTGTCAGAATCATCGTCATAGACAGATTCACCCCGAGGGTATTTCTGCAAAGAAGTTCGAGACTCTTAGGATCGCGATAGGCTTCCTGCCAGACCATTCGTAGATTCCATAAAATGAGAAGAACAGGTAAGGTTGAGAGAAAGAGCAGCCAAAGAAAAGAACTGGACAATAACACGATCTTGATAAAGAAAAGGGCAGAGAGAATAGAAAACCCCATATAGAGATCGATCATCCTCTCTTTCCCAAACCGAACTACCAGGTTTCTCTTACCGATTGTCCGATCTGCTTCCTCATCTGGAAATTCGTTGATGAGAATGACATTGAAGATCGACAACCCTATCGGAAAAGAAAGCCAAAAAACTTGACGATCGAGGAAACCGGCAAAAAGATAGAAGCCTGTTGCTACAGGAAGCCATCCATAACAGAATCCGATAAGCACCTCACCCATGCCTCGGTATGCGAGACGGAGAGGTTTTCCAGAATAGAAGAGACCAGAAAAAATGGCTGTTCCACCGAGCCAAAGAGTCCACGGTCCAGTTTGGTATCGGAAATAGATATAGAGAACAGACAAAATGCCTCCAGCAAGGCACCCGTAACCAAGAAGGAGGGAAACCCATGACGGAAGCAATTCTTTTACCAGTACTCTTGATCCTCCAGAGAAACGGTTAAAGTTTTGGTTGATCCGATCACCCTTCAAGTCATTCCACTCACCCAAATAATAGGTCATCCACATGATGAGAATCACGGATCCAGTTGAAAGAAGATAGAGCTCCAGAGGGCCTCGATATCCTAAACGCCAAGCAAGGACAAATCCTAAGAAAAGGGGCAATATCCCTACGGAAAGAAAAGGGACTCTCGAAAGCTTCCACCATGCGATAAAGTATTGCTTCAAACCGACCAACCTCTTACCGATTTCTGATGAATGGCCCTTATTTACTTGATATGTTCTAACACATAGAATAAATCGATTCAAAATGCAACTCCATATTGGTCCTGATGAACTTCCTTTGGTTGAAAGCCACAAAAAAAAGAAGGGCGATCATTTCTTCATTCAGAAACGATCGCCCGGTAGGGGTTAGAGGTTAAAAGGAGGCTGGGGATTGAAGTCTGGCCGTTCAAAATAGGATTTATATGATCCCGAATAATTTGCCAAAAAAGTAGGAGACAAAAAAGAGATTAGTAAAGATGAGAACCCATTCTGCCACTCTCTTTGGATTGATTTCGATTCTTCTTGCTCCTGCTTCTACGTCATAAATTCCTACCACATGGCTCGCATTCATATTTCACCTCTTCTATTGATTTTCGAGATAGGATCTGGCTATGCGTAACAACGCAAAGGCACCAAAAACGATCAAACAGATGGAAATAAAATTGACAGTTGCCAGTTCAAATAATATAGTGTTCAACATTCCCCATTTTTTCCTTTCTTTTTATTTAAATATCTGCAAACTTCATACCAAATATTTTGCAAGTGGATATCAATATAATATTCCGAAATTATTGATTATTTTAAATATGTGAGAGTTATCCCAGTTGAACCAATTTGAATAGCACCTATCCTATTTTGAAAGATTTAGACGCAATCTATTAAAATGATTAAGAAATTTAATTTGACAAAAAGTCGCCACTAGTACAATTTTGTCCTAATATGAGTGAAAAGGGAAGGTTTGATTTACCGGTTTCAGAGAGAGGTGGGGTGATTTGATGTGAGTCATTTAAAGGGATTGAATAACCAACTGTTGGGTAGAGGTGTCAGCAATCAACAGCACAAACCCATTGCTCAATTTATAGGCTTAAGATTTTTCTTGCCTCGGAAGGAGAAGCTATCTCTCTTCCAAATTCCTTCGCCATTCGAACAATCCTCTCAACGAGTTCAGCATTCGTTTTAGCAAGCACACCCTTTGAATAATAGATGTTATCCTCCAGTCCAACCCGAACATGGCCACCCATGGTCATAGCGATCATTGCCATTGGAAGCTGACCCGGGCCAATTCCTATCACGGACCAGGTTGAACCCTGTGGAATAATCTCTGAGAGGTGAAGAAGAGACTTTGCCGTAGCAGACATGCCTCCGACCACGCCTAATACAAATTGAAAGTGGAGTGGCGGCTTGAGAAGGCCTTTTTCCATAAAGCGGATACAGGTATCAACCATCCCTGCCTCGAACACCTCCAATTCTGGCTTTATTCCCTTTGCCAGGGTCTCCCGAGCAAGTAACTCTAAAAATTCAGGAGGATTTAGAAAGACACTCTCTCTCATATTGATAGAACCGGCATCAAAAGAAACCATCTCGGGTCGAAGGACCAAAGGCACCAGCCTTTCTCGAAACTCGAGGTTTCTGCCTGGAATCCCACTTGTTGTCAGACAGAGGATGGCATCGGTTTCAGCACGGATGCGATCGACGACCTCTTTAAAGAGAGCCCCATCCTGGGCCCCCAATCCCGTTTTAGGATCCCTCACATGGATATGAAGGATGGAAGCTCCAGCCTTCCAGGCTTCTATGCCGGAGCGGGCAATTTCCTCAGGAGTAATAGGGATATAGGGTGTTTGTTGCCGTGTGATCCTGGATCCTGTCACGCCAACGCTGATAATCAATTTTTCCATCCGAACCGCCTCTTCATGAATGTTCTGTAGCCTTATCTTCAAACTGGCATTAAAATGATAATATAAATTTACATCCCAAGATAAGCCTTTCGAATATGTTCATTTCCCATCAACTCCTGGGAGGACCCTTGAAGGGTTATTCTTCCCGTCTCTAAAACGTAACCTCGATGACTATGCCGAAGGGCAAGCGTGGCATTCTGTTCTATCAAAACCATTGTCACCCCCTCTGCATGAAGCTTTTTGAGAGTTCCATAAATCTCCTTTGTCATTTTGGGCGAAAGGCCGAGAGACAGTTCATCGAGGAGTAAAAGAGTTGGTTTGGACATGAGAGCCCGACCAATGGCAAGCATTTGCTGCTCTCCACCACTGAGCGTCCCTGCCATCTGATATTTTCTCTTCTTCAGGATTGGAAAGAGTTCACAAACCCACGCTTCGGTTTCCTTAAGAAAGGGGCGAGCTTTTTCAGGATAGGCCCCCATCTCTAAGTTCTCGTAGACGGTCATATCTTTGAAGATCCTTCTTCCTTCCGGGACGCAGGAAATGCCCAGATGAATAACCTGAAAAGATGGCATTCCGTTGATCTCCTGGCCTAAAAAGATGATCTTTCCTTTTTTGGGAGGATGAATTCCCAGAATAGACTCCACCAGGGTCGTCTTTCCTACTCCGTTTGCGCCCAGAACGGTCACCATCTCTCCTTTCTTGACCTCCATCGTTAGGTTCCAAAGAATCTGGGCTTCTCCACGATAGATATCGATTCCTTTTACTTCAAGCATCGGATTCTCCTAAATAGGCTTCGATCACTCTCGGATCTGCCACGATCTCTTCAGGTTTCCCCTCCCTGATCTTTTCTCCCTGATCTAATACAATGATACGATCCGAACCTTTCATGATGGCTCCCATGACATGCTCAATCCAGAAAATGGTCATCTTTAATTCACTTCGAATCGTTTCGATGAGCTTTAAGGCTTGCAGAATCTCAGAAGGGTTGAGACCTGCAAGCACTTCGTCAAGAAGCAACAGTTTTGGCCGAGTGGCCAACGCTCTTGCCATCTCCAGTCTCTTTTTATCGATCAGGGTGAGATCGTTTGCCAAAACAGTATCTCTTCCTTCCAATCCGACAAACTTTAAATGTTCCCTCGCTTCCTTCTCTTTCTCTCTGTGACGAACTCCCTTTTCCTGCCTCCCGACGATTCCGACCAGTACATTCTCAAGACAGGTCATTTTCAAAAAAGGCCGAACGATCTGATAGGTTCTACCAATCCCCATACGACAGATCTCAAATGGTTTTAGGGAGGTGAGGGAAACTCCATGAAAGAAGAGAGTCCCTTCATCAGGAAGAAAAACACCACTGACAAGATTAAAAAGGGTCGTCTTCCCTGCGCCATTCGGACCGATGAGCCCAACGATCTCACCCTCCTGGAGGTGGAAATCGACTTTTTTCACAGCCATCAATCCTCCAAACGACTTGGTGATGCCCTTGGCTTCAAGGAGTCTCGGTCTCATAAAAGATTCCTCCTCTTCCATCTTTTTTGAATGACACCTACCATTCCTTCCGGTGTAAATCGTGCCACTGCAAGGGCCACCAGCCCGAAGAGGAGAACATGATACTCCCCATATACCCGGATGTATTCCGAGAGGATTTCCAGGGCAAAGGCTCCTACCACTGGCCCAATAAAATTTCCCATCCCCCCAATGACAGCCATGGCTAAAACAAGAAACATCTGACCGAGTGAAGGAATATCCGGAGTAATGAGCATGAGATAATGACCATAGAGTCCACCTGCCATCCCTGCCATTGCGCTTGAGATAGTGAAAGCGGAGATACGGACCCGGATGGTATCGATTCCTGATGAGGAAGCAGCCAGCTCATCATTGAGGACCGCCCTGAAAGTCAGTCCCATCTCTGAATGGATGATCCAATAAATGACAACGAGAAAGAGAATGGTCACAATGAGAAAAAGATAATAGTAGCTCACTTTGGAGTATTCTGAAAAAAATCCAGGAACCTGAAGTCCCATCGTTCCACGAGTCCACTGGTCCTCATTGGTGATGACGATTCTCAGAATCTCGGAAAAACCGAGAGTGGTGAGCGAAAGATAGATACCTCCCATCCGAATGCAAAGAAACCCCAGCCCCAATCCCAGAAGGGCCGCCATGACCGTCCCAACCAAGATCCCTAACCAGGGAGGCATTCCAAGATTGACCGCTAGCATTCCCGAGACATAGGCTCCTACTCCGGAGAAAGCGGCATGGGCAAAAGAAACTTGTCCTGTATAACCTGCGATGAGATTCCAGGAAGAAGCCATCATGACATAAAAGAGGCTGATGATCATCACATGAAGCCAGTATTCGGATAGGAGGAAGGGCGGGAAGATTGCCAATATGATTATAACGAGGGAAATCCCTATTTTTTTTCTTTCCATGTTCTCAACCGTTAATGAGCATCTAAGCATCTAAATGAAGCCATCTCTTCACCCATCCGAAAGGAGGTGCATCGGAAAGGATGAGAGGCATCTCTGCGATTCCTTTCGAAATAGGGTGAATCGCTTCATTTAGGCAGAAAATGTTTCTATATTCACCACTTGCCAATAATCCATTGCGGAATGGCCCTTTCGAGTTAACTTTTCTGTCCGAAAAGTCCCCATGGCCTAAACACCAGGATTAGGATTAATACGATGAAACCAAAGATGTGACGATACATGGTCGAAATGTAGGCCGCGCCCAAGTTTTCAAGGATTCCAAGAACCAGACCTCCGACGACACAGCCCTTTAACGATCCCATTCCGCCTAAGACCACCACAACAAATGCAGTCAAACTAATGGCTGAGCTTCCAGTTGGAGTAACCGGAAAGATAGGAGCAATGAGTACGCCTGCTGTTCCTGCCAGGGCGGCTCCCAGACCGAAGGACACCATATTAATCCTTAAATGGTTCACTCCAACCAGAGAGGCCATGGTCCTATCCTGCGAGATGGCCCTAACACTCTTTCCAAACCAGGTCTTTTTAATCAAATAGAATATCCCCAGGAGAATGCCAATGGAAATCCCAAAGGAAAGGAGCCTCTGATTCCCATAGTAGAAAAGTCCTAAAAGGTTGGTGGCACCGCTTAAAAGATTTGGTGGTTTGTTGGGATATGGACCGAAGATCAACAAAGCGGCATTCTGAAGGACGATGGAGAGAACGAAGGTGATGATGAGAGAATACATCTCATCTCCATAAGTCGGCCGAATCAAAGTCCTCTCCATGAACAGCCCGAGGAGAAAGATCAGAAATACGGCAAGAGGCATTGCCAAAAGGGGATGCATCCCAAGTGTGACACTCAGATGATAACTGAAATAACCCGCAAAGATATAGAGCTCTCCATGGGCAAAATTGATCACCTTCATAATTCCCACAATCAGGGACACCCCAATTGCTGAAATGGCATTGATAACGCCCATCACCACACCATTGGTCAGATACATCAGAAATTCAGTCATAAAAACCTCAGGGTGAGGAGCCGGAGAGGGTGGAGCGTTTCCCCCCAGCTCCCCGACCCCTTCACACAAGGCATTCGCCTATTTTCCTTTTTTCAAAGTCCCAGTAGCCGCTTCTTTTGGATAAACCACCACCTGTTGCTGATCTTGCCATTGAACGACCAGCATGGGTGGCATCCACTGGTGATATTCATAGGTCCCCTGTTTCAATCCAAATTTGACAACCCCGGTCGTGACTTCAAGGTTGGTTTTCTCCAGGGCTTCTACGATTGCCTCGTTGTGGGTTGATTTCGCCCTTGCAATGGCATCGGCCGCGATCAACACCACATTAAAGATGGAACGAGTTTTGTAGTCTGTTGGGTCTTTACCAAATTTCTTTTTATAATCCTCCCAAAACTTTCGGCTCGTAGGCGTCAAATGGACCTTTTCATGCATGCTCGACATGAAAAGCTCTAATTCCCCAGCCTTTCCCACATTCTTCCAGAAGGTATCCCAGAGACTTGGGGGACCTGCACCGTCCAGAATCAGGGCTTTAGGGCTGAGACCCACTTCATTCGCCTGGGAAACGAAAAAGTGCAATCCTGTTCCGTAAATGTAGGCAAGAATGATATCTGGATTCTCCGCCTTGAGTTTAGTCAATTCGGTGTAAAAATCCTTGCTCTCCCGCTCCACTTTCAATGTGATAAAGGGGACTCCCATATTCTTCATATTCGTTTCGGTCCGTTCGGCAATCCCTACACCCCAGTCTGAATTTTCCCTAACAATGGCGACCTTTTTAAATCCATTCTCCTTGACGAAAGGAGCAATGTAGAAGTCAACGACACCACTGTTCACTGGACCAGCCCGGAAGACCCATCGATAATTCTTTTTCGTGATGTCATCGTGCCAAGCTTCACAGATGATAAAAGGGACCTTATAGCGGTTCGCCACTTCAATCTGTGCGAGGGCTGAGGAGGAATGGCTCTCTCCTACGACGATGGGAACCTTATCGCGTGTCGCCAATTTTTCAAATGCGGCAGCCGCCTTCTCAGGCACTCCGCCAGTATCTTCAAAAACCACCTCAACCTTTTTCCCTAAAACGCCTCCCTTGGCATTGATATGGTCTAAAGCAATGGCAATCCCTTCTTCAAAAGCCTTCCCAGTTGCCGCGGCCGGACCCGTTCTCGGGCCAACGACCCCTATCTTGATTGTATCCTGAGCAAAAACTGATGATCCTACGAGCAAGAATACCAGAAATAACGCTGAAAAAATGAATCGTTTCATCTTCTTTCCTCCTTCATTAAAAAAGTTAATCTTGAATGGGCCTCTCTTCTTTGCAGCCTGAGATGAATCAATAATCACCTCCTCTCTCTTAAAGTTTACCCAATTTTCTCAAATCTTCTGCAACACTTCCTAACCCCAATTCCATCAACTTCGCCTCTGTGGGAATGCCATTTTGATTCCAGCCTCTTAACCTATAATATTCATCAAGCATTTGATGGACCTTTTCCTCCGTAAGATGGAGTCCTTTAGCTGGACCAGATGGCATAGGTTCGTAGACGCGTCCTGGCGGAAGGTCATAGCTTCGGCCAAAATCTTCCACCTCTCGAATCCAGAAGGCCCTCGTCATATTCCACACCTTTTCTGAAATCTTAAACAGTTCTTCTCTCCGGTAACCGAAACCGGTCACCGCATTGAAAGCTTGGATATACTCTTCAAAATCGACTTTTACTTCCAACCAGGGAAAGCGACAGACACCGAACATCTCCATCAGGGGACGAAGGGTTTGTAGATCCTTAACCAACTGGGCTCGGCCTTCCACATGGTCCCTTCCCATCTCCATATCCTGGACGATAGCCCAGGATCGAGTATGCTGCGCTCCGATGTCTGATGTCATAAACGAAAGAAGCATGGCAGGAGCTCCTCGACATTCATAGGCTGAAAATTCCAACCCTTTCACGTGAAAGGCAAAACGCTCACTCTGCTGACCCAATTTTTGGGCCAAAGCCTTCGATCCCCGGGCAAGCTCTTTTCCTACTCCCTCCTGATATGCGATCTTTCGGACCATAGTTTGAATGGCCTCCAAATTTCCGAAACGCAGATCAACGCCATCGAGGTCTTCCCTTGTCAGTATTCCCTTCTCCATGCACTCCATGACAAAGGCAATCGTTCCTCCTGCTGAGATCGTATCCATCCCATAATCATCGCAGAGGTAGTTCAAATACTGCACATCCTCAATGTCATTGAGGAGGACATTGGAACCAAGCATTCCAATCGTTTCATATTCAGGACCATCAATATAAGTGCCATACTTCTGGGAATGGGTATAATTGGCACAGTTGAGGGGACAACCAAAACAGGCTTTATCGCGGACGAGGATTTTCTTTCTCATGGGTTCAGGAGCGAGGCATTCCTCTTTTTCGTAATCCCCAAAATTGAAGTTTTTGGTTGGCAGCACCCCCATGCCCTGACACCAATCGGTAATATCGGTTGTCCCGTAAAGTCGGAATCGCTTAAAGTAGGGTTGAGTGGTGATATGTTTAAGCACTCGCTTCGTGATCTCCATGAGCCCCTGAGGATCATAAAGAGGAATGCTACCCGTACCGCGGACGGCAATCGCCTTCAGTTTCTTGGAACCCATCACCGCACCCATCCCACAACGGCCAGACTGTCTCCCATATTCATGATGGATATTGGCATAGGGAACGAGATGTTCCCCGGCAGGCCCAATGGTGGCCACCTGAAAATCCTCTCCGAGATCACGCTTGAGCTCAACCTCGGAAGCAAGGGCTCCTCTGCCCCAATAGCCCTTGGCTTCCCGAAGCTCCACACGGTCATCGTCAATATAAAGATAGAGCGGCTCCTTCGAAGCACCTTCCAGAATGATCATGTCATAGCCAGCATACTTCAATTCCGCCATCAAAAAACCACCCAGATTACTATCGCCATACCCTCCGGTGAGGGGTGACTTGGTTCCCAAAACGATCTTTGCAGCACTCGGCCAGAAGGTCCCGGAGAGCGGGCCCGTTGCAAGGATGAGCTTGTTCTGCGGGTCCAGTGGATCCACTCCTCTGGGAAGCTCATCGTAGAGTTGTTTTGCAATAAACCCCCTTCCTCCCAGCCACTCTTGAGCCAGAAGAGGATCTAAAGCCTCCCGATGGATTTGCTTCCGGGTGAGATCAACCCGAATGATTTTTCCGCCATATCCGTACATCTTCAACTCCACCGAATTGCCTCAGGGGCACAGACCTGGATGCATTCTCCACAAAGATCGCAAGGGATGGGGGTGGCAAGATCGCGATGTGTAAAAAGAGCACCTTCAGGGCATGCCTCGATACACAGCTGGCAAAAATGGCACTTGGAAGGATCAATGACAAAGGCTCCTTCCCTTTCAATAATGGCCTTGGACGGACAAACTTCTTGACAACGGCCACACTGGTTGCAGACATGGATTTCAAATGTTCCAGGGGCAGGAAATTTTCTCTCGATGCGGATTGCTGACTTCTTCGGATTATTCTCATGAAAATGGATAAGGGAACAGATCAGCTCGCAGAGAGAACAACCCGTGCAACGTTCATGATCGAGGAACAATCTTTTCATGCGATCTCCTTGGATAATTGGGAAAGGGTCTTTTTCAAAAGATCCATGATCTCATCAATCTGGCTCTTTTCGATGATGAGGGGTGGCCCTACCATCACCATGTCGCCGTTGATCCCATCCACAAAACCTGTCCCTGGATAGAGAACAAGGCCATTCTCAAAGGCTAAATCGATCACCCTTTCGGTCAATCGTTCGGACCTTGGAAAGGGTTCTTTCGTCTCCTGATCTTTCACAAATTCAATCGCTGTCATCAACCCTTTTCCCCTCACATCGCCCACAAATGGAAAAGCCTTCAATTCCTCTAGCCTCTTTAAGAGGTAATCTCCTTTTTGAGGACACTCTGCCACCAGATTTCTTTCCTCAATAAAGCGGAGCACTGATAGACCAACGGCACAGGCAACCGGATGGTGAGAAAAAGTATGTCCATGGACAAATCCCCCTGTCTTCTCCTTCAACCGATCAACCAATTCACTCCGCGTGATCATGGCAGAAAGAGGAAAATAACCACCACTCATCCCCTTTCCAAGAACCATGACATCGGGAGAAATCCCCCAGTGTTCCACAGCAAACCATCTCCCCGTGCGTCCCATGCCTGTCATCACCTCGTCATCGATGAGCAGAATTTCAAAACGATCGCAGATCGTCCGGATCATGGAAAGATATCCCTCTGGGGGAACGAGGGCACCGATGGTGGCCCCTCCGATCGGTTCGAGAATCACCGCCGAAATGGTCTCCGGACCCTCCATTTGAATCACCTGCTCAAGGGCTCGAGCACATTCAAGACCACACCCTGGATAGGTGAGATTGAAAGGACACCGGTAGCAATAAGGGGGTGGGAAGTGAGGAAAACCGATCAGGAGCGGGAGATAAGGTTTTCTCATTCCGATGCGGCCCGTCAGGGAGAGGGCTCCGAGCGTATTTCCATGGTAACTCTGCCAGCGGGCAATGACCCGCCACCTCTGAGCATGACCTGAATCTAAAAAGTATTGTCTGGCCAATTTGATCGCCCCTTCGATCGACTCAGACCCTCCAGAAAGAAAGTAGATTTTCTCCAGTCCCTCGGGGAGGATGTGGCTTAACGCTTCAGCATACGCTTCGATGGAACGGGTTGTAAATTGAGTTCCATGGACATAGCCTACTCGGTTCATCTGGTCCATCATGGCGCGAAAGATTTCACCATGACCGTGTCCGATATTGGCCACCAAGGCTCCGCCGGAGCCATCGATGTATCGCTTTCCCTCCTCATCATAGAGATAGATGCCTTCTCCATGGGTGACCAATGGATAGGCTTTTGCTAATTTTCGATAAAAGACATGACCGTGGGGATATCCGTATCTCATGGACCCTCCTTTCGATAACCCAACGTAAAGGAAATCTGATCGGCTGTTTCCACCGCCTTCCGGGCGAGAACGGTCTCCAGCCGCTTCAATTGGACCCGGCTCGAAGGAACCGCAATATTGACAGCAGCAATGACCCTTCCTCCTGCGTCTCTGACTGGAGCCGCCACAGACCGGAGCCCATTGGAGAGTTCCTCATTATTGGTAGCAAATCCACGACGCCTCACTTTTTCAAGCTCTCTCAGCAGAACCTCCTTCGAAGTGATCGTGTTGGAGGTGTGCGGTCTCAATGTCATCTCTTTTAAAAGGTCTTCCAACTCTTTTTTGGGAAGGAATGCCAGCATGGCTTTCCCCATCGATGTACAATAGGCAGGAAGCCTCGAGCCCACTTCGAGATTGATGTTAAGGATCTGCTGGGTTTTAATCCGCTCCACATAGACGATCTCCGTTCCATCGAGAATGGCAAGGTTGACGGTTTCACCAATCTCTTTGGAGGCTTTTTCAAGATAGGGGAAAGCCACTTTTCGGAGGTCTGAATGCTTCACAATCGATAGGCCAAGGGCCACCGCTCTCTGACCTAATCGAAATTTCTTCGTCTCATTGTCTCGGTCCAGATAACCCAAACAAAGGAGCGTGTAGGTGAGACGTTGGATGGTGCTTTTGCTTAAAGAAAGCCGACAGGAAAGTTCGGTCAGGCTCAGGGGGTGCGGACTTTCTGAGACCGTTGTCAAGAGACGAACGCCTCTTGCGAGGGATTCGATGAAGTGTCTGGAGGTCTCCATAAAATTACCGCTATGCGATACTCTATATCGATATTTCACACTTCCTATATCCCAAGGATTTCTTTTTGTCAAGCTTTTTTTGTGATTGTTCATCCCTGATTGTTGTATCTTATGAAGATCAAAAGGAACTCTGATGTTCGGTCAAGAGAAAATTGCTTGATCGGTCCCTTGCTCCCCGGAAGCATTTGTCGAACGGGTCGTCAAAATTGTCGAAATTCTCTTCTCGAGAAACGATCGATAAGTGCTGATTCGTCGGTCACAAAAAATATAATTCCTTTAACTTATGAATAACATTAAAAAATAGAAATCGAGTTAAGCTATGTGTTAAATCACTTTTTCATTGGCATACCCATTGCATTTATTGAGATCAAAACTTAAACAAAGGAGGAAAAGGGAATGAAAAGAAAATTAATCGCGCTGGGGATTTTATCCATGATGGTTCTGGGAACAGTTTACGCTTTCGCTTACGGTCCTCATGAAGGCCCGCACCGCAGGGGGGGCTATTGTTGGGAGGCGTATGGAACAGGAGGATTTAGTCCTGAACAGAGGACAAAGTTTCAAGAATTACGCCAGAGATTTTTTGAAGAGACAGCAAAACTGAGGGCGGAACTGATGACCAAAAGGATGGAACTGCACTCCCTTTGGAGCAACCCAAATGCCGATCCTAAGACCATTCTTGAAAAGGAGAGGGAGTTAAGAGACCTTCAGACCCAAATTCGGGAAAAAGGTCTTCAACTGAAATTGGAAGCCCGACAATGGATGACACCCGAACAGATTTCTGAATTCGGAGCTTGTGGAAGATTTGGTGTTGGCTTTGGCTCTCGACCGATGAAAGGCCGCGCAATGGGTTCAGGACGGGGACCCCATTTTTAAGCAGATGACGTGAAGGGTCAGAGGATGGAAGGGGAAGGCTCTGGCCTTCCCCTTTTTATTTTTGACTTTTCCCATCCATTTCGTTATGTTTGATTTAGAAATTGAGAAGGAATGCCTTAAAGATGAAAACCACCCTTCTGATGCTTATCTTCATCTTATTACTTGTTCCAATCTGTTCCAATGCTCAACCCATCGGAATGCGCCCTTGGAAGAAAGAACCTTTTTGTGGCAGAGCTTCAGAACTGAACCTCTCTGTAGAACAGGACAAAACCCTTCAGATGCTTCAGCAGACCTATCTTCAGGAAACCCAATTGCTTCGGGCTCAACTCCTTACCAAACGGCTTGAAATTCGAGAATTGCTCACCCATCCTGAGAACAAAACAGATTTGATCCGAACCAAATTCATAGAGCTGGGTGAAATCCACTCCAGAATGGAAGAGAAAGGAATGGAGTATCTTTTGAAAGTCCGGAAATTGTTGACCCCAGAGCAACTTAAATTCTGGTGCCCTGAGGAAGAATTTCCGATGTGGCACCGCAGGATGCCCGGGCACAGTCCGATGCGGCCCCTGAACCCAAAAAGGAATCCTCCACCAGAAGAATAGAAAGGGATAACGATTGTCGGGGAATAGAAAGAGGACCCGTAGAAGCTTTTCTCCCATCTATCTTGCCATCTTCTCCGGAATCATTCTCCTTTTGCTCACCCTGAATGGCCTTCTCGAAATCAATCGAACGCAAAAAGGATTCTACCTTTTGTTGGAACGGGAAGCCGCTGTGTTGATCCAATACATTGAGAAGAGTGTCCAGGAAACCCTCGAAGCGCTTCAGTCTTCTCGGACGTTCATGGGCATGGAAGAATGGATCGTTGAACACTTTCTGGAAATTCTTTCCCAGATCGATCAATTTGATCATGTCACCCCTTTGACGACTTCTGATCTCCAGACATTCGCTCATCAATATTCTCTGGATTCCATCGAACTATTTGACTCCCAAGGAATTCTCCTTCAGGCCTGGCCCAAGCCAACTTCGATGACCCCAAAAACCTTGATCAAAAGTATGATCGAAAAAAAGCAATCCATCGTCATTGATCTCTTAGACAGACCTCTGACCGATGAAGAACGGTTTACGATTGGCATCGCAAGGAAATTTAAGCCAGGGATCATTGTCCTCCGGGTCAAGGGCCAGCAGATCAAAGAACTCATTCGTCAATTTGCCGCCCAGAGATCCATCTCAGAACTGAGGCTGAGAGAGACTATCCTTTTTGTCTCTGTTCTGAATTCCAATTTCATAACCCTCGCCCATACCGATCCATCCCTCATCGGGAAGAAGGAAGAGGATCCTTTTCTTGAACGTGGATCGAAAAGCAAAACGTTCGTTTCCCGACTCCATCGTCTCTCAAACGGAGAAGAGGTGTTTGAGGTCATAAAAGCTTTTAACTTAAACGATCAACCTGCGGGGATGATCCGCATTGGCTATTCTTCGGAGGAGGTCCGTCCCCTGATCAACCAGATCAAAAAGAGTGTTCTGATTTCTATCGTTTTTTCCCTTCTTCTTGGAGTCTCTGCCACCGTTTTGATCTGGGCAAATCAGAATCGACATTTGCGGAAGATGGAGGAGCTGGAAGATCGTGTCCAGCTGGCAGAAAGGCTCTCCTCTCTTGGCCATTTAGCCGCGGGGGTAGCCCATGAAATTCGCAATCCTCTGAATGCCATGAGTATGGCACTTCAGCGACTCAAACGGGAATTTCTGCCAGAAGAAGCATCGAGGGAGAAGGAATACTCCTCTTTTCTGGATTTGATTCTCCAGGAGACCCACAGGGTGAATGAAATCGTCGAGCAATTCCTATCCCTTGCCCGCCCCTTTGAACTCAAACTGAAAAGAGGTTCTCTCATAGACCTCCTCCAGCACTTGGTCGACCTATTTCGAGAAGAAGCCCATGCAAAAGGGGTAACCCTCCTGTTATCAGGTAAGTTTGACCTTCCTGAAATCCTGATGGATGACCAAAAATTGACACAAGCCTTGATCAATATTATGAAAAATGGGATACAATCAATGGAGAATGGGGGAATCCTTCAAATCGAAACCCGTCTCTTCAAAGACAGCGTGGAGGTCATCTTTTCGGATTCAGGCTCAGGTATTCCAGAAGATCAGATGGAAAAGGTTTTCAATTATTATTACACGACCAAGGAGAAAGGAGTGGGCTTGGGACTTCCCATGGCCCATCGGATGATCGAGGCCCATGGAGGTCAGCTCAAATTAGAGAGCCGGGTGGGCGTCGGGACAAAGGTGACCATCACCTTCCCTCTCAAGAAAGAATGATCGATAGACACCGGTCAACCTGAAGATGGCAAAAGATGGAAAAGGCAAGGATACTCATGGCTGAGGATGAGAAGGCCCAGAGAGACCTCCTGGAAGGATTTTTAAAGAAGGAAGGTTTCATGGTCAAAGCCGTCTCCAATGGAAAACAAGCCCTTGAAGAGATCGGCTCCGATTTCTTTGATCTCGTCCTGCTGGATTACAAGATGCCCGAACTCGATGGACTGCAAACGCTTCGTGCCATTCGAAAGCGCTTCCCGGACCTTCCTGTAGTGATGATGACCGCCTACGGAACCGTTGAGACAGCGGTCGCCTCTATGAAAGAAGGGGCCATCGACTATCTTACCAAACCGATCGACCTCGATGAGCTCCTCCTCATCATTCAGAAAGTCCTTGAACGATCCATGCTGATCAGGGAGAATCAGGAGCTGAAAACTCGACTTCAGGAACGGTTTGCCTTCCAAAACATCATCTATCATAGCCCCAGGATGGAAGAAGTCATGGGTCTCGTTGCTCGGGTTGCGCCAAGTCAAGCGACGGTCTTGATTCGAGGAGAGAGCGGAACTGGAAAGGAGCTGATTGCCAACGCCATCCATTACGCCAGCACCCGTTCTGATCAACCCTTTGTGAAGGTGAGCTGTGCTGCCATCCCGGAAACCCTTCTCGAAAGCGAACTCTTCGGGCATGAGAAGGGAGCCTTCACAGGAGCCATCCAGAAACGGATGGGGCGTTTCGAAGAGGCGGATGGGGGGACGATCTTTCTTGATGAGATTGGAGAACTGACCCTCTCCACTCAAGTGAAACTGCTGCGTGTCCTGCAGGAAAGGGAATTCCAGAGGTTAGGATCCAATCTCAACCTCAAGACCGACGTGAGATTGATTGCGGCCACCCATCGCAACCTGGAGGAAGCGATGCGACAGGGGCTCTTCAGGGAGGACCTTTATTACCGACTCAACGTGATCTCCATCCTGCTTCCGCCCTTACGGGAGAGGAGAGAAGACATCCCTCTCCTGATCGATCACTTCTTAAAAAAATATTCCGAGATTAATCATAAAAAGATTGTCGATCTTTCCAAAGAGGCAAGAGCCCTTCTCATGCGCTATTCTTATCCTGGCAATATTCGGGAGTTGGAAAATATCATCGAGAGAGCCGTGGTTTTGTGCCGTGGGGAAATCATCACGACTCAGGACCTCCCTTTTCATCTGAAGGAAGAGACATCTGAAAGAGAGTGGAAAGTTCCTGGAAAAGGGAAAACCCTTTTTGAATCCATTGAGGAAATCGAGCGTGATCTCATCATCAAAGCCCTTGAACAGCACCAGGGAATTCAAACCCGGGCGGCCGAGAGTCTCGGGATCAGCGAGAGGGTTCTCCGTTACAAAATAAAAAAATACAAAATCCGATTCTAACACCTCCGGGAATGGCGCTGGACATCCCCAGAGCTAATGAGTAAATCAACTTGAAGGTATAAAGGGGCCTTGATCACATGAATTGGATCAATGGCACTCAAAGGGAGAAGAGATGCCTTATTATCGAGTGCAATTTGGATATGGATTTCCCCCTGTCATTAAAAAGCTCATGATCCTGATGGGGATTGTCTTTCTTCTCCAGATGGTGGTGAGTCATCAGTTCAATCTCTATTTCGGCCTTGTGCCCATTTGGGTCTGGAAGAAATTTTATCTCTGGCAACTCTTCACTTACATCTTCCTGCATGGCGGGGTGACCCACATCCTCTTCAACCTCCTGGCTCTCTGGATGTTCGGAGGAGCCTTGGAAAATCATTGGGGTTCGAGGAAATTCTTATTTTACTTCTTTTTTTGCGGAATCGGTGCCTCGCTCTGCACAGTGCTTCTTACCCCCAATCAAAGAATCCCGATCATCGGGGCGTCCGGAGCCATTTATGGGATCCTCTTAGCCTTTGGTTGGCTCTTTCCCAATCGCCCCATCTTTCTCTACTTTCTCTTTCCCATCCCTGCTAAATACATGGTGATCCTTTATGGTTTGATTGAACTGTTTGCCTCAATGGAAGGAACAGGCGGAGGCATTGCCCATCTCACCCATCTCGGCGGCCTTCTCTTCGGGCTTCTCTATATGGGTTACCCTTATCTCCACCAGAGAATTCGCCGTGCTTCCTACAGGCGGAAGTGGTCTCAAAAAAGCCGGGAGGATAAGAATTATTACCAATAATTGAAGAATGACCCCAGATCATAAATCCCGAAGGCCAATCAATTGCCAACGTCAATTGGCCTAAACGATTTCGTTTGAGATTTCGTATTTCGGTCATTGGAAAAGATTTGGAATTGGGTGCTTCATTTAATTTATGGATCGCACAAATGCTGCTGCTCCCCATTTGCAATCGACCATTTATATTGGAACCAGTGGCTACAACTATCCCCACTGGTGGAATGGGGTCTTCTATCCCTCGGATCTTCCCCAGAGAAAATGGCTCGAATTCTATACCAGGCATTTTAATACAGTAGAATTGAATGTCACCTTTTATCGTCTCCCGAAGAAAGAGATCTTTGAGGGTTGGTATAAACGAACCCCAAAACATTTTACCTTTGCCATCAAAGGAAGTCGATTCATCACTCATATTAAGCGATTAAAAGATTGCCGTGAGCCTCTCTCGCTCCTGATGGACCATGCTTCTCCTCTTAAAGAAAAATTGGGGGTTTTCTTATGGCAACTTCCACCCCGTTTTTCCTTTGATCAAGAACGAATCGAACAATTTTGTGTTCTTTTATCCACCCTTCCCCGATCCAAATCTCTTCGCCACGCCTTTGAGTTCAGGGATGAATCCTGGTTCTGTCAGGAATGTTTTAAAATCCTTGAAGAATTTAACTTTGGCCTCTGTCTCGCCCATGGGTCTGGCCTTCCTGTGATGGATCGAATCACGTCCAACTTTGCTTACCTGCGTCTCCACGGAGGAGAACGCCTTTATGGATCGAATTATTCGGATAAGGAGTTAAAGGAGTGGGCGGAGAAGATTGAGGTCTGGAAAAAGAAAGGAAAAGATGTATTTGTCTATTTTAATAACGATGCCTACGGCTTCGCTGTAAAAAACAGCCTTTTTCTTAAGAAATTAATCAGTACCTAAATTGAGCGATTTTCTCAAATTTCACTGTAGCGCAACCCTTTCGGGTTGCCTATAAAGCCTGCCTGCCCGTCCGGCAGGCGAGTGGTCGGCAAGCAAGGCGAAAGCCTTGCGATACAGATCACCCTTTGGGTGATTTTAAACCCGTGCAGAGGCCTGTAGCGAAAGAGGTTTTCAAAAAGAATCGTTCAATTTAGGAAGTAATAACCTGGTGTTGAAAGAGAAGGGGTAGTTCCTTTAAGAGAAAAGGCTTTTGATGACCCTTCATCGATTTAAGTAGAGATGCTCAGCAAGCCTCTTTCCCGTTGGTGTCATAAATACTTTTGGGATTAAGGATTCCAGTTTTTCACGATTTTTAAAAATTCCTTCTTCTTCAATATTCACCAGCCATTCGGCCTCATATAGAATTTGGAAATTCAAGGTCTCCTCTTCTCTGGGGTGATGATAATGGCCAATAATATCGCAAACCTCCTCTATCAACTCCACCTTCAGGCCGATTCTTCCCAACATATCTCTGACAATGGAAGGAGCAACCTTTTCCTGATATTCACTTGCGGCATTGCCATATTGCTTTTCGGCCTCATAAATTCCAACATCATGCAAATAGGCACTTCCAAGAACGACGAGGGGATTTCCGCCCTCTCCTTTAGCGATCTCTTCTGCAAAGCGTGCCACCTTTTGGGCATGCTGGATTCTTCCTAAATCTTTATTGAAATATCGCTTCATCGCTTGGGCAAATTTCTCTTTAAAACGACCTTTTTCCAGCTCCTTTTTCAGATCCTCCAACTCCTTAGGAATCACACCGAGACATTGTTCCCCATACTCACACCACTGAGCGCAACCAAAATCTAAACGTGGGTTGACAATCTCCTGGCCACAACGGCATTTCCTTTTCACGTCATCCTTAAAAAACTCAATATTCCACCCACAATTGAGGCATTGCACCTCAAACACATCCTCTGGTTTCCAAAATCTTGAATCTTGCCCTGGACATTTCATCTTTTCTCCTCCTTTTGGTTAAAGATTAGCACCTCCTTTCAATTCCTTCATTGACTTAGATCAACTCTTTAAAAAAATCAAAACCCTATGAACACAAAAAGATGACAAATAATTTTCTAATATAATCAATAAGATAGAAAGAACTTTCTCGATGAATAAGAGGGCTTCCATGTAAAAAACATTTACTTCATAAAGTCGCTATTCAATGAGCAGAAGGGTGGTGCAGTCATCCCATAAAGATCATTAGGAAAAGGTTTGGGCAGAGAACTTCCTGTCCCTTTTAGGTCTCAAGGGATCCAGTAACTCATGAATTAACAATAAAGTAACCCCTCAGTTATTGAATCGGAAAAGGGTCGGGAGGTTCTTCCGGAAAAACCTTGAAGCCAAACCTTTCATCGTTAAACTCCGAAGATCCGCTTCTCAAAATCACAATTCAAACAGAAACATGGCTGGTCTGCACCACCTCTATGATCGCTTTCCAAGGTTTTGGAGGGAGAACTTCCCGACCCTTTCAGGGCTGATCTCACCCCATAACTGAGGCATTACACAATAAAAAATTTTTCTCTTGCAAAATGGGGGATCATATGTTAACAGAAATTCTATTTGGCTAATTTTAAATACAGGAGGCTGGATGGAAAAGAAACGGAGGGTTCAATGTCAACAGTAACCATGAAAGAACTTCTGGAGGCGGGGGTCCATTTTGGCCATGAAACGAAACGCTGGGACCCCAAAATGAAACCTTATATCTTCGGAGCACGGAATGGAATTTATATCATTGATCTCCAGAAGACCGTGCAGCTTTTTAAAGAGGCTTACCAGTTTATTCGTGACGTAGCGGCTAAGGGGGAATATATCCTTTTTGTTGGGACGAAAAAGCAGGCCCAGGAGACCATCGCCGAACAAGCCACTCGGTGTGGCATGTTTTTTGTTAATCATCGCTGGTTAGGTGGCATGTTAACCAACTTCAAGACCATTAAACAGTCCATCGAACGATTCAATAAACTCGAGGCTATGAAGAATCAGGAAATCTATCACCTTCTCCCCAAGAAAGAGATTCTTGGAATGGAAAAGGAAAGAGCCAGACTGGAGCGATCCCTTGGAGGAATTAAAAATATGGACCGCCTTCCAGGAGCCATCTTTGTGATCGACCCCAAGAAAGAGAAGATCGCCACCCGTGAAGCCAGAAAAATGGGCATTCCCTCCGTAGGAATCGTTGATACCAACTGTGATCCTGACGATGTGGATTATGTTATCCCGGGCAATGACGATGCCATCCGTGCCATCCAGCTCTTTACCACCAAGATCGCGGACGCTGTGATTGAGGGAAGGCAACTCTACGAAAAACAACTTCAGATCGAAGGAGCCAAAGAAGAAAAAGAAACGGTTCCTGGTACGGAACCGCCAGGAGAAATTGTTGTCGAAGAAGGTGAAGAAAGTATCGAGGTTGAGGAGGAATAAGATCCAATGGAAATTTCGATCGAACTCGTAAAAGACCTGAGACTGAGGACCGGTGCCGGTATCGTCGATTGTAAAGCCGCTCTGCAGGAATCAAAAGGCAATCTCGAAGGTGCCATTGAATATTTAAGAAAAAAGGGATTGGCCACAGCTGCAAAGAAAGCCGGGCGTATCGCGACAGAAGGACTCATCGCCTCCTATATCCATGCAGGGGGCAAAATCGGAGTGCTTGTCGAAATCAATTGCGAGACCGATTTTGTTGCCAAGACCGAAGAGTTTCAACAATTTGTCAAAAATATGGCGATGCATATTGCCGCCGCAAATCCTCAATTCATTCGGCGCGAAGATGTCCCTCACGAGGTCCTGGAGAAAGAGCGGGAGATTTATCGAACCCAAGCGCTCGAATCGGGGAAACCCTCGAAGGTGATTGATAAAATTGTTGAAGGAAAACTGGAGAGATTCTACTCCGAAACCTGTCTTCTCGAACAGACCTATATTCGAGATTCCGACCTGACTGTCAAAGACGTGTTGGATGGGATGATAGGTAAACTCGGAGAGAATATCTCGATCCGCCGTTTTGCCCGGTTTCAATTAGGGGAGGGATTATCTTCCCAATCATAGGTCACTTCAACTGCCCATGAGACGTATCCCCTATAAAAGAATCCTCTTGAAGATCAGCGGGGAAGTATTAACGGGAGAAGGAGAATCTGGAATTGATCCTTCCGTGATGCGCCAAATTGCCGGAGAGATACGGGAGGTAAAAAAACTCGGCCTCCAGATAGCAGTGGTCATCGGAGGAGGAAATATTTTCAGAGGGGTTGCCGCCAGCTCTAAGGGGATGGACCGGGTTTCTGCCGATCATATGGGAATGTTAGCAACCATTATCAATGGGATTGCCCTTCAGGATGCTCTGGAGAAAGAGGGGATCCAGACACGCCTCCAAACAGCCATTGAGATGAGGGAATTAGCGGAACCCTTTATCCGTCGAAGAGCCATCCGCCATCTTGAAAAAGGGAGGGTGGTCCTCTTTGCTGGAGGCACAGGAAACCCCTTTTTTACCACAGACACCACCGCCTCCTTACGGGCGATGGAAATCGGAGCCGATGTCATTCTCAAAGCAACAAAAGTGGACGGAATCTACGACATGGATCCCGTGGCAAACCGACGAGCCAGAAAATATGATGAACTCACCTATCTGGAGGTCTTGAAAAAACAGCTCAAGGTCATGGACGCAACCGCCATTTCTCTCTGTATGGATCATGGCATCCCGATTATTGTTTTCAATCTGAAGAAGAAAGGGAATATCCGGCGGGTAGTCTTGGGAGAGAAGGTGGGAACAATAGTCAGAGGATGAGCTATGGAAGACAAGATTTATGCCGACGCCAACTCGAAGATGGAAAAAACCCTCACCACCCTCAAAACGGACCTCAATAAAGTAAGAACCGGTAGAGCCTCCCTGGCGCTGCTGGATGACATTCGGGTGGACTATTATGGCACTCCCACCCCTCTTCATCAAATTGCATCCCTTGCCGTTCCAGAACCTCGTATGATAACCATTCAGCCATGGGATGCTTCCATTCTGGGAGAGATCGAAAAAGCAATCCTCAAATCGGAGCTTGGCCTGACGCCAATGAACGATGGGAAAACCATCCGGATCAATATCCCCCGACTGACTGAAGAACGGCGTAAAGAGCTGGTCAAGATTGTAAAAAAGATGGGGGAAACCGCGAAGGTTGCTCTCCGCAACATCCGGAGAGATGCCAACGACCAACTCAAACAACTCGAAAAGAATAAAAAACTCTCCCAGGACCAGCTCCGTCAATGGATGGAGAAGGTCCAGACCTCCACCGACAAATATATTGAAAAAGTGGATGCAGCGCTTTCCGCCAAAGAAAAAGAGATTCTCGAAATCTAAATGTCGATTTTTGATAGCGGAGGTTTCATTGGAGATTCCGCAATCCGAAATCCGAAATAAAGAAGGGGGTGAGGAAGGTGGCTTATGTCATTACAGAAGAATGTGTGGCTTGCGGGACGTGTGCAGAGGAATGCCCAGCAGAGGCAATTGAAGAGGGAGAACCCTACACGATTAATGAAGAAAAATGCACCGAATGTGGAACGTGTGCGGAAGTCTGCCCGGTCGAGGCAATCATAGAAAAATGATAAAGAAGGGGGAATGATTCCCCCCTTCCCTCTTTCCCTCAACATTCCTCGTCCCTTGCCCGCCTTCGATTGAAAATGCCCTGTCGATATGGTAATTTAAATGAATAGATTTGATATCCTTTCAATCAAAACGAACCCTTTTCGAACTCTCATCGTATGGAAGAAATAGATCAAGAGAAGCTTCCTCGTCACATTGCCATCATCATGGATGGGAACGGACGATGGGCAAAAAAGAAGCAGTTAAATCGGATCAGTGGACACATCAAAGGGGTTGATGCTGTTCGTGAGGTGGTGACCGCTTGTCGCGAACTGGGGATCAGGGTGCTCACCCTTTACGCCTTTTCCATGGAGAACTGGCAGAGGCCAAGGGAAGAGGTCACCGCATTAATGGAATTGTTAAAGGAATATCTGATCAAGGAAGGCGAGGAGATGGTCAGAAATAATATACGACTGTTCGCCATCGGAAATCTCGAAGATCTTCCTGCCGATGTACTCGCCACCCTCAGGGAGACAATGAAAAAGACAGCAAACTGTGATGGCATGATTCTCAATCTGGCTTTAAGCTATGGGGGGCGATCAGAAATCCTCCATGCCGTTCAGAGAATCCTCTCGGATGTGAAACAGGGAAAGGTGAAAGAGGAGGAGATTGACCTTTCCTCCTTCCCCAAGTATCTGTGGACAGCTGATCTGCCCGATCCCGATTTGCTTATCCGGACGAGCGGGGAATCCCGAGTTTCTAACTTCCTCCTCTATCAGATTGCCTACACCGAATTCTACCTGACAGAGACCCTGTGGCCAGATTTTACGCGAGAAGAGCTTATCAAAGCGATTATCGACTATCAATTGAGGGAGAGAAGATTTGGTAAGACAAGCGAACAGATCAATGGGTCAGATAAATAAATGTAAGGAGACGGCCGGATAGGCACTTGGCCAAGGCATCATACATATCGACTGAAGACATCATGGGAACGATAGAAAAGAAAAAGATCTGGACCGCTCTGATCATCATTCCTCCACTTCTCTTCCTGATTGGCCTGGGCCCTCCTCTCTTCCTCATTCTGATGGTGCTGATCACGATCTTCCTCGGCACCAAGGAATTTTACCGTCTCGCTCTTCCTCACGCAGGTCGATTGGAACAAATAGTGGGCATCGGTTTTGGCTTGACACTCGCCATCGTGTTCTCCTATGGAGAAACCTGGCTCTTTTCTCCTTTTCTCGTGTTCACCCTTCTCACCCTCTGTCTCCTCTTCATGGTGACTTCCAATCAGCTCATGAAAGCCATGGCCAATCTGAGCATCACCTTCTTTGGGATTTTTTATGTCGGCTTCCTCCTCTCCCACATCATCCTCATCCGAAATCAGGCGGATGGAAGGGAATGGATTCTATTCCTCATTGTGACTGTCTGGGCAGGAGACATCATGGCCCTCTTCAGCGGGATGCTTTTTGGAAAACATAAACTTTACCCAAAGATCAGCCCAAATAAGACCTTTGAAGGGCTTCTGGGAGCGATCATCGGTTCGGTCATCATGGGTCTGCTTTTTGCTTTCTTTTTCCTCCCTTCTCTCGATAAAAGAGATTGCCTCCTCGTCACAGTTGGGATAGGCATTTTGGGTCAATTGGGGGATTTCACGGAATCGATGTTAAAACGAAGTGCCCAGGTCAAGGATTCAGGACAACTCTTTCCGGGACATGGCGGAGTCCTCGATCGAATCGATAGTTTCCTTTTTGCTGCTCCCTTCCTTTACTATCTTCTTCCGTGGCTCGTAAAGGAGATGTCATGAAATATCTTGCGATCCTCGGGTCCACAGGCTCCATCGGTGTGAATACCCTGAATATTGTTCGCCAATTTCCGGACCAGTTTAAAATCATCAGCCTCTCAGCAGGCCTTAATATTGAATTGCTCAAAGAGCAGATCCTTCAATTTCATCCCAGACTCGTTTCGGTCCTCAATCAAGAGGTCGCCAAGGAACTCCAGAAAAGCCTTGCCGGGACTGAGGTGGAAGTGGTTTTTGGCATCGAAGGTTTGATCCAAGTGGCCACCCATCCGGACGTGACCCTGGTGGTGTCGGCAATCGTCGGGGCAGTTGGGCTCATTCCGACGCTTTCGGCTATCAAAACGGGTAAATCCATTGCTTTGGCCAATAAGGAACCTCTCGTCATGGCAGGAAAGATTGTGATGGAAGAGGCAAAGAAAAACGGGGTTCAAATCCTGCCTATCGACAGTGAGCACAGCGCGATCTTCCAATCCTTAATCGGTCATCGCAAGGAAGATATCCGCCGCCTCATTCTGACCGCTTCGGGTGGACCTTTCCTGAATCTCCCACTTTCCAAACTGCGTCAGGTTACGGTCAAGGATGCCCTAAGCCATCCTCACTGGGATATGGGAAAAAAGATCACCATCGACTCCGCATCGCTCATGAATAAAGGATTGGAAGTGATTGAAGCCCATTGGCTATTCGATATTCCGGTAGAGAAGATTATCGTCCGCATTCATCCCCAGAGCGTTGTCCATTCATTGGTGGAGTATATCGATGGATCGATCATTGGTCAAATGGGAGTCGCGGATATGAGGATTCCCATCTCCTACGCTTTATCGTTTCCTGAACGGATGAACTTACATCTCGATCCCCTTGATCTTTCCAAGGCAGGACCGCTGACGTTTGCTATGCCAGACCCGGAGCGATTTCCCTGCCTCCAGCTGGCTTACCAATCGATGGAGGTGGGAGAGACATTGCCTGCCGTACTGAACGCTGCCAATGAGGTGGCGGTCCATGGCTTTCTTGAAGAATCGATCAAATTCACCGACATTCCCCTCCTCATCCAGAGGGTGATGGAGGAGCATGAGGTTAAGACGGTCCGTACGGTCGAAGACATTTTAAAGGCCGATCAATGGGCCAGGGAAAAAGCAAAACAACTGATAGAAGGGAAGAAATTGTGTTGACCACGATCATTTCAACCATCATTGTATTAGGCATTCTCGTTTTCGTCCATGAATTGGGCCACTTTCTCCTGGCCAAAAGACTGGGCGTGGGGGTGATCACCTTCTCGCTCGGTTTTGGACCGAAGATCTTTGGGAGAAAGGTGGGAGAAACTCTATATCAGATCGCCATGGTTCCTCTCGGGGGGTTTGTAAAATTGATGGGAGAGAATCCAGAAGAGAAGGTGGCGGAGGAAGATCTCGGTCGCTCATTTTCCAAACAACCCATCTGGAAGCGTTCTTTGATCATTGCAGCAGGCCCTTTTTTCAACTTCTTTCTTGCTGTCGTTCTTTTCTCCACGATCAACCTTTTCGGAATTCCTTATGCACCCCCTAAGGTGGGAGAAGTCCAACCAGGCCTCCCAGCAGAAGCCACCGGTTTAAAGAAAGGCGATCTCATCCTCTCCATCGATGGTCAAAATATCAAAACCTGGGAAGACCTTTCCCGAATCATTCGCGGCAGTCAGGGAAAGGAACTGCATTTCAAGGTGAAACGAGATGAAGAGATTCTTGATTTTCAGATCCTCCCAAAACCATCGGCAGTAAAGAACCTCTTTGGGGAGGAAGTTTCGACCTTTGTGATTGGTATTACCCATTCGGGAGAAGTGCTTATCGAAAAGGTAAATCCCCTCGTTGCGGTTGGGAGCGGTTTCGTTCAAACCTATCAAGGGATCAAATTGACCATTGTGGGGATCATCAAATTGATCCAGAGAGTCATCCCTGCCAAAACCATCGGTGGCCCCATCCTGATCGCCCAGATGGCTGGGGAGCAGGCTAAGAGAGGTCTCTTAAGTTTGGTCCTTTTTACAGCCATCCTGAGCATCAATCTGGGAGTGATTAACCTGTTTCCGATCCCCATTCTGGATGGCGGGCATTTCATCTTTTTGATATTGGAAGCCATTTTGAGGAGACCCATTAGCATCCGCAAGATGGAAATTGCGCAGCAAGTTGGCCTCATCCTCATCATCTTATTAATGCTTTTTGCCTTCTATAACGACTTGATTCGTATCATCTCTCCAGAAGGAGGGTTTGGTTTTTAAGGACGAAGAGATGAAAGTTCTTGGTATCGACACCTCCACCCGTTGTGGTAGTGTGGGGCTCATGGATGAAGGAGAAGTCGTTTCGGAATACCTTCTCAATATCTCGATCACCCACTCCGAAAGGCTTCTCACAACCATCGACCTCCTCCTCAAAGAAGCACACTGTTCTGTCAAAGAGATCGATGGTTGGGCGATCTCCCTTGGCCCGGGTTCGTTTACAGGATTAAGAATTGGTGTCAGCACAATCAAAGGACTCGCCTATGCCACTCAAAAACCAGTGGCCGGAGTTTCTTCACTCGATGTCCTGGCCTCTCAGATCTCACCTACCCCCTTTCTCATCTGTCCGATCCTCGATGCCCGTAAAGGGGAGGTGTATACGGCATTCTATGCTTATGATGAATTGAACCATCTTCAAAGGCAATCGGACTACCTTGCGGTGAAACCGGAGGACCTTATTGAAAAGATAAGAGAAAAGACGATCTTCGTAGGGGACGGCACAAAAACATATGGAGATTTACTGCGACATCACCTTTCTTCCATGGCGCTCTTTCCTGATACGTCCTTTCACCTTCCCCATGGTGGAGTCGTTGCCAAGTTGGGAGGCAAATTTCTCCAGAGGGGCGAATATTTAAATTTGGAGACTTTTACCCCCATCTATGTTCGACCTTCAGAAGCAGAAATCAACTGGCAAAAAAGGCATCCCGTTTGACAAACTCTTCCTAATTATATTAGAAACTAAAGATAATCCAGTAAATGTTTCAATTCCTTACAGGGGGGGACAGGCGTGAAAGAGGCAGAATTGATAGAGAGGCTGATGCAGGAAGATGAAGAATTCATCAAAATCAAAAAGGCCCATTCAGAACTGGCTGCCCAACTCGACGAGTTAGAGAAAAAACCTTTTCTCACCCCACAGGATGAGATAGAAATAAAGATCATCAAAAAGAAAAAACTGGCTTACAAGGACGAAATGGAAAAAATCTTAAGAAAATATCGCTAAAACAAATGGCACGATGGAACAGTGGCATAATGGGGAAAAGAAGAATGGTTTTCAATCTTTTTCTTTTAACCCAATATTTCAAAATTCCAATGATTCCGATATTCCAACTGGTTGCTTAGATGAAAAAGACAGGTTCTCAGATCATTGTTGAATGTTTAAAGAAAGAAGGGGTCGATACCATCTTTTATTACCCTGGAGGAGCTGTGCTTCCCCTTTTTGACGAATTAATCAATGCCCCCTTCCGACAAATTTTGGTCCGTCATGAACAGGCTGCGGTCCATGCAGCAGATGGCTACGCCCGCGCCTCCGGAAAGGTTGGAGTCGTCCTGGTCACCTCTGGTCCAGGAGCCACCAATACAGTCACAGGAATTGCCACTGCCTATATGGATTCCATTCCCGTCGTCATCCTCACCGGTCAAATTCCAACTTACTTGATTGGAAACGATGCTTTTCAAGAAGCGGACATCGTCGGGATCACCCGGCCGTGCACCAAACATAACTACCTCGTCAAGGAGATCAGGGACTTAAGCCGAATCATAAAGGAGTCTTTCTATATTGCTCGAAGTGGAAGACCAGGACCGGTCCTGATCGATTTGCCCAAAGATATTCTCGTGGGGTCAACGGAATTTAAGTACCCAGAAAAGATCTCGATCCGTGGCTACCGCCCCACCCTTGAAGGACATCTTGGCCAGATGCAGAGGGCCGTCCAGTTAATTCTAAAATCCAAAAAACCTGTCTTCTATGCGGGGGGTGGAATTATCTCTTCTAACGCCTCTAAGGAGCTCCTCTATTTAGCAGAACATCTCTCCATCCCCGTCACCATGACCCTCATGGGGCTGGGTGGCTTTCCCGGGAATCACCCCCTATCTCTTGGGATGCTTGGAATGCATGGCACCTATCATGCCAATATGGCTGTGATGGAATGCGATCTGCTCATTGCTGTTGGGGCTCGATTTGACGATCGAGTCACTGGTAAACTCGAATCATTTGCCCCGCAAGCGAAAGTGATTCATATTGATATCGATCCCACCTCCATCAGCAAAAATGTGAGAGTCGATCTACCGATTGTTGGGGATTGCAAACACATCCTGTTGAAGATGATCTCTCTCATTGAAAAAGAAGACACTTCCTCTTACAAAGATGGACTTCATAAATGGCTCCGCCAAATTGAAAACTGGCGGTCCATCTATACGATGAATTACCACCAGGAACAGATCATAAAGCCTCAATATGTCATCGAAAAGATCGATGAATTGACCCGAGGAGAAGCCATTATCACCACAGAGGTTGGCCAGAATCAGATGTGGGCCGCTCAATACTATAAGTATTTAAAACCGAGAACCTTTCTCACCTCCGGTGGGTTAGGAACGATGGGATACGGCCTTCCGGCGGCGATCGGAGCCCAGGTCGCATTTCCGAATAAACTGGTCATCGGAATTTCTGGCGACGGCAGTTTCCAGATGAATTCCCAGGAACTCGCAACAGCGGTGCAATATCATCTTCCCATCAAGGTGGTCATCCTGAATAACGGCTACCTCGGGATGGTCAGACAGTGGCAGGAGTTCTTCTTTGGAAAGCGTTATGCCGCTTCTTCCCTTGAGGGACACTCCCCTGATTTCGTGAAACTGGCAGAGGCTTACGGCGCTGTGGGGATGAGGGCTACCCGACCCGAGGAGGTAGTGCCCCTTCTCAAGAAGGCGTTCTCTCTGGCAGAACCTGTTGTCATGGATGTCCAGGTCGATCCTGAAGAGAATGTCTATCCCATGGTCCCTGCAGGAGAACCCTTAAATCAGATGAGACTGGTATAAAAGATGAAAGAATGGGTAAAGATCGGGGCCGATGGAAACCCAATCTTCCATCATTACACGATTTCATCAATTCCAGGATGTTGATATGCGTCATGTGATTACACTCTTGGTGGAAAATGAATTTGGGGTCCTGGCGAGAATCGCCAGTCTCTTTAGTGGCAGAGGGTTCAATATCGAATCGCTCTCGGTGGCTGAAACCCTCGATCCAACCGTTTCAAACATGACGATTGTCACGCGCGGAGATGATCAAATCATCGAACAGGTCCTGAAACAGTTAAACAAACTGATCCCTGTGATTAAAGTGGTCGATCTCGTTGATAAGGACTTTGTCGAAAGAGAGATGGTCTTGGTGAAGGTCTCGGCCACAGAAAAGACCCGTGAAGAGATTCTCAGGATTACAGATATCTTTAGAGGAAAGGTCATCGATGTGGGAGCCAAAACCTATACGATCGAGGTGACTGGCGATGAGAAAAAAATCGATGCCCTCTTGTCCCTCTTAAAACCTTTAGGGATTAAGGAACTGGTGAGAACCGGCCGTGTTGCCATGGCAAGAGGAAGCAAAGCCATTACAGAACTGACTTGACCAGACAATGTGGCACCCGTCATTGCGACCCATGCCCATCATTTCAACTTTCGGTAAAGGAGTAAAAGATGAAAATCTATTACGACAAGGACGCTGACCTCAACGTTTTGAAGGGGAAGAAGATTGCCATCATCGGATATGGAAGCCAGGGCCATGCGCAGGCGCTGAATCTGCGGGATAGCGGCCTGAAAGTCATCGTCTCCCAGAGAAAAGGGAGCGACAATTATGAGCTCGCCATCAAACACGGTTTCAAACCGGTCTCTGCAGCTGAAGCTGCAAAAGAAGCCGATCTCATCCAGATCCTCACTCAGGATCACATTCAAGCCAAACTTTATGAAGAAGACGTCAAACCACATCTCCGAAAGGGAAAAACCCTCCTCTTTTCCCACGGGTTTAATATCCATTATGGCCAGATCGTTCCTCCCAAAGAAATCGATGTGGTCATGATCGCTCCCAAGGGACCGGGACATCTGGTGCGCAGGGAATTTGAAAAAGGAGCAGGTGTTCCCTCTCTGATCGCTATCTATCAGGATTACACAAAGAAAGCCAAACAAACCGCCCTGGCTTATGCTAAAGGCTTAGGGGCCACCCGGGCGGGCGTGATTGAAACAACCTTTAAGGAAGAGACTGAGACCGACCTTTTTGGGGAACAATCCGTGCTCTGCGGCGGGGTGAGTGAACTGATCAAAGCTGGTTTTGATACCCTTGTCGAAGCAGGGTATCAACCTGAAATCGCGTATTTTGAATGTCTCCATGAGCTCAAACTGATTGTCGATTTGATGTATGAAGGAGGCCTTTCTTACATGCGCTATTCCGTTTCGGACACCGCGGAATACGGAGATTTGACTCGTGGGAAAAGGGTCATTACGCAAGAAACACGGCGAGAAATGAGACGGATTCTGGAAGAGGTACAGAACGGACACTTTGCCAAAGAATGGATCATGGAAAATCAGGTGGGCCGACCGGTCTTTACCGCCTTGAGAAGAAAAGAAGCAGAGCATCCCATTGAGACCGTTGGGAAAGAGCTTCGTTCCATGATGGGTTGGCTTAAAGAGAAGAAACATTAATGCCTCAAAACCGATGGCCCATTGCCAGGGAGGGATTTCCTTTTCTCGTCCCTTCTGCAATCCTCACCGTCTTCTTCGGATGGATGAATTGGTTTATTCCGACCATTCTGGGAACCCTATTCACCCTCTTTACCGCTTATTTTTTCAGAAATCCAAAGCGAAAGATCCCGATCCTGAGGAATATCATCGTCTCTCCAGCCGATGGAAGGATCATCCATGTGGGTGAATGCGAAGAGGCGCGTTTCTTAAAACAGAGGGCGTTAAAGATTTCTATCTTTATGTCTCCCTTCGATGTCCATATCAATCGGGCTCCGGAGGCCGGTAAGGTGCTGCAAGTCAGTTACCACCGAGGGCGGTTTTTGGTAGCAAGCCGGGATAAGGCCTCCCTCCTCAACGAACAAAATGCCCTGCTCATTGAGACTGAAAGCCGGCGCAAAATCCTGCTCGTTCAGATCGCAGGGTTTGTGGCAAGGCGAATAGTCTGCTACCCAAAATCAGGGGACCTCTTGAATCGGGGGGAAATATTTGGTATGATTCGGTTTGGGTCGAGGGTTGACCTCTACCTTCCGACGATGATTCGACCTATTGTAAGAATAGGCCAACATGTCAAGGGGGGAGAATCGATTATCGGGTATCACGATGAAGAAGAGAAGGCCTCGAATTAAGATGCGAAAAGGGGTATACATTCTCCCCAATCTTTTTACCACTGGGAATCTCTTCTGTGGTTTTTGGGCAATCATTTCCGTCTTTCAGGAAAAATTTTATTATGCTGCCGTGGCGATCCTGCTGGCAGCCATCTTCGACGTCCTCGACGGAAAGGTTGCACGTCTTTCTGGAGCAACTTCTAAATTTGGGGTCCAATATGATTCCCTTGCAGACCTCATCTCCTTTGGATTAGCTCCTGCCCTTCTGGCATTTAGTTGGGCTTTGCGATCATACAGTCGATTCGGTTGGTTGGCCGCCTTCCTCTTTGTCGTCTGTGGTGCTCTGAGGTTGGCTCGGTTTAATGTCATGTCCGCAGCAGGGGATACAAAATACTTTAAAGGACTCCCTATCCCAGCTGCTGCAACCATGATTTCTCTCACCATTCTACTTTATCTACGGCTGATTGAGACCGGTTGGATTAAAGATATTGTCATTCTGATCATGATCTACACCCTGGCTTTTTTAATGGTCTCCAATATTCGTTATATCAGTTTTAAAGAATTCAATCTCGCCCGAAGAAAACCCTTTAGCCTTTTCATCTTTATTGTCCTCTCCATGATTGTCGTCATTATGGAACCCGTCATCGTCCTTTTTGGTTTCATTCTTTCTTATATCTTTTCCGGTCCGGTGAATATGGTCAGGATCTGGCATAAAAAGCGTGTGATGAGGAAGCTAGAACTCCATGCGGACGAAGATGAAATCTCGGTCAAAGGCTGAAAAATCGCTCTTGCTATCAAGCATATTTTCTATTAAACTAATCACACAGTCTTAGGTATGAAAATGCTTGCTGCATGCGGGACAAGCCCGACAGTCTGATTTTCTTATGAAGGTTAAACCGTTCGATCGAAAGGTTTTAAAAGGCAGAGAATTTCACTATAAGCATGATGACCTGTTCCCGATAGCTCAACCGGCAGGGTCCCGCCCATGGCGGGATTAACCACTAGGTTGAGTAAGTTTTTGACTCAGGGCCTTGATGGATTTAAAATCATTCCCCGATAGCTCAACCGGCAGAGCGGGTGGCTGTTAACCACTAGGTTGGAGGTTCGAGTCCTCCTCGGGGAGCCAGAATGAATAGGCCGGACCAACCCGGCCTTTTTATTATGGGAATATGGG
>FWPV01002439.1_pt1 | contig 45741 bp, 38 predicted proteins | sample 2228371 | NCBI WGS metagenome assembly FWPV01 (sample SAMEA103939776, study PRJEB20133) | metagenome
GGAATCTGATATCGGATAACTGTCGACGGGTTGAACGGATTGGGATAGTTCTGTGATAATGAAAATGAATTAGGTATTTGATTTTCTTCATCAACACTCGTAATTGGTGTCTGCGATATTCCAACAGCATCAATTTCATTCCACCCCGATACCGCAGGCGAATTTATTGCTATTCTCACCTCACTGACATCAAATGTTGTTGTTGGAAATGATACCTGAAAAATTCTCGATACATTTCCTGCTGATTGTGCTGTCCCAGACCATACTACTACCCACTGCCCTGTATTTGGATTTTTTACATATACTGTATCTACTGCTCCAGGATTGAATGTTTCATAAATACCCACATAACTAATTGGTGCCGGATTGTTGTACTTTAATACTAAATACTCCCTTCTTCCATCTGCTGTCAGACTAGCCCACGCATTTGGAAGGTCTCCATAATTCGGATACACATCTGGCTCTCCTAATGCTTTACTCGCTGACCAGGAGGTTGTGCTATATTGTGTGCTAAAATCTATTACTTCTACTGCATATCTAATTTGTGAATTGATTAAAGATGTAAAGATTATAATTAAAAGTAATATCCGTTTCATATTTTTACTCCTTTATTTTGTGATTATGATTTTTTTATTTTTTACTCTAATCATCTTCAACTGAACTTGAGAATAATATTCTCACCACAGAGTTACACAGAGAGCCACAGAGTTTATTTCTGTGGCTCTCAATTCCATAAAAATGTGTAACTCTACTCAATCTGTGTCATCTGCTAGAAGACCTACTTTATCAACATCATTTTCTTTATCTGAACAACATCTCCTGCTTGCAATCTGTAGAAATATGTTCCGCTCGAAAGTCTGCTTGCATCAAAATTGATGGAATGACTTCCTGCCTGTAAGTTATCATTAACAAGTTCTGCTACTTCTCTACCGAGCACATCATAAACTTTAAGAGTTACATAACTTGATTTTGGAAGAGTGAATGAAATAGTTGTGCTCGGGTTGAATGGGTTTGGGTAGTTCTGGTAAAGTGAATAATTGGTTGGAGTATTATCTGTTTGTTTATCGACACTGACAGGAAGATCGGGATTTAATCGTATCAGTGCGAAATCTGCAAAGATAGCAGGTACTGTAAAACCACCAGCGAGAATTTTTCCGTCTGGTTGAATTAATACTGTATAAGCAACATCTATATTACTTCCTAAATCGAGATTGAATCTTTTTTCCAAAGTACCGTCTGCATTGACACGCGCAAAAGCCATATCCCAACGATTACTCGAATCTCCTGATGCACCGGCAAGAACAAACTTGCCGTCGGATTGTAACGCCATGGAGTATACCTCATCATGCAATCCGATGAAATCGATAAAAGTGAAACCTTTTGAGCCAAATCCGTTATCTAAAGAGCCGTCGCTGTTATATCTGATGATATAAAAATCCTTTTCACCGGATTCTTTGGTCACATCACCAGCTACAACAACTTTTCCGTCATTTTGTATTACAACAGCTTTTGCTTCTTCGTGCTTGATTGGAAAGGAGCCACCAAATTGATGTCGTACAATTCCACCATTACCGAAATCAGTGTCGAGAGTACCATCGGTGTTGAATCTGACAACAGTGTTGAACTTAAAACTTGTTTCTGTTGCGCTCCAGGAACCAACTATAATAATTTTGCCGTCAGGTTGCTGTACAGCTGCGTAAGCTCTGTCGAAGCCGTTTGATTCAAGATCTATGGTTATAAAGCCATTAAGTCCGAACGTATTATCAATTGTGCCATCGAAATTTAATTTTGCTATAAAGAAATCACTTTTGGTGCCGGTCGTAAAATTTTCAACATATCCTGCAATAGTATATTTATCTGAACCGATAAATATCTTTCTTGGAATACTGTGATGTCCCCACGAATTTGAGACGGGAACTTTAATTTTTACAATACCATTTGTTCCAAAGGTTGCATCGAGCTGACCATCGGATGTATAGCGTACTAAAGCAATCCATTTGTTCTGATTATCATTGTGGTCTTCCACATATCCACATGCTATAATCCTGCCATCTGAATGAACTGAAACTGAATATATCTCATTGTAAAAATTATTCGAAAGAGCTGTTTTTACAGTGCCAGGAGGAATAAAACCAACGCCATTTGGGTTAAAAGTATTATCAAGAGTACCATCTGAATTGTAACGGGCAAGTCCGAATTTTCTGTCTGTATGACCGGCAGCAAGAATTTTTCCGTCGGGATATAAATATAAGTTGTTAATAACATCTGCTAATTGTGCACCGAAGTTTGAAGAAATATTTGTTTTTACTATACCTTCTGTACCAAAAGAATTGTCAAGAAGGTTTTGTGAATGAATCACTGCAGTAAAAACAAAAAGCAGTAGCAAAGAACTTTTTACCATGATATGTCTCCAGATATTGTTAAACATTATTGTTAACTAAAACTCATTGTAACATTTCAACTATAGTATCATCCTTGATATACCATTGTTTTATAAACTTGCGGTATGTTAATTTTTATTAATTTTTAAGGAACATTGTGTGGGTAGTGTTCTTATGGATTGTATTAATAAAAGAAAGTTATATTCTATATTTCTTAAGGGATTTTGTAACCTCTTTTATTCACTTCAACATTGTTGCTTTTAAAATATTTTTATGCATTCCCCACATTTATTGCATATAACTTTCACTTCTTTTTACTTGAACCTACCCTCTTTTTCATATATCAATTCATTGTTGTTCTTTATTTTCGCAACATGATAAATTGTTGAAAAGTTCCATACTCTGTTGATGAAGATCATTCCTCATTCTAACAGGATTGGTTGAATAGAAGATGACAGAATGGACTCAGGTTTCTTTAGAAGGATCGGGAGTTTTTTCTTGGAGAAATGAGATCGGATAGTTCGAAGTTTTTCTAAGCATGATTACCGGAATAGATATGAGAACTTCTATAGGTGAGAGTTGGTTAATACTGTATATATGAGAATAGTAATAGATAAAAGGAGTATTTGCAGTTCAATTCAAACAAATGCCCGTACTTTAAAGTGCGTTGCTATATGAACGGTATTTCTTTTATTCGTTGATTTGTAGCTCCTTAATTAAATTATTGAAAAATTTATTTGTGCTTTAGCAGTTGTTTGTATTTGTAAGAGCTTATTTTGCTCCTTACCTGCAAAAAAAATTGGTACCGTTTCTTACAATACATTTCTCTAAACCTCCATAGTGACCGCGTTAGAGGTGTTCGTTGAGAAAACTACAGTAAATGCGTAGCAATGAAAAAGAAAGATGTTATTAAAAAATCTCAAACTTTTATTATCAATATTATAGTTACTTCAAAGAGCTAAATATCTATTTAAGTTGTAAATAATAACAATCACTATAGGATTCTGAGTATATTTATAGTTCGTAATCAACAACCCATCGTTCAGCGCGTACTTCGTTGATAAAGGGAATAAGAGCAGTATGATCGGGATGATAGCGGTAGTTTTCAAGATCTTCCTTTGTTGCAAATTCGGTGTAAAGTACAACATCTGCACTTTGATCACTCTTTACATAATCAATGCCAACTTCGATGTGCAACAGGCCGGGAATTTTTCCGCTAAGGGCTTCGAGCTTTTCCTTCATCAAATGTGCGTTGAGTTCTTTCGATTTGCCTAAAGCCGTTTCTTTCAATTTCCACATTACAATATGCTTTACCATTATGAATCTCCTCTATGTTTTTTGTTGCTTCTTTTTTGCTGCAGGGAACAGAACATTATTGAGTATAAGGCGATACCCTGGTGAGTTCTTATGTAAATTAAGATCTGTCGGTGGATCGCCGACAGCATGTTGATAATCTTCCGGATCATGGCCGGAGTACCATGTAAATGTTCCTCGGCCGTAATTACCATGAATATAGCGTACCTCTTCTGTTCCTTCCCGTTCAGCTAAAATTGTCACAGCTCTTTTTATAAGAGATTTACGGAATGCAGTAGTTTGTCCCATAAAACCTCGGATAACATTTGCATGGTTTTGAGTAAGCATGGTAGGTACAGGATCAAACTTTGCACTGAACTCGAAGAGAGTAAAATAATCTGTGGAGGGATCCCTCAACGGAACCGGATCGCTGGGTGGAATATCAATAAGAGAATATTCATAGCGGAATGGATTCATGTCTATCTTGAAATTATCGAATGCAAGAGTTTTCGAAAAGTCGAGTTTTTCCTGAGCATTCGGGTCTGGAGGATCGCCGTCGAACATGATATCACAGATGTCGACATTTTCTGCTGCAAGTGCAATATCATAACTATCGGTTGCAGAGCACATTGCAAACATAAAACCACCATTACCAATGTATTGTTTTATGGCGCGGGCTACTGCTTTTTTTGCTTCCGATACTTTTTTATATCCAAGGCGACGGGCTTCTTTTTCGTAAAGCATTTGTTGTTCAATGTACCATGGTGTATTGCGGTAATTGGAATAAAATTTTCCATATTGACCTGTAAAATCTTCGTGGTGCAAATGGAGCCAGTCGTACTCCGCAATTTTGCCGGAGAGTACTTCCTCATCCCATACTTTCGTATATGCAATTTCGGCGTACTCAAGAGCCATTGTAACTGCATCATCCCATGGTTTGAATGTCGGTGGGGCATAGACTGCAATTTTCGGAGCTTTCTCCAGTCTCACAACATCCATGTTGTTGTCGTCTTGTTGAATGTATACATAGAGGGCTATACTTTCGGATGCAGATAGCAGTTCAAACGATACACCACGCACCCTGCATTCAGATGCAAGTACTGAACTGTAATCGGTAAGGAATGATCCACCGCGGTAATTCAATAACCAATCTACCGAACCAGCTTTTGTCAATACCCAGTATGCTATTCCATACGCTTTGAGATGATTCGTTTGTTTCATATCCATTGGTATGAGTAGTTTGGAGTGTGCTGAAGCGATGTTTAAACTCAAAATAACTACAATGATGTGGAAGGATATTTTTATCATATGTTTTCAAGATACATGTCTTAAAATAAAAAAACCACCGCTAACAATTAACACTGCGCCGATGATTTTTATTTTTAAAGATTTTTCATTGAAAAACAAGCCACCTGCAAGAGATGCATAGAGAATAGATGTGCGTTTTACTGCCAAAACAAGTGCAGCCGGAGCATCTTTCGTTGCTTCGAGCTGAAAGTAGCGATAGCCAAATGTAAGAATTGCTACTGTTATCAGAAGTGTTATAAGATTTGTGTTATTTGTCAGAATATTTATAGATTGCCTTTGTCTGACAAAGTAAACGACAGCAAAAACTATTGTATAGATACAATGCTGATAAAACAAAACAACAGAAGGATGAACTGAAATACGTGCAAGAAGATAGCGGTCTGCTACAGACGAAAGCGCAAAGAGAAGAACTGCACCCGCAATAACAAACTGTGTTTTTGATGAACGAAATGATTGCAGGATGTTCATTCCAGGTTTTTTTTCAATGATTAAGGTGCCAATAAACATCAAGGTAATTCCGATCCATTCACTAATGGAAAGGAATTCCCCGAGAAGAAAAAAAGCAATAAGTGCAGTAACTGCAGGGGTGGTGCCGAGCAATGGCAGTGCACTACTGATTTCGTTTCGTTCGAGCGACATCATAACAAGTAAAAATGCAGCAGCACCGACAACGCTTTTAGTAATAATAACGATCAAGGCAGTGTGTGAAACAGATGTAATTGGATAATAAAAAGGTATCCACAATGAAAAAGTCAATAAAACGAGAGAAAGAAAAAATGAGAACTCAGTTGCCCGTAGCGTGAAAAGTGACTTCTTTTCTGCAAGAGTTGCTGCTGTAGAAAGTAAAGCCGATGCTGTTGCAAAAATAAACCAGTGCATTTAATACTCAGCTGTTAATGATAACCAGACATTACGACCAGGTTCGAGTTTTAAGATACGAAACGTTGATAAATGATTCCGATATGCTTTGTTAAAAATATTATTAACACCGCCACGAAAAATTAATGATATTGACGAAAGATTAATTGGTACAGAAGCAATATTGAAGTGATACAATGTGTATCCACCCGTTCGTATTTCACCGGCTGTTTGTGCTGCAACCAGGTTTTGATCGGCAACGCTTTCAATTTCGATACTCGCAGTAGTAAATGAAGGAAATGAATACTGTACAGTCATTGTTCCTCGTAAAGGCGGGATTTGAGGAAGATGTGTTTTGTGACTGAAATCTTCGCCTCGGGTATATGTTAGAGTAGAAATCAGACTGAGGTTGCTTCCGGAAGCCCATTCCGCAGTAAGTTCATAACCGTAAATTTTCGCTCGTCGGATGTTATATTTTGAGAAGGTTTGAGTTGTAGCATTTGAAAGAGTTAATGTGTCGGAAATAAGATTGACGAAAAAGTGCGAGAATAAATCGCCACGAAATACAAATGATCCATAGTACCACTGGAACGCTATATTAGTGTTATAACTACGTTCTGATGCAAGATCAGGGTTGCCCAGAAAGGTGCGTGGTCCGAGACTAAGGAACTGGAATCGTTCTTCCACAGTTGCAGCGCGTTCTGCTGCAGCAAACAGTATCGATGATCTGAGATTCTGAAGTAACTGCTGATGAATACCAATATTCATATTCCAGCTTTCAGTTGTACGTGTTGCCTCATTCCAGAGTAACCGTTGTGAAGGAGGTATAGTTTTTATGTTTAATGAATCAATAATCCACTCAACATCGTAAGTGGTGGGGTTTTGAATCCGGATTGCATCGTATCTGCCGCCAAAGGTAAGAGACGTTGTCGGCAATAGTCGCCATTCATCCTGAACGAAAAATCCAATACTGGTATAGGTCGCGTTTGGAAGTGGTTTCTCAAGCGTAATTGTTTTTCGGGCTTTATCATACGATTCGCGTTCGCTGACAATTCTTCGTTGCCATACTTCAATACCTGCGGTAGAAAAATGATTTGTCAGCGGTATAAAAGATCCTTCGGCTTTAACGGAATTCATTGTATGAGATGCATGAGGTGTTTTTGTAATTGTCGGACTTGCAATCAGCTGCACATTCCGTTGAATGAGTTGTTGAGCTAACTGAATGTTAAGTAATGGTACAGAAGGAGAAATATTTGGTATTGTATATTCAGTCTTTATTAATTCACGTTTAGCAAGACGATATGTAGCTGTTGCGGTAGGAGCAATTGATTTGCCTCCAGGAATTCCTACATTTTCGGCCTGAAAGCGTTGGTAAGAAAGATTGAAGAGATGCGAATTAAACAATTTAACACCACCAAAGAATGTTCCGCCAAAATCTTTGAACTGTGAATTCAGCATGATACCATCGGGTGTTTTGTAACTATCGGCTTTACGGTAGATACCCGATGCTCTTAAGCGAAATACATCCGAAGCGATTTCTGTTGCCAAATGTTCTGCATGAAGATTATTTACTGATTCGTAACGTGTCAGTGCCTGGAGGTTCCAACTTAATTCATCTTTAAAAGAGGGGACTTTGCTTGATGATTGAATAACTCCTCCAATTGTACCGGTACCGGCATGAGTTGGACCTTTGACTATTTCAATCCGATCAAGTTCATATGGATTGATAAGAGACATGCCGGCTGCCAGATCCTGTGCTGTTTCAACTCGTACTCCATCGTTAATGTAAACAACATCGTAACGACTCATACCACGAATATTCACAGTTGTTGCCCACATACCGTCACGCATCAGCGCAATACTTGAGGTTTTGCTAAGCGCTTCTGCAATTGTCTGTGGGGATGTTGTATTAATTCTGTTTCCATCAAATACCGAAACAGGATAAGGTGAAAGCTCTGCCTTTGTATGAAGACGCATTGATTGTACTACAACAGGAGGGATACTGTAAATAAGAGGTGTCAGTTCTATTGTTACTGAGACAACAGATTCCCCATCGCAATATACTCGTTGTTCAAACCGATTGTGCGTGTTATGAGTTGCAATAATGGTGTACCAACCAGATGGAAGAGATGAAAATAAAAAAGAACCTGTACTATCAGTTATTTGAGAGTAGCCGGTTTCTTTTATAGCAACTGTTGTATTATGTAATGGTTCGTTTGTTGATACTTCTGTTACAATGCCACGCAAAACTCCTTGTTGAGCAAATGTGAAGTGTATTTGGATGAACAATAATAATTGAAAAAATAATGTTTTGTATTCAGGTTTCATAATTGACTCTCTTTTTTGTTACACATACTACACATAATACTTTTAATGTAGAAAAAGTTATGATTTTCACAAAATGGACAAAAAATTTTTCAATGAAGATAATGGAGATTAAAAAATATACGATACAATCGGTCGGATATTTTTAAAACAGATTGAAGACGATTGTGTATTTCGAAAAAACTTTTCTATATTAGCTCTGAATCGGGATGTGCAGTAACAATTGATGCGGAAAAAAAATACTTCTCACTCAGGTTAAGGGCTACATAAATCAAATTCCGCCTGCAGTAATCCCACAAAAAATATAGCAATGGTTTGATTCCATTAAATATTCTATAGCTAAATCCACAATCCATAGAAGAGGAGGATGTATGGAAGAGACATTTCTTGAGCTTCAGGAACAGCCTCAGCTCGATGAAATAATCAACAGGTATCGTGGTAAACATGGTGAACTTCTCAGTATTCTTGAGGAGGTGCAAAAACGGAATGAGTTCAACTTTATACCGGAAAATGCACTGAACTACATTTCGCAAAAAACCGGTGTGCCACTTGCCCGTATTTACAATGTTGTTACATTTTATTCATTTTTTAATTTAAAGCCACAAGGGAAACACACTATTACAGTATGTCGTGGTACTGCATGTCACACAAAAGGATCAAAATCACTGCTGGATGATATTGGTTTAATCCTTGGTGAAAAGAAAGGAGAGGTAAACGGAGAAGAAAGTTATACAACATCAGACAATCGTTTTACTGTCACAACAGTTGCCTGTTTTGGTCAATGTGCTCTTGCTCCGGTTGTGGCAGTCGATGGAATTATATACAACAATGTAACAACAGCAAAACTCCAGAAAATTATTTCGCAGCTTTCGAAAGAACCAAAGAGGAGAAACGGTAAGAAAGGAGGAAAGGGCGTATGAAAATAACAGACCTCCGGATGTTACAGGAAATACAGGAACGCGGACTGAAAAAAATATTACCAGATGTCCCCAAAATATCTGTAGGGATGGGTACTTGTGGAATAGGTAATGGTGCACGGGAGGTGTTTGAGGAGTTTCAGAGAGTTATAAAATCGAAAAAGACAAAAATACAACTTACACCAGTAGGTTGCTTTGGCTTTTGTGCGGAAGAGGTACTGGTTAACTGTTATCTTCCCGGAATGCCGCTTGTAATTCTTCACCGAATTACAAAGCGGGATGTTGAGGAGATAGTCGAAAAGTTATCAAAAGGTATTATGCCAATCAAAAAAGCACTCTGTAAAATTGAAAAATGGGATTTTATGACATCAAAAATTGAATTTGGTGTTGGACTACAGAGTGTGCCGCTATGGAATGAAATACCGTTCTTCCGTGGTCAGAAAAAAATTGTACTTCGTAATGCTGGTCTAATTAATCCGGATGATATAGAGGAATACATTGCCATAGGAGGATATAGTGCTCTGTATAAGGCTCTTACCTCCATGTCCCGTGATGCGGTATTGGAAGAAGTGAAGAAAAGTAAATTGCGTGGTCGCGGTGGTGCTGGTTTCCCGACCGGTATCAAATGGGAAATGATGAAACGGGTTGAAACGAATACTAAATACATAATTTGCAACGCAGATGAAGGAGACCCCGGCGCCTATATGAACAGAAATGAAATTGAAAGCGATCCCCAGTCACTAATAGAAGGGATGATAATAGGCGCCTATGTAATGGGTAGTCGTGAAGGAATAATGTATGTGCGAGCAGAGTATCCTCTTGCAGTCGAGAGATTTAAACATGCCATAGAAACAGCCCGTGAATATGGATTATTGGGCGAAAACATTTTTGGAACGGATTTTAGCTTCGATCTTTCGTATGTCGAGGGTGCCGGCGCCTTTGTATGTGGTGAAGAAACTGCTCTGATAGCTTCTATAGAGGGACGTGCAGGACGGCCGATACCACGTCCGCCATATCCTGCACAGCGTGGTCTATGGGGCAAGCCAACAAATATTAACAATGTCGAAACGTGGTTCAATATTCCTATTATTGTTGCACTTGGTGGAAATGAATTTGCAAAATTTGGAACTCCAACAAGTACAGGTACAAAAGTTTTTTCACTTGTTGGTAAAATCCGCAATACAGGTTTAGTCGAGTTGCCATTAGGCACTCCGCTGTCAAATATAATCTATCAAATGGGAGGTGGTACAGGTACTAAAAAGAAAATTATTGCAGTGCAAACAGGTGGCCCATCGGGTGGATGTATTCCGGTTGAACACTTCAACACACCGGTAGACTATGAATCACTGACAAAGCTTGGTACTATTATGGGCTCCGGTGGTATGGTTGTGATGGATCAGGATAACTGCATGGTCGATGTTGCACGGTATTTTGTTCAGGTTACTTACAACGAATCGTGTGGAAAATGTACACCATGTCGTGAAGGGTTAGCACAATGTCTTGCTTTGTTGAATAAAATTACACAAGGTGATGCAACACTTGATGATCTCGATACACTTGAAAGACTTGCTTATGTCATAAAAGATGCTTCGTTGTGTGGTTTGGGTCAAACAAGTGCAAATCCGGTGCTAACTACTCTTCGTTACTTCCGTGATGAATACGAACGGCACATTATCGAGCGTCGATGTAAAGCCGGAGTATGCGAGAAACTTTACGTTGCATTGTGCGAAAACAGTTGTCCGTTGCATATGAATATCCCCGGCTATTTACAATTATTAAAAGAAGGAAGAATAGAAGAAGCATTCGAACTTACGCTTCGTGATAACCCCCTGCCAGGTACTGTTGGTAGAATTTGTTACTTCCACTGTATGATGCGATGTCGTCGTGACATGATTGACGAACCGGTATCGCAGGGAGAAATACACCGTTATCTTGCCGATACGATGTACAAAATGGGCAAGGAACAGGAAATCTATCGTCGGCTTATTCGTGAAAAACTTTCGAGCACAGGTAAGAAAATTGCAATTGTTGGTGCTGGTCCGGCAGGTTTAACGGCAGCATTCTATCTTGTGCGTCTTGGACATTCTGTAACGGTCTATGATAGTCATCCGAAACCTGGGGGTATTCTCCAATACGGTATTCCGGCCTATCGCTTACCAAAGGATGTATTGAATAAAGAAATCGAACTGTTTAAAAAACTTGGAGTAAAATTTGTAATGAACACCCGTGTTGGAAAAGACATTTCCTATCGTTCTCTTCTGAAAAATAACGATGCAATCTTTCTGGCTATTGGTGCACAGAAAGATATTGATTTGGAGATCGAAGGACGTGATCTTCAGGGTGTATTGCAAGGGTACGAATTTCTTGAGCAACTTGGAATTGGCAAGAAACCACGTCTTGGTAAACGAGTGATTGTTGTTGGTGGAGGTAATGTTGCCATCGATGCAGCCCGATCGTGTCTGCGTCTGGGTTGCGATGTAACTGTTGTATATCGCCGCGACAGAGATGAAATGCCGGCTAATGAACATGAAATTAAAGATGCAATGGAAGAAATGATAAAATTCCGTTTCATGTCTGCGCCGTACCGAATTATTGGCGACGAAAAAGGTCATGTACGTGGCTTGGAAATTATGAAAATGAAATTTGAAGGTTTCGATGTAGCAGGAAGAAAAAAGCCAGTTGAGACAGGTGAAAAGGAAATTATTCCATGTGATACAATTATCCTTGCTGTTGGTGAACGTGTCGATGCTGAAGATGCTAAAGAGCTCGGTCTTGAATTAAAGAAAAACGGAGCTATAAAAGCAAATCCTCCGAGTTACCGTACATCTGTTGCCCGTGTTTATGCAGGTGGCGATGCAGTAACAGGACCTGCAACAGTTTCCGAAGCAATGGGTATTGCACGAACAGCTGCAGAAGCAATAGATTTCGATTTGATGAAAGAACATCGCTTCCACCATCTCTTCCGCGATTTTACCTACGCTAACGAATTACCAAAAGAAACAAACGGAAAGAAGAAAATAGAACCAAAGAAACTTCCCGTCAAAGAACGTATTGCTACATTCCAGGAAGTCTTGGTTGGTTATAGTGGTGAAGAAGCGTTAGCAGAAGCTGCCCGTTGCTTACGCTGCGACGTTAAATGTAACGAACAGGAAAAGGATTAAGGAGGTGACAATGGAAACAAAACTTGTCAATGTAAAAATTAATGGTAAAGAATATCAAGTACAGCAAAATCTTTCTATTCTCGAAGCATGTAAGAAAGTTGGTATTCAAATTCCTACACTATGCTACCTGGAGGATGTAGCTAAAAATGCCTCCTGTGGTGTTTGTGTTGTTGAGGTGAAAAATGCAAAATCACTCGTACGTTCGTGTGTAACATGTGTCTATGAAGGAATGGAAATTGCTACGCACACTCCAAGGGTACGAGATGCCCGTAAAACAGTTGTTGAACTTCTTCTTGCAAATCATCCCAAAGATTGCCTTACATGCATTCGCAATCAAAACTGTGAACTACAGGCACTTGCGGCAGATTTGGGAATTCAAAATCACAGGTTTGTACGTACTAAAAAAGAAGAACCTCTCGATACTACCTCACCTTCTATTATTCGGGATCCTAACAAATGTATTCTTTGCGGACGTTGTATTACTGTATGTGCTGAAGTGCAAACAGTACATGCAATAGGTATATCGCAGCGTGGAATACGCAGCAAAATTTCAACCTACATGGAAAAAGGTTTGGGGAATGTTGCCTGTACAAACTGTGGGCAGTGTGCCCTTGTATGTCCGACCGGTGCCATTGTTGAACGGGATGATACCGATGCAGTATTCGAAGATCTGATGAATCCGAAGAAATATGTCATTATACAAACCGCTCCGGCTATTCGTGTTGGTATTGGTGAAGCAATGGGTATGGCTCCGGGTGCTCTGGTAACAGGTCAGATGGTGGCTGGACTTCGTCGCTTAGGGTTCAGGAAAGTCTTCGATACACAGTTTACTGCCGACTTAACGATTATGGAAGAAGGGCATGAACTGATCCACCGCATCAAAAACGGTGGTACGCTTCCAATGATTACCTCTTGTTCGCCGGGGTGGATTAAATTTGCTGAACACTTTTTCCCGCGATCGTTATCGCACCTTTCAACCTGCAAATCGCCACAGCAAATGTTTGGGGCAATTGCAAAAACATACTATGCAGCAAAAATGAACATCGATCCACGCGATATTGTAGTTGTTTCAATTATGCCCTGCACCGCAAAGAAGTACGAAGCAAAGCGTCCAGAAATGGTGAGTGCTTTCCACTACTGGAAAGAAAAACGAGGCTGGTCGGATGACGACATGTTCTATGACGTTGATTATGTACTGACTACACGTGAGCTTGCACGAATGTTTAAGCAAGCTGGTGTCCGATTCGAACACCTTCCCTCAGAAGAGTTCGATCATCCTCTCGGTGAATCCTCAGGCGCAGCTGTCATTTTTGGCGCAACAGGTGGCGTAATGGAAGCTGCATTGCGTACTGCTTATGAAGTTGTGACAGGTAAAGATCTACCCGACATTAACTTTACTTTTGTAAGAGGTATGGAAGGAATTAAAGAAGCAACTGTACAACTTAATGGTACTTCAATAAAAGTTGCTGTTGCACATACTCTCAAAAACGCGCGTAAACTCTTCGAACAAATCGAAAAAGGTGAATCACCTTATACATTTATCGAAGTTATGAGTTGTCCGGGTGGTTGCCTTGGAGGTGGTGGACAACCAATTCCTACTACATGGGAAATCCGTAAAAAACGTGCAGAGTCTATTTATACAGAAGATGAGAGAAAAGCAATTCGCAAATCGCACGAAAACCCACATATTAAGGCGTTGTATGAAGAATTCCTTAAAGAACCATTAGGAGAATTATCTCATCATCTCCTTCATACACACTATACTCAACGTGGTGTGTTTGTATGGCAAACAAATGGTAAGGAAAAAGAAGTTCTTCACCATGAACATGCCTGACTGAGCTGTATACATGCAGAAAGGTCGGTCTGATCAGACCGACCTTTTTTATTGTTCGTCGGAAACGTAACTTACCGAAAAATATAGTATGTTTACCGAATGTTGACTCTCATTTTTAAAGTAATGTGGTAAGTTATAAGAAAAGCATGTATACTTCACATCAGTGAAAGGTAATATTATGGAACAAAAGTCAAAACGCATTATCGGTTTCCGGGTTGTTATAGGCTTGTTTTTATTTACTTTTGGGGTACTCTTCCTCCTCAAAAATTTCGGACTTGTTGAAGTCGGAAATGTTTTTCAGTACTGGCCGGTTTTTTTCATCATACTTGGTCTCCTTAATTTTTATCACCATCGCACTATGGGTGGCTTAGTCTGGAGTACTATTCTGATTATTATTGGAGTGGGTATGCTTGCCCCGATAGTGTTCGGAGTAGAATTTAACATCTTTGATTTCTGGCCGGTTATTTTAATCCTTGTCGGATTGTCGATGATTTTGAAGAGTGTTCGTTCGCCTCGTTGCCATACATATAAACTGAAAGAAGAAACAAGCGATGGATCCTACTTCAAAGCTACAACTTTTGCGGGAGGAGTAAGAAAAATTATTCTCTCGAAAGATTTTATCAGTGGTGATATCACAGCAATAATGGGAGGTGTACAGCTTGACCTTCGTGATGCAGATATAAAAAATGAAGCACTCCTCGATGTTTATATTATTATGGGTGGCGTCGAAATACTTATTCCACCGGAATGGAGCGTTCAAGTAGATGCTATTCCGGTGTTAGGAGGAATTTCGGATTCAACACAACCACCCAAAATAAGTAATTCTAAACTTCTAAAAATTCAGGGTACTATAATAATGGGTGGAATTGAGGTGAAAAATTATTCAGATGATGATTGGAGGAAATAGCAACTGTTTGTTATGCATCCGTTCTTACGTAACAGTAAACACTTGCTAATCTACCTCAGTGCGTGGTTTGCACTGGGCACGATGTTTGCTCTTACGGCAGCCATCAGTTTACGTGATCAGTTGTTACCTATGTTTCTCTTCATTGTTCCCCTGTTTGTTGTCATTGGTATTTTGGGATTATCTTCTTATTATCTTTGCCGTGTTTTTCCACTTCAATCTTCATCGACAGTTGTAATTGTTGTTATCTTTTTTACAACAGCATTTATAATGGGTGCAATTTCAGCAGCATTCGGCATTGGGTGGATACAGTGGCTCGAGCGACTATCTGTCGGAGTTCCAATAGAATTACGCAACAAACCATACCATATCAGTCTATGGGGAGTAGGTTTTTTTTCATATCTCCTGATGTCTGCTATTCATTATATTGCAATTGGATACGAGATGATGCTTGAATCAGAACGTCAGGCGCTCGCATTAAAATTAATGGCTCAGGAAGCTGAACTTCGTGCTCTCCGAATTCAAGTAAATCCACATTTTCTCTTTAATAGTCTGAACTCTGTGCTATCTCTCATTAAACAAAATACAACCGACGCAGAGATAATGATTCGACGTTTGGCAGATTTTTTCAGGAAAACCCTCAAGCATAGCACAGCTTCTCTTGTGACATTTCAGCAGGAACTAGAAGTAATAGAAGAATATCTTGCAATCGAATCTGTACGTTTTGGAAAACGGCTAAATGTTGAACAACAAATAGATCCTGCAACACTTCAACTTTTTGTACCACCGCTTATTTTGCAACCATTAATTGAAAATGCTGTACGTTACGGTGTTGCGCAACGATTAACAGAGGGTACTATAAAAATTCTCTCTACTATAGAAGAATCAAAACTTCGTGTTGTAATATCAAATCCGTTTGATGATGATGTAGATAATAAAACAGGTACCGGCACTGGTTTGAAGAATGTACGGCTCCGCTTGCGTACAATATACGGCACGCATGCACGTTTTCAGGTAATCAAAGAAAACAACATATTCAATGCAGAACTCATAATACCGCAGCAACAAGCTCGAAAGGATATGGCATGAGCAAACTGAGAACTGTGATTGTGGATGATGAAGAACCAGCTCGAACATTGTTAAAGCATTACCTTGCTAACATAGAAGGTGTTGAGCTTGTAGCAGAGTGTTCCAATGGATTCGAAGCAGTTAAAGCAATTACCGAATTGAAGCCGGCTGTTGTTATTCTCGACATTCAGATGCCTAAACTCAATGGGTTTGAAGTATTGGAACTTATTGAAGAACCGCCTGCAATCATTTTTTCGACTGCCTATGATGAATTTGCACTGAAAGCATTCGAAGTGCATGCGGTTGACTATTTATTAAAACCATATTCAAAGGAAAGGCTTTCTGAAGCCCTGGAGCGTGTGCATAAAAACAGTGGTCAGAAACAACGCGAAATACTACGTACTGTTGTCGATTCGGTCAATACTTCAAAAACACCTGTTGAGCGGATACTTATAAAAGAAGGAACACGTGTAGTTATCATTCCGGTTGATAGCATTATTTATATAGAAGCGCAGGACGATTATGCTGCTATTCACTGTGAAGGGAAGGTGTATCTCAAACAGCAACGTATGGCAAAATTAGAAACGATTCTCGATCGTACAAAGTTTGTGCGTATTCATCGTTCGTATATTCTTAATGTTGAACACCTCTCCCGTATTGAACTTTATACGAAAGATAGTCGTGTTGCAATTCTGCGCGATGGTACAAAACTTCCGATTAGTCGTTCCGGTTATGAACTATTGAAAAAACAATTATAGCACTGGTGACAAAATCTATGGAAACAAAGCAACATTTTAATCCATTTATCCCTCAGGACATTGAAGCTCGGGAATACGTTGAATTTGCATCCACAATTAACAATTGGATTGCTGATTACTGGCAACATCCGCATAAATATCATGTGTATCCTTCTGTTCATCCGGGTGAAATAAAAAAACAACTTCCCCAATCTCCTCCTCTCCATCCCGAGCAGTACGACAAAGTGTTGAGCGATTTTCATCAAATTATACTTCCAGGTATCACCCACTGGAATCATCCGGGTTTTATGGCATACTTCGGTACGACAGGATCGTTGCCAGGTGTACTGGCAGAAACACTGATAGCTGCGTTGAATGTCAACGGTATGCTCTGGCGAACATCGCCAGCTGCAACTGAGCTTGAAGAAGTTGTGCTGGATTGGATACGACAAATGCTTTTATTGCCGGACGAATTCCGTGGAGTAATAACCGATACTGCGTCGGTGTCGACGCTTGTATCGCTTGCAGCTGCTCGCGAAGCGCTGAATATCGATATTCGTGTGCGTGGACTGGCTGGGAGAGTCGATGTACCACTATTGCGTATGTATTGTTCACAACAAGCTCATTCATCTGTTGAAAAAGCTGCAATTGTGCTCGGTATTGGACAAAGTAATGTTGTAAAAATATCTACCGATAACGAATTCAGAATGAATGCTGACGAACTTCGCCATGCAATTGAGCGAGATAAACAAGCGGGATTTATTCCGTTTGCAGTGGTCGCTACAGCAGGTACGACAGCAACAACAAGTGTCGATCCGTTATATGAAATTGCTGAACTTTGTACATCGGAAAAAGTTTGGATGCATGTCGATGCTGCATATGGTGGTGCAGCAGCGTTGCTGCCGGAGAAACGAAAGATGTTTGCCGGAATTGAAAAAGCAGACAGTATCGTTTTTAATCCGCACAAATGGATGTTTACACAAAGCGATTGTAGTGTGCTCTTTGTGCGTCGTCCTTCGGTTCTTAAACAGGCATTTAGTCTCATTCCTGAATATTTGCGCACTGATGATGGCGAAGCCACAAACTATATGGAATGGGGAATTCAACTTGGACGTCGTTTTCGCGCACTAAAACTTTGGTTTATTATCAGGCGCTATGGTGTTGAGGGGATTAGCTCGATGATTCGCGAACATTGTCGTCTTGCACAACTCCTTGCGCAATGGATAGATGAAAGCGATGAATTCGAGCGAATCGCACCTGTGTATTTTAGTACTATTTGTTTTCGCTTACATCCACCTCAAATCAACAATGAATCAACACTTGAGCGTTTGAACCAACACTTAATTACAGCTCTTAATGCAACAGGCGAATATTTTATTGCAGGAACAACTCTTCAGGGAAAATATATTCTTCGTGTTGCCATAGGTAATGCGCGTACATCAGAGCAGCACATCCGTCGTCTATGGGATCTTTTAAAACAGTTGAGCGCAAAAATTTTAAAAGACAGGCAGTAGAATTATTGTGGCCTTTTACTTTTTCTTTCTGATTGTAACTTGTGCCATCTCTCAATCGAACGATGTTTTGTTGCTTTGCGGTATTCAATATCATCATTGTATCTGATTTTAGAAAGAAGTAGAGTACGTTGATGGTATTCCTGATCTGTATGATACTTTTCGCGCATGTATTTTTTCCAATACTCGCGATACTCTTTGTCTATACGGTAACGTTCAGTATGGGTGAGATAATTTTTGGTGGCCATAGGATGTCTCTTTTGCTTATGAATCGATGTAAATACGCGGAACTCTCGGTGCTATACCACACAGAAGTTCGTATGGAATCGTACCTGCTTTTTCACATAAAAATTCAAGTGGAATAACATGTCCGTCCATCTCTCCGAATAGTAAAACATCATCGCCGTTATAAGCGGTTCCATCCATTCCGATATCAACCATACACTGATCCATGCAAATTGTACCGACAACCGGATATTCTTTATTCCTGATTAGTACCTTTGCTTTGTTCGAAAGACTTCGCTGATATCCGTCGCCATAGCCGATTGGAAGAGTTACGATACGTGTCTGTTGTTGGGTTACATACGTATGATTGTAACTAATGCCGGTTTGTGGCGGAACAACTTTAAAGAATGCTACTTTGGTTTTCAATGTCATCACTGGTTTTAATGTTCTGCCGTTAAATTCAACGTGTGGAAAATAGCCGAAGGGATTGTATCCATACAACATAATACCCGGCCGCACCATTGTGTAGTGCGATTGTTTATAGCGAATTACAGCAGCAGAATTTGCTATATGGACGTATGGTGGAAGGATACCCCGTCGATCTAATACATTAACGACTGAATCAAAACGGGCAAGTTGTTCCAATGTGAAGTCTGGGTCAGATTCAGCTTTTGCAAGATGTGAAAAAATTCCATTTACTGTAATCCACTCTGATGAATAAGCAACATCAATAAATTTCTCGGCATTGTACCAATGTACACCAATGCGTTCCATACCTGTATCTATTTTCAGATGTACTGTGGCTTTTATGTTCATTTGTTGTGCAATAGAATGAATAGCGAGTGTCTTATCTATTGATGAACTTGTAATTTCAATATTGTGACTAATGAACTCCGGTATCTGATTGGTGTTAATTGCTCCGAGTACCACTATTGGGGCAGTTATTCCACACTGTCGGAGGTATAATGCTTCCTCAAGGAACGCAACTCCAAGCGCATGTACACCATTTCTAAGAAGTTCCGCAGAAATTTCATAGAGACCATGACCATAGGCATTTGCTTTCACAATTGCCATTATTTTTACATCCGATCCGACAAGGGTTTGTACAATAGCAAGATTATTGCGGAGATTTGCCAGAGATATTTCTGCTCGTGTTGGTCTGTTCCGATATGGTTCAAGGTTGACAGTCATTGTTACTACTTTCTACAAGTGTACAACAAAGTACATACAAATACATAAAACAGCAATTGAAAGAGTTTTCTTGACCATCGCTTAATAAACATCTACATTATAGGCAACGGTTAAGAGAACATGGGTGTTAGCATTTGTACGGTTGAAGGAATATAGTATAATTTCGCTGCTGCATATTCTATAGTGTAACGAAGGAACACATCAATGAAAGACAGTGACCCACACATTTCGTACAAGAAAGTGTTATCTGAAAAGCATGTTATTGGGATGGTGGTACTATTGTTTGTTGTTTTGGGATATGTCGGAGTTTTTACATTTTTTTCGCATACCCCACCCCACAATACTCTTGAACTGTATTTCGCTGACAGAATTACCGAAGCTCACCTGAAAATTATTGAAGAATTTAATCGGCAACACGAAGGAAAAATAAAAGTTGTACCTGTTCATTTTTCACCAAACGAGTTCAGCACCGATACACGGAAAGAAGTTCTTGCCAGATCTCTGAGAGGTGAAGATGATGCCATTGATATATTTGCCGTTGACATTATTGGCGTACATCGTTTTGCAAAGTGGAGTGAACCGCTTGAACAATACTTCACTCATGAAGAACGCGATAGAATTCTTCCGATAGCGCTTAAAACCTGTTACTACAATAAAGAACTGGTTGCAATGCCACTCGATCTTGTTCAGGCTGTGATGTATTACAGAGAAGATCTTATTGCGCAGCACCCTCAGGCAAAGGAATTAAAACGAAAACTAGAAGTTGGTATGACCTGGGATGAATTTATTGCTTTTGGCCAGCAGTTGAAAGGGAATAATCCGTTTTATATTTTTCCCGCATCGGACTACGAAGGATTTGTTTGCAGCTACATCGAAAATCTCCTGAGCCTAAAACCGGATTACTTCGAAACAATCGGTTTTCGGTTTACAACGCCCGAAGGTCGGATGGCACTTCAATATCTGGTGAATTTGGTTCAGCACTATAAACTTTCGCCTCCTGTTGTTACATCTTTTACAGAAATGAATAGTTTTCAGTACTACATTCAAAACGATGGATACTTTATTCGTGGCTGGACAACATATGATAAAGATTTCGAATCAGAACCAGTCGATACCGTCAAGCAACGGTTCCTTCGTAAATCAATGTTGCCGTATCCTGCCGGTGGTAAGCCTGCTGCACTTTTTGGTGGATGGAATCTTATGATTTCAAAATCGAGTAAGAAAAAGGAAGCTGCAATAAAGTTTTTGAAATTTATATTAACAGAGCCATCACAGGAAAACCTCTATCGTCTCGCAGGCTATTCACCAGTCATTAAAGCGTTTTATACGGATACACTCTATACACAACGTTATCCCGAACTGGTTCATTTAAAAAAATTTATGGAGTATGGGATACTCAGACCTCTGCAGGAAAATTATACACGCTACTCTAAAATTATGGCTCGTTACTTTTCTCTTGCAGTTGCAGGAAAAATAAGTGTAGATACAGCATTGCGTGAAACACAACAAGCTATAGATCAGGAAGAACGTCAACGTCTGAAGGGCGGGAGGAATGAATGATGAAACTGAGAATTCCGGAGAATATAAAGAATAAACTTTCGCGCTACCAATTCGAAATCAGTCATATTATCATCATCTTTCTTGTGCTCATCACTTTTCAGATTGTGATGATTGCTATTCAAAAGTCAACACTCAGTAATTTTCTGCGGGATACACAAAGCTGGTTTCAGAAATACTATGCAGAACGAATGGCATTGGTTGCAACAACGAATGTCGAAATGTTATTCGAAAATCAACAACGTCAAAAATTCTATCCTGAAAAAACAGATGCAACAATGGTGTATGCGCTCAATGTTATAATGAAACAACAACTCATTCACAGAAGTGTTGATGATATTTGTTTATTCCTTGTTAAGGGAGATGATATTTATATTGTCGATAGCGGACAAAAACTTTCTTCTTTTTTGAATAATACCTTATCTCCAGCAAATCTTACAATCGAAGAACAACACAACAGTGGCTTACGCTTCTTTGCATCGGTAAAAGAAGAAATGCAAAAGCAAGAAAAAATTATGAGTATTGTTACCAATGAAAAAACCTTTGATGTCATTGTACCGTTTGTGCCAGATGGAGAGTACCTTGGGGTACTCTACATGAGAATTACACCCGACTTTACATTTTTAACATCAGAAATACAGGCAAGTTTTGATAAAGCATTCTTCATTTTTTCAATACTCATTCTCTTCGGACTCATTGGTATCTTTATAGTTTCTTCACGTGCAGTGCAGGAACGAAACCGTGTACAGCTGGAACTCTTCAGAGAACACGAAGAAAATCTTGAACGCCAGATCCGATTAGAAAAAGAATCGCTCTTTACTAAACGCATATACCATACTCACCACAAAGCAGAAAAAATAATGGGCTTTATTAAAGATGACGTTAGAAAAATGAATGCTCATAACCTGAACGAACTGAAACATCGCGTAATTACTTACTCAAACTTCATTTCACGCATTATTTACGATATGAAGTGGTACGATCAGGATATCAATACTATTATCAATCCGATGTTCCGAACGAATATAAATGCTATTATAGAGTTTATCGTCAAACATGTTTTCCTTCGGATATCAAGTAAGAACGAAATGTTTGAGTTCAAACTTAATCTTGATCCTGCGTTACCAATTGTTCATGTCAACGAATTTACAGTGTGGGAAATTCTTGAACCTCTTATCCAGAACAGTATCGACCATTGTGGTGTCAGCTTTGTAACGATTAGCCTTGTTACAAGGTATGATAAACAATCGGATATTTCCTATATTATCATTGAAGATAACGGAAAAGGGATTACTCCTGAGTTACTTGAAAAAGATAGCCGTGGAATTAAAAAGTTGTTTCTTGAACTTGAAACAACAAAAAAACAGGTTGGTGTTCACTCGGGTTATGGTTGTTATATTGCGCATCAGCTGGCAGTAGGCAAGTGTGGCTGGGAACTGGATGCAGAAAACCTTAATCCGCAGGGTTGTCGGTTTACTATAACCATTAAGAATTAGGAGGATGTACCCATGAGTAATACGGGTGTCATTAAAGTAATGCTCGTTGACGATGAAGAATTTGATGTACAGCGCGTAAAAAATACAGTTGCGGTTTCTCCGACAAAAATTCAGATCGAATGTGTTCTTTCAAATGGTCGTGCAGCACTTGAACATATACAGAATTTCCCCGATCGCTACGATGTCGTAATTCTCGATTACCAGATTTCGGGTGGTTTACGTGGTGAAGAACTTATAAGGCAAATGAGGGAAGCTGACCCGTTTCTTCAGATTATTGTCATCACTAAAATGACCACCAATACAACCGATTTTGAATTTGCAAACAACTTGTTGAAGGCAGGAGCTTTTTGGTACTGTACCAAGTATCCCGGTAATATCGAAGACTACATATACCAGCCAACTGATTTTATTCTCAGTATTGTCAACGCATACGAAAAGAAAAAACTCGAAAAGCAGAAGGTGAAGTCCGACAAACGGTTGATGCAAAACATAGAGGCAATGCTCGAAGCAAAGAAGATAATCGGCAATTCAAAGCCAATGAATGAATTACGCGATGCGATTGAACGTTATGCAAAAAGCGATGCAAATATTCTTATCAGTGGTGCTTCGGGAACTGGCAAAGAGCTTGTAGCCTGGAATATTCACTTGAAAAGCAAGCGAAAGTATGAAAAATTTATTCCCATCAACTGCGGAAGTATTCCGCACGAGCTTGTAGAAAGTGAACTGTTTGGTTACGAAAGAGGTGCTTTTACAGGTGCAATTTCAACAAAACAAGGATTGTTTGAAGTTGCAAATAACGGTACAATATTCCTCGACGAAGTATCAGAACTCCCTTTATCAGCACAGGTAAAACTTCTTCGTGTTATTCAGGAAGGGGAAATCGAGAAAATCGGACGTAGCGGGAGTATTTCGGTCAACGTACGGATAATTGCAGCAACCAATAAAAACCTTGCAAAAGAGGTGAGCGAGGGAAGATTCAGGGAAGATTTGTATTACCGACTCAATGTTATTCCTATTGATGTAGTGCCTCTCAAGCAAAGAGGGGAAGATATTGTTTTGCTCTTCAGGCATTTTCTGGAATACTTCAGCAACGATATGGGAGTTGCTCCGCCTGATGTTGATCCGAATGCTTATGAAATACTCATGAATTACCAATGGCCAGGCAATGTACGAGAACTCCGAAACGTTGCACAGCGTTTGGTGCTCAGCGGAGCTGAACGTATTGGTGTTAAGGAAGTAAGTGACCCGATGATTCTTAAAAATCAGATATTATCGAAGGAATTATCGTTTGAAGAATTTTATAACGGACAGGTACTTACGCTCCGTGAAATGGAACGTGCCTTTCGCTTGAAGTACTTTAAATACGTGCGTAGTATTTCCAGCTCCGATGCTAATGCAGCAGAAAAGCTTGGTATTGCTCCTTCGAATTTCTATCGCATGTGTAAAGAATTAGGTCTAAAATAATATAGCACCTTCCGCCGGAAGGAGGAAACCGGCGGAAGGGAGGGGATTTAGTTGCTGATCACCTTATCAAGGTCAAGCAACGTCAATAGGCGGTTGTCTAATTTCCCGATTCCGATAATGTAGTTTGCACTGTTCCCTACTGCCAACGATGGTGGTGGTTCTGTAACACTCGATGGTATACGGAGCACTTCGTTCACTTCATCGACTATAAAACCAACAGTTTTATTCGAAAGTTCAACAACAATAATGCGGGTGTGATTTGTCTGTTCTTTGGGTTGTAAACCGAACCGTTTCCGCAAATCGATAACAGGAATGACTTTGCCACGTAGGTTTACAACACCTTCAACATCCGGCGGTGAATCAGGTACCTGTGTTATTTCCATCATTCTGTTGATTTCCTGTACTTTCAGAATATCAATGCCAAACTCTTCTTCTCCTACTTTAAAACTGACTAACTGAAGAAGCTTATCGGATTTTCCTTGCTGAGTTGTTTTTTCTTCGTTCATAGTGGATTTCCTTTCTTATGCTTTAACGAGCTTCCCATTCTGGCGTACTGCAAAAACAGATTTGTCTTTTTTACGTGTGGTATCAGATGTTCTATAGAATGTTTCTGTTTCGTTTACCTGAAATTGCGATACTATTTGTTGTAACTGCTCTGTTAGTTGACTGAGATTTTCTGCTGCCTGCGCTATTTGCTGAATTCCGGTTGTCGATTGCTGGGTTATGGCCGAAATTGAGGTAATATTCTTGCTTATTTGTTCGGCAGTGCTCGATTGTTGTTCGCTTGCTACCGCTACTTGATTAACTATATCTGTCAGTTGTTGTGCTGAGTCAATTATTTCCTTCAAAACTGCACCACTACGATTGACTAGAGTTTTTGCATTTTCAACCTCTTTTGTACCTTGTTCCATCGCAGATACAGCATTATTTGTATCTTTCTGGATTTGTTTAATCATTTCAGCGATTTCCTTTGTTGCTTTTGTAGTACGTTCTGCTAGTTTTCGTACCTCATCTGCAACTACGGCAAAACCGCGTCCCTGTTCGCCGGCACGAGCTGCTTCGATTGCTGCATTGAGTGCAAGAAGATTGGTCTGATCTGCAATCTCGTCTATAACCTGAACAATTTCGCCAATCTTATCACTGTTTTGACCGAGTGTATATACAAGTTTTGCTGATTTCGAAACTACATCGTCAACACGATTCATTCCATCAATTGTTTGTGTTACTACTTGTCCACCTTCGTGAGCTTTATTGCCGGTTGCTTTGGTTTTTTCTGCAGCAAAGGTTGCATTTTTGGAATTTTCAACTATTGTTTTACTCATTTCTTCTACTGCGCTTGCAATTTCTGTAATCTGTGCTGATTGTTCTTGTGCACCCGCTGCAGTTTCTTCACTGCTCGATGAAATTTGTGTCGCTGCATTAGCTGTTGCATGGATTGCTTCCGTTAGTTTAAGAATAATTGTTTTCATGTTTGTAATAACAGTATTGAATGATTGAGCGACCTCTCCTATTTCATCCTTTGAAGTAACCGGTACGGTAACAGTAAGATTGCCCTGGGATACAATTTTTGAAACTTCGGTGAGTTGTGATAACGGATTGATGATGCTTTTTGAAATAATTATGGAAGTTGAAGCAACAAGTAAAAACGTAACCACGAGGATTGCAATAATAAGAGTTTGAGTTTCAATAACGGTTGATGTTGTAGCTTGTGCTGCTTGATTACATAATTCTTCCTGATATTGAATAAGTCTTTCAGCAGCCTTTAGGTAACTATTTTGTGAATTACGCATTGTGGTTAAAAGAAATTCAATTGCTTTATCTTTTTGCCCAGCGTTAACAATATCGAAATATTGCTGACGTATTTCGAAATAATTATCGCGAATAGTTTCCAGATTTTGTAGTAATTCTTTGCCTCTGATACTTTTAATTGTTTGTTCAAGTTCTCTCATTTTTTCATCAACAATACGTCGTGTTTCGGTAAGACGACTTAATTCCTTTTTAATTTCATTTTGATCATTTAATAGTACAATATTTCTTATTACCCGCCCGTTAACGTTGATTTGATTTATTATTTCCTGTACGGCAATAATTTTTGGTAGCCGGTCCATAGCAAGTAGCTGTACCTCTTCATTAATAACGCTTAGTCTGGAAATACCAATTATTCCGACTACTAATAAACCGACAATTGCTATAACACATGAAATTGTAAGCCTCCTCTTAATGGTAATGTTTTTCATTGTACTCTCCTCATATTGTTAATTAATAAAAAATATATGTAATGTACTTAGTATAACTCATGTTTTTATACATTGACATATTTTCCCCTTTGGTGGTGTACATTTAGACTAGATCGTTGTGGTTGTCGTTTGGCGTCATAGTTTTTTTTCTCAATATCAAGATTAAATTGTGCAACAAGATGTTGTAATCGTTCAGTCAGTTTGTTTAAATCATCTGTTGCTTGGGCTATTTGTTGTGTTGCCCGTGCCGTTTGGTTCGTAACGGTAGAAATACCTTCTACATTTTTCGATATTTGTTCGCTTGCGCTCGATTGTTGTTCACTAGCAGCAGCAATTTGATTGACCATATCTGTAACTTTCTGGCTAATAGCTACAATTTCCTGAAGAGCAACACCAGCTTTATCTGCTGAAGTAATTCCTTCGTCAACTTTTTTAGTACCTTCTTCCATAGACTGTACTGCATGGTGTGTATCGGTTTGAATCTGCTTGATCATAGTTGCAATTTCTTTTGTGGCTTTTGTAGTACGTTCGGCGAGTTTGCGTACTTCATCTGCGACAACAGCAAAACCACGTCCTTGTTCACCAGCACGTGCTGCTTCGATAGCTGCATTGAGTGCAAGAAGATTTGTCTGGTCGGCAATATCATCGATCACACTGATAATTTCACCGATCTGATCGCTCGAGGTGCCGAGTGTACGCACAGTTTCTGCTGATTTTCGAACTACTTCTGCAATGCTTTGCATTCCGGTAATTGTTTCTTTTACCACCACGCCACCTTTTTCGGCTGCTTCTTTTGCCTGACGTGCTGTTTCTGCCGTGTAACTTGCGTTCTTTGAATTTTCGATAATTGTTTTGGTCATTTCTTCTACTGCGCTTGCAACCTCACCGGCTTGTGTGGTTTGTTCCTGTGCACCGGCAGCCATTTGTTCTGCACTACTCGATATTTCAGCGGTCGATTTAGCAACTTCCGTTGCAGCATGTGTTACTTCTATAAGAGTGTTTCTTATTGAATCTACAAAGGAATTGAATGCTTCCTGTAATTTTCCGATTTCGTCTTTGCGGTTTATTTCGAACTGTGTGTTAACATCGGCGTTTAGCATATGCTGAGTCATTTCGTACAATGGTTTTGTAAGCAGTTTACCAACATATACACTTATAGCAATAACAACAATACTTACTACTATAAAAGCTATAAGAGTTGCAATAATGAGTTTATTAATCTGACTTTGAACATCGTCGATATAAATTCCTGTGCCGACAATCCAACCCCAATCACGGTAAAGCATTACATATGATAGCTTTGGGGAAGGGGATGTTTCATTTGGTTTTGTCCAATAGTAATCCACAAATCCTTCACCCTGTTGTTTTGCAACATTAACAAATTCCACGAAAATTCGTTTTCCATTCGCATCTTTATAATCTGTCTGAGAGGTACCATTGAGTTCTGGTCTCAGCGGATGTAAAACAATTACAGCATTAAGGTCGTTAATCCACAAATAATTATCTCCATCATATCTCATAAATTGTATTGCTTGTATTGCACGTTGTTTGGCTTCTGTTTCTGTGATTGTACCTTGCCGTGCTAGTTTTGCATAATTGTCGAAAATACTGTTTCCGGTTTCAACAATATGAGTAACCTGCTCGAGTTTTTCTTTCCATAAATTATCTTTAACCTTCGGCATAATGTAGAAAAATATAAAAAGTCCCATCAATACAACTGCACCAGCTGCAAGTAATGCAATACGGTTTGACAGTGAAATATTGTTCCAAATGTGATTGAATTTGCTCATATGATACCTCTGTAAAATTATTTCACACCCTTTGCATTAAAAAAGGATGCATATGATTTGTCTGTTTTCTGGATATGATTGACAAGCCAGGATTTTAGGAAATTCATAACATCAAGCGTGACACTAACCGTTGATGATTCAAGATTTTTCTGAATTTTCTGCAACTCTTTTACAAATGCGTCGTGTTGAGTTTTCTGTATCGCTAGCCCTGGGTATTTATATTGTTGCATCAGGGCTTCCTCTTCTGTAAAGTGGGTTTTTGTGTAATCAACGAGTTTTGCCACAATATTTCCCAATATTTGATTACCTTTTCCCGCCTTCATAGCATCATGGAGTTCATTGATAATATCTATCAGCTTTTTATGCTGGTGATCGAACTTTGCAACCGCGACACTGTAATCATCTGACCATTGAAATAATGGCATCGTAATTCTCCTTATAAAAATGATTGTATTATCACAAAAAAACCGCTTTAATACATCATCAAAGATTATGCCAGTTGGAAATATCGAATATTCATTATTCTTAGTAATTCTTTTAGGTTCTCTGTGTAATATTCGCCATCTGTTTGGAAAGGCTTGCTTTTGTTCTTCTTTCTATCTACACTTGCAAAGCAGAAAAGAGGTATATTTTTATGAAAATAAAGTTATTAGTTTTAGTAATAGTTTCATCGGTTGAGTTATATAGTCAGACAGCAACGGAAATTGTAAAAAAAAGTGATGAACTGTTTCGCGGAAAAGAGTCGTACGCCGAAATGACAATGACGGTTGTAACGCAACAATGGACACGACGAATCGGGATGAAAGTATGGTCTCTTGAACCTGATTATGCCCTTGTGTATATCACCGAACCAGCTCGTGATAAAGGTACGGTTACTTTGAAACGAAAGACGGAAGTATGGAACTGGTTGCCATCAATTCAGCGTGTGATAAAAATTCCGCCATCAATGATGTTGCAATCGTGGATGGGTTCCGATTTTACAAACGACGATTTGGTGAAACAATCTTCACTTGTTGAAGATTATACTCATACCATTATCGGAGTAGATACTATTGGCACCACATTATGCTGGAAGATTGCGTCAGAACCAAAAACAGAAGCAGCGGTTGTTTGGGGAAGATTGTTGCTCTGGATAGCAAAAGATGGTTATCAGCAATTAAAAATTGAATTTTACGATGAAAAAAATACTCTCATCCGAACTTTTACAGGAAGTAATTTAAAGCGCTTTGATGGAAAATTGTTGCCGTCGTACTGGGAAATGGTACCAGCGCAGGAACAAGGAAAAAAAACTATACTCGAATACCATAAGTTCACATTTAAAGTATCGTTGACTCCTTCGTTTTTTACAGAAAAAACAATGAAAACAATTCGTTGACCTGTGTAGATACAATGCTATACACTAGTATTATTACATCAAAACTTTTTCTGACGCTGGCATGGCGCAACATCTGGCGGAACAAAAAGCGTTCACTCATACTTATGAGTTCGGTTGTACTGGCTGTCTTTGTTGCAGTTCTCTTTACGTCTATGCAAAATGGTCAGGGAGAATATCTTGTTAATCTTACAGTGAGTATGTACACGGGTCATTTGCAGGTGCATAAAAAAGGATACTGGGAAGATCGTACTCTTGAGTATTCGATGATATCGATGAAGAGTATGGAAAGTGTTTTTGAGCAAAATAAAGATGTTAAAGCTATTGCGCCGCGACTCGAAACTTTTGCACTTCTTGCAAACCTTCATACAACAAAATATGCTTCGCTCATTGGTATCGATCCTCAAAAAGAGTATTCTTTTACACAATTGCAGAACCGTCTTGTTCGTGGCAGGTATCTGAGCGATACATCAACCGGTTTGATGCTTGCCGAAGGGTTAGCAAAAAATCTTGGTGTCGATGTCGGAGATAGTATTGTGGTGTATAGTCAGGGCTGGCAGGGAGTAACAGTTGCTGCATTGGTACCTGTTGAGGGAATTATACAATATCCGATTCCAGAACCGAATAATACAATGGCTTATCTGGCTCTTTCGTATGCACAAGATCTTTTTAATTGTAACGGACGATTAACATCGATAGCTGTACTACTCAATGGTAGAGAAGATCGTCTTCCGAAATTTGCAACAAGAATTCAGAATCACTATGGTGAAGAATATGAGGTTATGACCTGGTATGAAATGATGCCGGAACTTGTACAAGCTATCCAATCGAACGATGCAGGGACGGTTATGTTGTTGTTCATTCTGTATCTTGTTATTGGCTTTGGAATATTTGGTACAGTAATGATGATGACATTAGAGCGCATTCATGAATTCGGTGTTTTACTGTCTTTAGGGTTCGAACGTTGGCGTATGATGATTGTCTGTTTTCTTGAGGCAGTGATGCTATCGTTTACGGCTTGTGCGGTAGGTATTATTCTTTCTGTTCCAGTCGTATTCTACCTTACAGCGCATCCGATTCAGTTTACCGGCGATTATGCTCAAGCTATGCTCGCTTACGGATACGAACCGATATTGCCAATGAGCAATGGAGCCGATGTTTTTTGGATTCAGGCACTGGTTGTTATCGGTCTAGCTCTCGTCAGTTCCTTTTACCCTGCTATTGTTATCCGATCGCTTAATCCATCTGTTGCAATACGAAGTAAGTAAGGATACACGATGTTATTATTGATTAAACTTGCGTGGAAAAATGTGTGGCGCAACAAAAGACGTAGTGCAGTAATGATTGCAGCTATTGCTTTGGGACTGTGGGCCGGACTCTTTGCCAGTGGCTTTATGAAGGGAATGATGGATACAATGGTACGCTCGGCTATCGACAGAGACTTGACACATATTCAAATCCACGCAAAAGAGTATCTTGCAACACGGTCGTCTGCTCTTATAATCGAAAACGGTGATAGCATTATACAACATCTTCGTTCATTTCCAACCATAAAAGGTGTGAGCGGAAGAATGATTGTTGACGCGATGGTCTCATCGGCGCGGAAAATGTCTGGTGTGCGTTTAACAGCTGTAGTACCTGACGATGAAGCTCTCTGCACAATAATTCACGAACGACTTGTTGATGGAGAATATTTTCGCACGAGTGGAAAAGATATGCCGGTTGTTGTCGGGAATAAACTAGCCGAAAAACTGAATGTCGGTTTAAATTCAAAAGTTGTGCTGACCTTTCAGTCTGTTGATGGTACACTTGTATCGACGGCTGCAAAAGTTGTCGGTATCTATCAGACAGAATCATCGGTGTTTGACGGTATGACTGTATTTGCTATCCAGCGCGATGTAGCAGCACTCTATGGAAAAAATGTTATTCACGAAATTGTGACAAGGCTTCAGAATCATACTGATCTTGATGATGTTGCATCGACACTGAAGGAAACATATAAAGAGTACGATGTTCAAACGTGGAAGGAGCTCTCTCCTGATTCGAAGCTTATTGCAGAAAGTTCCAGACTCTATGCAAATATTTTTCTGGGTATAATACTCTTTGCTTTACTCTTTGGCATCACCAACACAATGCTGATGGCTGTACACGACCGCATCAGGGAGTTTGGTATGCTCATCGCTATTGGCATGCAGCGCTATGCGTTGTTCGGATTACTGATTACAGAAACCGTTTTACTTTCGTTTGCCGGTGGTTGCGCAGGAATGCTTCTCGGTTATACGACATTGCATATTACCGGATATACAGGTATTGATATGCGGGTATTTTCAGAAGGATTGTTGTTGTATGGAATCAGTCCGGTTGTGTATCCTGTATTGGAGCTGTCGACATACGGTGTATTAACGATAATGATTTTCTTCACAGCAATTATTGCGGCTATCTATCCGGCTATTAAAGTATTAAAACTACAACCGGTAGAAGCTGTACGCGTGATTTAATTATGACAAGGAAGGTGCATTCATGAGTATCATAAGAGTAGAAAATCTGAAGAAAGTATACGACGAAACATTGGTACCTGTTGAAGCACTCAAGGGAATAAATCTAACAATCGAAGAACATGAATTTACAGCAATCGTTGGTCCTTCGGGATCCGGCAAAACAACACTATTGAATCTTCTTGGTGGGCTTGATCAGCCGTCGGAAGGGAAAGTACTTATACAGAATACCGATATTGCAACGCTCAGCGACAGAGAACGAATCCGTTTTCGTTTGCATCATATAGGATTCGTTTTTCAGGCATACAACCTTATACCGGTACTAACTGCAAAAGAGAACGTGGAGTTTGTTATGCTGTTGCAGAACAGACCAAAAGAGGAAAGGGAGAATCGAGCCCGTGAACTTCTGGAAGCAGTAGGGCTAAAGGATAAAATGGATAATCGACCGGCTGAGCTTTCCGGTGGTCAACAGCAAAGAGTTGCTGTAGCCCGAGCACTTGCGGCTCACCCGTCGTTTGTGCTTGCCGACGAACCAACAGCTAATCTTGATTCAGAAGCTGCTTTCTCACTCCTTGCATTAATGGAATCGCTCAATAGGAATTATGGAATGACATTTATTTTTTCTACTCACGATCAACGTGTTATCCAACGTGCGCGTCGTATTGTAACATTAGAAGATGGTAGAATCAAATCGGATGAAATGCGTACTCCATAAAATCATCTCTATTTTTATTTGTTCATCAGGTATACTTTGCTCTAACCATATGTATGCGCAATCAGCTCCGCTCGATGTCGGCGGTTACTGTAAGTACCTTTTTATTGCTGAACAATTTAAATCAGAGAAGTTAACTGTCAGTCACGGTTTGCATAGCAGAGTGAATAGTGTATACTATTTCTCCGAAGCATTTCGGGCACATTTCGAAGCGCGGATGCGCGCTTTTACCGGTGCTGTTGTTGTGAACAATCCGAGCTTTTCAGATGGATTGAACAATCCCGATTGTCTCTGGAAGAATAGTATGTTTCTCTGGAAGCGACAGAATAGCGTTGGGCATGTAGAAATCGACAGGCTTTATGGTAGTTATACAACAAGACATACCATTACAACACTTGGACGCCAAAGAATTACATGGGGAACTGCACTTGTATGGAATGTCATCGACCTTTATAATCCGAAGTCGGTACTCGATATCGATTATGAAGAACTTCCTTCAGCCGATGCAGCACATATTCAATACTTTCCGGCCGAGCAAACATCTATAGCCTTTGTGTTTAAACCTTCTACCGTACGAACGAAAAGTATTGTAACAGCAAAGGTGCAAATCAATGTTTTTGATTATGATATACATGTTGTTGCCGGACGAAACGGTACACTTTATCTCGGTGGTATAGCGTGGGCGGGCGACATTGCCGGTGCAGGTTTCAGGGGTGAATTATTAATTCAACAAAAGCCTGCCGATATTCTTCTTTCACATACACGCGAAACTGTGCTCGTTAACGGAGTTCTTTCTGCAGATTATACATTTCAGAATTCATTGTACCTTCATGTTGAACTCCTCTATCAAAATGCCGGCGTTAAAACACAAGCGAAATATTACTATCCGCTTGCTCAATCGCTCGGATTATTATCACCGGCTCGTTTATCGTTCTTTCAGGAACTATCGATGCAACTAACACCGTTAATTCGGGCTGGACTGTTCGGAATTCTTAATCCATACGATCACTCCCTTGCTCTTGTACCATCATTCTTAATTTCAGTAACTAATAATATGGATTTTTCACTCTACGGTGTGCAGCTGAGCGGTGGCAATGATACTGAATTTGGTCCAGGGCATACACTGGTTTATGGTCGGTTAAGATATAGTTTTTAATACAGAATAGAAGGTACTGTTGGTTTTTTAACCCATTTTGCACTATGTTTGACTTACAATGAAGCTCAGATTTCCACACCGTAAAGAGAGTACCAATATGCAATCGACCAACGAACATACATTTCATTCACCAAAACAATCAAAAAACATTTCTTCAATTGTTGAATGTGAACGTGCAGTGCGCGACAGGCAAGTACCATGGAATCCGTTGCGCTGGCGATTGTTGAGTAATGAAGAAAAAGAAATTTTAGTATGTAATAATAATGTTGTAGAAAACTGGGATCTTCTTTTGGTAACCGATCCGTTCGACCCAACTCGTATTAGGAACTGTACTTTTTACGGATTTGTAAGAATAGGGAAGACAGATGCTAACGTTCGTACTCACCACCCTGCAGGAATAACAAATAGTGTATTGCTCTGGTGCGATGTAGGCGATAATGTTGCAATTCATAACGTATGCCATCTTTCGCATACTATCGTTGGTGACGAGTGTATACTTTTCGATATCGGGGAAATAACAACTACCAAAAATGCAACCTTCGGAAACGGAATAACGAGAAACGGAGACGAAACACAACGGTTATGGATTGATGTAGCAAATGAATGTGGCGGGCGACGTATTCTGCCATTCGATGGAATGATTTCTACGGATGCGTATCTCTGGACAAAATATCGTGACGATGAAAAATTTTTGAACGGATGTGTTCATCTGACGGATGTCCTGAAGAACCATTACAAAGAAAGATATAGCACCATAGGAAAGAACAGCGTTATCAAACACACACGACAACTTATTGATGTAATGATAGATCCTTATAGCACCATTGATGGTGCTTTGCTATTGAGGAATTGCACTGTTCATTCCTCTGAGCAGGAGCCTACGATACTTGGAAGTGGTGTGACAGTAGAAAATTCCATTATCGGTGCGGGAACAACAATTGCATATAACCCAATTGTGCATAAATGCATTGTTGGCAGTAACACAAAAATACTTTACGGAGCCCGTCTCATTAATACAGTGTTAGGTGATAACTCAACGATTGCTTGCTGTGAAGTACAGAATAATCTGATATTTCCGGGGCATGAACAACATCATAACAATTCATTTCTCATTGCTGCTATTATAGAAGGTCAGAGTAATATTGCAGCTGGTGCTACCATTGGATCCAATCATAATAGTCGCGCCAACGATGGTGAAGTTGTTGCCCGTCGAGGCTTTTGGCCTGCACTTTGTACAAGTATCAAGCACCCGTCTTTCTTTGCATCGTATACCTTACTTGCTAAAGGTGATTATCCATACGAACTGAATATTCCTTTTCCTTTTTCACTTGTTAACAATAACATAGCAACGAACGAATTGGAAATAATGCCAGCATACTGGTGGTTATACAATATGTATGCATTAATGCGCAATACCTGGAAGTATCAGCAGCGCGATAAACGCAGTACAAAACTTCAGCATATCGAATATGATTTTCTCGCTCCGGATACAGTGCAGGAAATTTTGACTTCCTGCCGCTTGCTGGAAAATTCTATTGCAAAAGCATATGCAAATTATAAGATGAAAAATGATTCCGTTGTTAAGAAAGAAGTAAAAACATTATTGAAAGATGGATCGGATGAACTAGATGGTATAACGGTATATTGCGAAAACATTGAAAATTCAAAAAGAAACACAAAAATACTGAAAGCAACGGTAGCCTACAGGGCATACTACGATATGTTGTATTACTATGTTGTTAGAAATATGCTGGATTATTGTGAAAGACATAAACCTTCAACGTTTACAGAACTTTGTAAAGCACTCGAAGGAAAAGAATCCGGTCAGTGGTTAAATGCAGGTGGGCAGCCAATACCGTTGAACGACATACGTCAGCTACGTGAAAATATAGGAAACGGAACTTTCAAATCGTGGGATGATGTGCACAAACGTTACGATGAATTGTGGCAAGAGTATCCTCTTAAAAAACAACAACACGCCTTCTATGTATGGTGCACATTAGTCGGTACTACAACACCGAGTTTACAGAATTGGAGAGAATCAGTTGAGAGATTCAGAAAAATTATACAATACATCGAAGAGCAGGTATACATAACTCGCAAAAAAGATTATGATAATCCATTCCGAAAAATAACATACGATAATCAAACAGAAATGGAATCTGTGTTAGGTACACCGGAAGAGAATCAATTTATTTCAAAAATACGAACTGAGTCACAGGAATGGCTGCACAAGATCGAGTTATACAGAGAGCTGAAGTAAAATAACTAAAGGTGCATAATGGTACTTCTTGTTATTGGTGGTACAGGGCTCATTGGCAGTGCTCTCGTAAAACATTTGCAGTCAACACACACCATTATAATCGCTACACGGAGAGACATTATCCATAAAATCTCAGATACTGTTGAATATGTAAAATTAGACTTTTCAGCAGCGGCAAGTTTGTTGCCAGTATTGAGAAGATGTAATGCGGTTATAAATCTTGCAGGTGCGAACATTGCACGTTTATGGACAAATGCGTACAAAAGAAAGTTGGTATCAAGCAGAATTAATACAACACGGATGATCGTTGATGCAATTGATGGTCTCGATAAGAAGCCGTTTGTATTCATAAATGCATCGGCAGTTGGCTACTATGGAAACATTGACGAGGATGATGTAACCGAAGAACATCCGAAAGGGAAAGGGTTCCTTGCAGATACATGTGAACTATGGGAGCAGGAGGCGTTACGTGTAGAAAAGTCCGGTGTGCGTGTTGTGTTGTTACGTACTGGCATCGTGCTTTCTAATGACGGAGGCATGTTCCCGTCTCTTCTCCGTTCGGTTCAATATTTTGCAGGTAGTTATTTCGGCAATGGTAAACAGTGGTTACCCTGGATTCATATCGAGGATGAAATACATATTATAAACTATGCACTTACTCAAAGTTCAATCGGAGGAGCAATAAATTGTGTTGCACCGCAACTGGTACAAATGAAAGAGTTTACAATGCTCCTGGCGAAGCTTCTTCACCGCCCTGTATGGGGTGGAATTCCTTCATGGATACTTCGTGCTGTGTTGGGACAAATGGCAGATGAACTACTCTTAAGCGGGCAGCGGGCAATACCACAAAAGTTACTACAGAACGGTTACTGTTTCAGATACGAAAGTCTTGAGATGGCGTTGCAAAGCTTATTGCGTCAACGAAGTGGTACACGGTAACGAAATACAATACTTCCGTTAAGTTGGGGAGAAACGTCAAAATCATAAAGCGTAGCGCCGACGTATGCATCCATGATATTCAGCAAATACGTCAATAAAAGATAGAGCGCAAATTCATCTCTCTTATCGCGATAGAAATCTCTAACATTTTTATAGTACGTATTGCCGATATTCATTACAGTATCCAGTTGGACAGATTCCGAGTAAAGAGAGCAATATTCTTTATAGTAATTATTTGCCACGCGAAACTGAGAATAGAAAAAAGCCCCGAAACCATAAATCAGCGGTATGGTATAATATCGTTCAGCATACAGTTGGCCTGCGCCTGGTAGTATGGCTGAAAGAGCAATTGCCAATGTTCCCGATTTTCGGGATTTTGGTGTGAACATATCGCTGCTTTGAGGTGGTGTTGAAACTGTATCGGTGAGAAAGGTAAAGGATGATGATGCATTGTAAGGCCTGACAAGACTCTGAGGCTGAAGGTGTTCCGTGGAAAGGATGAGAGAGAAAAAAGCAACGAGTATGAGGGAGTATTTCATACCTATTCTATAATTGCAACCACCTCAATTTCAACAAGTGCATCTTTCGGAAGACGTGCAACCTGAATTGTCGAACGGGCGGGTGCTGCTTGTGCAAAACGCTTTGCATACACTTCGTTCATACCAGCAAAATCATTCATGTCTTTCAAGAAGACGGTGGTTTTCACAACGTTTTTTAAAGATGCCCCTGCAGCTGCAAGAACAGCTTCGATGTTAGTTATTACCTGTTCTGTTTGTTCCTGAATTGTTGAACCAACAAGAGAACCTGTGACGGGATCTAGAGGAATTTGGCCGGCGCAATAAAGAAATTTTTCATCAACAAGAATAGCCTGTGAATAAGGTCCAACCGGTTTTGGAGCTGATTCTGAGTAAATAATTCTTGTTGGCATAGCGTTCTCCTTTATAGATGTTTACTGCCGGCTGCAAACAGTTCAAATAACCGTTCAAAATCATCATGGGAATAAAACTCAATAACAATTTCGCCTTTCCCGCCATCCTTGCTCTGGATGCGAACCTTTGTACCTAAAAATTCACGCAGCTGAGATTCAAGATGTTCGTAATCACTTTTTGATGTTGAGTAAGATGTTTGTGTGTGCTGTGAAACTTTTGGTTTACCGATTGTTCGTACCAATCCTTCTACTTTCCGCACAGAAAGACCTTCGTCAACAATCTTTTCATATAAACGAAGCTGCACTTTTTCGTTTTGAATGGTAATAAGAGCGCGAGCATGTCCCATCGAAATTTTATTTTTCCGCAGACCATCTTGGATTTTTGATGGGAGTTTAAGCAAACGGAGGAAATTGGTAACAGTTGTGCGGTCTTTTCCGACGCGTTTTGCAATTTCATCCTGCGTAAGATGACATTCGTCAATTAAACGTTGGTAAGCGTTAGCTATATCTATCGGATTAAGATATTCACGCTGGATATTTTCGATTAGAGCAAGTTCAAGCATCTCCTCGTCGGTTTGAACCTGCAGAATGTATGCGGGAATGTGTTTTATGCGTGCAAGTTGTGCTGCACGTAAACGGCGCTCGCCGGAGATAAGCTGATATCCACCCTCGATGCGGCGTACAGTAATTGGCTGAATAATTCCTTTTTCTTTAATTGAGCTTGCAAGTTCTTCGAGTGTGTGCTGGTCAAATTCGGTGCGTGGCTGAAATGGATTTGGTTGAATACGATCGAGTTCTATGTTTGCGATAATGCCACTTTCACCAGTATCACGTCGCAGAGTTGTATCATGAATGTTCACCTCTGGAAGAGACGACTTTGAAATAAGCGCTTCAAGTCCGCGTCCAAGTACTGATTTTTTAGGAGGATTCACTGCGCATTCTCCTTACTTTGGACGATTGGTTCAAGATCGAAAAATTTATTGTTCTGAAGAATTTCTTTCGCAAGATCCATGTAGTGACGCGTACCGGCACACACAGCATCATACAGTATAATTGGTTTTCCGAAACTCGGAGCTTCACTCAGTCTGATATTTCGCGAGATGATGGTGTTAAAAACTTTTTTGCCAAAATAGCGTTTGACTTCTTCCACAATTTGGTTTGAAAGCCGTAACCTCGAATCATACATCGTTAGCAACACTCCCTCAATATCAAGGTGTGGATTCAGCTCTTTTTTTACCATGTTGATGGTATTAAAAAGTTGTCCTAATCCTTCCAGTGCAAAATATTCACATTGTACTGGTATGAGCACAGAGTCGGCTGCCGTTAAAGCGTTGAGTGTTAATAATCCCAACGATGGTGGACAATCAATAATAATAAAATCAAATGAATCCTTTATCGGAGCGAATGCCGAAGCAAGCAACCGTTCACGTCCATGCTTTTCAATCAATTCAACTTCGGCTCCAACAAGATTGATATTTGATGGAAGAAGCGAAAGAAACGGCATTTGGGTTGGTTGTATCGCTTCTGCAGCAGATGTTTCATTTATCAGTACTTCGTAGGTTGTCTTTCCTTTCGGTCCGACCGAACCAACGCCGCTGGTGGCGTTTGCTTGTGGATCGTTATCCACAAGTAGTACACGTTTCTCTGCAGCAGCAAGCGATGCAGCTAAATTGATAGCGGTGGTTGTTTTTCCAACCCCGCCTTTCTGATTTGCAACGACTATTATTTTTCCCACGTACCTTCACTCAATTATGTGCTTAAAAATATACTGTTTTTTCAATCGCTGTGCAATTTGAAAGTCATGAATACTTTTTTCATTATTTAGAAAATGTTGGAAATGATATGAACGAGCTTCATCCTGTAACAACCGGCTATGCACTTTGGCTACTACCTCAGGTAACAGATCGTCAGCGATTGTACGAGATTATTGCCAAACTTAGTCAACGTTATGGTACACCAACGTTCGAACCTCATCTTACACTCCTTAGCGGAATAAAAATGCCGGAAAACGAGCTTACAAATGCAGTTTCAGGTTTTGCAAAAAGTCTGAAGCCGATTCAACTGCTCGGAAAGGAATTCGGTACTACAGAAAAATTTTTTCAATGTTTCTTTTTAAAAGTAGAGCTAAATGATATGTTGCTCGAACTAAGGAAAGAAGCACACCCTTTATTCGGTTCAGACACTAATAAGAGTTTTCTTCCTCATATCAGTTTAATGTATGGTTACATCTCAAAGCAGGATAAAGATACTTTGAAACGAGAATTCAGTACACTGTTGCCATTGCAACTAACAATAGATACAATGGCGCTATGGTATATTGATGAAAAGATGGAAAACTGGAGAAAGGTACAGCTGTGGTGTTCTCAATCCTGTTATCGCTGACGGATTGAAACGCTTCCCAGTGCGGATTCGATAGTGAATTTGAGGTATGGTTCTTCTTCGGAGTAGATACGGTTTATGTAAGTATTATTGGATGCTTTTTCGAAATCATTGTCAATACGAAACGATGAAAGCCAGTTTGATTCATGGTATATTATTGATGGGGTTGTTGGAGGAATATTAATCACCAATGATCCGACACCGACTTCAATCTTTACATCACCTTTCTTACGCAAAACACCGTCGAAGTTCAGCACATAAGAACCAACTCCACCTTCGAAACGTAACTCCTTAAAGTTCATATTAGCCAGTTGTTTTCCAAAAACTTTACCCACACCACTTTCAATAGTAATTTGCTGAGCTCTGATTGGATTTGGTATAGCACACTGGATCTCAACGCTACTTGCACCGGCTGCAAGAGAAAAGGAATTCAATTGGATGCCCGACAAATCGATAGTCGACTTTCCTGCTCCGAGAGAAACAACCAAATCGATCGGAAGGCGTGGATTAACCTGAAGTTTTAATCGACGAGAACGTTTTTTTGCGCTTCCTTCATCAAAAATCTCTACCTTTTCTGTCAGTTTTATACGTAAAATACCAGTTGATCCTTCTACAACGTAGCTGATGGGAAGTTTTTGTGATGCATCGGTAAGTTCTTCGTAATCAATAATTGCAATTTTTTCTGATGTGCCTTTCGAAATGGATAGCTCACCGAAAGCAATATCTATTTCCACCCGCAATTGCTCTTCTCGGGAATAAGGATATTCCCGATGCCGGGACTCGATCATAGCAAAAGCCTGATCAAATATAATGAGTGTGAGCAATATGATGAATGTTTGTTTCATGGCTTCTCTTCTTCCAGCATACGGAAAGACACTAAGAGAAGTTTCATTAATAGTGTCTCATTTTTTTCTTAAGTTGTTTGTAAAGAATTTCACGGGCACGGAAGATATGGGCTTTTACTGTACCGAGAGGAATGTTCAACGCTTTTGCAATTTCTGAATACTCCATTTCCTCCACATGGCGCATAAGTATGACCTTACGGTATTTGGCGGGTAACGAATTCATTGCTTCTTCAAGCATGTGGGAACGCTGTTTTGCAATGAGTAATTGATCGGGTACTGGGTTGTTATCGGGTAACTCGAATCTAAATTCATCATCGTCTGTTTCAATCGGATTGTCAATGGAAAAAGTTGGTAATTTTTTCTTCCTTAAGTAGTCAATTGAACTGTTTGTCGCAATTTTGTATAACCACGTTGAAAAGGCATATTCGTTGTTATAGCTGCTGAGAGATGTAAAAGCCTTTATAAAAGTTTCCTGAATCAAATCATCAACATCATCGTGTTTTTTTATAATTCTGGCTACAAAATGCCATAACGATTGGTAGTATTTTTCGCGGAGTTTTATATATGCACCTTCATTACCACGAAGTGCCAGTTGCACAAGTCGGTGATCTTCCTTACGGCTATCTTCCGATTTCGAATCGGGTGGAAAGATAAGCTGTTGTGTCGGTTCTGTATGAACTTTTTTTCGTGCCATGGTTGTTGTAAAAATGGTAGTGAAAAAAGAAGTGAGGAGCAAGAAAGGTGGCATCACAGATTTTTCCATGATTAAATTGTAAGAAACTTGTATTTTGTAAAATGAATAATGTTCAACTATGAGGAAAAGATATGAACGATATACTAGAGCTTGCGAAAAGAATTGAAGATGCATATCAATATTTTTCAAACACAGAGATTACCACCTGTTTTTTTCATCACAATGATGTAATACGTTGGCTGGAACCATTTGTAAACGAAGGACTATGCGATAGGAGAGAGGTTGGAACTTCAGCAGAAGGGAGGGCTGTATATCTTTATACAATAGGTAAAGGACCTGTGGAAGTACTATTGTGGTCGCAAATGCATGGCGACGAACCAACCGCAACGATGGCAATTGTTGATATATTCCATTGGTTCAAACAGTATTACAACAGCGACATAGCAAAAACAATTCGTGAAAACCTCACACTGAGGTTTGTACCAATGCTCAATCCCGATGGGGCAGAGCGATATACGCGTCGCACAGTATATGGAATTGATATGAATCGTGATGCTCTTGCCTTGCAAACACCTGAAGCTCGTCTTTTAAAATCACTTCGCGATGAATACAATTCCAAAATCGGATTTAATCTGCACGATCAGGATCCAAGACTAACTGTTGGCACAACGAGGAAGTTTACTGCAATGGCATTGCTTGCTCCAGCGTACGACGACCTACGTTCGGATAATGAAGTACGAATCAATGCAAAAAAAATAGCATCGGTCATGGCAACTGTTATCAACGAATTTGTGCCGGGTCATCTTGCCCGTTGGGATGATACATATGAACCCAGAGCATTTGGCGATAGTATGCAACGATGGGGTACGAGCACGGTGTTGGTCGAATCGGGCGGATGGAAAAACGATCCCAACAAATTCACCATACGAAAGCTTAATGTGATAAGCCTTATAACAAGTCTTTATGCAATATCGACAGGCTTTTATAAAAATGTAAGTACTGATGTCTATGAAAAAATTCCGTTTAATACAAAGTTTGGATTTGACTTCATAATAAGAAATGTAAAGTATGCGCCGTTTCATACAAAACCTGTAACTATTGACATAGGAATAAATTTTGAAGGTATCCCACAAAAAAACTATGCGAGAATCATTGATATCGGTGATCTTTCATCATTTATCGGTTATGAGGAAGTAGATGGTACATCATTAATGATTAAGGAAGTGTATCTTCTGGCAGATATGCTGATTCCGATGTCGGAGTTTCAAAAAATTTTTCATGGGATTGCTGGAACTTGATGGAGAGAGGAATTGTTAAGTAGATAGAAATGAGGAGAGTGGTGTATCATGTTTGAACAACGTTCATCTAGAAAAGTGGGGATAGTTGGTACCGGAATGGTTGGTTCCTCTTTTGCTTATGCATTAATGCAAAGAGGAATAGCGACCGAACTGGTACTTATCAATGATGTAGTCGACAGAGCTATTGGTGAAATGATGGATCTGAATCACGGACTTTCATTCACCAAACCAATGAAAATTATTGCGGGTGATTATCCGGATCTGGCGGGTGCAAATGTTACCGTCGTTACTGCTGGTGCTGCACAAAAGCCCGGTGAAACACGACTCGATTTATTAAAAAAGAATGCAGCAATTTTTAAATCGATTGTACCTCAGATAGTACGTTACAATCCTGATGGTATTATACTTATTGCGACAAACCCGGTTGATATATTAACATATATTTCCTACAAGGAATCAGGATTACCTCCCGAAAAAGTTATTGGTTCCGGTACAATACTCGACACATCAAGATTCCGCTTTTTACTTGGGCAATATTACGGTGTTGATCCCCGCAGTGTACACGCATACATTGTCGGTGAGCATGGAGATAGTGAAATACCCTTGTGGAGTCTGGCAAATATCGGTGGTGTAAGGTTGCAGGAGTTTGCTCCTCTTCAGAACAAAAAATACAATCAGGAAGATATGAATAATATCTTTATAAGTGTACGCGATGCAGCATATGAAATTATCAAACGAAAAGGCGCAACGTACTATGCTATCGGCCTTGGACTTCTCTCTATTGTTGAAGCAATTTTAGGTAATTACAGATCTGTGCTATCGGTTTCAACGCTTATGACCGGACAGTATGGTATTACCGACATGTGTTTAAGTCTTCCCAGTGTTGTCGGCGCAAACGGTATTGAAGAAGTGTTGACATTACCAATGAGTGAAGAAGAGGAGAGAGGTTTTCGGGAATCTGCACAGAAGTTAAAAAGCTTTTTAGCCTCCCTTTAGAAGTGATGTAGAATATTTAGTGAGTGTTGTCGGGAGAAATCCTGTCACGAAGATTTAAAAGATAACGGCAAGATAGAAATTCGATTTCCTTCCAGAAAAATACATTCAAATAAAAAATTGTTGTTAACAGTGGAAGTTGCATACAAATATAATAGACTTTCATACTAGTAAAAGTTTTGTGTACGGACATAATTATACTATAATCTTCTTAGGTATTCAATGCAAGATTGGCTTAATGGGAGCGCTACTAATTTAACTGGTTTATTCGAATAATAGTTCTAAAGTTATAATAGACTGTATGAAATATAGTTGTAAAAAAATATTTATGTGATGTGTTGAGTCCCTGATGGTGATGTGTTTTTATCTGGTTTGAGTATTTAAGTGGGAATTCTTTGTTCTATTGTATTAGAAATGAGTTCGTAATAATAATCGATACTTCTTTCAGTAACGACAATCGAACTACCAAACGGCAGTAAGCGGAAACAAATTTTCTCTGGTTCTCTGAAATCTATTCAGTAAAACTATGACTATCGCTTTAGCGCAAAAAATGTATTATCTGTTTTAAATCAATTGAGCATTTGTGATTAGTATGTTGAAAGTGGTTGTGTTGTTATATATTATGATTTTCGATAGATAGAAGACTATAAGATAAGTTGTATCTGTGTTTTGCAACAGTGAAGAATTATTTGATTTACCGGAAAAACTATATATGGTATTAATGCTAATTTTAACGACCATTTTAAGATACACTTGTGTATTTAATACTTGCATTTTAATTAAATATTATAAATATTTAAATCTACAAAATGATAACAAAGTAGTGATAACTACTTGACAATTGAAAAAAGAGTTGGTATATTAATAACCCGTTCAATTAAGGACGGGTAAAATAATGAAAGAAAAATGAGCCCACGAAAGATGGGCATTTTTATCGTAAAGAGTTCTTTGAAAAAGTATGCACGACGGAAGTCAATTTCGTTGGGTTTCCACGATCGTAGTAGCGTAACGCACGACGATCAGAATCAAACTTGAAGTTGAAAAAAGAGATTTTTTACAATGGAGAGTTTGATCCTGGCTCAGGACGAACGCTGGCGGCGTGCCTAACACATGCAAGTCTTGGGAGAAAGGGGTAGCAATATCCCTAGTAAACCGGCGTAAGGGTGAGTAACACGTAGGTAATCTGCCCAAAGGACGGGAATAACTTCGAGAAATCGAGGCTAATGCCCGATAACATTCTTAAGTGGCATCGCTTGAGAATCAAAGCCGCAAGGTGCCTTTGGATGAGCCTGCGTCCCATTAGATAGTTGGCGGGGTAATGGCCCACCAAGTCGACGATGGGTAGCTGGTCTGAGAGGACGATCAGCCACACTGGAACTGAGACACGGTCCAGACTCCTACGGGAGGCAG
>FWPV01002440.1_pt1 | contig 45734 bp, 41 predicted proteins | sample 2228371 | NCBI WGS metagenome assembly FWPV01 (sample SAMEA103939776, study PRJEB20133) | metagenome
CCTCGCCTGTCTGCGGATCACCCCCCCCCCTCTGTCACTTCGTGACATCTCCCCCTCAAGGGGGGAGATCAATCGGCGGCAGGCGCTCGGCGAGTTCAAGCTGAATCGGAAGATGAGGGTGTTGAAGCGGGATCTGCGGGGCTTGAATCGGGCTCTGAGAAACAGGCCGCAAGCGATTCAAACGACTCTGGAAAAGCTGAGCTCTTGAAGTGCTGCGTGAAGCGGGTTGCGCCGAGGGAATTGCCCTTTGCGCCGGCCGGTGCGGGCGCGACGGAGAAGACCAAGAAGGTTCCGGCAGGGCCGGGCACCGGGGCCGGCGATCGGCTCGGACCTTCGGCTCTCTCTTAAGTTAGCGATGAGGGATTAACAAATGACTGACTTTGGCCAGGACGGCGGTTTGTGGAGCGCGCGGGTGATGGGGGCGGTGGCGGGGTCGGCGATCTCGCTCGTCTATCTGCTGCCCAAGGGCCGGCGCGAGGCGGCGGTGCGGTTTTTGACCGGCATCACCTGCGGCATGATCTTTGCCGGTCCGGCGGGTCTGTGGATCATGCGCCAGCTCGAGGTGGCGGCCGAGCTTTCGCCGCCGGAAATCCTGCTGGCCGGCGCGACCGCCGCGAGCTTCTCCGCCTGGTGGGGGCTCGGCCTTCTGGTCCGGCTCTTCGCCCGCTACGGACACCGGCCTGGCGGGTGACGCTTTCACGTCTCCCCGCTGGGGAGCACGGCTGCCACGCCGCGCGAGACAACCATCATTCATCACGAGGAGAATACCATGCACGCGTATCGCGGGCCCGTCTCGCTGACGGAAAAATTCGTCAACCTGACGTTGAAGGGTGTGACCGGCGACGGGGGATTTTCCGGCTATGCGAGCCTGTTCGGCGAGGTGGATCTGGGGCGCGATGCGATCGAGCCCGGGGCCTTTGCCGGCTCGCTGGCCCGGCGCGGGGCGCGGGGCGTGCGCATGCTGTTCCAGCACGACCCGGCCGAGCCGATCGGCGCCTGGCGGACGATCCGCGAGGACGCCCGCGGGCTCTATGTCGAAGGGCAGCTGTCCTTCGGGGTGGCGCGGGCCCGCGAGGTGCATGCCCTGATGAAATCCGGTGCGCTCGACGGGCTGTCGATCGGCTTTCGCACCGTGCGGGCGAAGAGCGACAGGAAGAGCGGCGTGCGCCGCATTCTCGAGGCGGATCTCTGGGAGATCTCGGTGGTGACCTTCCCGATGCTGCCGGCAGCCCGCGTCTCCAATGTCAAGCATGCGCGGTTCTTCCGCGACAAGGAAACCGAGCTCGTCCGCGCCATGCGCCGGGCGGCGCGGACGATGGCCATGGATGTCTTCAGGAAAGGATGACAGATGAGCAAGGCAAGGATCGAAGTTGAGACCGGGACCGAGCGCCACGCGGCACCGGAGGTGAAGGCAGCCCCCGACGGCGTGACGGCGGCCTTCGAAGAATTCATGAGCGCCTTCGAGGCGTTCAAGGACGTCAATGACCGGCGGCTCGCCGAGATCGAGCAGAAGCTGACCGCCGACGTCGTGACCCGCGACAAGATGGAGCGGATCAACAAGGCCATGGACGAACAGGGCCGCGTGCTCGACGAACTGGTGCTGAAGAAGATGCGCCCGCCGCTTAGCCGGGGCGGCGAGGCGGACGGACCGGAGGCGGCCGAGCACAAGGCGGCCTTTGAGGCCTATATCCGTCGCGGCGACGAGGCGGGCTTACGCGATCTGGAGGCCAAGGCGATGAGCGCCGGCGTGCCCGCCGATGGCGGCTATCTGGTGCCGCCGGAAACCGACAGCGAGATCGGTCGCAGGCTCTCCGTCGTCTCGCCGATCCGGGCGCTGTCGACGGTCCGGCAGGTCTCGGGCGCGGTGCTGAAGAAGCCGTTCTCGCCGGCCGGCATGACCGCCGGCTGGGTGGCGGAGACGGCGGCGCGGCCGCAGACGGCAACGGCCCAGCTGTCGGAGCTGTCCTTCCCGACCATGGAACTCTACGCCATGCCGGCGGCGAGCCAGGCGCTGCTCGACGATTCTGCCGTCGACATCGAGGCGTGGATCGCGGCGGAGGTCGACCTCGCCTTTGCCGAGCAGGAGGGCGCGGCCTTCGTCTCCGGCGACGGGGTGAACAAGCCGAAGGGTTTTCTCTCCTATGACCAGGTGGCGGACACGGCCTGGGAATGGGGCAAGATCGGCACCCTGTCGACCGGGGTCGCCGGCGGTTTTGCAGCCTCGGGGCCGTCCGACGTGCTGGTCGACCTCGTCTATGCGCTGAAAGCCGGGCACCGGCAGAATGCCAGCTTCGTTATGAGCCGCAAGACGCAAGGCGAGATCCGCAAGCTCAAGGATGCCGACGGCAATTATCTCTGGCAGCCGCCGGCACGCCCGGGCGAGGCCGCCTCGCTGATCGGTTTTCCGGTGGCGGAGGCGGAAGACATGCCGGCCATCGCCGCCAATGCCACGGCGATCGCGTTTGGCGATTTCCGCTCCGGCTATCTGGTGGTCGACCGGGTCGGGGTGCGGGTGCTGCGCGATCCCTATTCCGCCAAGCCCTATGTGCTGTTCTACACCACCAAGCGTGTCGGCGGCGGCGTGCAGAACTTCGAGGCGATCAAGCTGGTGAAGTTTGCGGCGTAGCGGCGGGGCGCTGTTTGCCGCTTTGTCCCCCTCACCAAGAAAATCTGCGACTTGAGCCCTTCGGGCTAAGTTCGCGATTTTCTATCCTCTCCCTCGCGGGGGAGAGGAGTTTGTGAAGCGGGGCGCGTTGTTTGCGGCTCTTTCCCCCTCACCAACAAAATCTGAGACTTGAGCCCCTCGGGCTAAGATCTCGATTTTGTATCCTCTCCCTCCCTGGGGAGAGGCGATGCCGCGGCGGTTGGGGCTCATCTTCTCCCCATCGGGGAGAAGGTGGCGCGCAGCGCCGGATGAGGGGGCGAAGCCACGGAACGGTGGCGCACTTGGCCCCCTCATCGCCTCGTCCTGAGCCTGTCGAAGGGGCGTTCGGCAGGTCTCCCGGCTGGAGAGAAGAGGGGTTCCACGACGCGCCGTGGCCCGACGAGCCGGGACAAGGATCGACGTCCAGGTCGCCCGCGATCCTTCGAGGCCCCTGCGGGGCACCTCAGGATGAGGGCGGGATGCGGTCGTCCCCTCTGCCGGCGGCACCGACATCGCCCCCTCAAGGGTGAGATTGCCCCTCCGCCCTGCTTTCAAAATCCAATCCCAGGAGAACCCCATGACTCTTTTTCCGACGGCGCCGCCTGCGGCCGAAGCGGTGACGCTTGCCGATGCCAAGGCGCATCTGCGGGTGGACGGTGCGGACGAGGATGCGCTGATCGCTCAGCTCGTGACCGTTGCCCGCGAGCATCTCGAGCGCGAGACGGGGCGGGTGCTGATCAGCCGGCCGTTTCGGCTCTGCCTCGACGACTGGCCGGCCGATGGCGTGATCCGCATCGACTGCGGACCGGTGCGCACCGTGACCGGCGTCACCGTCTATGATGACAAGGGCGATCCCGCCGCCGTTTCGCTTGTCGACCATCTGCTCGACGGCGAGGCACGGCCGGCGCGGCTGTGGCTGCGCGATCCAACGCCGCCGGGACGACCGCTGAACGGCATCGAGATCGATTTCATCGCCGGCTTCGGGGCGAGCGGCGCCGACGTGCCGGATACGCTCAAGCGGGCGATGCTGACCCATGTCGCGGCGATGTTTGCCGTGCGCGCCGCAGGTTCCGTGGCGGCCGAGGCCGCAGCCATGCCCGCCGGCTATGACCGGCTGATTGCACCCTATTGCCGGCGGAGGCTCTGACCATGAAGCCGATCGATTTCGATCCCGGCGCGCTCAGCGTCCGGCTGCGGCTGGAACGACCGGTGACCGGCGAAGACGGCCAGGGCGGGGTCACGACCGGCTATGCGACACAGGCGGAGGTCTGGGCGCGGATCGAGCCGCAGGACGCCACCGTCGAGGATGTGGCGGGCGGCGGTCGCGTGCGCCTCACCCACAAGGTCTGGCTGCGCTTTCGCGGGGATGTCGCAGCCGGCATGCGCTTTGTGAAGGGCAGCCGGCGTCTCGTCATCGAGAGCGTCCACGATCCGGACGAGAGCGGGCGCTTCCTCCTGTGTCATTGCCGGGAGGAGGGGCGATGAAGCCGGTGATCCGCACATCGCTTGCCGAAACCGGCGAAGATCTCGGGAGTGCGCTTTCCACGGCGCTGGCGGTTGGGCTCAGCCGCCACATCCGGCGGCATCTTGAGCGGGTGGGGACGCAGAGACGGGATACCGCGCCGCCGGTCGCGGACCGGGCGAAGACTGACACCGCGGACTTGGCCGGGCGGGGTGCCAGACCGTCGGCCGCACCCTTCGGCGGGCGCGCTTCGGGCGCAGCCACAGACAGCGAGGATTAGGCCATGGGCAGCGCGGTGAATGAACTGCTGGTGGCGCTGCAGGCGCATCTGACGCTGGATGCGGCGCTCGGTGCGCTGATCGGCCCCGACGGGCTGCGGGACCGCCGCGTGCCCGGTCTCGATCTGCCGGCCCTGCTTCTCGGCAATGTCGAGGCGCGCGATTTTTCGACTGCGAGCGAGGCGGGGCTCGAATGCCTGCTGACGCTGGAGGCCTGGTCGGCCGAAGGGCGGCGGGAGGTCGAGGCGGTGGCGGATGCCGTGCGCGGTCTGCTCGACGATGCCGAGCTTTCGCTGCCGGCCCACCGGCTCGTGAGCCTGCGCCATCGCCGCACGGTGAGCCGGCGCGAGGCAAAGACCGGCTTCTTCGTCGCGGAAATGATCTTCCGGGCGGTGGTCGAGTAGGCGGCGGCATCGTAGGGAAGATCTTCATACTCCACCCCAAAGCACCGAGGGCCGCGCCCCAGTTGCGAAAGCTGCAAATTCGCAATAGTTGTACTGTTGCGCAAAGAACACGTGATTGATTCCGTGCGCCCAGAACATACTCTTCGCCGGCGCGCGCCTTGATTGAGGAGTTGTCAAGGTTTAAGTTTTAACTTAAGGGTGCGGCCGCTGGCTCATGGATGAGTTAATTGAAGTCTGTTCGGGCAAGAAATTCAGGGTGATGATGACGACCTCTGTGGCGAAGCAGTTCGGCAAGGTGGACGCCAAAGAACGCGCTCGCTGCCAAAAGTGGATGAAGTTTTTTGCCGATGAGGGATTTGACCTTCTGGATGATCAAAAGCTCAAGCACGAGGGCAAGTTTTCTTCAGGTCAGAAGGCCGGAACTAAGGTTGCGATTTGGGCGTTCAAGGCGTGGCAGCTTAGGGTATATGGGTCTTTGGTGGGCGGCAGCGTCTTTATCGCAACAGAAATAGACCCGAAAAAACAACAGAATGCGGCTGATCAAGAAAAACTGGAAGCGGCTGCGAAGAAGATCGCGCCCTTTTTGGAGGTAAGATAATGAAATTCGGCCCTATGGACAGCAAGGAAGCTCTGGAGTTTGCCATTGAAGAGCTCAGAGCGGATGTCCAATACGAAGTTCTCCGTGCGATGAAACAGGCCGGCATGTCTCAGGCTGATCTCGCGCGCAAGTTGGGAGTTTCTCAAGCTTGGGTCTCTCAAATGCTGGGTGATGATGCCAATCTGACGGTTGAGAGCCTGGCAAAAGTATTTTTGGCGCTCGGTGGGCAATGTCACTTTAGCGCGCGCCCCCTGGAGGCGCACTTCGCCCAGGCCTTTGGCGATTCTTCTAAGGATGTTCACCGCAACTGGCAGGAAAACGTACCCAGTGGACCTGTCGATCGCCGCTCTGAGCTTGAAACTACGACTAGGAAGCTCATGCAGGTCATTCATTCCGGCTGCAAAGATCGGCGTTTTGTTGTGTTCACGAACGACAATGGATATGAAATCGGTGAAAGATTGGCAGCTACGGCATGACTGATGAAGTAACCAATTTTGCTGCGGCGAGAGATAAATCCGACGTCGAAGCGTACAATGATCTTGTTGCGAAGGCTGAGATTGGAGATATTCGTCTGGTTGATGTTAAGTACTCTGTAAAGCCGGAATATTTCATCGCCTTACACAGGGAGCGAAGAGAGGAGCTTCATCTTAATCGATCGTTCGAGGGTGTTCTTGCCGACGTTCGATATGATGAAAAAACAAAAACGCTAGGCGGTCAGTTTGACTGGACGACAAAAGTCCTCTCGGGCAGAAAAAGGCTTCTTTACTGTGAGGCGAAATACTTCGTCATTTATGAGGGGGTGCCGTCGTCTGATATGGAGGTAGCCGAAAAGTATCTTCTACGAGTGGGACGATTCGCAACCTATCCCTACTTCCGTTCTTTGGTATCACAGATGTCTTGGGAATCTCAGGCTGATCTACCAATCATGCCGGTACTGAAATAAGTACATCCCGATAGACAAGTTGCTTGGGCGCCCGTTGGGCGCCTTTTTCGTTTTAGCAAGAGGATTTCGACATGGTGGCACAAAAGGGCAAGGACCTGCTGTTGAAGGTCGAGGATGGCGCGGGCTTCGCCACGGTGGCGGGGCTGCGCTCAAAGCGACTGGCGTTCAATGCGCAGACGGTCGACGTGACCGATGCCGAGAGTGCCGGGCGCTGGCGCGAGCTCCTGGGCGGAGCCGGCGTGCAGCGGGCCGCTCTTTCGGGCGCCGGCCTGTTCAAGGACCAGGCGTCGGACGCGCGGGTGCGCAGCGCCTTCTTTTCCGGCACGATCCTGACCTGGCAGGTGGTCATCCCGGATTTCGGCACGGTGAGCGGACCCTTCCAGGTGACGGCGCTCGAATATGCCGGTTCGCATGACGGCGAGGTGACCTTCGAACTGGCGCTGGAATCGGCCGGTGCGCTCACCTTCGGGGCGCTCTGATGGGCGGCGCGGGGCAGGGACCGGCGGCGGTCGGTCGGGCGAACCGCCGGCGCGGCGAGGTCGAGGCGATGATCGGCGGCGAGCGGCGCATCCTGTGCCTGACGCTCGGGGCGCTCGCTGAACTGGAGACGGCCTTTGCCGTCGACAGTCTGGCCGAACTGGGCGAACGTTTTGCCGCGGGCCGGCTGAAGGCAAGCGACCTTTTGCGCATTATCGGGGCCGGCCTTCGCGGCGGCGGCAATCGCATCAGCGACGAGGACCTCGCCGAGATGGCGGTCGACGGCGGACTGGCCGGAGCGGCGGCCGTGGTGCGCGACCTGCTGGTCGCGACGTTTGCGCCGGGTCAGGCGCCCGGAGGCGGGGCGGGTATGCGGGACCCTTGAGGGCCGCAGGCGGCGAGGCGGCGACGGTTCGCGCCTTCCCCTGGGAGGCGGTGCTCGATGTAGGGCTCTGTCGCCTGCGGCTTTCTCCTGAGCGGTTCTGGGCTTTGAGCCTCATCGAATTCGCCGCCATGACCGGGGCCTTTTCGGCCGGGTCGGCGCGGCTTTCGCGGGCGGGGCTGGAGGGACTGATGCGGGACTATCCGGACGTGGCAGATGGCGGTTCACCCCCCTCTGTCACTGCGTGACATCTCTTCCTTGAAAGGAGAGAGCGGGCGGCGGGCGACGCCGGTTCCGACGTCTGAAATGACGCAGGCGGGCCTGCGGTCGCCCCTGATCCTTCGAGGCCCCTTCGGGGCACCTCAGGATGAGGGCGGGGTGCAGCTTCGCCCTTGCTGGGGGTCGTGGCGCTTCCCTCCGGTACGGCGCACCGCCTTCCTCGCCGCGCGACGCGGACGAGAGAGAAAACACCACGGCGACAGAAAGGACGTCTCCATGACCGACGACGACATGATTGCGCTATCCCTCGATCTCGATGCGACCGCAGCCTTGCAGGTGCTTGAGGATCTCGAGGGGCGCTCGAAGAGTTTCGGCGCCGCGCTGACGTCGGCGCTGAAGGGGGCGGCGGTCGGCGGCAAGGGGCTGGAGGAGACGCTGCGCATGGTCGGGACCCGGCTCGCTGACATTGCGCTCTCCGCAGGCCTGAAGCCGCTCGAGGGGCTGCTCGGCAATGCGCTGACCGGCCTGATCTCCGGGCTGACGGCCGGGTTCGGCGCCATCATGCCCTTTGCCCAAGGCGGCGTGCCGGGGCGCGTGACGCCGTTTGCCGCGGGCGGCGTGGTGTCGGCGCCGACCTATTTTTCGCTGGGCGGCGATCTCGGTCTGATGGGCGAGGCGGGCACGGAGGCGATCCTGCCGCTGAAGCGCGGCGCCGACGGCGCGCTCGGCGTTGCCGCAAGCGGCTCGGGTGCCGCGCCGCAGATCCATTTCCACGTGACCGCGACCGACGCTGCGAGCTTTGCCCGCAGCGAAGGCCAGATCACCGCCATGCTGGCCCGCAGCGTCGGCCGTGGGCGGCGTCATTTGTGAATTCTGCCGGTCCCGGCTCTTCGTCTTGTCGGACAGGTGCAAAGCCGGCAGCCGGATGGACGGACAGCGGGCGCCTCATCAGGCATGTCGATCCGAGGCCCGGTCGGACATGGGGGCCATCGCAGGGTGGGCTTGGTCGCGCGCGGATCGTTTGCCGCCCTCGATTGCGGCGAGGCTGGCGGTGCTCTCAAGGGCGGCCCGCTCTGCGGGGAGAAAAAATCGGACGGTGGAAAGGATCCGGACCACGGGTTTTCATGAGGTGCGCTTTCCGCTGCGGCTGTCGCTCTCGACGAGCGGCGGACCGCGGCGCGTGACCGAGATCGTCGACCTCAGCAACGGGCGCGAGCAGCGCAATGCGCGCTGGCGCAGTTCCAGGCGGGTCTATGACGCGGGCTCGGGCCTTCGCAGCCTTGAGGATCTCTATGCGGTCGTCGCGTTTTTCGAGGCGCGCCGCGGGCAGCTCTACGGCTTCCGCTTTCGCGATCCGCTGGATGCGACCTCCGGGCCGCCGGGGGGCGCCGTATCTCCCTTCGACCAGGTCATCGGCACCGGCGACGGCGTGGCCTCGACCTTTGCGCTTGCCAAGACCTATGGCGATGAAGGCGGCGAATGGCGGCGCAGTATTGCAAAGCCGGTGGCGGGTACGGTGCGGGTGGCGGTGGACGGCGTCGAGCAGCCCGCCGAGGCCTGGACCTGCGATACGACGACGGGCCTTCTTCACTTCGTGGCCGGGTTCATTCCCGTGGCCGGTGCCGTGGTGCAGGCTGGTTTCGCGTTCGACGTGCCGGTGCGCTTCGACACCGACCGCATCGACGTCAACCTCGAAGCATTCCGGGCCGGGCGCATTCCGGCCATTCCGCTGGTGGAGATCCTGCCGTGAGAGAGCTTTCGACTGCGCTTTCCGCCCATCTGGCGGGCGATGCGACGACGCTGTGCCGCTGCTGGCGGGTCAGGCGGCGCGACGGGGTGGTGCTCGGCTTCACCGACCACGACCGCGACCTTTCCTTTGCCGGCACGGTGTTTCATGCGGCCAGCGGCTTTGCCGGCAGTGAGGCGCGGACGGTGACCGGTCTGGCCGCCCCGGGCGGCGAGGTGACGGGCGGTTTTTCAAGCGAAGCGATCACCGAGGCGGATCTCGCCGCTGGGCGCTATGACGGGGCAAGGGTCGAGGCTTTCATCGCCAACTGGCAGGCGCCGGGCGATCAGCATGTCCTGATGCGGGTGCAGGAGATCGGCGAGGTGTCGCGCGCCGGGGGCGCGTTTACCGCGGAGCTCAGAAGCTTTGCTCATCGCCTGTCGCAGGAGCAGGGACGGATGTTTGGCCGGCGCTGCGACGCAAGCCTCGGCGACGGCCGCTGCGGCGTGGATCTGGCTGTCGCCGGACGCCGGGCGGCCGGCCTGGTTGTGGCGGTCGAAGGGCGCGACCGGCTGGTCGTATCCGGGCTCGGCGCAGTCGAGGACGGGCATTTTCGTCTCGGCACGCTGCGCTTCGATCAGTCGGCCCTTGCCGGGCGCGTGGTCGAGCTGGATGGCCATGTCGCGGTTTCGGGCGGCACACGGCTGACCCTGTGGCTGCCGCTGGAAAGCGCGCCTGTGGTCGGCGATGCGGTGACGGTGACCGTCGGCTGCGACAAGGCCTTTGTCACCTGCCGCGACCGCTTCGCCAACGCCGTCAACTTTCGCGCGTTTCCGCACATGCCGGGCAGCGATTTTGCCTATTCCTATGTGAAGGGCGAGAGCACCCATGACGGGACGGCGTTGTTTGAATGAGTGGGGACGCGTTCCTCTCCCCTCGTGGGAGAGGAAGCAATTTCAGCGTCTTGGCGCAAGCCAAGTGCTAGAAATTGCAGGCGAGGGGGCTGTCTTCCCGGTTGGTGAGGGGCGTCCTCCGGCCGCGGCGCCGGATCCCCCTCATCTGCGAAATCTGGCACTTCGCTGAAGCTAAGATGCCGATTTCGCTTCTTCTCCCTCGCAGGGGAGAAGACATGCCGCCTGCGCTCTGCCGCAGAATGAAGTGCGCGGCCACAGTTTCCATTGCCCCCAGATCAGGAGCCAACCCCATGACCGCCATCGGAGACCGCGTGGTGACGATCGCCGAGGCGTGGATCGGTACGCCCTATCGGCATCAGGCTTCGGCGAAGGGGATCGGCTGCGATTGCCTGGGGCTGGTGCGGGGGATCTGGCGGGAGATCTACGGGACAGAACCGGAGGCGGTGGCGCCATACCGGGCGGACTGGGCGGAGCGCGGTAGCGGCGAGCGCCTGCTGGAGGCGGCGGGGCGTCATTGCGTGCCGGTGGCGGATCTCTCCGTCGCCGAGCCGGGCGATCTGCTGATCTTCCGCTTTCATCCGCAATTCGCCGCCAAGCATGCCGGCATTCTCGCCGGGGCCGATGCCTTCATCCACGCCTATGAACAGGCGGCCGTGATCCGTTCGGCGCTGGTGCCGTCCTGGTTGAGGCGGATCGCCGGGATCTACCGGTTTCCCGAGATTTCTTGAAAAACGGCGGGGTTTAACGTATCTTGCTGGAGTGGTGGACGAGGCGGCTACCTCGCCCACCCTTTGCTAATGTTTGAAGTTGACCCGGACGGTCATAGACCAGCCCGTCCGGGTTATCCTCAAGATCAGCGTAATGCCAATTGGCCAAGACCGCATAGCATCACCTCCACATTCGAGAGCAAGGCCTTTGCCACGGTCGGCGGAGCCCATCTTCGCCAAAGCGCCGGCTGGCGCGGCGCTTGCTGCTTCTGCTCCCGAACCTCCGCATCCTATCACAATTTAGGCGAGCATCCAGCCGGGTGCCGCAAGGGGCATCCATGGCCACAATCCTCTTCCAGGCGGCGGGTGCCGCGCTCGGTTCGGTGTTCGGGCCGCTTGGTGCCATCATCGGTCGGGCCGCCGGCGCGCTTGCCGGTAACATGGTCGACCGGGCGCTGATCGGCGGCGGGACGACCGTGTCGGGGCAACGGCTTTCGGCTGCGCGTCTGCCGGGAGCGGCCGAAGGAACGGCGATCCCGCGGCTCTATGGCACGGCGAGGCTCGGCGGTACGCTGATCTGGGCGACGCGCTTCGAGGAGGAGGCAACCACCGAGCGCGGCGGCGCCAAGGCCACCGGGCCGAAGGTGAAGACCTATCGCTATTTCGCCAATATCGCCGTCGGCCTTTGCGAGGGCCCGGTGGCGCTGGTGCGCCGCGTCTGGGCGGATGGCGACGAACTCGACCTCAGCAAGGTCGAGATGCGGGTTTACTCCGGCACGGAGGACCAGCTGCCTGATCCGCTGATCGAGGCCAAGCAGGGGACGGGCAAGGCGCCGGCCTATCGCGGGCTCGCCTATGTGGTGTTCGAGCGGCTGCCGCTCGACGATTTCGGCAACCGCCTGCCGCTGCTGCAGTTCGAGGTCGTGCGCCCGGTCGGCCGGCTGGAAGAGATGGTGCGGGCCGTGACGGTCATTCCCGGCGCCACCGAGCACGGTTATGCGACGACGCCGATCAAGGAGAAGACCGGCGAGGGGGCCGCGCGCATCCTCAACCGCAACACGCTGACGGCGCCGAGCGACTGGCAGGCGTCGATCGACGAGCTGCAGGCGCTTTGCCCCAACCTTCAGGATGTCGCGCTGGTCGTCTCGTGGTTCGGCACGGATCTGCGCGCCGGTCACTGCCGGGTCGTGCCCGGCGTCGAGGTGGAGAGCCGCAACGAGAGCCGCCCCTGGCGGGTGTCTGGCCTGACGCGCGGCGAGGCGCGCCTCGTCAGTCGCCACGATGGCGGTCCGGCCTATGGCGGCACGCCGGATGACCGGGGCGTGATCGAGGCGATCATGGATCTCAAGGCCCGCGGACTGAAGGTGACGCTTTATCCCTTCGTGATGATGGACATTCCTGACGGCAACGGTCTTGCCGACCCTTATGGCGGCGACGAGCAGCCGGCCTATCCCTGGCGCGGGCGCATCACCTGCCATCCGGCGCCGGGGCGGGCCGGTTCGCCCGACCGCTCGGGCGCTATCCCCGGCCTCATCGCCGATTTCTGCGGGACGGCGCGGGCGGCGGATTTCGACGTTTCCGGCACCACGGTCTCGTACCTGGGCAGCGACGAGGGGTATCGCCGCATGGTGCTGCATTATGCGCTGCTGGCCGCTCAGGCGGGCGGCGTCGACGGTTTCCTGATCGGCTCGGAATTGCGCGGGCTGACGACGCTCCGCGATGCGAGCGACGGTTTCCCCTTCGTCGAGGCGCTGTGTGCGCTTGCCGCGGAGGTGCGCGCGATCCTGGGGCCCTCGGCGAAGATTACCTATGGTGCCGACTGGAGCGAGTATTTCGGCCATCATCCGGCCGACGGCTCGGGCGACGTGTTCTTTCACCTCGACCCGCTCTGGGCGCATCCGGCGATCGACGCCGTTGGCATCGACAATTACATGCCGCTCTCCGACTGGCGCGACGCCGATCTCGAAAATCCCAATCCGGACGGCTTTCGGCTGGCCGACGATGCGGGCGCGATGGCCCGGCAGATCACGGCGGGTGAGGGGTTCGACTGGTTTTATGCGAGCGAGGCCGACAGGGCGGCCCGCATCCGTTCGCCGATCAGTGACGGGCTGGCGGGCAAGCCCTGGGTCTATCGCTTCAAGGACATCCAAGGCTGGTGGGGCAATCTCCATCACGACCGCATCGGCGGCGCGGAACGGCCAACGCCCACCGCCTGGCGGCCGGGGATGAAACCGATCTGGTTTACCGAGCTTGGCTGTGCGGCGGTCGACAAGGGGGCGAACCAGCCGAACGTCTTCGGCGATCCGAAATCGGCGGAAAGCGCGCTGCCCTACTTTTCCGGCGGTACGCGCAGCGACAGCCAGCAGCGGCGGTTTCTCGAGGCGCATCTTGATCATTGGCGGGGCGGCGATGCGCCGGCGGGCATGGTCGATCCGGATCACATCTATCTGTGGACCTGGGATGCGCGGCCGCTGCCGGCCTTTCCGCAGGATCTCGGGCTCTGGGCCGACGGCGGCAACTGGCGGACCGGTCATTGGCTGAACGGGCGGCTTGGAACGGGCACGCTGGCGGACGTGCTCTCGGCGCTGCTCATGGACCACGGCTTTGCCGACCATGACGTGACGGCCGTGAGCGGCGATCTCGTGGGCTATGTTCAGGGCGACCTCGCCTCGGCCCGCAGCCTGATCGAGCCGCTGGCCGAGGCCTTCGTGCTCGACGTGATCGAGGACGGCACGCGGCTGTCCTTTCGCTCGCGGCTGGCGGCAAGCCTGGCGGCGCATCCTGTGTCGGTACTTGCCGACCTGAAGGACGAACCGCTGTGGCGCGAGACACGCGGCCATGACAGCGATTTTGCCGCCGAGGCCTGCCTCACCTTTTTCGATCCGCAGAGCGATTATGCCGAGGCGTCGGCGCGCTCCCGGCGGATCGAGGCGCAGACCGAGCGCCAGATGGCGCGCGACCTGCCGGCCGTGCTGGCCGAGGAGACGGCGTTGGCGCTTGCCGAAGGCATGCTGCGCGATCATCGCATTGGCCGCCGCCGGCTGGACCTGTCGCTCGGTCCCCATGACTTGCGGGTGCAGCCCGGCGATGTGCTGATGCTGCCCGAGGGGCCGGACGGCCGGTTCCTGGTGAGCGAGATCGAGGATGGGCTGGCGCGGCGTCTGTCGCTGCGCGAGGTGGCCTCCGCCGTCTTCGCGACGCCGCTATCACAAGGCGCGGGGCGCACGCCTGACCGACCGGGGTCGGTCGCCTTCGAGCCGCTGATCAGCCTGATCGACCTGCCGCAGCCCGGTGTGGGCGAGACGGCGGGCGGGGCCCGCGTGGCCGGGCTTTCCCGCCCTTGGCGGCGCATGGTGATCTCGTCGGCCGGGACAGGCGGTGGCTATCGCACGCGCACGACGCTGGAACGGCCGGCGACGCTCGGACGTCTGATTTTGCCGCTCGAGGGTGGGGTGTCGGGACGCTTTGACGGCGCCCGGACCCTGGAGGTCGAGCTGTTCTTCGGCAGTTTTGCCGCGGCCGACCGCATGGCGGTGCTCGGCGGCGAGAACCGGCTGGCGCTTTTGTCGCGGACCGGCGCTTACGAAATCATCGGCTTTGCCGACGCAGAGGAGGTGGCGCCGAGCCGCTGGCGGCTCTCCTCGCTGCTGCGCGGGCTCTCCGGCACGGAGGACGCTATGGCGGCCGGCGCCGATGCCGGGGGCCGGGTCGTGCTGCTCGACGCGGCCGTGCTGCCGCTCGGCCTGTCGGCGGAAGAGGCGGGCCTTTCGCTCGACTATCTCGCCGAGCCGCTGGGCATGGTGGCGCCGGCCGTCGATCTCGGCGGCTTTTCCGGCGGGTTGCGGGCGCAGACGCCCCTTTCGCCGGTCCATTGCCGGGCGCGGCGCAACGGGAGCGGCGACATCACCTTGTCCTGGGTCCGGCGGACGCGACTGGACGGCGACAGCTGGCTGCCGGCCGAGGTGCCGCTCGATGAAGCGGACGAGGCCTATCGGCTGGAGATCCTCGACGGGGCGGTCATTCGGCGGGCGGTGGAGACCGGCGAGGCGCGGTATGTCTATCCGCAGGCGCAGGAGCTTGCCGATTTCGGCGGCTTGCAGTCGAGCCTTCGTCTGCGGGTGCGCCAGCGGGGCCGCATTGCGGAAGGGATTGCCGCCGAGGCCGAACTGGCGGTGGAATGAGGGACATGCGGCTCGGCTTCAGCCAGTGAATGACGTCACCTCGTGAGGCGTTCGCAGCGCTGGCCGTTTCCTCCGCAGTCCTGCCGTGAGAAGGCAGGGGAGGGGCAACGGTTCGGTGCGACGTGCATTCTTGCGAAGCGCCTCGATCACAGACGGGCGGCGGTGCGCTCTTCGATAGGCGCCGCGCATGAATGTGTCGCGGATCTTGGCGCCCGCCCCATTCCTTTTTCCATCATCCATCAACCATCGAAACAAGGGAGAGCGACATGCTCGATGCGAAGCCGTGGTATCAGTCCAAGACCGTCTGGGGTGCGCTGATTGCGATCGCCGCGCCGCTTTTGAAACAGGCGGGTGTCGAATTGGGGCTTGCCGAACAGGCAAACCTCGCCGATGCTTTGACAACGATCGTCGGTGCTTTGGGAGGCGTGCTGGCGATCTACGGACGCGTGACGGCCAAGGGGCCGATCGACAAGGGTGTCGGCCGCAATTGAAAGCCACGCATTCATTTGCCATTCAGAAGGCATGCGATAGATAGAATGCAACAGCAAGACGTCGTGCGGAAGAAGAAGCAATGGCATCCATCATGATCATCGCAGGCCTGGCGGTCGGACTGGCGGCATCGCCGGCACCGGACCATGCCACCGCCGTGGGCATGAAGGCGCCGCTGGTCCTCGTGCAGTCTTCCGATGAGAACGGCGGCGTCGATTGCCGGAGCGCCGCCTATCGCGTGGTCGAGGAGGTCGGCGGGCAGTTGCTCTCCGTGCGCCAATCCGGCAATGAATGCGTCATCACGGTCCTGATTCCGGGCAGCGGCAACGAGCGGCCGCGCAAGGTGACCATGCGGGTTTCCAACTGATCCGCGCCCGGTGAAAACCGCGGCGACGTCGAGAGAACAAGGGGCGGGATAGATGCGCATTCTGGTCGTCGAGGACGATGTCAACCTCAACCGGCAGCTCGTCGAAGCGCTGCAGGAGGCCGGTTACGTCGTCGACAAGGCGTTCGACGGCGAGGAAGGCCATTTTCTCGGCGATACCGAACCCTATGACGCCGTCATCCTCGACATCGGCCTGCCGGAAATGGACGGCATTACCGTGCTGGAGAAGTGGCGGGCCGCGGGCCGCGTCATGCCGGTGCTGCTGCTGACGGCCCGCGACCGCTGGAGCGACAAGGTCGCCGGCATCGACGCCGGCGCCGACGACTATGTCGCCAAACCCTTCCATCTGGAAGAAGTGCTCGCCCGCATCCGCGCACTCATTCGCCGCGCGGCGGGTCACGCCTCTTCCGAGATCACCTGCGGGCCGGTGCGCCTCGACACCAAGAGTTCCAAGGCGACCGTTGACGGCAAGGCGCTGAAACTGACCTCGCACGAATACCGGCTTCTGTCTTATCTCATGCACCATATGGGCGAGGTGGTGTCGCGCACCGAGCTGGTCGAGCATCTCTATGACCAGGACTTCGACCGCGATTCGAACACGATCGAGGTCTTTGTCGGCCGGCTGCGCAAGAAGATCGGCATCGACATGATCGAGACGGTGCGCGGCCTCGGTTATCGCATCCAAGCACCGCAAGAGGCGAAATGATTCCCGTCTCCCGGTCGCTGACCGTCCGCGTGCTGCTGCTGGCCACGCTGTGGTCGGCGGCCTCGCTCGTCACGATCGCGCTGGTAATCTCGGCCTTCTATCGCCAGGGCGTGGAACGCGGCTTCAACAATCTGCTGCGGGCCCAGCTCTACAACGTCATCAACTCGGTTTCGATCGGCGACGGCAACAGCCTGTCCGGTAGCCCGGAACTGGGCGACCTCAGGTTCTCGCAGCCGGAGACCGGTTGGTACTGGCTGGTCGAACCGCTCGGCGATTTTGCCGCCGCGCCGCTTGCCTCGACCTCGCTCGGCATGGCGGAACTGGCGGTGCCGAGCCTCGAGGAAGTGCCGTTCGACGAGCATTACGAGCGCTTCTACCCCATGCTCGATGCCGTCGGGAACAAGATCCTGGTGGCCGAGACCGAGGTCGTGCTTGATGGCGGCGACCGGGCGGCGCGCTTTCGCGTCTCCGGCAATCTCGACGTCGTCGAGGAGGAAATCAGCTTCTTCTCGACGCGGCTCTATGCCGGTCTGGCCCTGTTCGGTTTCGGCGGGCTGGTGGTCAACGGGCTTGCCATTCTCTACGGCCTGAAGCCGCTCGACCGGGCGCGGCGCGCTCTGGAGAAGATCCGCGGCGGCGAGGCCGAGCGGATCGAGGGCGACTATCCGCGCGAGATCCAGCCGCTCGCCAACGAGATCAACGCGCTCATTGAAAGCAACCGCCGCATCGTCGAGCGCGCGCGCATGCAGGTCGGCAATCTCGCCCATTCGCTGAAGACGCCGATCGCGGTGCTGCTCAACGAGGCGAGGGGGCTGGACCCGGCACAGGGCGATGTGGTGCGCAGCCAGGCGGAGGCCATGCAGGCGCAGGTGACGAGCTATCTCAACCGTGCCCGCATCGCCGCCCAACGCGATTCGGTGCTGGCGCGCTGCGAGGCCGAACCGGTGCTGGAACGGCTGGTTCGCGTCATGCGCCGGCTCAATCCGCAGATCGACTTCACCCTCGATGTCGCGCCGAACCTCGCTTTCGCAATGGAGCAGCAGGACGTGGAGGAAACCGTCGGCAACCTTTTGGAAAACGCCGCGCGGTTCGCCCGCACACGGGTGGCGGTGGTGGCGGTGCAGGCCGCCCAGGAACCGCAGGGCGCGACCGAAAGCGCGAGGCGCGGCTGGATCGAGGTGACCGTCGAGGACGACGGGCCGGGACTGGCGCCCGACCAGATCGGCGAGGCGCTGAAACGCGGCAAGCGGCTCGACGAGAGCAAGCCCGGTACAGGGCTTGGTCTTTCCATCGTCAAGGAGATTTCCAGCGAGTACCAGGGCAGTTTCGGCCTGTCGCGCGCCGCAATCGGCGGGCTGAAAGCGGCTCTTGTGTTGCCGGCTGTGACACGGGACACTGCATAATCAATTTTGTTGTGAAAAAACAATGGCGGCCATAAAGATGCCATGTGTATGCAGCAGCAGAGCGAGGACAGGCGTGATGATCGATCGTTCCGTTGAACGGACTGGGGCTGTTGCTATGGGTGTTTTCCGCTTTCGCGGCGCGGCATCAATCGCGCTGGCGGCATTTGCGCTTTCCGCCTGCACGACGACGGGCGGCGCGTCGAAGGGCGGTCTGCTCGGCTCCGGCAAGAGCAATTCCTCGGCCGTCTACATTTCGGCTCTGCAGGGCGGGATCGTCGCGCGGACCGGCGTGAAGCTGTCGAATAGCGAGATGCAGCGGGCGCTCGAAGCCGAGTACCGGGCGCTTGAGGCGGCTCCGGGCTTCCAGCCGGTCGCCTGGACCGGGCAGAGCGTCAGCGGCCAGGTCGTGGCGGCTGCACCCTATCAGGTCGGCCAGCAGAACTGCCGCCAGTATGTCCATAAGCTGAACGACAAGGGACGGCAGATCGAAGCGCGCGGGGCTGCTTGCCGCAATCCGAATGGAACCTGGACACCCTTGACTTAAGTCAAGGCCGGTGTCGCCCCGCTCACCTACGGATCGGCTTGCGGCCAAACGCCTCAACTTTGCGTCATCCGCTCATTGAATGTGGCGCCGGCCCTCGGCTTGAAGTAATTGGGCATCATGTTGTTCTGGATCGTATCTGCCTTGCTGACGGTGGCGGTTGCCATCGCCCTCCTGTATCCCCTGCTCAAGGGAGCGGCACCGGCGCCGGTTGACGATGCCGGCGAGGCCGCTGTCTATCGCGACCAGCTGAAGGAGCTGGAGCGGGACAAGGCCGCAGGACTGATTTCGGAAGAGGATGCCGGCTATGCCCGCGCCGAGATCGGCCGGCGGCTGCTGGCCGTCTCCGGCGACGGCAACACGGCGCAGAAGACCGGGCGGGCGGGGCGGCTGAACGCCCTTTCGCAAGCCTTCATCATTCTCTGTCTTCCCGCAGTCGGGCTTGGTCTCTATTTGAAGACCGGCAACCCGGATATGCCGGCAGCGCCGCTTGAAGCGCGCCTGGAGAACCCCGGCAACAATATCGAACTGCTGGTCGCCAAGGTTGAACGGCATCTGGCGGAGAACCCCAATGATGGTTCCGGCTGGGATGTGCTGGCGCCGATCTATTTCAAGATGCAGCGCCTGGGCGATGCCGAGCTGGCCTATCGCAACGCCATCCGCCTGCAGGGCACCAGCCCCGAGCGCATGAACGGGCTCGGCGAAGTGCTGCTGGCCGGCAATGACGGCATCGTGACCGAGGATGCGCGCGCGGCCTTCGAGGAAGCGCTGCGGCTCGATGGGAACGATCCGCGGGCGCGCTTCTATCTCGCGCTGGCGCTGGAGCAGGCCGGCAAGAAGTCGGAAGCTCTCGACAGCTTCCAGGCGCTCGCCAAGGATTCGCCGGCCGATGCGCCGTGGATGCCACTGGTGCAGCAGCATATTGCCGCCAATGCCGGTGGCGCACCGGTCGCCGGCCTGCCGGCCGGCACCCAAGCCGCACCGGCACCTGCGCCGCTCGGTGGACCCACAGCAAGCGACGTCGAGGCGGCCGCCGCGATGTCGGCAGGCGACCGCGAGGCAATGATCCGTGGCATGGTCGAAGGACTGGATGCCAAGCTGAAACAGGACCCGAACAACTTCGACGGCTGGATGCGCCTCATGCGCTCCTATGCGATGCTGAAGGAGCCGGAGAAGGCGATCGCCACGCTCAAGGCCGCGCTCGTCGCCTTCCCGCCGGAAGAGGTTCAGGGCAAGCAACTGATCGGCGTCGGCCGCGAGCTCGGTCTGCCGGTTGAGGAGGCATTGAAATGACCCGCAAGCAGAAAAGACTGGCCGTGATCGCCGGCGGCATGAGCTTCATCATCGCCGCCGTGCTGCTGGTGATGTTCGCCTTCGGCCAGTCGGTTGCCTATTTCTACATGCCGGCCGACCTCGAAAAGACCGCCGTCGGCCCCGGCACTCGCATCCGCCTCGGCGGACTGGTGGCCGAAGGGTCGGTGGTCAGAGGCGAGGGGTCGACGGTCAAGTTCTCCGTCACCGACGGCACGGCCACCGTTCCGGTGACCTATGTCGGCATCCTGCCCGACCTCTTCCGCGAGGGCCAGGGCGTGGTGACGGAAGGCGTGTTCGAGGCGGGCAGCCAAGTCTTTGCCGCCGACAGCGTGCTGGCCAAGCATGACGAGAACTACATGCCCAAGGAAGTTGCCGACCGTCTGAAGAAGGACGGCGTCTGGCAGGAGGAAAAGACCCAATGATCATCGAACTCGGCCACTATGCCCTGGTGCTGGCGCTGGCCGCATCGATCATCATCGCCATCCTGCCCGTGATCGGTGCCAAGCGCGGCGACGCCTCGCTGATGGCGGTCGCCGTTACCGGTACCATGGCGCAGTTCCTGCTCATCGCCTTTTCGTTTGCGGCCCTGACCTGGGCCTATGTCGTGTCCGACTTCTCGGTGCAGAACGTCTTCGAGAACTCCCATTCGATGAAGCCGATGATCTACAAGATCTCCGGCGTCTGGGGGAACCACGAAGGCTCGATGATGCTGTGGCTCTTCACGCTGTCGCTGTTTTCGGCGCTGGTCGCCTTTTTCGGCGCCAACCTGCCGGACCGGCTGAAGGCGAACGTGCTGGCCGTGCAGGCCTGGGTAGCCACCGCCTTCCTGCTGTTCATCCTGTTGACGTCCAACCCGTTCAACCGCCTGTCGCCGATTCCCGCCGAGGGCCGCGACCTCAATCCGGTGCTGCAGGATGTCGGTCTGGCGATCCATCCGCCGCTGCTCTATCTCGGCTATGTCGGCTTCTCGGTGTGCTTCTCCTTTGCCATCGCCGCCTTGATCGACGGGCGCATCGACGCCGCCTGGGCGCGCTGGGTACGGCCCTGGACGCTCGCCGCCTGGACCTTCCTCACCGCCGGCATCGCCATGGGCTCCTACTGGGCCTATTACGAACTCGGCTGGGGCGGCTGGTGGTTCTGGGATCCGGTCGAGAACGCCTCCTTCATGCCATGGCTCGCCGGCACGGCGCTCTTGCACTCGGCGCTGGTCATGGAAAAGCGCGATGCCCTGAAGATCTGGACGGTGCTGCTCGCCATCCTCACCTTCTCCCTGTCGCTGCTCGGCACCTTCCTCGTGCGCTCGGGCGTTCTCACTTCGGTGCATGCCTTTGCCACCGATCCGAGCCGCGGCATCTTCATCCTCGGCATTCTCACCTTCTTCATCGGTGGCGCGTTCACGCTGTTTGCGCTTCGGGCCCCGCTGCTCAAGGCCGGCGGCATCTTCCATCCGATCTCGCGCGAGGGCGCGCTCGTCCTCAACAACCTGATCCTCACCGTCTCGACCGCGACGGTCCTGATCGGCACGCTCTATCCACTGGTGCTGGAGACGCTGACGGGCGAGAAGATCTCGGTTGGTGCGCCCTTCTTCAACCTGACCTTCGGTCTGCTGATGGCGCCGCTTCTCGTCGCCGTGCCCTTTGGCCCGATGCTTGCCTGGAAGCGCGGCGATCTCTACGCGGCGCTGCAGCGGCTCTATTTTGCCGCCGCCATCGCCTTCGTCATCGCGCTTGCGATCTACTATATCGAGAATGGCGGACCGGTGCTTGCCGTCTTTGGCCTCGCGGCCGGCCTCTTCCTGATGTTCGGGGCCGTGGCCGACCTGTGGTATCGCGCCGGCTTCCGCAAGGTGGCAACCGGCGTGGCGCTGCGTCGTCTCAACGGCCTGCCGCGCTCGGCGATCGGTACGGCGCTTGCCCATTTCGGTCTCGGCGTCACCGTGCTCGGCATCGTCGCCGTGACCACTTTCGAAACCGAGACGGTGCTGGAGATGAAGCCCGGCATGACCGCCGAAGCGGGCGGCTATTCGCTGACCTTCGACGGCATGAAGTCGGCGACCGGCCCGAACTATACGGAAGACCGCGGCCACTTCACCATCCGTCAGGCCGGTGTCGACAAGGGCGATGTCTGGTCGTCGAAGCGCCTTTACACGGCGCGGCGGATGCCAACCACGGAGGCCGGCATCCGCACCTTCGGCGTCCACCAGCTCTATGTCTCGCTCGGTGACATGATGGACAGCGGCGGCATCGTCGTGCGCATCTGGTGGAAGCCTTACATTCTGTGCATCTGGTACGGCGCCCTGATCATGATGGCGGGCGGTTTCGTGTCGCTGTCCGACCGGCGCCTGCGCGTCGGCGTGCCGAAACGCCATGCGCGGCCGGTGGCACCGGCTCTGGAGGCGGCGGAATGAGCGGTCGTGATCATCCGCATGTGGGGCTCACCCCCCTCTGCCCTGCCGGTGTTCGGTGCTGCAATCGATTCACTGGATCGATTGCCCGGCTTCGCCGGCCGCTCCTCACCCCCCTCAAGGGGGGAGATCGGCATACGAAAATGTCGTTGCCGCAGTTTTCCCTCTTCTCCCCACCGGGGAGAAGTGCCGAGCGTATGCGAGGCGATGAGGGGGCAGCGAGCACTGTGCCAGAAGCCCCCTCATCCGGCCCTTCGGGCCACCTTCTCCCCGCAGGGGAGAAGAGGGAGAAGACCTGGCGGCGCTCAGCGCTACAATCCTTGCTCCTCTTTCTCGCTCTCCTCTTTGCTCCCCTTCCGGCCTTTGCCGTTGATCCGGGCGAGCGGCTGGCGGATCCGAAGCTCGAGCAGCGGGCGCGCGATCTTTCGGCCAATCTGCGCTGCATGGTCTGCCAGAACCAGTCCATTGACGATTCCAATGCCGAACTGGCGCGCGACCTGAGGCTTCTGGTGCGCGAGCGCATCGTGGCGGGCGACAGCGACGAACAGGTGATCAATTACGTCGTGTCGCGATACGGTGAGTTCGTGCTGCTGAAGCCGCGGTTCTCTGCCAAGACGCTGATCCTGTGGGGCGCTCCGGCCTTTCTCTTCGGGCTCGGCCTGGTGGTCGCCTTTGCCTATGTGCGCCGGCGCGATCGCCCTGAGACAAGGCAGCTGACCGACGAGGAAGAGGCCCGGCTCGGCAAGCTGCTCGACGAGTAGCCCGACGGTCGCTCGGCCGGCTGAAAGATTACGAAGATTTCATCTGCCGTACAGTTCGCAGTAAGGTGCGACGCCCTATATCTTCATCATCCACCGCTTCCGCCGGATGTTCCGGCTCCAGTCAGTAGAACAGATGAAGGTAAAACTCATGTCCGCACAAATCGGCCGTTCCAAACTGAAGACGATTCTCAAGACCACCACTGCTGCCGGTCTTGCAGCCGTCATGCTGACCGGCGCGCTTCCGCTGGCCGTCGCGCCGGCCTATGCCGAGCCCGTCCGTGTCGAGGCCGCGCAGGTGCCGAGCTTCGCCGATGTCGTCGAGGCCGTGTCGCCCGCCGTCGTATCGGTCCGCGTCCAGTCCAATGTCGAGGCCACCTCCGACCAGAGCAATTTCTCCTTCGGCTTCGGCGGCCGGGGGTTTGAGGACCTGCCGGACGATCATCCGCTGAAGCGCTTCTTCCGTGAATTCGGTGGCCCGAACGGCGAACAGTACGGCCAGCGCAATCCCCACAAACCCGGCGACGGCAAGGGTCGTCTGCGCCCGACTTCGCAGGGGTCCGGCTTCTTCATCTCCGAAGACGGCTATATCGTCACCAATAACCACGTCGTCGATGACGGCGCAGCCTTCACCATTGTCATGAACGACGGCAAGGAGCTCGATGCCAAGCTGGTCGGCAAGGACAGCCGCACGGACCTGGCGCTGCTGAAAGTCGACGATCCGAAGCAGAAGTTCACCTATGTCGACTTTGCCGATGACGAGAACATGCGCGTCGGCGACTGGGTCGTGGCGGTCGGCAATCCGTTCGGCCTTGGCGGTACGGTGACGGCAGGCATCATCTCGGCCCGCGGCCGCGACATCGGCTCCGGCCCCTATGACGATTACATCCAGATCGACGCTGCGGTAAACCGCGGCAATTCCGGCGGCCCGGACTTCAACCTCGCCGGCGAAGTGGTCGGCATCAACACCGCCATCTTCTCGCCCTCGGGCGGCAATGTCGGCATCGCCTTTGCCATCCCGGCTTCGGTCGCCAAGGACGTGATCGCCAAGCTCAAGGACGGCGGCACGGTCGAGCGCGGCTGGCTCGGCGTCCAGATTCAGCCCGTGACCCAGGACATTGCCGACAGCCTCGGTCTGTCGGAAGCGAGCGGTGCCCTGGTCGTGGCTCCGCAGGAAGGCTCGCCGGGCGGCAAGGCCGGCATCAAGCAGGGTGACGTGGTGACCGCCGTTAACGGCGAACCGGTCAAGGATCCGCGCGATCTGGCCAAGCGCATCGCCGCCTTCAAGCCGGGCACCACCGTCGACGTATCGCTGTGGCGCGAAGGCAAGGCGACGAGCGTCAAGGTCGAGCTCGGTCAGTTGCCCAACGAGACGTCGGTTGCCAGCCAGGACGGCAGCAGCGAGCAGGCGCCCGCAACCGAGCAGGCTTTGGCCGGCATGGGTCTGTCGGTGGCTCCGGCCGAAGACGGCAAGGGGCTCAGCATCATCGACGTCGACCCGGACTCCGATGCCGCCGACAAGGGCGTGAAGGCCGGTGAGAAGATCACCTCGGTCAACAACCAGTCGGTCGCAACCGCCGCCGACATCCTCAAGGTGCTCGACCAGGCGAAGAAGGACGGCCGCACCAAGGCGCTGTTCCAGATCGAATCCGACAGCGGCAGCCGCTTCGTGGCCCTGCCGATCTCGCAGGGCTAAGGGCAGAAGCCTCAAACCCGACGGGGCGCCGCGGTCCTTGGCGACGCGGCGCCCCTTTTCTTTTTCGAGCGAAAGGATCTGATGATGAATTCCGGGCAGAGCGATGCGCAAAGGCCGGGCGATTCCGGTTGTGTGCAGGGCATGGCCGGCGGTAATGTCCCGCACATGAAAATACTTGTCATCGAAGACGATCTCGAAGCCGCCGCTTATATCACCAAGGCCTTTCGCGAGGCCGGCATTGTCGTCGATCATGCCAGCGACGGCGAAAGCGGGCTCTTCATGGGCACCGAGAACGGCTACGACGTCATGGTGGTCGACCGCATGCTGCCGCGGCGCGACGGACTTTCCGTCATCAGCGAGCTGCGCAAGCGCGGCATCGATACGCCGGTTCTCATCCTGTCTGCCCTCGGCCAGGTCGACGACCGCGTCACGGGTCTGCGCGCCGGCGGCGACGATTACCTGCCCAAGCCCTATGCCTTCTCCGAACTTCTGGCGCGTGTCGAGGTGCTCGGCCGCCGCAAGGGCAAGCCGGAGCAGGACATGTCCTATCGCGTCGGCGACCTGGAACTCGACCGGCTCTCGCACGAGGTCCGCCGCGCCGGCAAGGAGATCCTGCTGCAGCCGCGCGAATATCGCCTGCTCGAATATCTGATGAAGAATGCCGGACAGGTGGTCACCCGCACCATGCTGCTCGAAAACGTCTGGGACTATCACTTCGATCCGCAGACCAATGTCATCGACGTGCATGTATCGCGGCTGCGCTCGAAGATCGAGAAGGACTTCGACAAGCCGCTTCTGAAGACCGTGCGCGGCGCCGGCTACATGATCAAGGACGAGGGCTGAGCCCGCCATGAACGCCCGCGCCAAGCTCCTGTTCAAGTCGACCGCGGTCCGGCTGTCGGCTCTCTATATCGCGCTGTTTGCGCTCTGCGCCGCGCTTCTGGTCATCTATGTGACGGCGATGTCGGAACGCATTCTCTATGTCCAGACGCGCCAGGCGCTGAAGGAAGAGGTGACCGAGATCGAGACGGCCTTCGAGCGCGGCGGCATCAACCGGCTGCTCGGGATGCTGGAACGTCGGGCCCGCCAGCCGGGTGCCAATCTCTATGTCATCGCTGGGCCGAACGGCGAAATCCTCGCCGGCAATGTCGCCTCGGTGGAGCCCGGCCTGTTCGACAGCGAGGGCTGGACCGATCATCCGTTCCGCTATGAGCGGTACAACGAGAGCGGTGACGTTCAGCGGCACGTGGCGGCGGGCCACGTCTTCTTCCTCGACAACAAGCTCAGGGTGCTGGTCGGGCGCGACCTCGGTGAGCCGAGCAAGCTGCGCCTGCTGGTGCGCCAGGCGCTGATGGTGGCGCTGGCGATCATGGGGCTGGGCGCCGTGATCATCTGGTTCGCCATTGGCCGCAATGCCTTGAAACGCATCGACCGGGTCTCGGCGGCAAGCCAGAAGATCATGGCCGGTGACCTGTCGCAGCGCCTTCCTGTGTCCGGCTCGGGCGACGAGTTCGACCGGCTGTCCTCGTCGCTCAACGAAATGCTCGGGCGCATCGAGAAACTCAACGAAGGCCTGCGCCAGGTCTCCGACAACATCGCCCACGACCTCAAGACGCCGCTGACGCGGCTGCGCAACAAGGCGTCCGACGCGTTGGCCGAGGACGACGAGGCGGCGCGGCGCTCCGCGCTCGAAGGCATCATCAGCGAGTCCGACCAGCTCATCCGCACCTTCAACGCGCTCTTGATGATCAGTCGCGTCGAAGCCGGCTCGATCGCCGCCGAACTGACCGACATCGACCTGTCGGCGATCGCGGCCGACAGCGCCGAACTCTACGAGCCTGTGGCCGAAGAGGCGGGGCTGGCGCTGGAGACGAAGATTGCGCCGGGCCTTTCGGTGCGCGGCAATCGCGAACTGGTCGGCCAGGCGCTGTCCAACCTGATCGACAATGCCATCAAATACGGGGCCAATGCCGAGGGCGAGCGCAAGATCGTGGTGACGGTCGCCAAGACCGCAGGCGCGCTGCGCGTTTCCGTCGCCGACCACGGGCCGGGGATCGATGCCGACAAGCGTGAGGCGGTGGTCAAGCGTTTCGTGCGGCTCGATGCCAGCCGCAGCAAGCCGGGCACGGGGCTCGGTCTGTCCCTGGTCGAGGCGATCATGGCGCTGCATGGCGGCCGGCTGGAGCTCTCCGACACGAACCCGGAAGGCGGTGCGGCGCGAGGCCTGACGGCCAGCATGGTGTTTCCCGGCCAGAAGGCCTGACGTTGCTGCACGACGCCGGGAATTTGAGCAGTCAAGCCGGTCGGGCGGCGGCTCACTCGATCCATTCGAAGAAGATCTGCGCCGGCGAGCAGCCGCGCACGCATCCGCCGCATCCGCCGCAGGCCGACGGCTCTGGCGCAATCCGGCGCACGCGGCCCTTCTGTTCCCAGATCCGCAACATCGCTTCCACGGCGCTCGCCTCGCTGCTGCTCCGCAACGACAGGCTCTGCAGCGATAGACGCGGGCTCTGGCGCAGGATGTCGCGCAGTTGGGTGAGGCTGGCCATCAGCCTTCTCCTGCGCCGGCCAGCGTCAACTGCGCGCGCGGCGGCGCGGAGCTGCGGCGAAGCGCAACAATGGTGACGGCGAGGACCGAGAGGATGCCGACGATCCACAGGGACGCACGCAAGGGTGCCTCCGCGAAGGTGGCGATCTGATAGGCCATGACTGCCGCGCCATAGGCGATGCCGGTGGTCCACACCAGGGCTGCGCCCATCCAGCGGGCGCCGGCCTCGCGATAGATCGCGCCGGTCGCCGCGACGCAGGGCGTATAGAGCAGGATGAACAGCATGTAGGCGAAGGCCCCGGCCGTTCCGGCAAAGCGGGCCTGCATCTCGGCAAAGGTGCCGGTCGTCACCGCCTGTTCGGCAGCGGCCGCGTCCGGGCTGTCGACCGCGCCGATGTCAAGGCCGAGCGGGTCCGTGGCCTTGCCGGCGACATCCGCGAGATTGGCGGGGATCGAGGCCAGAGCCTCGGATAGCCCGCTTTCGATGATCTGTAGCGTCGTCTTCTCCTCTTCCGGCGCTTCGCCGGCAGCGTCGCGGGCCAGCGCCCCGTAGAGGGAATCGAGCGTTCCGACCACCGCCTCCTTGGCGAAGACGCCGGTGACGATGCCGACGATGGCAGGCCAGTTGCGCTCATCGAGCCCCATCGGCTCGAAGACCGGGGCGGCCGCCTTGCTGGCGACGGCGAGAATGGAGCGGTCGCTCTCGGCATTGCCGAAATTCCCGCTGGTATCCATGGCGTTGACGATCGACAGGAAGGCGACCATCAGAACGATGACGCGCCCGGCGCGCAGGACGAAGCCCTTCAGCCGCTCCCAGGTGTGGAAGACGACATTACGCAGGGTCGGCATGTGGTAGGGCGGCAGTTCCATGACCAGCGGCGAGGCATGGCCGCGGGTGACCGTCATCTTCATGATGTAGCCGGTCATGATCGCCACACCGATCCCGGCGAGGTAAAGGCCGAAGACGAGGTTCTGGCCATTGGTCGGGAAGAAGGCGGCGGCAAACAGCGCGTAGACCGGAAGCCGCGCGCCGCAGGACATGAAGGGCGCCATCATGATCGCCGTCTTGCGGTCGCTGTCATTGTCGAGCGTGCGCGTGCCCATGATCGCCGGCACGTTGCAACCGAAGCCGACGATCAGCGGCACGAAGGCCTTGCCCGGCAGTCCGGCCATGCGCATGAAACGGTCCATGACGAAGGCGGCGCGGGCGAGATAGCCCGAATCCTCAAGGATCGACAGGAAGATGTAGAGAAAGGCGATGACCGGGATGAAGGTCGCGACCGTCTGGATACCGCCGCCGATACCGTCGGCGATGAGGACCGCCAGCCATTCCGGCGAGCCGGCCGCGCGCATGGCATGGCCGAGCCCGTCGACCAGCACCGCACCGACGGCGAGGTCGAAGAAGTCGATGAAGGCGGAGCCGACATTGATGGTCCACATGAACATCAGATACATGATCGCGAGGAAGATCGGGATGCCGAGGACGCGATGCAGCACCACCCGGTCGATGCGATCGGTGAGCGATTGCGAGACTTCGCGCGGGCGCTCGACCGAGGCGGCGACCGCCTTGCCGGCGAAGGCATAGCGGCGGTCGGCGATCAGGATATCGAGATCCTCGCAGCATTCGTCTTCCAGTTCGGCCATGGCAGAGCCGATCTCGGCGGAGAGATCGGCGGGCAGGGCGGCAAGACGGTTGCGGTCGCTATCGAAGATCTGCACCAGCTGCCAGCGGCGGTCGGCTGCGGTCTGCGGCAGGCGATCGACCAGGCTTTCGATCGCCTTTTCGACCGGAGCGTCATAGCGGCAGAAGGCCTGCGGCACGGCCTTGGCGGCCGCAACCTCGGCAATGGCGCGCTTCATGGTCTCAAGGCCGGTGCCCTTGGCGGCGACCACGGGCACGACCGGGCAACCGAGATGGGCCGACAGGGCTTCGATGTCGATTTTAACGCCGTTCTGGCGGGCCACGTCCATCATGTTGAGCACGACCAGCATCGGCACGCGCATTTCGAGAAGCTGCGTCGTCAGGTAGAGGTGGCGCTCGAGGTTGGAGGCATCAACGATGTTGACGAGTACATCTGCAGCGCCGGAGACGGCATAGTCAAGCGCGATGCGCTCATCGAGCGAGGTGTCGAGCGATCCGAGCGAATAGGTGCCCGGCAGGTCGACCAGCGTGGCCGGTTGGCCGTCCAGCATCATCGTCCCGGTCTTCTTCTCGACGGTCACGCCGGGCCAGTTTCCGACCTTCTGGCGCGAGCCGGTGAGCGCATTGAACAGCGTGGTCTTGCCGCAATTGGGATTGCCGACGACCGCAACGGTGATTTGTTTCATCAAAAATCCATCCGCATCGGAGGGTGAGCCCTTGAGACAGAGGAGGCTAGGCGGGACGTGTCCCGGAGAGTTCCTCGACGGTGACGATCCGCGCTTCCTCTCGGCGCAGACAGAGCGCGGTGCCGCGCAAGGTGAGTTCCACCGGATCGCCGAGCGGCGCCCGGCGGGTGACGGTAAAGATGGCACCCGGGGTCAGGCCCATGGAGAGCAGGCGCCGGCGGCTCGGATCGGTGCGATCGCTGAAGCCGGTGACGCGGGCGGTCGAGCCGATCGCAAGTTCGCTGATAACGGTCATGGGACTACTCGCCGAGCGGTTCGACGGTGAGCTTCTGCGCCATGCCCATGCCGAGCCCGACACGGCTGTCATGCACGGCGACGATCATCGGCCCTGTCATCTGGTTCTGCACGACGCGGATCGCGCTGCCGATGGCCAGGCCGAGATCGGTGAGGCGACGGTCGAGATTGCGCCCACCCGCCAGTCCGATGATGCGAACCGTCTCGCCGGCCCGCGCCATGGCCAGGGGGTAGGAAGGGGCTGCTGCCGTCATGTCTCGGTCTCCCGTGCAGTTCCGGCCGGCGGGGCGCCGTGCCAGATGACAATGCAAATGCGTATCATTCCTAAGAAGCAAGTGGCGTCCGGCTCGCGAGCGCCCGCTTCTCGTTCATACAGACCTAACGAGAGATGAGTTTGTTCTTCAACAAACAAATTGACGCAGGTCCCGCCGCGCCCGCCCGGATCGCGACCATGGCCTTTGCGGCACGAACCGCCTAACGTCGCTTGCGATGGCGAGATTCGCCCTCGGGCGATCTGGCACCAGCGTGAGCGGAGGCGGGCGATGAGCGAGGCAAATAGCAGAAGACTGTCCGACGTCGGGGAGGGCGTGATCCGCCCCTTGAACCAGACCGAGCTGAAGGCGGTCGTCTCTGCGCTCAAGGAGGCCGGCAAGCAGCAGCCGCAGATCGCCGCGATTCTGGCCTCGGAAAGCCCGCTCAAATCCTTCCTTACCGCGGCGCTGTCGCTGTCGCCTTATCTGCGCGACATGGCCATGCTCGATCCGGCGACGCTGGTGATGGCGCTCGCAGAGCCGATCGAACCGCTTCTCGAAGGCTTTGTCGCCGACGCCCGCAATGCCTGGCGCGGCGAAGACGGCGGACCCGCAGCCGCCGAGGCCCAGGTGATGACGCGGCTGCGGGTCGCCAAGCGCAAGCTCTCCTTCGTGACGGCGCTCGCCGACCTCGCCCGCATCTTCGACGCCCGCGACACGACCCGCTGGCTCTCGGCCATGGCCGATGCCTGCGTCGCTGCCGCCATCGATCATCTGCTTCTCGCCGGCGAGGATGCCGGCAAGGTGAAGCTCGCGGACCGCGCCCAGCCGTCTGCCGGCAGCGGGCTGATCGTGCTCGGCATGGGCAAGCTCGGCGCCTGCGAACTCAACTATTCCTCCGACATCGATCTCGTCGTCTTCTTCGAGACCGAGGCCGGCATTCTCGTCTCGCCCGAAGATGCGACGGAAACCTATGGCCGCATGATGCGCCGGCTGGTGCGCATCCTGCAGGACCGCACCGGCGACGGCTATGTCTTCCGCACCGACCTGCGCCTCAGGCCCGATCCCGGCTCGACGCCGCTCGCCGTGCCCGTCGAGGCGGCGCTGCTCTACTACGAGGGCAGGGGCCAGAACTGGGAGCGCGCCGCCTATATCAAGGCGCGGCCGGTGGGCGGCGACCTCAAGGCCGGGCAGAATTTCCTGCGCGAGCTCGTTCCCTTCGTTTTCCGCAAATATCTCGACTATGCGGCGATCGCCGACATTCATTCGATCAAGCGGCAGATCCATGTGCACAAGGGCCACGGCGCGATTGCGGTCAAGGGCCACAATGTCAAGCTCGGCCGCGGCGGCATTCGCGAGATCGAGTTCTTCGCCCAGACCCAGCAGCTGATCGCCGGCGGACGCATGCCGGAGCTGCGCCTGAGGCCGACCGAAGCGGCGCTGCATGCGCTGACTGCGGCCAACTGGATCGATGCGGCGACCCGTGACGAGCTGATCGAGGCCTACTGGTTCCTGCGCGACATCGAGCACCGCATCCAGATGGTGCATGACGAGCAGACCCATCTCCTGCCGGAGGCGGAAGCCGAACTGCGCCGGATCGCCTATATGGCCGGCTTCAGTGATACGACGAGCTTTTCGGCGCGGCTCGAAAGCGTGCTGAAGACCGTCGAGCGGCGCTATGCCCGGCTGTTCGAGCAAGAGGAAGTCCTGTCCTCGGCTTCGGGCAACCTCGTCTTCACCGGCCAGAAGGACGATCCGGACACGCTGAGGACCCTGAAGAGCCTCGGTTTCGAACGACCCGAGGACATTTCCCGCGTCATCCGCACCTGGCATTACGGGCGCTACCGGGCAACCCAGTCGGTGGAGGCGCGCGAGCGGCTGACGGAGCTGACGCCGCAGCTCCTCAAAACCTTCGGCGAGAGCCGCCGGGCCGACGAGGCGCTGCTGCGCTTCGACAGTTTCATCTCCGGCCTGCCGGCCGGCATACAGCTGTTCTCGCTTTTGACCAGCAATCCGGCGCTGCTCGATCTCATCGTCAACATCATGTCGTCTGCACCGCGGCTCGCCGAGATCATTGCCCGCCGGCCGCATGTCTTCGACGGCATGCTCGATCCCGGCCTGATGGTCGAGCTGCCGACGCGGGACTATCTCGCCCGCCGGCTGGCATCGTTCCTGCAGGGCAGCCGCCACTACGAGGAGATCCTCGACCGGCTGCGCATCTTTGCCGCCGAACAGCGCTTCCTCATCGGTATCCGGTTGCTGACCGGCACGATTGGCGGCACGCAGGCCGCCCATGCCTTCACCGACCTTGCCGGCCTGATCATCAATGAGGCGCTGAAAGCCGTCGTTGCCGAGATGGAAGCCGCCCATGGCCGGATCGCCGGTGGCCAGGTGGCGCTTGCCGGCATGGGCAAGCTCGGTTCCTTCGAGCTCACCGCCGGTTCCGATGTCGACCTGATCCTGCTTTACGAACACGTCGACGAGGCGGGCGAATCCGACGGGCCAAAGCCGCTCGATCCGGTGCGTTACTATACGCGCCTCACGCAGCGGCTGATCGCGGCCCTTTCGGCGCCGACGGCCGAGGGCGTGCTGTACGAGGTCGACATGCGGCTTCGCCCCTCCGGCAATAAGGGCCCGGTCGCCACGCGGCTTCGCGCCTTTGAGAAGTACCAGTTCGAGGAAGCCTGGACCTGGGAGCATATGGCGCTGACCCGCGCCCGGCTGATCGCCGGCGATGGCGATCTGATCGAGGCCACCCGCTCGGTGATCGCCGCCGTGCTAGCCAAGCCGCGCGACGAGGCCAAGACCGCGGCGGACGTCGCCGAAATGCGGGCGATGATCGACAAGGAGAAGCCGCCGAAGGACATCTGGGACTTGAAGCTCATCCCCGGCGGCCTGATCGATATCGAGTTCATCGCGCAGCATCTGGCGCTGGTGGCCCGCGGGCGCAACGTCACCGCCGAAGTCAACGGTCTGTCTACCGCGGAAGCGCTGAAGCGCCTCGGCGGCAAGCTGATGGATCCGAACGATCTCGACCTGTGCCTCACGGCGCTCAGGCTCTACACCGAGCTGTCGCAGGTGGTGCGCCTGTGCGTCGACGGCGGCTTCGATCCGGCCAATGTGCCGGCGGGCCTGATCGACCTTGTCTGCCGGGCAGGGGACAGCCCGGATCTGAAGTCGCTTGAGGCCGAGATCAAGCGGTTGTCAAAGGCGGTGCGCAAGGTCTTCCAGGGTGTCGTCAAGGCTTGAAGGGTGCATGCCCCGCGGTGGATTTCTTCGCGAGATTGATTGTCTCTAATTTAACGATGCCTGAAGTATAGGGAAGGGGAAGACGATCGGTGCTGCGCACAGCGCGCGACACCCGAAATGGACATTAAAGCCCATGATCAGGTGGATCCTGGACGCCCTGAAGGTGCCCAACGACAATCCGGAGCTCACGCTTTCCCAGTTCGAGGCCTTCTCGAAGCAGGTTCCGCTGCTCTATTTCATCCTGACAACCAATATGCTGTCGTTGGCCTGGACCCACCGCGACATCGCGCCGGCCTATCTGGTGATCTACCTTCCCGCCATCCTGGCCGTGTTCTTCATGCTGCGCGGGGCGAGCTGGCTGTTTGCCCGCAAACGGACCATGGACCCGGCCGAGGCCTATCGCCGCCTGAGGGCGACCAACGCGCTTGCCGCGCCGATCGCCGTGTTCTGCACCGGCTGGTCGCTGGCGCTTCTGCCCTACGGCAATGGTTACGAACAAGCGCATGTGGCCTTCTTCATGGCGATCACCGTCATCGGCTGCATCTTCTGCCTGATGCATCTGCGTTCCGCGGCGATGATCGTGACGGTGCTCGTCAACATCCCCTTCTTCCTCGCCATGGTGCTGAGCGGCGAGCCGACCTTCATCGCCACCGGCGTCAACGTTATCCTTGTCAGTGTGGCGATGATCGCGATCCTGCTCACGCATTATCGCGACTTCCGGCAGCTCGCCGAGCAGCGCCATGTGTTGGAGGCGCAGAACGCGGCCATGCAGGTGTTGTCGGACGAGAACCTGCGTCTCGCCAATCTCGACAGCCTGACGCTGATCGCCAACCGCCGCAGCTTCTTCAACACGCTGGAGCGGGGCTATGATGCGGCGGCAACGGATGGCGCCCGCCTTGCCGTCGGCGTCATCGATCTGGACGGCTTCAAGCCGATCAATGACATGTATGGCCACTCGGCCGGCGACAAGGTGCTGGTCGAGATCGCCGAACGGCTGAAGGCGTTAGAGGGGGAGGCGGTCTCTGTCTTCCGACTCGGCGGCGACGAGTTCGCCCTGATCCTCAAAGGCTTCGGCGAGGTGGAGGCCTCGGCGCTCGGCACACGCATCTGCGACGCCATCGCGCAACGCATCAATCTGGGCAGCGGCATCGTCCAGGTGACGGCCTCGCTCGGGATCGCGCTCTGCGTTGGCCCCGGCGAGGACTGCCAGGAGCTCTACGAGCGTGCCGACTACGCCCTTTACACCGCCAAGAAACACCACCGCGCCGGCGTCGTGATCTTCAACTCGGTTCAGGCGCGGGAGCTGTCGCGCCAGAAGGTGATCGAAGAGACGCTACAGGTGGCCGATCTGGAGAAGGAGCTGTCGCTCGTCTACCAGCCGATCATGGACGTCGCCACCCGCCGCTGCGTCGGCTTCGAGGCCCTGGCCCGCTGGAACTGCCCGACCATCGGCCCGGTCTCGCCGGCGGAGTTTATTCCGATCGCCGAGTACAATGGCCGCATCGGCCTCATCACCCGCCTGCTGCTGGAGCGCGCGCTTGCGGACGCTGCGGCCTGGCCGGACAATGTCTTCCTGTCGTTCAATCTCTCGCCCCATGACCTCGTCACCATCGAGGGTGTCATGCGGTTGATCGGCATCGTCGAGGACAGCGGTTTCAATCCGAGGCGGATCACCTTCGAGATCACCGAGACGGCGGTGATGAGTGATTTCGAACAGGCCAGCACCGCGATCCATCTTCTGCGCCAGCTCGGCTGCGGCATCGCACTCGACGATTTCGGCACGGGCTATGCGAGCCTCAGCTACGTGCACCGCCTGCCACTGTCGAAGATCAAGGTGGACGGCAGTTTCGTGAGCGAGATCCACCGACGCGGAACGAGCTTCAAGATCGTCAAGTCCGTCCTGTCGCTATGCACGGAGATGGGGCTGGAGGCGATTGTCGAGGGCGTCGAGGCCGAGACGGAACTGGTGATCCTTGAGGAACTCGGCGTGCAGACCGTCCAGGGCTTCCTATTCGCGCGACCGATGAAGGCCGGTGAGGCCGAAGCCTTCCTGCAAGAGGAGGCGGTGGCCACTCTCCCCGTGCAGAAGATCCGCCAACGCTCCTGAGGCCTGGCTTCTCAGGCACGCTTGCGCTGGGTCTCAATCACCAGCACGTCGGGAATGCGGACCGAAACCACCGTGCCCTTGCCCTCGCGGGAGCGGATCTTCAGGCTGCCGCCGTGCATGTTGACGAGCGAGCGGGAGATGGCGAGGCCGAGGCCCGAGCCGCCATTGCTCTTGGCATACTGGCTCTGCACCTGCTCGAAGGGCTGGCCGATCTTGCCGAGTGCGGTCTTCGGTATGCCGATACCGGTGTCGGCGATGGTGATCGCCACCTCGCCGCCGATCTTTCGGGCGCGCAGCGCCACCCGGCCGCCGGGCTCGGTGAACTTCACGGCATTGGACAGAATGTTGAGCAGGATCTGCTTCATCGAGCGGCGGTCGGCCGTCATGGTGAGGCCAAGGGCGACGCGCTGCTCGACGCGCACTTTCTTCTCCTCGGCCGGAATGGCCGTCAGCCGCAGGCTCTCCTCGATCAGCGCATCGAGATCGATCGTCTCGCAGCGGATCTTCATCTGGCCCGCTTCGATCTTCGACATGTCGAGAATGTCGTTGATGACGTTGAGCAGGTGCTTGCCGCTCTCGTGGATATCACGCGCATATTCGGAGTATTTCGGCGAGCCGATCGGCCCGAACATGCCGGCGAGCAGGATTTCGGAGAAGCCGAGAATGGCGTTGAGCGGCGTTCTCAGCTCGTGGCTCATATTGGCGAGGAATTCCGACTTGGCCTTGTTGGCGGCCTCGGCGCGTTCTTTCTCCGCCTGATAATTGGCGTTGGCGACGGACAGTTCGGCCTTCTGGCGCTCCAGCTTGCGCTGCGAGGCGGAGAGATCGCCGATGGTCGCCATCAGCCGCCGTTCCTGTTCGCGCAGGCGCTCCTGATGGCGCTTGAGAAGCGTGATGTCGGTGCCGACCGAGACGAGGCCGCCATCGCGGGTGCGCCGTTCGTTGATCTGCAGCCAGCGTTCGTCGGCGAGCTGCACCTCGGTGGTGCGCGACGACCCGCTCTGGTTGGGGTCGGCGACCCGGCGCTGGATGATCGGTCGCTGCGCGGCGGCCTGGACGACGGCGCGCTCGGTGCCGGGCACGAGGATGCTGTCGGGCAGGCCGTAGACCTGCTGGAAGTGGCCGTTGCACATGACGAGGCGGTCGTTCTTGTCCCACAGCACGAAGGCTTCGGACGTGCATTCGATGGCGTCGGCCAGCCGCTGGTCGGCCTCGGCATAGCGCTGGGCCAGACGATGCTGCTCGGTGACGTCCATGGCGATGCCGATCACATGCATGCAGCCGGTATTGGAGCAGATGACCTGGGCGCGGGCGCGCATCCAGACATAATGGCCCTGGGCGTGGCGCATGCGGAAGATCTGGTCGATCTGCTTGGACTTGCCGCGGCCAACGGCGCGGGCGAGCGCAAACAGGTTGCCATCGTCGGGATGCATCAGCCGTGCGGCATCGGCAAAGGCCATGACCTCGCTCGACGGCGGGAGGCCGAGCATCTCGTACATCGAACGCGACCAGAACAGCTTGCGGTTGGCGAGGTCGAAATCCCACAGGCCGCAGCGCCCGCGTGACAGGGCCGCCTCGACGCGCATATTGCTCTCGAGGAAGATGTCGTCGGCCTCGCGGGCGCGCTTCACCTGCTGGAAATAGGCGTAAAGAATGACGCTGAGGATCAGCGAAATGCCGGCGAACAGCGTGACGTTGAGCGCCACCTCATTGCGCCAGAAGGCGAGGCTCGGCTGCAGCGAATGCGCCGTCAGGAGCAGGGCGCCATCGCTTCCGACCGGTTTGAGCACCGCGAAGTGGCGTTCGCCGCCGATATCGGTCTCGATGCCACCGGCATGATCGGCGAAGCGACGGATGATGGCGACCTGCGGCAGGAGGCTCGCGAGCGGCATGCCGACATAACCCGCACCGGCGGGCGAGGAGGCGAAGATCCGGCCCGACGGCTCCACCATCAGTACGAAAGCGCCGTCGGTCATGCGGTCGTTCGGCAGAAATGCAGACAGCGCGGTCTCGACCGTGCCACGGTCGGCGGCGGTAAACAGCGCCTCACGGCCGTCAAGAGCGCCATTCGCCAGGGTGGCGACAAGCACGGTGGTGCGGCGCACTTCGTTCTCCATGCGCGCCTGTTCGCCAAGAATGCCGGCGATGCGGGCAATCGCCACCACCGAAAGAAAAGCGAGGATCAGGATCGGGATCGACCGTCGCAAGATGGTCTCGATCCGCCGCGTCGGCCCCTTGCCGAACTGATCCAGCCTGGCGATCCGTTCGCGCAGGCGATGGAAGAAAGCCACCAATCCGGAAAAATGGAGTCGCAACCGCTCATCGGCTGCGGTTGCCCGCCGCGCGTTCGACATCGTCCCTGCCTCGATCCCTCGTGTGATCCGGTGCGCCGCTCGCCCGAATCTGACTCAATGAATCATCGACGATTCGGCTTGTCCAGACGGGGCGGGTAAACAAAATATTAAGCCCTTCATCGGAATCGGCTTTTTTTGTGCAGGCGCTGCCAAAGGCTTGAATCTGATTGAAAACAGGCGCGTGTCTCGCCTAACCATACGGCGTGGAACACGGTGGGCGGCTGCCCGAAACGGAGACATCGATGAATGCCAGATCCTCTTTCCGGGCGCCGCTGCTGACGGCGGCACTCGCTGTTGCACTGGGCGCGCTGACCGACGCCCGGCCGGTCATGGCCGTTGAGCCCGCGCCGCCGGAAATCTATGACGAACTGACCGAGGAGCAGGCTGCGGAAGCGGACCAGTTCACGCTCAACAACGCGATCGCCACCGTCTTCCACGAAGCCGGTCACATGCTGGTCTCGGAGTTTTCGCTGCCCGTGCTCGGCAAGGAGGAGGACGCGGTCGACGGCCTTGCCGTTCTGCTTCTGCTCGAGGCGGAGGACGAGGATTTCAACAGCGCGGTGGAGGATTGGGCCAATGTCTGGTTCCTGTCTGCCGGAACGAAGGAAGACGAAGAGGACATGGCCTTCTGGGATAGCCACGGCCTCGACGAGCAACGCGCCTACGCGACCGTTTGCATGATGATGGGCAAGGACCAGAAACGGTTCAAGGACTTTGCCGATTCCATCGATTTTCCCGAATATCGCGCCGAGGAATGCATCGAGGAATACCAGAGCCAGCTGAACAGCTGGAACAAGGTTCTGCTGCCGCATGAGGCGAAGAAGACCGACAAGACCAATTTCAAGATCACCTATGCGCCGACCAAGGACCCGCAGCTCGCCTATTTCCGCGAGATGATCAAGTCGGCCGGCGTCATGGAGATGGTCGCCGCCGCCTTCTCCGGCAGCTACAAGCTGAAGGACGGGATCAAGCTGACGGCGACCGAATGCGGCGTCGCCAACGCCTTCTGGAGCGCCGACGATCGCGAAATGACGCTGTGCTACGAGGATCTGCTCAACAGCGCCCAGCTGGACGCGCAGTGGTACATCGACAATCCGGACGGCGAGGAAGAGACCAGCGAGGAAGAATAGGCAGGGCGGCTGCGCCCTTTCGGGCTGCCGACGGAGCGCTGCGGACCAAGGCCTTGTGGCGGGTCCCTTGCGGCCCGCCTCTCTTTCGAAGCGGCACCGCTCGGTGCCGCAGATTTTGCCCCCGGCGCGATCCTGGACCGCGCCGGGGGCCTCAGTTGGTGGTCAGGCCTTCAGCATGCGCTCGACGATGTCGGCGACGTCGGACGAGAGCGACGGCGCGCGCTCGATCGTCATCAGCGCTTCGCGAGCCTGGTCGGCGCGGACCGGCTCCAGCAGACGCCAGGAGCGCAAGGCGGTCAAAAGGCGCGCGGCGAGCTGCGGGTTGCGCTTGTCGATCGCCAGGATCTCTTCGGCGAAGAAATGATAGGCCTTGCCGTCCGGCCGGTTGAAGCCGGTCGGGTTGGCAAAGGCGAAGGTGCCGATCAGCGCCCGCACCCGGTTCGGGTTGGAAGCGATGAAATGCGGGTTCTGCATGAGACGCATGACGCGTTCCAGCGCGCCTTCGCCCGGGATCGTCGCCTGGATCGAGAACCACTTGTCCATGACCAGCGCATTGGCGGCAAAACGGCTTTCGAAGGCGGCGAGCGCCGCGTGGGTTTCGGCGGCGTTCGGGAAACGATGCGCAAGCACGGTCAGCGCCTGCGACAGGTCGGTCATATTGTCGGCCTTGGCAAAGGCCTCCGCGGCACCGGCCGGGCTGTTGTCGCTGAGCGCAAGGAAGCCGAGAGCGGCATTGCGCAGCGCCCGGCGACCGGCGCCTGCGGCATCCGGCGTGAACGGGGCGGCCGCGGCAAGGCCGTCATAAAGCGCCCGGAAGGTCGAAGCGCCGGCCGTGGCAATGGTCGACAGGATCGCCTGGCGGCCCTTGTGGATCGCATCGGGATCGTTGTTGGCGCCGAGTTCGCGGGCAATGTCGGATTCGCTCGGCAGAGCGAGGATCTGAGCGCGGAAGGCATGTTCAAGCCCGTCGTCGGCGGCAATGGCCAGCAGCGCATCGCAAAGCGCGGCATCGCATTCCACCGGCTTTCCGGCGGCAAGGGCCCGGGCGGCGGCCGTGAGATTGGGCAAGGCAAGGTCGGTGATCGCCTGCCAGCGGGCAAAGAGATCGCTGTCATGGCGGGCGATGTGCGCGAGATCCCCGGGCGACTGGCTGAAATGCAGGGCAACGGGCGCCGAGAAGCCACGATTGAGAGACATGACCGGGCGCGCGCCGATGCCGGAAAAGACGAAGGTCTGGCTGCGATCGGTCAGGTGTAGAACGTCACCGGTCACCTCGCCGCCGGCCACGGAGGCGGGTTGCAGTTCCGCACCGTTCTCGCCGATCAGCGCGAACTTCAGCGGAATGTGCATCGGTTCCTTGGCCGTCTGACCGGGCGTTGCTGCGACCATCTGCTCGAGCGACAGGGTCAGCGTCTTGGCGGCGGCATCGTAGGACGAGGAGACGGTGATCTGCGGCGTGCCGGCCTGATGATACCAGAGCGAGAATTGCGTGAGGTCGCGACCGCTGGCGTCTTCAAAGCAGCGGACAAAATCCTCGACCGTCGCGGCATCGCCGTCATGACGTTCGAAATAGAGATCCATGCCTTTCTTGAAGCCGTCGCGGCCGAGAATGGTCGCGATCATGCGGGTGACTTCCGAGCCCTTCTCGTAGACGGTGGTCGTGTAGAAGTTGTTGATCTCGCGATACTGGGTCGGGCGCACCGGATGGGCCAGCGGCCCCGTGTCTTCCGGGAACTGTTCCGAACGCAGGTGGCGGACTTCGGCGATGCGCTTGACGGCGCGCGAGCGCTGGTCGGCGGAGAACTCGTGGTCGCGGTAGACGGTCAGGCCTTCCTTCAGGCACAGCTGAAACCAGTCGCGGCAGGTGATGCGGTTGCCGGTCCAGTTGTGGAAGTATTCGTGGGCGATGATCGCCTCGATATTAGCATAGTCCTGGTCGGTCGCCGTTTCCGGGTCCGCCAGCACATATTTGTCGTTGAAGATGTTGAGGCCCTTGTTCTCCATGGCCCCCATGTTGAAGTCGGAGACGGCGACGATCATGAAGATGTCGAGATCGTATTCGCGGCCGAACACCTCTTCGTCCCACTTCATCGAGCGCTTCAGCGCGTCCATGGCGTAGGCCGCGCGGGCTTCCTTGCCATGCTCGACATAGATCTTCAGCACCACTTCACGCTCGGACATGGTCACGAACGTGTCTTCGACGACCGCGAGGTCACCGGCGACAAGCGCAAAGAGATAGCTCGGCTTCGGATGCGGGTCGAACCAGGCGGCGAAATGCTTGCCCTCGCCATAGCCGGCGCCGCCGAGGAAATTGCCGTTCGACAAGAGCAGCGGATTGGCTGCCTTGTCGGCGATGATGTTGACCGTATAGACGGCGAGAACATCCGGGCGGTCAGGGAAGAAGGTGATGCGGCGGAAGCCCTCGGCCTCGCACTGCGTGCAATAGATGCCGTTCGAGCGGTAGAGGCCCATCAGTTGGGTGTTGGCCTCGGGATTGATGATCGTGGTGACCGTGATCTCGAAGGGTGTGGACTCCGGCAGGTCGCGGATCGTCAGGCTGTCGGCGGTCTCGGTATAGCGCTCAGGCGCCATCTCGATCTGGTCGAACAGCAGGCTGGTCATCTTCAGCTCGTCGCCGTCGAGCACCAGCGGCGCACTCGGATCAGCGCCTTCGCGCCGATGGAAGATCAGGCGCGCTTCAACCTTTGTTTCGGTCGGATCGAGTTCGAAGGTGAGATCCACACGTTCCAGGACGAAGTCGGTGGGGCGGTAATCTGCCAGATGAATGACCCGGCCGGTGTCTGTTCGCATTGTCTATCCTGATCTCGTCCATAAGCCGCCTTGCCTGATCGCGATATCCGAACATGCGCACGCAAGGATGTGATTTCGTTGGCGAGATTGGCACAAATTTCTGAACGATTGTTAAAAAGCCAAAGAAATAAAAGAACCTAGAACGTCATGACGGCTTGCCGTCGGGCTATTCTCCGCGTTTTTGCTTGCGCGCCGGCTGATTTCTGCCTCGCCGAACAGCCGGCTGGTGACACCGGACCTTGCAGGCTTGGCGGGAGATTGCGCTTCTTCGCGTCTCACCCCAGACGATCCTTCCCGCTTCTGCCCGTGTCGAGCGCGAAACAACTGGCCGCTCGTATGCGCCTGCCGATCTCGGCCTTGTCGCAGCCGGCCGGAAGTGCCAAACTTCCGTCACAGGATTCTGTTCATCGCTTCAGGCGATGGCGTCTTGCTGCGTCCTCATCTCCACGGATCGTTTCGCTCCCCCCCGCCGCCTTTCAGACACGAGTCCTGCCATGGCTGTTGCCGCCACCAATCCGCTTCGCGGCATTCTCATGAAGATCGCCTCGGTGACCGTCTTTGTCGGCATGCAGGCCTGCATCAAGCTCGCCGGGTCCGGCATGCCGCCCGGCCAGATCACCTTTTATCGCTCCGCCTTCGCCATCGTGCCGATCCTCGTCTATCTGGCGCTGCGCGGCGACCTGCGCTCGGCCTTCCAGACTGCCAATCCGCTCGGCCACCTGAAGCGCGGCCTGATCGGCGTCGCCGCCATGGGCGTCGGCTTCTACGGATTGGTGCTGCTACCGCTGCCGGATGCGATCGCCATCGGCTATGCCATGCCGCTCCTGGCCGTCGTCTTCGCCGCGGTCTTCCTCGGCGAGACCGTGCGCGCCTATCGCTGGACGGCGGTCTTCATTGGACTGGTCGGGGTGATGATCATCTCCTGGCCGAAGCTGACGCTGTTCGGCGACCAGGGCTTCGGCTCGACGGCGGCCACCGGAGCGCTTGCGGTCCTCGTATCGGCCGGGCTCGGCGCCGCCGCCATGATGCAGGTGCGCCAGCTGGTCAAGGAGGAGAAGACGGCGACCATCGTGCTGTTCTTCTCGCTCACCGCCTCTCTCCTTTCGGCCGTCACCTGGTTCTTCGGCTGGCAGGTGCTGAGCTGGCAGGCGCTGGGGCTGATGGCGCTCGCCGGCTTCTTCGGCGGGCTGGGCCAGATCCTCTTGACCGAGAGCTACCGTCACGCCGACGTTTCGACCGTCGCTCCCTTCGAATATACCTCGATCCTTCTCGGCTCGGGCCTCGCCTATCTCTTGTTCGGCGAAGTCCCGACCTCCACCACCCTGGTCGGGGCCGCTATCGTCGTCGGCGCCGGCATCTTCATTATCTACCGCGAGCATCAGCTGGGCCTGGAACGGCGTGCGGCCCGCAAGGCATCGACGCCGCAGGGCTAAGTTCGCGCAAATAAAGTTCGCCAAAGTCCTTCCCGTTTTTCTTTTGTTGCTTCAGTGATAAAGGTTGAAACAGAGGGAAGGTTGGGGCACGGTGGAAACGCCCCCGGTCCGTCACCTTTTTGCGGTGATCCGGCCTGAATGACATGAAATGCATGACCATGGACAGCGACACAGCCCATCCTGACCCTTGGCCTTTCGGGCCGCCCATCCGCCGTTCCGTTACCGCCTTCGCGAGCGTCCCTTGCCACCCGGCCGTCGAGGGGAGGGCGTTGCTTGGCCTTTTCGGTTGATCAGCTGAAGGACAGCCCCGCTTTCTGGGAAGGGCTGCGGATCTACGCGGTCGAACTGCAAAACGAATTCGACGGCAGCCCGCGGCTGGCGCGGCTGTTGTCGTCGCACCAGCGTTGGCTGCTTAGCCAATGCGCCTTCGCGCTCAATCTCGAGCATGATCCCGAGGTGCCCGGATCGGGACTGACCGCGTCACGCCTGCGCGACATGATCACCTCCCACAATGCCGCGAGCCGCAACACGGTGCTGAATTTCCTCGATCAGCTTCTGTCCTATCGCTTCGTGCGCATTGCCGGCGATCCCGGCCGCCGTCCGCGTCGCTTCGAGGCAACGGATATCAGCTACAACGGCATGGTCCGCTGGATGATCGCCAATCTCAATCTGCTCGACCGTCTCGACGGCGGCAGCCGTGCTGCGACGATCATGGCCGAACCGGGCCTTTTCCGGGTGATTCAGCCGGTCACGGCACGCCGCTCCTTCGAGCATGACGCCTGGCGTGAGCCGCCGCCGCGGGTGGCGATGTTCCTGTGGACCGAAGCCGGGGGTCTCGTCATGGACGAGCTCGTTCGCCGCATAGGCTCGGTCGATCCTTCTGCCGACCGCTACGATATCGGCCGGATCGACGCCCGCGCCATGGCAGAACATTTCATGATGTCGCGCACCCATCTCCAGCGCCTGCTGCGCCGGGCCGTCGAGGCCGGCGGGCTGCAATGGCATGACGAGGCCAGGAAGACCCACCTGTGGTTCACGGCGGATCTGATGCGCGAATACAGCGCATGGCAGGCGATCAAGTTCTCGATCCTCGACGAGGCCTTCGAACAGGCCTGCAACCAGATGCTGCCGGCCGAAAGGCAGCGCCCAACGGCCGCTGCGGCATTGGAAGCCTGAACTCCTGCGTCCGGTCGGTGCCGCTCAGAGCGGAATGTGCCGAACGAGTGCGTTTTCCGCCCGGCTCAGGCCGCGGCTGCGGCCCGATGCGGCGCAGCTATAGGCTTCCGAGGCGTCGATGGCGCTGCCGATCTGGTGAACGGCGGCCTTGAGGCGGCGCAGCGGATGAAACTTGCTGGTCATGGCTCTTTCCTTGCATTTTCTACATGGCATGGTGTCTGTCCATGCCGCGCTGTCGTGATCGAAAGCGGTGTCGCTGAGGCGGCGGATTGTGCGTCGCACAAGGGTGCCCGGCAGCGATCAGACCTCGCGGAAGTTGGAAAACAGAACGGTCGGACGGTTGATGAAGCCGGTGCGGCCAAGCCCCCGTGCCGTCAGCTGTTCGTTGGTGGCGGAGCCGAAACGATGGTAGGGATGGCGGCTCAGCATGGAGGCGGTGGCAAGGCGCAGGGTCTCGAACTTGCAATGCAGGGGGCGGGCGCGCACGGTCATGGCCTAATTCCTTGTCTTACGACTCCCCCCTTCGTCAAAAGTATATACTGCACTGCAGCATAATTGAGGCAGGCCTGTTCATGCGATGCAGCCATGCCGTCAGTGCATGGCGGTTTCCGCACCACTGTCACACCTGCTGAATTTTTGGACGATCAGGGCCGGTTCAGGCGCTCGGCGAAGGCCTGCAGGTCGCGCCAGGCGAGCGCCTTGCTCGCCGGAGCCGTGAGCAGTTCCTGCGGATGCAGGGTGGCAATGGCGGGAACGGCATGGTTGCCGCAGGCGATGTTGCGCCACTGTCCGCGCAACGCATGGATCGTGCCGGTCTCGCCGAAGAAGAAGCGGGCGGTGAAATTGCCGAACAGCAGCACCGCCTTCGGTTCGGCGAGTTCCACCTGTCGCTCGATGAACGGACGGCAGATCGCTGCCTCCGGCGCCGACGGCGCCCGGTCGCCCGGCGGGCGCCAGGGGATGACGGTGGTGATCAGGACCGCCTCGCGCTTCAGCCCGATCGCCGTCAGCATGCGGTCGAGCAGCAGCCCGGCGCGTCCGGAAAAGGCGGCGCCCTCGCGATCGTCATCGCCGCTCGGCATGGGGCCGATCACCATGATGCGGCTCGACGGATCGCCGGCGGCAAAGATGGTGGATCGCGCGCTGGTCTTCAGGTTGCAGCCGCCGAAGGCCTCGACGGCGGTCTTGAGTTCCGCCAGCGAGCGGGCGCTTTCGGCGGCAAAGCGGGCTTCGGTGACCGCATGTTCGTCGGGTATCGCCGGCAAAGCGCCGGGCGAGGGCGCGCGGGCCGGTGGCGGCACATCAGGGCGGGTGCGCCCGCCGGCGGGCTGGGCGGCACCCGGTTGGGCAAGGGCGGCGGCGGCCGGCGCCCGCACATTGCGCGCGGCGCGCTGTTCGGCAAACTCGGCGATACGATCGGCC
>FWPV01002441.1_pt1 | contig 45717 bp, 41 predicted proteins | sample 2228371 | NCBI WGS metagenome assembly FWPV01 (sample SAMEA103939776, study PRJEB20133) | metagenome
AATATGGGAATGCAGCGCGCTTCAAGTCTGCTAATAAAAGATTGATGATATAGCCAGGACTTTTGGTAACATCAAACCGCTCCAAACCAGGGTCAGAGCCATGGGATAAAGACTTTTTTAAAAATTTTCAAAAAAACACTTGACATTTAACATAAAGGATAGAAACAACCCAACTGATTTTATAAGGAAATTTTTATCAGTTGGGTTGTTTCAATCCGTTGGAAAAATAATTCTAAGATGTAGTCCACTTCCAAAGTGGACTACATCTAATACATCCGTTTATCCAAACGGATCAAAGAAAATCCTATCCGAGGTGATGCCATATTTCTTCATCAGCGCTGTGCAGGCGTTGATCATCCCAGGGCTGCCGCACAAATAGCACTGGGCCTTGCTGGTGTCGATCTGCTTCAAATGATTTTCCAATGGCACCGTAATCAATCCAATCACACCGTCCCATTCATCGCCAGGATCAGGGGCTGAAAGTGCTGGCACAAATTTAAAATTGGGCAGCAGCCGCTCAAATTCTCTCATCTCCTCAACATAAAACATATCCTTCTTCGCCAACGCTCCGAAGAAATAGGTGATTTTTCGTTTCTCCCCGTTTTTGGCCATATCCGCCAGGAGCGACACCATTGGCGCCATGCCTGAGCCGCCTGCCACCATCACGATCTCGCCATCGCCCTCGTGCAGGTGAAAATCGCCCATCGGCCCGATCAAGCGCACCGTGTCGCCTTCCTTCAAATGCTTGAACACCCAGGTGGTACAAATCCCCTCGGGCACCAATCGGATCATCAGCTCCACATAATGTTTCTCATAGGCAGGTGAGCACATCGAGTACGCCCGCTGCACCACTTCCTTCACGCCATCGTACGGCTGGGTCTCCAACTGGACGTATTGCCCCGCTCTGAAATTGATCTCATTGGGTTCGATCAGATCGAAGCGAATCAATTTGATGTCATGCGTCAGATCCTTGATAAACGCCACCCTGGCCTTGAATTCCTTGATATTGAACAGCTCTTCGGGAATCTCGATCCTCATGTCCTTTTTGACCTTGATCTGGCAGGACAGGCGAATGTTGTTCTTGCGTTCCTCGAGGGATAATAGCGGCTCCTCCGTGGGCAGAATGGGCCCGACTCCTTCCAGCACTTTGCATTTGCAATAGGCGCAGGTTCCCCGTCCGCCACAGGCCGAAGGCAAAAAGATCTTCTCTCGGCCCAGGCTCGCCAGCAGCGAGGCGCCACCTTTGACAATCAACTCCTTTTGACCGTTAATCGTGATTTTGCATTCTCCATAATCAGCCAGATAATTCTCAGCAATCACCAATAGAATAGAAAGCAGCGCACTAATTCCTGCCATCGACAAGGTGGCAATGAGTATTTTGAACAGCATAGCTCCTCTAATTTTTCAATCAGCAATTCTTATTATTCATGAGTGACCATAACTTCCAATCAACACATTCTTTCACTGACTGCTTATTTACCAGACAAGTTGTACTCAAATTATTCAATTACCAAATTAATCTTGCAGCTTTTTACAAGAAGCGCCCTTTCAATGGCCTTAAACCTGTGCAAGGCTCTTCTCTATGCTGGCCTGAAATCTGCGTGGCTTCTTATGCATTACAATTGCGGTTAAGCGCACCAGGAAATATGTCAATCATTAGGAAGTATTGATAACAAAATGTGAATCGAAAATATTAAAACCGGGGCTTGAATTTCAACTGAAATAGCTGAAAGCAAGTCATTATTGCAGCATTTTTATTCGTTGATAATAATACTAAATTCGCCCTAAAATGTCAAGCAGAATTTTTGTGCGGCGTTAAGACCTCACTACCAAATACAAAACCTCAGAGATCACTGGAACCTGCTGAGGCTTAAATTATTCACATATTAGTAAATCAGGCATTACGTGCAGTGAGAAAATTCCACTGAACACAAATTTTATTATGAATTCATCACCATAGGAGAACAATTGAGAGTAATTTTAGCCGCCGATATTCCAGTTTTCATCATCTTTGCGATGCCAGGAAACACTCAATTTCGGACAAAAGTCAACATCACCGAAAATCACATCCACGACACCAAATGCTTCAGCACCAAATCAACAGGCGACCACGATTGCATTAGACTTAACGAGCATCAACTAAATAGCCACCTGATTTTCTATAATTGAACCCGCACCGTTTGAACCGAATTTTCAGGGATGATGACCACTGCATATTGCTCCCCAACTTGCAAATTATATTCAATTGGACTTTTCGTTGTATTCAATACTTGAATGCTCAAAATTTTATCAGGATTGATCGTCGCGCAGGCGTGAAGCGCGTCATGATCTAAGCCATGCAAAAATTTGTGCGTCTGAACCGCCTTATCCCCGGGTCGTATGGTTCGACTGAACTGCGCCAGCACATAAAAGATCGGCGTATAATAAACGTAGCCTGAATTTGTATCGATCATAATTGGTGCGCCGCAGAAATTCCCCACATGGTTGGGACCGCCATCTTTGTCCAAAACAATATTCCAATCGATCCAGCCTCTCACCCAATGATCCAGGCTGACGATAATATTTCTGGCGTAGCGATGAACTGGCGTGTAGATGGGATGATCGGCCGCATTCACGCCTGGCCATGTCGCTGTATACGCCCAATCGGTGGCATTCTCATTCCACCAGAATTCATCATTATCGAACCATCCAGACTCCTTAAAACGGACCGGATCTGTAATTCCTTCAGGAGCCTCTTTTCCCAGATCATCGATGCAGCCTTCAGTATGAATAATCGCAAAGTCAGGAAATTTTTGATGAACCCGATCGAATACGTCTTCATAAACTTTAAACGTGCTTTCATACCAATGAACAGCAACGCCATAGACGAAGGGCGCTGTTGCGGGATCAGCAAATATCACATCGGTCCAATGCTCCAGACCATCTCTGTTTTGATCATAAACCAGCAGCTTAACATGAGCATGCTTGCTCGATTTTAATTTTGGTCCTAAATAATTTTTAATGAATTCATTTTGTGATTCGGGTGTGAAATGCATGCTTTCCCATTGCCCATTATTGCCATGAGGTTCATTCACCGAGGTGATGCCCCAGATGTTTACACCTTCGGCTTGATACGCATCCAGGTATTTTAAAATGTAATCGGCATAAGTTGGAATATATTCCTTTTTCAGTGATCCGCCAGTACCCTGCCAGTTATTTTCAGGCGATCCGGGGATATACCAATCTTCAATATCTTTCATCCACCAGGGCGCTGTCCAGGGAGAGGCAATAATTCTCAGTTCTCTATCATGTTGGCTCCTTTTTATCTCGATTGCTTCTTTTATCATGGGCAATAAATCATACGTGGCATCCTTGATGCCGGGAAATTCTGTCGGATTGAAGCCCTCCTTGTCTGGGGCAATACTGAAACCTGTCAAATTTACATCGCCCTTTTCATCTGCATACGAGTATTTTCCTTCGACACAGAAATCACACGCGCCGATATGCGTTCGGGTCAATGAAAAATTGGCGCCTTGCTGGCCAAAAATTTTTTGCATAACTTCCAGCCGTTTGTCCTTATCCAGATGAGCCAGCACAAAGGCAGAGGATTCCGTGAAAGACGTTCCAATACCTTCGATGGTCTGTTTGACGATCTCTGGCATCACCAGGATAATATTGCCCTGCGCTTTCCCTTTTTTAAAGGAAACATTGTCTTTTTTTGCAATTTTATCCCCTTTTTCCGATGTTAGCAGGACTTCCAATGAAGAGCTTAACTGATAGTTTTTCTCTTTAGTATCCGACTTCTTATAGATACACGAGCTTGTTGAAATCATAGCGATCAGCACCAACTGAATTGTAAAAATAAGCATAGCTTTGGTTGTTTTTTTAATCATGATACTTCCAATTTTGGGCTAAAAATATTCATACCTGAATTTCTAAAATGAGCGGGGACGATTGAAAACAATAACTCTTTGCCCACGAAATACGCAGAATGACACGGAATTCAAACAATGAAAAACTCTTTCATTGCAGTTTCGTAGGGCCAGTCCGCCTTTGTCCTGGCGGATTCGAGGGGCAATTTAATCATTAATTTTAACCAAAATTTCTAAAATGAACCATGACGATTGAAAAAGGATGACTCTTTTCCCACGAACGGCACGGAATGTCACGAAATTCAAAAAATAAAAAGTGCTTTTCGTGTATTTCCGGGTGGTCTGTCCGCCTTTTTTAGGGCGGATTCGTGGGGCAATTCTTGATAATCATTTTCATTTTAGAATTTCAGGTTTAACCTTATAAATGTTATGACGCGAAGAGCTGAAACGGTAAATCAGGCATTCATAAGTAACCCTGCTTAGCGAATTGAAATTTGCTTCCAGGCTTCGATGCCTTTATTTTTTGCCTTGCGTCTTAGCGCCTTAGCGGTATCAGAGTAATGCTGTTAAAAATTGACACATAATTGGTTATTGGAGAAAATCGAGCCCATTTTAACGTGTTTGTTTAAAACTTTTAGAATAAAATCTGAAAGTTGGCCAAACCAGTCTCCAAGAGACAGAAACGATCCAACTCATAAAACATAAATATAAAATCCGTTGGGTTGTTTTTATCCGTTGGAAAAAATCGAGCCCACTTTAGCAATTTAACCGGGATCCATTTTACAAGTGGTACTTCAAATTCCCGTCTTTGTCCCATAAGCCCCAATAAGCGCCAACATCACCTTCAATCTTGATCTTCCAGGGTTCATCAAAGCTGGCAAAATAGAAAATGTCAATGTCCTCTTCTGCCGCCCAGGTAAATGTGTTGATGAAATACCGAATGGCATTTTCATAAGAAGGTACTGCACCCTTTTCAGGTGATCCGAGATTGGGCCAGCCGGTTTCGCTGATAATTACCTTTTTACCATTCGCTGCTTTGACCGCACGGTGATACATTTCTTTCAAATAAAGCAAAGCATGCTCGATGGGGTAGCCCTCCCAAAAAGGGTAGCAGTTGGCTAAAATAACATCACATACCTCGGTTATTTTTGGATGAACGGCAAATTGAAAATAGGCGTCAACATAGCCGACTGGTATCCCCGGCAGTTCTTGTTTAACTCGCAAAATAAAATCGAAGAGTTGATCCTCGGTCAAATCTCCGCGAAGCAGAACTTCATTCCCAACAGCGACGATATCAGCATAGCCAGCCCGGGCAACTTTGATAATGCCCTCTATTTCTTGCTCATTTTTTGGGGCATCGGCACCCAGCCAGGCACCAACCAGGGTTTTTAAACCGTTCTCATGCGCAATGCGTGGAATGTGTTCGTTTCCTTCCGTACAGGAGAATGACCTCACCCACTTAATGTAGGGTTTAATAATATCCATCCGGGTTCGGACCTGCTCCTCACTGATCAGTGAACCCGGGGCTTGATGCTCGAGATAGGCGCTGAACGATATCCCATGAATTCCTTCATTTAAAATTTCAAGAAATAGACGTACCAAATCCTCCTTTGAGATTTTAGAGAAGTCAGCAGCGGATAACGCTGTAAAGACACGATATTTACTGGACATAGATCCCTCTGTTTTATTCTTTTTTCTCTGCAGTTTGTACCACTAACACCGGTACTTTTGACCGATGCAGCACTCGCCTCACCGTATCGCCCATCATGGCATCTTCCCAGGCTCCCCTCCCTTTGAATCCCATTACGATTAAATCGCAGTTTCGATCTTCGGCAACACGAAGAATGATTTTGACAGGATTGCCTTTTTCAACAACTATATTCTCTTCATCGATGTCTTCCCGGCCATATTCTACTTTTATCTTTTTGATCACTTCATCTTTGATTTGCTGAAAATGTTCCTTCGTAATTGACAACCGTTTTTGTACGCCAGCCGCTCGATCGATACCGAAATCAAATACCAGTAGATCGAGCAACTCTTCCTGCACCACATGCAGCAGCGTCAATTTAGCACGAAACTGATTTGCCATACAAATTGCATAGGCACACACATTTCGGGCATTTTCCGAAAAATCGGTGGCGTACAGAATATTCTTGATTTCAACCTTTGGAAGTTCCATATCATCTCCTTTACATAATTAAGTATTTTTCAGGAATCCAATCGTAGCCCCAGGCCCTGAGCTGTCGCGACCAGCCCCCCAGGTTCGCTTTCGATACCCGAATAAGCTTCATCGGATTGATCTCCGGAACATCTTTGTTCAGGTAGATTTTATCAATGATCTTCTCGACAGAAACTTTGCCCCATCTGAATGTGGGCTGCCCCAGCAACACCTGGACAATTCCTTTTTCTATGTATGGAAGCTGCATGGGCAGAGCGTCCACCGCGACAATCTTTACTTTTTGGGGATCGATCTTGTCCAATAGATATTCACTGAAAAATGGCCAGCCGCCGACCATAGCCCACCCCATGAGATCAGGATACGCATTGTTGACCCGAATCACCTCAGCAGCCGCGTCTTCGGCAGTCTCAACATGATAAAATACGCCCACGATTTTGATTCCCGGGTACTTCGCCGCCGCTTTTTGAACCCCCTGGACACGCTTTTGCAGGTTCGGGGCGCCCTGATTGCCGCCAAGGATGGCAACCTGCCCAGTATCGCCCATAAGTGCGACTAGTTCTGTCATTACATTTTCACCGATCTCCTCGTCATTCGGCCCGTAAAAAGCAAACCGTTTTGATTTCGGTGCATCGCTGTCAAATGTCATCACCGGGACGCCACGTTCCACCGCCATATTGATGGCCGATGTCAGGATATCCTCATCGGAACATGAAACCAGAATCGCATCTGTCCCATCGTTCACGGCGTTAACAATTCGTTCAGCCTGTTCTCTGGCATCTTCGACTATGGGTGTGCGCCAATCGATTTTGACATCTAACATCCGGTACTTTTCTGATAAATCTTTTGCGGCAGCTTCGGCGCCAACATGGGCAGAGTGAAAGACCAGATTGGAGGAGCTTTTCGCAATCATAGTGATAGTGATCGTTTTGGCTTCCTCTGGCTTCTTTCCTACAAATTCATCCGTCAATTTTTGACACCCAACTGACAGTGATAGCAGGCTCATCAAACTGATGAGGATGTATATTCTCCGCGTTTTCATGCTTATTGTTCCTCCTTGTGCTGCGGTTAATACTTCTCAGGCGATTCCGAAAATATATGATTACTACCTAAAAGCGACAAGCGAACACCTAAAAGGCCTTGAACTGCTAAGTTCGCGAATTAAGCCAATTTCGCTAACTGCTATTTATCTAATCCGCCAACAGGCAAATCGTATAATTAGCGGTCAGGCATCTTTTTGGGTCTGGCTTGCCCAGGTTGGGTACTCACTAAGCAGTTGCAACTCCGGCTGCTGTTTTACCTCGCCGCTTATCGAGTTCTTTGCGAATCTCATACGACCTTTCTTCTGTTATCTTGAACAATGCGACCGAAAAAATTGATATCCCAGCAGCTGCGGCAGGGATAAGCACATCAACGGCTCGCATCATGAGAAAAGTCCGTGACGTTTGCGCACCACCCAACTCAACATTAAAGCCAGTCGCATTGAGCAGATAGCCAGAAATTCCAAATGCCAATGCCATGCCAAGTTTCACCATCCACCAGTAGATTGCCCCAAACATGCCTTCACGGCGCTCACCGGTTTCGAGTTCGTCCAGATCACAAACATCAGCAATCATTGAACCCATCAGCGTAAAAAGTCCGCCCATTCCCACAGCTATTAATGGTGCTGGAATCAGCAACTTCCAGGGTACGAGCGGATCGTAGCAGAACCATTTGAGTAGGCTACCGACTAATGTGATGAATGTTGCCAGCATAAAGGTGCGGCGTTTGCCTAATCTCGATGAAATCCAGGTAACCATTGCAATGGCGACTAATGTGGATACCGTGTTTATTGTCCCGAACAGCCCCATATATTTTGCACCCAGGAATGTGTCACCACCACAAACGTAAAAAATGGTAATATACGAGCTGAAAGCACCGACGAGCATGATGCCATTAAACAGAAAAAATGTTCCCGCACACAGCTTTAAAAACTCGCTGCGTTTAACGGTAATCACCAGTCCTTTGAAGAAGGCGACAATATTGCTACGAAGCCCCTGTAATGCACTGGATTTTTGTTTCCGGTCATCTTCCTTTGCAACGAACCGCTCGCGGCAGAAAATTGCCGGCATCACTCCAACGACGGCAACGAACACCCCGATAACGATGGCAAGAACATGCGCTCCCTCAACCGAATTTGAAAAAAGACGATCATTTTCCATGATCGCATAGAACCAGGGCAGCGAAATCCAGGCAAATTGCCCCATGAAGTTCATGACTGCCATCAGTCGCGTTCGTTCATGATAGTCTGGTGTCATTTCATATCCCAGCGCGACCCAGGGAGTGGCAAACACAGTATAGAACAAATAAAACACGATTGAGCCAGCCAGAAAAAACCAGAAATAAAACATCTCACTGCGTCCCGGGCGTAGCTGCCACATCAAGGCAAAGACAATTCCGACACCGATAGCCCCGATAAATATATAAGGTCGGCGTCGGCCAAAACGAGACCTGGTGTTGTCGGAGATATAGCCCATCACCGGATCGGTGAGGGCATCGGTAAAACGCGGGATCGCTTGCAGCGTACCGACCAGAGCCGGATTTATCCCGAGTCCGACATTCAGTATAATAGACATGAATCCAATGGCGCCGCCTAATAGATTGTTAACGATTGATCCAAGACCATAGGCAAACTTTTGACCGAAAGAAATACGATCTGGAGCAGCCGTTTCATGATGTGCATGCGTACTCATCGAATCTCCCTCATCTTATCATCGAGAAGCTTTTTAGAATTTCAAAACATCACCAGAATCGGTGCCGGGAAAAGCCGCAAATTCCGCATTCAAAATTACAAACAAGAAGCGTCATGAAAAAGCAAAGACATTTTGCTACCCTTTCAAAGGTTTTTATATTCCCGTGCGTTGATTACGTTTTCTTGTTGATGATTATTACGCCGCTTTCTATGGCAGCGCCTGGTACACCCGGACGTAATCGACCAGCATGGTCTGTGGGAAAGGCGTGGTACTGAGTGGCCACCCCACATAATTGCCGCCGACAGCGACATTCAGGATAACGAAAAAAGGATGATCAAACACCCAATTTCCAGGTAAATTTCTGGGAGTAATCTCCTGGTAAAATGTGTCATCGACATAAAAGCGAATGAAATTGCTGCCCCATTCCACAGCAAACACATGGAAATCGGTGTCGAATCTGTCTCTTTTGAGGCCATAGCTTTTCGTGATGGCTGCTGAACCGGAGTAACCTGGACCGTGCACGCTGCCGTGAATGATATTCGGCTGCTGGCCTCGAGATTCCATGATGTCGATTTCACCGCAGGCGGGCCAGCCAACCGATTGGATATTGGCGCCAAGCAGCCAGAACGCTGGCCAGATGCCAGGACCATAAGGCAAGAGAATTCTGGCTTCAAAGCGTCCGTAGGTCTGCTGGAACAGCCCCTGCGTTTTGATGCGCGCTGAGGTGAAAGCACTCCCCATGTACGATTCCCGTCGGGCGGTAATCGCAAGGTTGCCTTTGCCATCGAGGGAAACGTTCTCTGGACGATTCGTATCATACTCGAGTTGAGCATTGCCCCAGTCCGTGCCGATGTCATAGTCCCATTTGCTCGGGTCGGGCGATTGACCGGCCTCCCCTTCGAATTCGTCCTGCCAGACCAATTGCCACTCCAATGCTTGCGGTTCATTGGTTTGGGCGCAACTGGCGAATATGACTGCAATCGCGATCACAGCCAACTGAGCAAAGCTAATGAATCCTGATATGTTCCATTTCATAAGATCTACTCCTCTCTGGATATTGATATATCTTTTCATTCATAAATCATGATCGGAGTTAAGGCGTCAGCCTTTTATTTTTAACACTAAACGATAAAATCCTTGCGGATTAACTCCAATATCATAAACTCTATCATTTGTGAAATAGCACATTATCCACATAGACTGTGTTCGGATCACCGGAAATGATTAACTGCGCCAAATGAGCTCTGGTCGTCAATCCTGTAAAATTCGATAATGGAATATCAAACCTCACCCACTTACCCGTAGCTAATGCTGGCGTTGATGCCGCATCAAAAACAAGCTCGTGCTCCACATCATCGCCGCCACTCCAGGCGCCGTCGGCTCCGAAATCCACCAGTTTGATTTTGAATACAGCCGGGGCTGCCGTTGGATCAGGCGTCCAGATGTCCATCGCAAAATGCGTCATTGCTGAGGCATCGATCGTTTGTGAGGTGAATTCGATACCAGCGAATACCAGGTTGGTATAGAGTTTCACATCATCGCCGGCAATCTTCACGTCTGCCACGTCAGCTTGATCCCAAACTGCCGACCAGGTATCCACGGTGACATTGGTGTAGGCATTGCTGAACAGGGAGATGACATCGCTGGCTGCAAAGGTCGGCGTGGGAGCTGGCGTCGTTGGTTCCGTAGAAGTCCCACCGCTAATATAGAAGTAAACATTGTCCAAATATACTGTGCGAAGGTCGCCAGATAAGATCAACTGTGCCAGATGCGCTCTGGTCGTCAGTCCGGCGAAATCTGACAACGGAATGTCGAGTCCGACCCATCTACCTGTTGCAAATGCCGGCGTTGTAGCCTTATTGATCGTCAGTTCATGCTCCACGTCATCGCCGCCGCCATAAGCGCCATCGGCCCCAAAATCCACCAGCTTGATCCTGAAAACGGCTGGAACTGCCGTGGGATCAGGCGTCCAGATATCTAAATGGAAGTGAGTCATGGCGGTAGCATTGATAGGTTTGGATGTGAACTCGATTCCAGCAAATACAAGATTGGTGTAAAGTTTCACATCGTCGCCAGCAATCTGCACGTCGGCAACATCGGCGTTGTCCCATTCTGCCGACCAGGTATCAACTGTCACGTTGGTATACGCATTACTGAACAGCGATATGACACTGCTTGCGGGGACCGTCGGCGTGGGAGCGGCTGCGGTAGGTCCTGTCGGAGCGCTGCTTCCATAAAAATAGATATTGTCCACATACACTGTTTTCAGATCGCCTGAGATAATGAGTTGTGCCAGGTGACTCCTCTTAATCAGACCGGTGAATTCCGATAAAGGAATGTCCAGCCCAACCCATGTTCCAGTTACCAATGCTGGCGACGAGGAGGCAGTGAACGTCACTTCATGCTCCGAATCATCTCCGCCGCCATAGACACCGTTCGCTCCAAAATCGACCAGTTTAACCCTGAAAACAGCACCAGCGACCGGATCGGGTGTCCAGATGTCTAAGTGAAAGTGGGTCATGCTCGAAGCATCAATCGTCGGTGAAGTGAATTCTATCCCAGCGTAAATCAGGTTGGTGTAGAGCTTCACATCATCACCCCCGATCCGGATATCAGCGACGTCTGCCTGATCCCAATCCGCGGACCAGGTATTAACGGGCACATTGGTATAGGCATTGCTGAACAGCGAAATGACATTTTCAGCCGGAGCTGTTGGTGTGGGCGCGGGTTCAGTGGGTGCTGGGGGAGCTTCGGCGACATTCACGGTCAACGAGCCGGTCGCGTCCACAGAACCCAATTTAGCGGTGATTGTGGCGCTGCCAAATCCGACTGCTTTTACAACTCCATCGGCGTCGACAACGGCGACTGCTTCATTGGAAGACATAAACGTAAAATAGGCCGGCGAACAGGTAACTGTCTGATCCACTCCATTGCTCATGTTAAAAGTCACTGACGTTCCGCCGATTTGTAGATTATCACCCACCTTTGCATTGATGCTTTGATGCTGTTGGTTCAGGATAGCCGGCCGAGGATGTGCAATGGTACCAAGCTTTTCAAATTGCACTTCATCAAACCAGATGGTGTATCCAAAATTATTTTCAGGTCCCTCAGAATAGAAAAACATTCCTCTCTCCGCCGTCAGCTTGCTGGCAAGCGGGATGGGAATGACATATTTTCTCCAGTTGGTCGTGAGGATAAAGCCTGTCTGCTGTGTCAGAAAACGTGAGGCTCCAAAATCATTGCCGAACCCGACCAGATCGAGTGTCGCTGCCTTGCTTGCTTTGGCATAGAATGTCAGAGCATCATATTCTGTCAGGTTGCGTCCCATCGTGGTAAAATAAGCGCCGCCGGCATAAGCTCCATCTGGATCTTCAAAGTTTGGAACGGCAATTCGCATCGACTTTGTCCCTTTATATTTCACTTCGGAGTCGACATCAAAGGCATCGACCTTGGAGCCGCCGAATGCTGCATAGTTAAGCCCAGCACTGAATCCATCAAGGAACACTTCGGGATTTGTCGGATATTCGGCTGGTTTTAGCGCATTAATATCCCTCTCACAGCCAGCTAATCCAATTAATGTCGCCAGGATCGCTACAGCGACGAGGCGAACTAAAATTCTCGCAATCATGTCATGCCTCCAATTTCATATATTTAATTCCTGATATTCTTCTTGTTTTGGTGGCTCTGATTTTTTATCAAGCCATGTCATAGTCTATTATCCGCTAATTGCAAATGGATTCACATAAATATCACAATCCAATGTGCAATTGCAGGTAAGTCCGAATTTCCCATTCACTGCCTTCCGGCCGCGCTGGCATTTTTGGATCGCATACCCATTCACCAGCGGCATTGATCGTCTTCGCCGGGCAGTAGCGGGGCGAATACTGGTCCAGCGACCGCCAGGTGACACGCACGCCGAGGCGGGTCTGCGGCAGATCGAACCACTCTGGCTTGCCAAGCACTGTTGAGACATCAGTCATGAATTGCAGCGGAAACGTGAGGTTGAAATCACGATGATAATCGTACGGGCCCCAATCGTTGATCTTGGCAAAGGTCGCAATTTTGATTGAATTCATAATGAAGCGGATGTCTCCGCCATAGCGATGAATCAATCGTTTATCACTGCCATTTGGCTCACCCTCACCAGCATAAAGGTTGGCGATCAATCCCAAATTCGAGCGCAACTTGGAGACAATGCGGGCATGTGTCTCCCACAGGTCTCGTGCTGGCGTCGCACCGGGGAAAGCGAAGATGGTACGGCCATCGGCCAAAATACCAATGGCGGCGTCCTGTGTGGTCGGCTGATGCCGATAGATAACACCTGCGCTAAATGCGAGGGGAGCATCTTCGCGAACGTCGCTATCCCAGGCATACATCCAGGTTGCTGGTGTCGGGTCGTAGGTTATGAGCAACTCGCCAGCCGTGGTCTCTCGATTGCCCCGGACTGCAAAGGGATCGTCGAGGATATTGCGCGGCATACCTGGCGCTGGCGCATCGCTGGGTATTGGACCAACAATCGGTTTTTGCCACAGGAAGTTCGGAGCGATCTGCCAATTGCCCACCGTCACCGCCAAACCGCTGAGCACATTCCACTGGTTGCCCTTGCCACTGTCCTTCAGTCTCCAACCGGTAAATGTGAGTGCCGCATTCGGAAATCCGTCTGCCACCAATCCCATCGCTGCTCCCTGGGCGTACCAGTTCCAGCGACCCTTCGAGAACGTGAGCTTAATTTTGCCGCCATAAGTATCCGATGGTTTGATGCGATCTTGAAGCACGCGGTAATTGCCTGGCGAACCATCCACGATCTGGAATATTTCATCGATCTTGGTGCTACCAGACCAGATACCCCCAAGTTCGATACCGAATGGTCCGCGTTTCGTTGCGAGATGAATCGTGGCTTTTCTGGTGGGTGGCAAAGGAACAGCAAACGAGCTAACGGCAGTTCCCTGCTCGTCAAGGTCTTCCTGAAAAATTGTCGTTGCCTGAATGGGACCGATTTTGCGTTGGTATTTTACAAGTAGCGTTGGGTTGGCGCCCCACCAGAGTTCCGGACCGAAGGCAATTTTCAAGCCGTCAAGCGTCTTTTTGCCCGCGAACTCAAATCCCAATGGCGCTTCACCGTTGTAGATATCGATGTTAGGGCCATAGTTTGCTTCCGGGTACAATCCAAAGAAATCGCCTTCGTATCCCCAGTGATAATGACCGGTGCGATAAAATCCGTCCAGTTTGAACCAGCGGCTGTCCCATGACATGCTGGCGCGATAAACTTTTAGCCGCTCGATATCAACCATTTTCAGAGGCTCATCGTCGGTCTGCACGGTGCGGACGCGACCACGATTCTCGTAGAACAATTCGTCAATCGGATTCTCCGGTACATGACCGAGATAATTCAGCGTGAGCGTAGCCGTAGCATTCTCAGCAGGACGCGCCTCAATCGTGGCGTAATAGGATTGCAGGTGATCGAAACCGCGAAACGATGGGCGTGCATTCGAGCCGGCGACGGGTTTATCTGGCGTACTAATGCGCTCTCCGCCAGTATTAAATGTCTCCATCTGGATTCCCACCCCGCTCACACGAACACGCCGCATTCTTTCGGCAATGAGTGCTGCACGGTCACTTCGAGCCTTGATTACAAACTCTACTGGCTGGATTCTGGCGAAATGGGTCTTGATTGCCGTAAGGTCAGTGTCAGGGCCATAAGGATTCAATGTGTATGCCTTTTGCAGGGCATAGAATGCCGCCCGGGGGTATAGCTCATAAAGTCCACGCTGATCAGTGGGACCCTTTGCACAGATGCCAAACCACTCTTCGTTCATGTTGTTTTCGCCTGCTACATAGTCTTCAAGGTAACCACCATTTGACCATGAAGCATCTATATTGTGAACGTCGAGGTTGTACTCCTGACCGGTTTTCCACCAGCCATCGCTAAACTGGAACGTAATACCGCCAATGCAATTTCCCGCTTTGCCTTTGCCACTTGATTGTTCATAGATCTCCTGCCAATTGCCGATGAGATAGCGAGCCTGCGCCACCTGATCTTCTCTCATCTCCCTGGCATGGAACGCATCAGCGCCAAATTCGGTGAACAGAATCGGAACATTCAGCTTTTCTTTGACCTTTTCAAAAGCATCACCAAAGGAAATCCCACGATACATGTTGGTCCCAAAGATATCCAAATCTTTTATTTCCTCAGCAATGATGTCGATAAAAAGCAGATCGCCATTACAAATAGCGACAGGTCGATTCGTGTCGCGCGTTTTGATGGCTTTAATGGCATCGTTAAAAAGCGAATACATGTGCCGGGCTCGGACTGATTCAAGCGTCTCCCCTTCTGGAATATCCTCAGTTTCCGCACCACCCCAGAACAATCCATAATTGTTCTCATTTCCAAGCAACCATAAGAGCAAGCCAGGGACGTCTTTGAACTCATTCACCATCGCCTCAACCTCAGCCAGTAGTATTTGGCGAGTACGAGGTTCAGCATAATCAGTATGCTGAATATAAACGCCGTCCACCGTCACCCCATAACGTCCGAATGAATGGTTAAGCACGGTGAAGATGCCATAGTTTTCGTAGATATATTTCACCCATTTGGGAGGCACACCGACATACTGTCGGATGGCATTCACGCCCATCATTTTGAGCAGTGGCATCTCCTGATCAAGCGCTGCCTTGATGATGTCGTCAGGCTGAGTCCAGAGGCTATAAGTGTAGGTTGTGCCGATGGGGAAATAATCCCAGTTCATCCCGAAGATCATGAAGTCCTTTCCATCGACCTGAAGCCGGCTGCCCGAGGCGTCGGAAACGACCTTAACTTGAGCGACCGGCGCGGTGGTTCCTGCTGGTGCGACGAGTAGAACCAGCGCCACAATCGCAGCAAGCCAGATTCCAGCAATGAACCAGTTTGATTTCTTTCGAGTCAACGTCATAAGAACCTCCTTAAAATTTAATATGAGACATTATCCTCGATTCATTTCGCTACCACGATGCTGTACCTGTGTTGATGTGCTGCTTTTCGAGGTGTTTTTTTGAATTCAGCTTAATTCTGAACAATGCTATTTGATAACTAATCATCAATTAATACTTGAATTTTCCATATTCGGTCTTCTCGCTGGAATATCGACTTGCTCAACGATGCATCTATTTCGTGCCCGTCTATTTCTTCCTCTGAACCATCCCTTTTGGTGATAACAATTTTTCGTCGCTTCGCTTTAATGTAAATCACCGGAACCTGACAAATCGTGAAAGCAAGCATACCTGCATTCAACATCAGCGTCTGTGGTTTGCCATTCACATCATAAAAATAGAACACCTGCGATTTGGTAAGCAACTCATCCTGATTTAATAGATCAGTATTAAATTTTATTTTGCCATCAGAGACCCGCACTCCCAATTCCCCAAAGCGCGAAATAAAATCCTCTTTCACCTGCCCGGTCATACCCGGCTGTTGAACGCCACTGTTCCCCGGCGTATGCGAATATGGATCCGTTGGAAAAGCGCCATATAGATCCGGGCTTTTATGGCTGCCGATTCCGGCTCGGATTTCGTAATAATAGGCCTTCAATTTTTCCAGGATAGAAGCATTCGCTTTGGCGTCAACGGCTTGATAAAATACCTCCTGAACTGCCAACAATAATTTGGAAACCATGTGCCAATAAATGCTGCCGAGCCCTTCATATTTATAAAAAGTCCCGGAGCGCCCGGTAAATGATTGATGATCGAAAACCGTTTCATAGATATCCAGGATTTTTTGGATTTCGAATTCGCTAAGCTCGGGCTTATCGATTTTTATTTCATCCAATGCCTGCCTTAGCACTCGCGCATTCCGAAAGTTGCTGTTAAAATGAACATTGCCAAAAACATCTTTCGCGACAATCGTGCGATCGTCCTGTTCAACAAGCGCGCTCAAGAAACGAGATTGCTCGATCAATTTTTTCGAAATGATATTTTTATCAACGAAACGAGGCAACTCACGGTTGGGATACAGGAGATAGCTTGATTGGTCTGCTCTGTACAGGGCACTTTTGCGGAGCGCATTCAGCAGCATAATGGCATCCTCATACGGCAGATAACCAGAGCTGAGCACCGCCACCTGACCCTCGAGCATTTCGTACAGACGGCGGATCGAAATTTCATTTTGCGCTGTAATCTTTATTAAATTGTACGCATGGTACAGATCATCCTCACGCTTATTCGCTTTGATCGAATGATCGATGTATTTCAATCCAAGCTCCAGAAAGGCAATCAGGTCAGGTATGAAAAGTGATCTTCGTTCACCACTAAAACCATTCGCATAAATTTTCATTCGATGATCGCTGCCAGCCAGCCCCAATTGATCGAGAATTTGTTTTCGATCGCTATTAGAAATTGAATCATTTAGCAAATGCTGGAATCTTTTTAAAGCATCCCAGATATTGGCAAACAATTCAAAGACTTCTTCGGATATTTTAACTTGCTCGGCTGGCGCCACTTTGAACAGCCCGATACAAAATCCAACAAATCGCCTTAAATAGTACAACGTCACCATCGAAGCGCCATACCCGACCAGCGCATTATTGGCATCGTTCCATTCCGGGCGTTGGGTGTTCATCCATATTCCAGCTTCGGGAATAAAATTGGAAAATTTCACTAACATCGGGACGAGCAGCTTTTCCGTGAGGTTGACATGATAAATCTTGCCGTTTTTATCCCAGATAAATTTTCCGTCAGCACCGATTTTTTCCACTCGCTGTTGAATAGCGCCATGCAGGTCAAAATCAAAATCAATCGTGCGGTGTGGATCAGCGATGATGTCCTGATAGGATTTGATTTTATAGGGAACATTGGCATAGCTAAAAATCTCTTTTGTCAGTAATGACTGAAGTTTCCCGGGATGATATTTCGTAGCTAATTCGAGCAGTTTGAGTAGATAGATGATCTGGTGGTCTCCCCAGTAACCGATATGGGAGAAGGCATCCGATGGATTTAGCATCTCCCAGTCAAATCCGTCACGAGTCACCCGATACGGATTGTACCCATCCGCAGTGGAGGTGTTGACAAATTTGGTGATCATGTTCTCGATAAATTCGGGAAAAGACAGCGCCAGCGCCTCCCAATTCTGAAAAATATCGCGCCAATTCCCCTGGTAATTGAGCGTTTTATTGCCATGCTCATCTTTGATATCAATGGAGAATTGATTCCAGGGGCGACTGGGATCACCATGCCGACGACTAAACGTGAGCGGCAGGTATTCATGACAAAGCCTTTCAAAATCAGGATCGAGCGAAACCATGCGATCCATCATCTCATGATACTTTACAGGATCAGGCCATTCATCGATAACTGATGCATATTGGGCTGCAATCTGCTTATTGGCAGTTTGAACAAATGCTCGAAAATCATTTTTGTCGATGAAATAATTATTGTCAAAAATACCGCCCCGCATGATATTGAACAACGTATTGGAACAATGTCGAAACAGATTCAGCGGATCTGATGTCAGTTGATAGCCATCGGCCTGGGCCACTATTTTTTTCAGGTTCTCGGTGCTTGTTTTGATCTCGTCTTCAATTTGTCCTGTCATATCCTTATTCGAAATTAACAGGTGCTGCAGGGCAGCAACATCGGATTGATTCTTGTTTACATCGGCCACAATATACCAGGCCTTTTCCTGGTTGGCTGGCAGTTCAAATTCAGCATATAATAAATATGCGCCGCGGGCAGCTCTGACATCTATTTCTTGATGAACGGTGAGACCGTTGCAAAAGGAATTGAGTTGCGCTGTTGATAGTAGAATGCTGGAATTTTTCAGACCAGCCGACCAAACCGTGTTAGCTTTCAGCGATTCGCTGGGTTCAGCTTTGTCGGTGGGGATGGAGCTCAGCGTGTATAATGCAAGACCCGTATCAGGTAGTAATTCATTTTTTTTGTAGCCATCCACCAATGTGCTGAATTCCAATTGGAATCCCCGATCCACGCCAGCGGGCAAAATATTCTGAATACCATCGATCATTTTGATGGCAACTGGCTCTGGATTATCATTTCGTATCCATGACTTTTTGATAAAACCAAAGCGATCACAATTGAACCAGGAATATTGAAAACTCAAGTGCAAATCGAAATTCACTTCTTCAAAAATCACCTGGTTGCCGATGATGTTTTTGTAGATATTCCTCTGGATTCGATAAACGCCTTGATATTTTGACGAAATCGGTTCCCACAAAAAGGTTTTTCCGTTTTGGGTCGCCAAAATGACGGTCTTGCTGCCAGTTATTTCATCGGAATCATGGATTCGATCGTCGGTGTAATAGGGGAATAGGGCATGATCTGCATTGCGTCGCCCAGAGGTCAACGCGCCATTGCTGGAGATGAACATCCACAGATCAGAATCGCTAACGATGTTCATCAAAAACGGGGACATCATATCACAATTGGTGATTTTGTAGTATCTTTCATTTGCGATGGTTACAATATCGCCCCGCACCGTTTTTGGCTCGATATGGAGTTCACAATGTCCGATATAAATGGTTTCAGGTTCCATCAATCGAAGTCCCCATTTTTGTTAACGACAAAGCGATCGGTTAGTATGGAGTATGACCATAGCTTGTTATAAAGATACAAGATCACGCTTCATATAATAAAAAATTCTAACATAATTGTCTCGGCTAATAGTAACAAAGTATCGGATTATTGTAACAAACTGGGGTTGATCTGGCAGGGAATTTAAAATTCTTGGGGCTGAAAATTAAAGTCAATAGAATATTGAAAATCAATCGGAAGAAATATGAGAAGGGAAAAAGCTCTCAGACAAAGCGATTTCAAAAAATTAGTCTTTAGCGGCGATATATTCCGAGGGTGATTTTTGGTACTGTTTGCGGAAACAGCGTGCAAAATAGGTCAGGTCATTAAAGCCGACCGCATAAGCCACTTCTGTGATGGTCATGCGCCTTTGTTCGAGCAGTTGAACCGCCCGCTTCAATCGGATGCTCCGGATAAATTCATGGACAGTCTGGTCCGTCAAGCCTCGCAGTTTTCGGTACAACTGCATTCGGCTCAGGCCGACTTCTTTACTTAACATGTCTGCATTAAAATTGTCATCGGCAATGTGCTTTTCAATCGTCTCCACCACGCGTTGTAAAAACTGCGCGTCAATATCCGGAACAACGACTCTTTTGGGTTCGAGGAGGATTTCACGACTGAATTTTTCTTTCAATTTTTTTCTGGATTCCAGCAAATTAGATATCTGGGCTTCCAAAACATCGATGCTAAACGGTTTGGTCAGATAAGCATCGGCGCCCCGGATCAGGCCTTCAATTTTATATTCACGCTCAGCGTAGGCCGTCAGCAAAACAACGGGTACATGACTGGTTCTTTCATCCTGTTTGAGCGCCTGGCACAATTGAGTGCCGCTAATTTCGGGCATTTTAATATCGCAAACAATCAAATCCGGGATTATCTTGACCGCTTTCTTAACCCCTTCCAGCCCATCTTCAGCACAAATGACACGATATTTTGATTCCAGAGAATCTTTTATATATTTTCTGATCTCGTTATCATCTTCAACGATCAGGATGATCGGAATATCTTTGACTGGTTCTTCCTGTTTTGCAAATTCAGAGGTCTCGAACTCTTCCAGATCAGTTGCAGTTAAATCCTGATCTGTCGATATATCAAGCGGAACAACGTTGAATTTGTCGACTAACTGGTTTTCCTCTAAATATTGTTCATCAATGGGGATGAGAACAGTAAATTTCGTACCCTGCCCTTCATTGCTGCTGACAGAAATCTCGCCACCATAAAGTTTAACCAATTCATACACAAACGATAGGCCAATACCACTGCCCTCGTACTGGTGACCATCATCATTTTCAACACGGTAATATCGTTGGAAAATACGTTCAAGCTTATCCTGAGGAATACCGATGCCGCTGTCTTGCACCCGAATTTCAATGTATCGGGCCGCCAGGTCTTTCTTTTGATCTGATTGGGGCAGCATCTCGGATGATAAAATAGTAACTGTTACTGTTATGGTACCTTCATCTGGCGTAAATTTAAAGGCATTGGATAGCAAATTGTAGATAATTTTATCCAGCTTATCTGGATCAAACCAGGCGATGACATCATCCTGTTCCGCTTGAAAATTAAAACGAATGTGATGATCGATGGCATAATCCTGAAACGAGCGTACAACTTCCTCAATAAAATGAATAATATTTCCTCTCGAAAGGGTGAGGCGCAAGTCTCCAGTTTCGAGCTTTTGAAAATCTTTCAATTGATTGGTCATCCGCAATAATCTCTGGGCGTTTCGATGAATCAGCTTTAAGCTATTTTGAACTTTGTCATCTGTTTTTCGGGACTTGATTAATTTTTCCAGCGGACTCAGGATCAATGTGAGCGGTGAATGCAATTCATGAGAAATATTGGTAAAGAACTGGGTTTTCATCTGATCCAGCTCATACATTTTTTCCAGTTCCAATTGCTCCATTTTCAACGCATTTCTCAATCGATGTCGGCTGATAAAATAGTTCAACACGAAACCGATAATAGCCAGCGCCAGCAGTGCTTCAATCAGATAGGCCCACCAGGTTTTCCAGAACGGAGGCTCGATTTTTATGTTTAGTGAAACACCTGCTTCATTCCAGATGCCATCATTGTTTGAGGCCTTTACATTAAAAACATAATCTCCTGGATCGAGATTGGTATAGGTTGCTGTTCGGGTCGATTTAACATAGTTCCAATCCGATTCAAAACCTTGCATCATGTAGGCATACTGATTTTTTTCAGGAGAGATATAATTCAACGCAGCAAATTCGAAAGAGAATACGGCGTCTCGATAGGAAAGCGTTAGCTTTTGGGTTTCACTGATATGCTTTTTAAGGGGGGAATCGTTTGCTCCGATTGGGACTGGTTTATTGAATATTTTAAAATCGGTGATGACAACTGGCGGTATATAAGTATTGTCTTTCAAGTTGTCGGGCAAAAAAATGTTAAATCCATTATTGCCGCCGAATATAATTTCACCATGCGCTGTTTTAATTCCGCTGCGGGCATTGAATTCATTTCCCTGCAACCCATCGGAGACGTCATAATTTTTAAATGTTTCAGACTTCGTGTCAAATCGGGAAATTCCCTTGTTCGTACTCAACCAGAGAATGTGATCTCTATCCTCAATAATACATTTGATCTCATCATCTGGCAACCCTTTGGCGGTATTGTAATGGACAAATTTGAAAGTTTTGCGATCCCATTTATTCAAGCCACTGGTCGTCCCGATCCAGATGGTGGAATCCCTGGTTTGAATGATCTCATGAACAAATCCGCTGCTCAAACTATTTTCATCCTGATCGCTGTGTTTATAGCTTGTGAAGGATTTTGTCGTCCGATTCAAAAAATCCACGCCAACATCAGTTCCGATCCATAAATTCCCATCAAAGTCCTGGATTGCCACACGGACATCGTTGTCGCTCAAGCCACTATTGTTCTGATCATAAATTTCTGTTATCCCTTTTTCGATATTAAAATAAGTCAGTCCCCCCCAGAAAGTGCAGAGCCACAATCCGCCATCTTTATCTTCTGAAATATGCAAAATTCGATTGCTCGCCAGCCCGTCTTTTTCTCTACTATATCGAATGAACTTTTTCGATTTTTTGTCAAATTGATACAAACCATCAGCCCATGTTCCGACCCACAGACGACCATGGCTATCCTGGAACAGGCTGACGATAACATCAGTGCCGATATTGCTGTTCTTCCGATTATAAACAACAAACCTGTTATTGCTTCTATCGAAGCAATTAAGACCTCCGCCATCAGTAGCAATCCAGAGATTGTTATCTTCATCTTCCCAAAATGAGTTCACCATATTTTGGCTGAGGCAGTTATCATTTCCAGGATGATGTTTGTAATGTTGAAAGTAAGATTTCCTGCCAGTCAACAAATTGATTCCATACGCATACGTACCGATCCAGATGGTTCCTGCACGGTCTTCATAAATTGACCAGATAGAGTTGTGGTTCAAGCTGGATTGATTGAAGGGATCGTGTTTGCAATACTGAAAAGTGTTGGTTGCCAGATCCAAAATATCGATGCCATTATCCTCGGTGCCAATCCAGAGTTGGCGCTGGTGGTCGATCATCAGACACAGAATAATATTGCTGCTGATCCCGTTGTGGTCGGTAGAATGGTGCCAATAATGAGCAATTTGGCGGGCATTACCATTTTTATAATTCAACCGATAGAGTCCGTCGCCCTGGGTGGCGATCCAAATATTCTTATCGGGAGATTCAATGATGGCACTGATTCGAGCATTGGTCAGCTTGGCTCCATCGATAGACAAGTGGTCAATTTGATGACGGTTATCATTGAAGATATCAATGGCGCCATTCCCATGAGCAATCCATAAATTTCCGTCACTATCTTCAAAAAGCACTCGAATAAAGTTGCTGCTCAGACTTTTCTGATCATGTTCATCATGGAAATAATGGACGAATGATTCGTTCTCATCATTAAAAAGATTAAGTCCACCATTTCGGGTACCGATCCACAGCCGATTTTTGCTGTCTTCAAAAATCGTCTCTATCTGATTATCACTGATGCTAATGGGATTGGCTGGTTCATGTTTATAAGATTTAAAACGATTCGTGTGTCGATCATAGCGATTCAATCCATTACTGGTGCCGACACACAGATAGCCATTGTGATCCTCAAAAAGCGCTGATATATAATTATGACTGAGACTTTGAGCATCATTCGGACGATAATGAAACACCTCGAACTTATAACCGTCAAATCGGTTCAGCCCATTGAACGTGCCGAACCACATAAATCCCTTGCTGTCTTGTAAAATGCAGGTCACATTGGATTGGGACAGACCGTGGTCAGTGGTGAGATGAGTGAAGCGAAAATCCTGGTGCTGGGGATAGGCAGATAGAGCGCAGAAAAAAAGCGATGCTGAAATTATAATTTTTTTGATAAATTTGAAAATCATAAACCTACTGTCAATGATTCTATTATCAATTTGGTCAGGCATTTTTGCTTCACGATGTCAATATAATTGAAAAAAACATCATTCCTCTAAATTTTTTCCAACGGATGATAAGCTGCCAACGGATTTTCGCTTTAAAAATCCCAAATCATTTTACGGAATTAACACTCCTGCCTTCTTCAACGCTTGATAAATCCGATCATCATTCCGCACGTCAGGCTGATTTTCAATCCATGACTTTTCGATTTTCAAAACGGTTGTGCTATCGCCTTTGAGCATAAAGCATGTGACATCAATCGTTGGGAAAAAGGGAGCGACGGATGAAAAAGCATACCAGAACGCTCCCAGATAGATCCGTTCCTTTTTTGCAACCACGACAAATGGAATCCCAAAAACCGTCGGCCTGGACTTTGCCAGTTGTCTGACTCGCTCATTTGCATTGGATTTCAACGAAAAGCTATGGTCACTCCATTTATAGTAATCCAGGTCTTCATCAGCAATGATCGGCTCATTTTGAAGCCCTAACGAATTGATTGATTTTTGTGCCGCCTCGGTAGCTGTGATAGTGCTATCAGCCAGTGTATAAATCGCAAAGCCATCATACAGGCCAGGCTTCAAAGGATTCTTTTCGCTTTTGCAGCAGCCAATCAGAGAAATGACAGCAATGCAGGCCAATATATTTTTCATTTTGATCAGACAATTACTTTAATACAAAACAAGAAAACATTATTGGACATTAATCCATTAGCCCAGTCACCCAATTACCCCAATTACCCAATCGCCCAATTCCCAACTCACTGAATCTGCACAATCCCCGAAAACCCAATGAACGCCATGGCCATCATCCCTGAAATGATCAGCACAATGCCAGGCCCCCGCAGTCCTGCAGGAATTTTGCTCTCGTTCAGTCGCTGCCGAATTCCAGCCATAGCCAGAATCGCCAGCAGCCAGCCCAGACCACTGCCAGCGCCAAACAGGACGCTTTGAATAAACGTGTATTTTCGAATAACCATGAACAACGACACCCCCAGGATCGCACAATTGACCGTGATCAGCGGGAGAAAAATGCCGAGGTTGATATACAGCGGCTCAGAAATTCTTTCGATGATCATTTCCAGCAACTGCACCGCCGCAGCGATCACGATGATAAATGCAATATAGCGCAGATATTCGATGCCCAATGGTTCCAACACATAAAAAAAGACCACGTAATTCAGCGCCGATGTAATTGTCAGCACAAATGTCACAGCCAGTCCCAGTCCCAAAGCCGTATTCACCTGCTTCGAAACCGAAAGGAACGAACACATCCCTAAAAAATAGACCAGCAGAATATTGCCTGTAAAGATCGATGCAAAAAATATCACCCAGGGCGACAAGCCTTCCATATATTCAATCTCCTATTTATCCTTTGTGTGCCACTTTATGGGTAGCGATATTATTGGCAACCCAGATGAACAACGCCAGCATAAAAAATCCGCCTGGCGCCATGATCATGAACGCCCATTGGATCCAGCCTTCGGAATAGCCGATGGCGTGCATCAGCGGATTCATCACCTGATAGCCCAAAATCGTCCCAAAGCCAAGCAATTCCCTCACAAATGCGATCACCAAAATCACATAGCTATAGCCGAATCCCGACATCATTCCGTCCAGGAACGCCAGCGAGGGTTTGTTTGATGAAGCAAACGCCTCCAGCCTGCCCATGATGATGCAATTGGTAATGATTAGTCCCACATACGGCCCCAGCGCCTTGCTGATGTTGGGCACGTACGCTTTCAGCACAATATCCACGATCACCACAAAACAGGCAATGACCAGCGTCTGCACCATCATTCTCACCCTCGGCGGAATGATGTTTCGCATCAACGAAATGGTCAGCGAAGAAAACGCCGTCACAAAGGTCAGGCCCAGGCCCATAATGAGTGTGTTCAAAAAAATATTGGTCACCGCCAGCGTGGAGCAGATGCCTAAAATCTGGACAGTGACGGGATTGTTTTTCCAGAGATCGTCTCGGATGATGTCGATGGTTTTTGGTTTTGGCATAGAGTCCTCGAAAGCAAAGTTTGTTTAAAATTATTTTCGGGAATAATGGAATTGTGGAATGATGGAATGTTGGAATTTTGGACTGAAGTAATAATGCAATTGGGATAACACTCGAAAAATAGATAAATGAATAACAATACCCCGATTACTCAATTGCCTGATTGCCCAACACTCCAATCATCTAAGACTTCGAAACCCAATTATTTTTCTTCAACCAATGTCTGATTTATGTAGTCCCAAATTTTTTCGTTTATTTTTTTAATATTCTGATAATCGTTTTCAACTTCCTCTTTTGTGAAAGTCACGAAATCATCATAGTCTCCTTTTTGTCTTCGTTCATTAGCAATGGCATAGATTTGGGCAAACTCGATCGGGAATATTCCAGTCTTGACAAACTCTCGATTAAACCAGCCCTGCAATTGCTTATGCTTGCTGGTTGAAAAGCCCTTGAGCAAAGCTAAAGCATTCACAGAATAAAAGAGCGAGTAATAAATTCGGTTCTCTGCTAGATGAAACAAACCTTTTTCGAGGCAAGTATCAATTTCTGTGTAACAGGACTTGGCTTTCTCAATGCGATATTTGATGATATCACTTTTTTTATACGCCATAAAAGGTTCCAGTTTTAACTACATTTTCTCGGTAAGGAGTATTTTGCCGATGCAATTCTGAATATTGATAGATTTTTATGTCTGTAATAACATTATGCTCTAATTCAAATAGCGCAATTTCTCCCCAGACTTCATTCTCTTTTTTCCAGTCAACCTTGTTTCTGAAGGTTACCACAATGTCAAAATCAGAGTCGGATCGATAACCTTTGCCAGTTCTTGAGCCATAGAAATAAAGTCCAGCATAATCTGAAAATTTTTTCTTCAATAACTCATGAATAGCCAATACAATATTTTTGTTCTTAGTCGACATTTCTTATACCATTGGGCACAAATTAATTCAGTTTAAAAAGCTGCTCAGTATTTATGTGATGTTTTGCCTCCAGCCTCTCGCTCGTCGATCGGCGATGGCATACGCTTCTTTGATGATTTCGCTTCTGGGCATTGTCTGGTATTTATCATCTAGGGCTTTGATTTCTTCAATGACCTTTTTCAACACCTTACCTGTTACACCACTTCCCACCAGGTAATCGACATATTGCTTCGCTTGCTCTGATAACTTTGCATCAGAAACTATATCTGATTCATCGTCAAGCTTTTTCAAGGTGATCTCTAAATCATCGCCTTCTTTGAGAAGTAGAAGTTGTTTTAATTTCTCATCAAGGGACAAATGTCCGTCTTTGAGGACCTTGCCCACGTATGTAAGATTGGTTGTTTTCATCCTAATTTACCTGATTTCAAAAATTGTGTTTTCTCCAAAAATATGTTACTCGCAGTTTATGAATATAATCATCCCTATCTCTGCCATAGAAAATCATACCCCATTACCCAATTACCTAATCGCCTAATTCCGCAACTTTTCATTTCTCCCCCACTAGAGCCTTAATCGCCTCCTCGTTCCCCCGAATCACCTCAATGTAAAACCGCAAATCCGTATTCACCATTCTCAACACGCCATCCACCGTTTGCGTGGCGCCTGTGATGGCCTGGAAGCTGTTGGTCGATTCCTCTCGATTGGTCTTGTCCTTTTTTTTGACCAGCACCAGGGGCAGAGTTGGCGCTGCGGGATCATGAAAGCGGCTCAGATCGAGGTTACGGAAAAAATATTTGAATTCGATCTCGGTGATGCGAGCGCCCAGGCCTGGCGTCTCCACCTGCTCGGTGAAGTCGATGCCGACCATCTTATTCAAATCCGCCGAAATGACGCCAAAGGCAGTAATCGTGCCCCACAGACCTTTGCCTCGCAGCGGAAAGCCGTAGGCAATGGGCTCGCCACGTTCATCGGTTCGCACAAAAATCTCCACCGAATCTTTCACAGTGAGGAAGCTATCTTTTAACAATCGAAGCTGCTCGGCAGTTACGGGAATCTTGACCGTCCGAATCTGGCTTTGCACAGCGCTGAGAATCTCATCCTGCCGCCACGGAATATCATTGGTGGTGCTGGTTAGCCCCAACTCTCGCTCGTTGATATTAGCAGGAAAAATATCGAACGCATAGAGGATCGATTTGTATTGATCGATCTTAGCGTTTTGGAGGACACGCTCCCTCGATAGCTCATTGATCGACGCCAACGCTGCAATAAAAACGATGGTCACCAGAACCATGAAAATAACGGTGAATAATCCTTTTTTCATCGGATTTGCTCTCAATTTTCTGTAAAGATGAAATAAATTTGTTTGTATCTGCTCACTGATTACTGCTCACTGCTTACTGATCACTGATTACTGATCACTGTTTACTGCTTACTGAAAGCCCCTTCTTTTTATCCTTATAACTTTTCACATAGAAATCAATCAGCGGCCCAAACATATTGCCCAGAAGCACACCAAACGTCAGCCCGCCCGAAAATAGCGCAAATGACTTGATGATGATGGTGAAAATGGCAATCATCGAGCCATAGATGTAGCGGGTCAAATCCTGCTTCGGCGCCGAAACAGGATCGGTCACGATGAAAAATCCGCCCATCATCGTGGAACCAGCGATCAAACCGAACAATGGATTCGGCACTTTAGCAGGGACGATTAGATGGAGTATGCCATCGAAAATTAAATAGGTCACAAAAAAGCTGACCACTAATCGCCAGTTGGCGGCTTTTTTGTAAACGAGGTATAAACCGCCGATCAACAGTAAAATGGCCGATACTTCGCCCATGGAGCCAGCGCCGATGAGCGTGGTTTCGCCCAGTCGCTCGAATTGGCCATTGATATTGCCGAATAGCATTTGCCAATAGCTGGGCAGATTGGCAGCGCCTTCTTTGTAGGCGATTTGCGGCGTGGCTTCGGTGATCGCCGAAAGATAATTGGGCGTGGCGTGAAATTGCCAGGCAGCGAATCCGCCTGGAAAGTCCGAAAAATTGGCAGCGGGGATCCAGCGGTTTGTCATCTGGATCGGAAACGTGATGTAAACAAATGCCCTGCCGACCATGGCGGGATTGAACACGTTATTTCCAAATCCGCCGAACGCCATTTTTCCAAATGTAATGGCAAACACAGCCCCGATGACCACCATGTACAGCGGCAAGGTGGGCGGCAACGATAGGGCATACAAAAATGCCGTAACGAAAACGGCTTCCGAAACCTTGCCATTGGAACCCCGAACGAACAGCCATTCGGTGATTACACAACTGATGACCGACAGCGCCACCATCACCAGGCTGCGCCAGCCGAAAAAGTAAACCGCTGCAGCCGTGACAGGCAGCAGCGCATAGACCACGGTCCGCATGACCTTTTGCTTCAGGAATTCTATTTTGAACATAATTTATTTTCCTTGAGTAGAGGAAAAGATGGACTCCAATTCCCTCGTGTTTCTGAGGATCATTGTAATTGCTGTCATTCCGAACGGAGCGAAGCGGAGTGAGGAATCTCCTTATTTAAGCTTCAAGGGATTCCTCACTTTGTTCGGAATGACAGCTTCTTCGAACTTATGTAAAAAAGATGTACTCCACCAGGAGAAAGATGTACTCACTTCCAAATTGGAGTACATCTCTTTTAACAGTACATCCTTTCATTGGAGTTCATCTTCATCCTATAAACGTCGCTCGATAACCGATCTTATTGATCGCATTGATGACCGATTGGGCCTCGGGATTTCCGTTGACCAGGGCTTCCCCATTATCCAAATCGACAGAATATGATTCCACGCCAGGCACCTTTGACAGCGCTTTTTCCACGGCCATCTTGCAGTGCTGGCAGGACATGCCTTCTATTTTGATTTTCATAGCAGAAATAACCTCGAAATTAAATATGAACGGTAAAGAATCGGCGGCAAGAGAACATGACCGTCATGTCGCAGGTGAACGCCACGTTCTCCTCGTGCTGCGAATTCGGTCGTAAAATTTATTAGCGGGATGGTAGATGCCATAGTGGAACTGCCCAATTCGATGAAGATCGAGGATGACAACACGGTGAACTGAGCAAATTTATCCTCCCAAAACCTTAAATTGTAGGACAGGATGGCATCCTGTCGTTTGAATGTAGGACAAGATGCTATCTTGTCGTTTGCCTGTAGGACAAGATGGCATCTTGTCCTACAGAGCAGGACAAATTCATCATCCTAAATAATCGAGATGCTGGACCAGCCTAACTGTATCCAGCATCTGTCGACGATCAGGATAAGTAAAACTTGAAAGGCAATGAGCTATTCGATTTTAATTGCCTCTGCTGGACAATCCTCAGCCGCTTCTCGAGCGCAGTCTTCCGAATCGGGCGGGACGACGTCCACAATGGCCTTGGCCACGTCGCCATCCATTTCAAAAACCTCGGGGCAGGTGCTCACACACAGTTCACAGCCAGTGCAGAGATCAGGATCGACCATAGCTTTCATTTGATATTCTCCTCTGTTGATTTAATATTAAGTTTTAGATCTGTAATTTAAATTGATTGATTCATCAAGAAAAATTCCAAATCCCAATATCCAAATTCCAAATAATTTTCCAATTTTCAAATTCAAAACAAACCCGATCGATTTGTTTGTCTTATTTTGATTTTTCGATAATGGATGAGAAAATTTTTCTCAGTTCGTTCGCTTCATTTAAAAGAGCCAGCGCTTCATTTGCAAACTCATCTGGATTTGTCTCTTTAATTAACCTAAGCCAATAGACGCTTTCTTTGGACTCCTTCCTGCAAATTTTAATTCGAAAGACAAAATCCTTTTTGCTCAAAGCTTCATTAGCTTCGATATAATTACTACCTACTGATCCAGATGCCCTGATAAGCTGACGGACATATTCGATATTCGAAATGGTTCGTGGCAGCTTTTTGCAAAACAAACACACATTTTTTGCAAACAGATAAGTGCGCTCTTCTAAATCATAAACCTTCTTTGAATCAGCGGGTGTTGTTTTATTCATTGTAATTTCGAACTTGGAAATTATTTGGATTTTGGGATTTGTTATTTGGAATTTAAAGTCTAGCCTCCATCAAACATCCAATTCTCTTCCTCCAGATTGTAGAGGGACGGATCTTTTAAAAACCGATACGAATTATTGAGAATATTGTAATGCTCTCGCTCGACATCGATCATAAAAGTAAAGAACTTCTTGGCCGAGGCGTCCTGAGCGGTATCCGCTTTCTGTTTATAAAAAACGGTAGCCTTGTCCTCGATATCCCGAGCCAGAACGTAGGCTTCAAGATCGCTGGTGGCGGCTTTCACGTGCTTATCGATCTCTTCATGCTTTTGCTTGAAAATCGTCTTGATCGCCACGGCAGCATCGCCCACCTTTTGGTTCATCAGCTCCACCGACAACCACTCGCCTGTGTCGTTCAACTTTTGATGCATCTTTTTAATGAACTCCACATGCTCCAGCTCCCACTTGGCGAAATACTCGAACGCCTCCCTGGTGAGGGGATGCTTCGCACGGGTCGCCGCATCTTTGAAAAAATTGTAGCCATCGGTTTCCATCTTCAACGCCAATTGCAGGGCTTGAAGATCGGCCTTTTGTGCTGTCATACATGTTCCTTTCGGTTAACTTGATTTTATTATACAAATACTTTCCTTTTTCTCCAACGGATAGAAACAACCCAACGGATTTTATTTTAAGGCTCTTATCCGTTGGGTTGTTTCTATCCGTTGGAAAAAATCGTTCATTTTTTCATCACACTATTATTCATCTCTTGCAACGTCTTCGTCAAATACCACCACCCATTTTTGAACGCCGCATAATCAGGTGCACCTGTCATCGCCGAAGAATAACGAACGGAATTGGCATAGAACAGCCACTGCTGAATCCATTTGATCTCGATTTCTTCATCAAAAGGATTTTTATTATCCGCCACTTTTTTATCCCACGCTTGTTGCATCAATTGGGTAGCTGATAGCACCATACCATTGGTTTCTTTTATCGTATTGTCAAATTTCTCGAAATGTCCCTCCACCCAACTGGTCGAATGACAGCTCTTGCAGAGATTTTGCATCTGACTTTGTCGAGATTTGGCTTCGTCCTGACTGATCAAAAAATCCGTGGCCTGACGATTGTCGAATGTCGTGGGCAATGGCAATCCATCGGCATTTTTGATCTTGTAAGTCGCCCCATCTTTCGGCTGGGGATGGCTGTAAATCAGGCCGAAAATCCGTTCCCAGATGCGGGAATCGAAATTATGCGTCCGTTCCGCCAATACTTTGCCCTCGGGATTGGTGATCAAAGAACTGTGGCAAACCGTACATGAGGGCGCTTTAAAATCTTTACCTATAACCCATGGCACGCTATCAAAGTTCCACTTATCGCCATGAGCTGAAAAGATGTTGCCGTGTTTGCTTTCTTTATAAACATTATAAGCTGGAACATCAGGCTCCAAATGGCACTGGCTGCAGGTGTACGGCTTTCTGGCATCAACCAACGAAAACGCATGTCTCGGATGACATGAAGTGCAGGCGCCCAAACTGCCATCGGGATTGATCCGCCCCACGCCCTGGTTGGGCCAGCCTGTCAGATCGGGCACGTCCACATCGCCCAGCTCGGCGCTGATCGTCTTCGCCCCTTTCACCTCAACTTTGGTGCCGTGACAGCCGAAGCAGGTCTCTCGTCTGGTAAAATGAGACGCTTTGCCCTGCACAATTTTATCCCCAGCGATTGTCTTGGGGCTGATCGTGGTTTCCACCAACAAATCATAGATCGGATTTTGGGTGAGGTTTCCCACGGCGTGAGCTTTCGTGCTCGACGAATATTGCTCCACTTCAACCGAATGGCAGGTCTGGCAGTCGTTGGGCGAGACCACCACATTGATTTTGTGATCAAAATGCTCAAAACTATCTTTGTGCTTTTCGGTATTGAGCCCATGACATTCGAAGCAGCCGACCACCGTATTCGCCAGCTCCGCAGGAACGCTAGCACTAGAAATTCGGCGCTCCAGCTTCGATTTTTTCAATGCCTCGGCAGGTGTGATTTTGGCATGGCGGCTGCTCAGCCAATCCTGAACAATGCCAGGATGGACGCTCTCGTGGCAATCGATGCAGGATTGGGTGGCGTCGCTGAGGGATTGTGATAGAGCAATATTTATTGTTGCAGCTAGAATTGTGAAAATAGAATTTAGCCAAAATACTTTCATCTTCATTGTCTCTCGGAATCAAAGGAAATGGGTAATTCCCTAATTCGAATTGATCTTTCACTCACGCTTATAATTGAACCTCTCTCCAGACTTTCATGGTAGATCGACAATATTGTCTTCAAATAGCCATTTACATTAACAGCTTTCATATTTCGCAATCTAAAAATTATTACACTTGGGAGCTTATCACCTGAAGCGGCCAAAATATCGCCGAAATCCAAGTCATGGGTTAAGACGATAAAGTTTTCTTCCTTTGCTTTTAATAAAATTTCTGAGTCTGGAAGTTTTCCTAATCCGAAATCATTCAGATGGAACGCCTCGAAACCAAGCTCCCTAAGAAAATTTATGCTTTTGGGCGAAATCCCCATATCTGCCAAAAACTTCATGCGAAAGCAGTCTCCAGTGGATGAATTGCTTCCTCAGCTAGCCAGGCAGCATATCTCAGAGCCTGCTTGATATCTTCTTCCTCCAAGTACGGATAATCTTCAAGAATTTCTTTGATTGTCATGCCGTTGGAAACCAGATTCACAATCAAAGAAACCGTAATCCGCATGCCTCGGATACAGGCACGTCCGCCCATAATTTTTGGATCAAAAGTAATCCGATCGAATTCGAACATGTTTCACCTCCCTTGTAGGACATGATGGCATCCTGTCCTACAGTTAGGAACAAAATGCTGCTAATTTAATTCCAGGATGGTTTTCTCAAAAATCAGTTTAAAAATTTCCTCCAAAGGATAATAACTCAAGAATAAAATCCATTGGGTTATTTCTATCCGTTGGAGAAAAAAATCCAAAATCAATCAAAAAGTGATAATCTCAAATCCCTGCTCCAAATACTTCGCCATACTCGGATGCCCCGACAGCTCATCGCATAGCGGCAGTTGCTGCGCCATAGCGGAATTCAGTGAATTCATCTTCGCAGAACAGGCTTTACAAACGCAATCGATCAATCCCTGGTCTTTGACTTTTTGGTAGAGATTAGCGAACGGCTTGGTTGGATCAGCCAATTCCTCTACCAATTTGGTCGCTGATCCTTCGATAACAACTCGCACGTCGTAACCTCTTTCTTTCATATCCAGCGCATTCAGCAGCACATGGACGAAGCACATCGGCTCTCCGTTAAAGGCGAATAGGGCGATTTTTTTCATGGATGTTCCTTGCTAAACAGATCTTCAAACATTTCTACTAATTGTGGCTTTGTCTCTGGAATGTTTTCAGTCACAATTTTCCAGATATTATCCAAATCAATCCCAAAATATTCATGGACAACAATGTTTCGCAAACCGATTATTTTTTTCCAGGGGATGTTCGAATATTGTTGTTTAATTGTCTCAGGGATTTGAGCGGCTGCTTCGCCAATGACCTCAATATTTCTCAATACAGCATCGACCACCATCTCATTGTTAATGAAAGAATCATAATCTAACCCCTGCGCATATCTTTCGATCTTGTTCATCGCCTGGATGATATCATTCAAATAGAGCCTGTAGGTTCTTTTCATCATGAATAAATTACTTCTTTAAGAATAGCATCTCGAATCAAGGGCTTTAGTGCCTTATCGGTGACCAAATCAACTGGTCTTTCTAAAATCGTCTCCAAGAACTCTTTTAATTCAACGACATCCCAGCCTATTGGCTCATAGAGCTCCACCATAATATCAATATCGCTTTGTTCGCTTTGTTCACCACGAACAAACGAACCAAAAACACCAATTTTTTTGACTCTGAATTTAGAGCTTAAAATTGGTTTGTTTCGCTGCAAAATATCTTGAATTTCGTGGAGTCGATTCATTTGGCTTCTAATTACTCCTTTACAAACTAATCAACAACGGAATAAAAATCAAAAGATCCGTTAGCTTCATCAATCCGTTGGAAAAAGCGATGTCAAATGCTTCAACATGTGACGGCCTGCCTTCATATCCTTAATCAATCTCTCAAACTCATCCAATTTTGTATTGACCACTTTATGCAAGGCATTGCCACTATCAGGCAAATGGTAATTTGTCAGATCAGCTTCAGCCTGTTTTGCTGCTGCCACAATCCAATCTTCTAACCTCGGACACAAAACGATTATTTGATTCTGATTATTTTCATCGCTCAATACCCTTACAGCATTTTCATCGGAAACCATTGCTAACGTCCCCAGGTATTGCGGCTGACCACTGCCAGGATCTTCATCGACCAGTCCGAGACAATTTCTATTTTTTCTCAATCGATTGCAAACATTGCCTTTGTTAAAGGCATGACAAATTTCTTTCGGCCGAATTCCGAGAGTAGTCAGCAATGTCTTATCCGCATTACATTCAACAAATATCATTCTTCCCCCAGAAAATGATCAAGATTGAAAAACACGCTGGCATCCAGATCAAAAAAATCAGCCATTTTATTTACTGATACTTGTTTTACTTTCGTCTGATAATCTTCAAAATATGTGATAAAAATCCCAAGCTCATTTTGGGGAGTTTTTTCTAAAATCGAAAGCAAAAAATAAGGATTATGGGTCGAAATAAAAAATTGGTTGGTGTCATCCAGGGCGATTCTCTCTGCCAGATATTTGGTATAAAAGGGAAATGAATGGCTTTCTGGCTCTTCCAACAAAAGGATTGAATCTTTATTCGTCTCGAGGGCGACCAAATAAAAGACGATCTTTCTCAAGGTGTCTGACACCAAGGAGTAAGGGTAAGAAACAACAATGCCATCGATCTCTTTGATCACCTCTATTTTATTATCTAGCGGCTTGAGTCCAATTCTGATGCCATACTCGATAAAAAGATCGCTGACCAATTTTCTTAAATCTTTATTGATTAGAAGCAGAGCTAACAGATTCTCTCCCTTTGGTGGAATTAGAAAATTCAAATCCTTCTTAGGAAATTTGTCCAATGAAGCGAACCGATAAAATTTGATCGGCAGGCTCGTATCAATTGAGCTCCCTTTATAGCCCTCAAAGTCATATTCAAATTGGATGGGAATGGCTTTGTCCTTTAATTGATAATTTCCTTTGCCAATAAATTTACCCTGGTCAAATTCAATTATGCAAGAAGAACTATCAGCGACAATCTCGATCTTTCGCTCTGTATCCTGATCATAAAACAGATTGGCGATATTTTCAAATCGAATGAATTCTTCAAGCCTGTCATAAAGGATTGAGAAAACTCCGAGGCTCTCCAGGATGTTGGATTTGCCAGTATTCGGCTTGCCGATAAAGACGTTTAATTTCCTGCAATCCAATTCGAGCTGCTTTATAGATTTGAAGTTTTTGATTTCGAGCTTAGAAATCATAGCTTTCTCTAATAAAATTTGAAAGAATTCTCCAACGGATGTTTTAAAAATCCAAAGCTCAAACAGCAAATTCCAAATAAATTCCAATTCTCAAAGCCCAAGTTCCAAATAATTTGGTTCATTGGGCATTGAAGCTTAAAATTTATCATGCCAGTAGGCGGACATGTTTTGTGATTTGTCTTTTGTCATTTGGAATTTTATCAGTTGGGTTGTTTCTATCCGTTGGAAAAAATTAATGGTCCATCAATGATCGATAAAATTCTTCAAACTCATCCTTCTTCAAAAACGGTCTCTGGCACGCATAATTCTCACACACAAACATCCTCGCCCGTCCATCGTCTGCAATTTTCCCTTCAATCACAGGCAAAGCCAATTGTTTCCCGTTCCTTAAATCGGGATCGGCATACGCCAAAATTTTATTCGGCAGATAATGCTGATGAACCGCCTGGATCATTGCCAGCGTCGAATCGGCCTTTCGATCGCCAGCGATCACGATCTCCTTCGGCTTGCCCCAGAAATAATCCAGCGAGCTCAACAGCACCGAAAATCCCGATGGTGAGCGCCGCATCTGGCTGATATATAGCTTCAGCGTCCCTTCCGCCAGCTCTTTGAACTTGAAATCACCCGTGAACTGGCTCAATTTCAGCAAATTATGCACCGCCACCGAATTGCCCGCTGGAATCGCATTGTCATACGCATTGCGGGTGCGGACGATCAGCCGCTCATGATCGGCTGGCGTGAAATAGAATCCGCCCGACTTTTCATCCCAGAATTTCTGGAGCATCTGCGCATTGATCTCCATTGCCCTCGCCAGATATTTCCACTCGAAATCGGACTCGTACAGATCGATCAGCGCTGCCACCAAAAACGCATAATCCGACAAATAGCCATTCAAATGGCTTTTGCCGTTGCGATAAGTCTTTAATATTCGCCCATCAATATAAAGTTTTTCCAGCAAAAAATCAACTGCTTTTTGGGCAGCGGCCAAATATTTTTGATCGCCCAAAATTTGATACCCCTTGCAAAACGCTGAGATCATCAGCCCGTTCCAGTCGGTCAGAATTTTATCATCCGTGCCAGGCGGAACCCGATGAGATCGAGCCTCGAATAGTTTTTGGCGAGCCGTTGCCAATCGATCTTTCAACTCGGATAGAGATAGACCATACTCTTTTGCTACGCCATCCAGGCTGCGGCGGAGATGGAGGATATTTTTGCCCTCCCAGTTGCAATGATCCGAGACATCGTAAATATCGCAGAACAGCCTGGCTTCTTCTGTGCCCAAAATCGCCTCGATCTCGCTTTTCTGCCAGACGTAAAATTTGCCCTCCTCGCCCTCGCTATCGGCATCCTGGGAGGAATAAAAACCGCCTTCGGGTGCAGTCATTTCTCGCAGGACATAATCCAGCGTGGCGACTGCTGTTTCTTTGTAATTGGCATTTTTGGTGATTTGATAGGCTTCCAGATAGGTGACGGATAGCAGGGCATTGTCGTAGAGCATCTTTTCGAAATGAGGCACCAGCCAGCGTTCGTCGGTTGAATAGCGATGGAAGCCACCGCCGAGGTGATCGAAGATGCCGCCGTTCGCCATCTCCTGCAAGGATTTTTCCACCATCGCCAGCGCCCGCTTTTCTCCTGTATGGAAATAATAACGCAGCAGAAACGACAGTTCCATGGCCATGGGAAATTTGGGCGCACTGCCAAAGCCGCCATGCCGCTCATCGAATCGCTGCTCAGCCGATTTGAACGCCGAATTCCAGAGCGACTGATCCAGCGCAGCATCTTCCGCTTGAACCTGGTTGATCTGGTTCAGACTGGCGGTAATTTGATTGGCGCTCCTCAGCACATCGCCCTGACGCTGCTGCCAGAGCTGGGCGATTTGCAGCAGAATATTTTTGAATCCCGCTCGGCCCCAGCGATCTTCGGGTGGAAAATAGGTGCCGCCAAAGAACGGCTCCAAATTCGGCGTCAACCAGACCGACAGGGGCCAGCCGCCGCTGCCAGTCATGAGCTGCACGGCAGTCATGTAAATTTCATCGATATCAGGCCGCTCCTCCCGATCGACTTTGATGGAAATGAAATGCTCGTTCAAAATTTTGGCAATTTCCTCGTTTTCAAACGATTCATGTTCCATGACATGGCACCAATGGCAGGCCGAATAGCCGATGGATAGAAAAATCGGTTTGTCCAGCTTCCTGGCAAGTGCCAATGCTTCCTCGCCCCAGGGATACCAGTTGACAGGATTATAGGCATGTTGCAGCAGATAGGGGCTGGTTTCGTGGATGAGGTGGTTGGTGTGGTTGGATTTAGTCATGATTTTTGGTGTGCGTTCTACAAATGTAGTTCCTTAAAATCTCGTTCATAACGAAACATAGCTTAAAAATGTGGCTCATCGCTAATGTAGCGCCCAGAGGAATGGTTTTGTGTTTGGTCAAATTTTAAGCGATGCTCTCTAATTCATTTTGTATTTCTTTGAGCAATTCTCGATATTCGTCCCTAATAAAATATACTTCCTTTAACCAGGGATGATCTGGGTTGGGCTCATATCCAATTACCTGTCGAAGAAAATCGTTTTTTGCCAAGCCCATTTGTTGTGAAATTAATGATAAAAAATAGCCAGCCTGACTGACATTATCAGCCATCCCCAACTTGACAAACTCATCTTTTAACTGGTCTCTTGAAACTTTTCCATCTCGAAGTAATGCAGGGATTACACCCTTTCGCATTCGCTGCGATGACCAGAGACTCGATGATAAATACTGTATCAATTTCTTCTTCAACTCGTCAGGAGCGTAATTCCCAGGTACATCCGACATCGCTATTTGGAATTTTTTCTTTTTCTCAACCCGTTGCTTCTCCATTTCTTCGGAAATAATGGCAACCCGAGTTAACAATTCATCACCTTTTTTTGTGAGGATATATTTCAACACAATAGCATTTATGCTTACATCGTAGGACTTTGAAAGCCAATTGATCATTCGCTCCAAAGAGCCTTCGATTCCAAATCCCACCAAAAATATTCTTTGAGTTTCATTTAAGTTAATATTCTCCAGGTCAATATCAGGGAAACTCTGGACCAAAAATTCTTCTAAACTTTTGCCTGTATATTGCGCACAAATCTCACTCAACCTTTCAACACTCCATTCGGCTATATCAGAAGCATAATCAATAGCCTGCGCAAGTGCATCTCGTGGCAGCATATCCCGCTTCAATTCAACGATTACAGTATTACCATGATTGTCAATACCAAGTAAATCAAGAGGACCGCTCTTCGTAATTACTTGCCTTCCAATAAAAGCGATGTCAGCGCTTACAATAGAAGGATTGGAAGCGAGCCATGATTCCAAATCTTGTGATTCTTTTCGTCCAGCGTCGGCCAATCCCCCATCAATTGGTTGAAGTTTTCCATCAATAATCTGCCAGGTTTTTATTTCTGTGGACATCTATTACTCCTATTAACTTCCACAATTAAATCTTAGAATAGCAAATCCAGGCTGCAGAATTATCCAATCTAAACAAGTATCTACTCGATAATTTTTGAATAGGAAAAATTATCAATTTTAAAGTTTATCTACTATGACCGCCCAACGCTCTATATTCTTTTCTTCCAAATCTGAATGGTAGATAGCTTTTTTAATTTCATCAAGCAGCTTTAGCTAATTTTTCAGCTTGCTCATCCAGTTGTTGCAGTGCAGTCTGGATGGCTTCGACTTCAGCTTCTTCAAAATATACCTCGCCACACTGTTGGCAAACCCAGGCAGGGACTGCATTCAGCATCAAATGATACCCTTTTCGATTAATTTGAAACGGAGCGGTTTTTCGCTCCATCTTGCCCTGACAATGAATACATTTCATCATTTTTCACGATTAACATTACTCTTCAGCATCCTTGATCGTAGCAGTCCAGATCACATTATTAGACAATTGCCCAACCTGGCCAAGCCAGAACTAAAAACCAAAAGATACCGCCAAAATGATTGAGATCACTCAGTAAGCTCCAATCGAGCCTTGATCAAACTCAGATCTTTTGATAACTTCCTAATTTCACTTTCGAACCTTTCATCATTCGCCAGTAGTTGATCGTAATGCCTCTGTCCAAGCGGTCGATCCTGTCGAGCCAGCCAGATAACAGAGCCGACCATGACTCCAACAAGCGCAATTATAGCTGAAAGCAATCCATAGATCCAATTGAATTTTGAATTCAAATCTTCAAATCGGTTATTCATGTCATTAAATCGACTATTCATGTCGGCTCGTAAATCATCAATTCGCTTATTAGTATCATTGAGCTGAGCAATAATACTTTTTTGGCCTTCTTCTAATCTGATTAACCGTTCCTCAATGGCAGGTTGAAGATTTTTTTCACTCTTAGATTCTTGAGCATATCCAGTACTGATAGACAGCAAAACAAGCAGGGCCGATAAAACGATAATGTAGTATTTCATCTTCCCTTCTCCTTTATGAAAATTCGTTTATTCTATATCTGCTATTTCACCTAACAATATACTTTGTCAATGAACGAGTGTCAATAAATTTATTATCCCATTTCATATTTTTTCAAAACACAAGCTGCCTGGCGTCTTCTTTAACCAGTGGGAGGTTAGCGACATCCCACAGGTTAAATTTCACCACCAAATACAAACAATCATGCAGCGACCACGAATTCAGCCAAATCACGGGCATAGTCGAGACAGGCGGCAATCTGTTCTTCAGTTAGATCTGGGAATTCTTGAATGATCTGATCGAAAGAATATCTGGCAGAGAGGTACCCCAATATCAGACTGACAGGGATTCTGGTTCCTTTAATCCGAGGCTTGCCACGTAGCACGTCTGATGTACTGACGATATGTTGTTTCCAATTGATGTCCATATTCTACTCCTCACTGCTTCTGTTCTCTTCGTTCTATATCAAAAATAGTTTATTTGTTGGTAATTAATTTTGAACATTCAGACCTCTTTCTTCTCTTCTCCAATTCTCTTTTTAATTCCTCTGTCGTATATACCTTTCCCGACTCAGCATCCGCAATCCCTCGGTTAACAGAATCGGTAAATAATTTTTTATAGATAAGAATGTGATTTTTAGATGGTGACATTTATCCACTCGCCTGATTACCAAATTACCCTATTACCCAATTACCTAACCTGGACAAGCCAGAACCAAAAAGATTATAGAACGCGGATGACGCGGATTACGCTGATCTTCGCGGATTTTAATTTGATTGTTATCCGTGCAAATCCGCGTCATCTGCGTAATCAGCGTTCTATAAAATCTTTGTACAATGGGCAAGAAGTTTATTATTTAGATACTAATAACCTTTCTCACATAAGCCCGATACTCATCCCCCTCCTGCTTCATCTCCAGAAATTCATGCCCCGTCATCTGACACCAATTGGGCATATCATCCAGAAAACCTGGATCATCAGAGATGATTTCTAGAACCTGCCCAACTGATAATTCTTTGATTTTCTCGGCGGTTTTGATAATAGGCATGGGGCAGTACAGTCCCAGGCAGTCTATGGTAAAATCGGGTTTCATCCTAACGCCATTGCTTATTTTCAATTCTCAGATTCTAATTGTAGCTTCGCACATTGATTACCATACTTGATATCGGATATTGGATATTGGATATCGGATACTGGATATTGCGAAATCAAGCATCGAGAATCCAATATCCAGAATCCAGTATCCAATACCCAATACCCAGTATCTTTTTTCAAAGTTCTGAAATTTCGATGCAATTAAATAAACAACGTCACACTACTCTTCTCCGCATCCGCCAAAAACGATGTCACCCCAGCGATGTTGTCAACTTCGGGGATCAGGGTCTCCTTGGTAATTCCCATCACGCCCATGCTGGTGGTGCAGGCGGTGAATTTGACGCCCAGGCTTTTGGCTGTGGTCATCAATTCTTTCAGCGATGGCACTCGGGAGCGCTGCATCAATTTCTTGAGCATCATCGGTCCCATGCCCGCCATGTTCAATTTGGAGATGGTGCGTTTGTCAGGACCTGGCTTCACCATGAAGGCGAACATCTTTTGCAGAAAATTCAAGCCACGAGGCTTTTTCTGGGTCTGCTGCAGCAGCTTCAATCCCCAGAAGGTGAAAAACATGTTCACCTGCTTGCCTGACGCGGCAGCGCCAGTGGCGATGATGAATGCAGCGAGCAATTTATCCAGGTCGCCACTAAAAACCACAATGGTCACGGCATTTTTTTTATCCATAATCGACTTATTATTCTTGGTGAAATTCCTCAGATGTCTTCAGTTTAAACGGCGCTTCTTTGCCCTGCTTTTTATAATAATCGGCCAGGGCACTATGCAGCGCCTCTTCGGCCAGAACCGAACAATGGCGCTTCACGGCTGGCAGTCCGCCCAGGGCACTGGTCACCTCTTCATTGGTGACCTTCACAGCCTCTTCGATCTTTTTCCCTTTGATCAGTTCTGTGGCCATGCTGCTGGTAGCGATCGCTGCACCACAGCCAAAGGTTTTAAATTTGGCATCGATAATGGTATCGTCTTTCACTTTGATAAACATCTGCATTATATCGCCACAGGCAGGATTCCCCACCGTCCCCACGCCATCCGCATCTTCGATCTCGCCAACATTACGAGGATTCATAAAGTGATCCATCACTTTTTCGCTATAAGGACCAGTCATTGTTGCATCCCTTCCTAATAATTCAATAATCTGTACTAAAATTCCAATGATCAAATCCCAAAATCCAAACAAATTTTAATTCTCAAAATTTAAATCACAAACCGTTTGGTTCATTGGCAATTTGAATTTGAGATTTATTTGGAATTTGGGCTTTGGGCTTTGGAATTTTTTTATTTTTTATAAAGCGGAGACATCGATCTCAATCGCTCTACGATCCCAGGCAGCTTGTCTCCAAGCAACCGAACATCCTCTTCGGTATTATCAATACCCAGCGTGAACAGAATTGTTCCGTTGGCAATGGCGTGCGATTGGCCAATACCCAACAGCACATGGGAAGCTTTCAGCGCTTTGGAGGTGCAGGCCGAGCCGCTGGAAGCAATAATGTTGCTCATCCCCAGAAATAGCAGAATCGATTCGCCCTCGATGAATTCAAAACCGAAATTCACATTATTGGGCAGCCGCTGGGTGCGATGACCGTGCAAATAAACATGATCGATTTTTTCTTCAATCAACTGAATCATCAAATCCCGCAGCGACTGGACGTGGGCGATCCGCTTGTCCATGTCCCTCGCTGCAAGCTCTGCTGCCGTGCCCATGCCCACGATGCCCAGCATATTTTCCGTACCCGCTCGTCGTCCACTTTCCTGGGTGCCGCCATCGATCAGCGGATTAATCCTGGCGCCTTTGCGGATGTAGAGCGCTGCTGCACCTTTGGGACCATAAAACGTATTGGCAGCGAGGCTGAGCAGATCGACATTTAGCTTTTTCACATCCACGGGGATGGTGCCTGCGGTTTGAATGGCATCGGTATGGAACAGCACGCCCTTGTCCCTGGCGATCCTGCCGATTTCCTCGATCGGCTCAATGGTCCCAATCTCAGGATTGGCGTGATGCACCGAAATCAGGATGGTCTTATCCGTGATGGCTTTTTTGACATCATCGGGATCGATCAAGCCATCTTTATCGACTGGAATCTGGGTGATTTGATAGCCCAACTTTTCCAGCGATTTGGCAGCTTGCAGCACGGAAAAGTGCTCGATAGCCGAAACGATGATGTGATCGCCCTTCTTGCGATTACCGAATGCCACGCCCTTCAGCGCAAAATTGTTGGACTCGCTGCCCGAAGCGGTGAAAATAATCTCCTCTGGCTCGGCATTGATCAGCGCTGCCACCTGAGCCCGAGCTTTGTCCAGCGCTGCTTTGGCCTGTTGCCCCAGCACATGCATGCTGGACGGATTGCCATAATTATCTCTCAAAAACGGCATCATGCTCTCCACCACCTCAGGCAAGGGCTGAGTGGCTGAACCATGGTCGAAATTTATAACTTTATCCATAACTTCCTCAAATTCTGAAATTCCAAATCACAAATCCCAATTTCCAAATAAATTTCAAATTCAAAACTTCAATTCCCAAATAAAACTACCTCCCCAACAATCCAACACTCCATCGCTCCACTACTCCATTACTCCGACACTCCACAACCCCAAAATTCCACGACTCCAACATTCCATTATTCCACCATTCCAATAAAACAACAATCCAACACTCCAATACTCCACCCCGCTCACTTGATCCGATTCTGAATGAACGTGATCGCTCGCAAGGGGCGACAGTCCTTGGGACAGACCTTCACGCAGACTGCGTGCTTATCGCAGGCAAAGACGCCATTGGGTGCGGCACTGATCTGCTTTCGTGCTGCAAAATTTTTATCCCGAGGATCGAACATCTGCTTGCTGATCTGGATGGAAATGGCTGGACCGATGAATTCGGGCATCTCATCCACTTTGGGACAGCCCGCATGACAGCAGGAGCATTTGATGCAGTCCGATGATCGGTTCAACTGGTCGAGATCCATTTTGGTCATGCTGGTTTCGTAATTGAACCGCTCATCGGGCAGCTCTTTCTCTCGAACCAGCCAGGGCATGGTGGCCTGGACTGCCTGCCAGAACGGCCGTTTATCCACCACCAGGTCTTTGATCACGCCGTAATGCGCCAGCGGCTCGATGGTGATGGTCTCTTTTTCTTTGAGCATATCGCTCACCTGGGTTTTACACGCCAGCCTCGGCACACCATTGATCATCACAGCGCAGGTGCCGCAGATCGCCCCACGGCAGGAATAGCGATAGGCCAGCGTGCCATCTTGCTCATCATGCACCTGATGCAACAGCGCCAGCACGGACATGCCCTCTTCCATGCGAACCGAGTATTCGACCAATTTGCCTTGCTTGTCTTTGGTAGGATGGTATCGGAAAATTTTGGCTTTGATGTTCATGAAGATTGAACTCCTTCAAATTCATGCTTTTGAAAAATGCCCAACGGATTGAAACAACCCAACGGATAAAAAAAATCCCAAATCTCAACCGTCAAACTCCAAATAAATTACAAACCTCAATTTTAAAATCTAAACTTTTTGGTCATTGGCAATTCAAGATTGAACTTTATTTGATTTGTGTTTTGTCATTTGTAATTTCATCCGTTGTTGGTTTATCCTTCGCTGGGAAAAATTTACTTTCCCGCTGATGGTAAAACAGCCACGGATTTTTTTAAGCCAACGGATAAACAAAAATCCCAAATCTCAACCATCAAATCCCAAATAAATTTCAATCCCCAATTTTTAAAATCCAAACAGTTTGGTCATCGGTTTTTTAAGATTGAAATCTTTTTGTGATTTGTGTTTTGTCCTCTGTAATTTCATCCGTTGGGTTGTTTCTATCCTTTATGTTAAATGTCAAGTGTTTTTTTGAAAATTTTTAAAAAAGTCTTTATCCCATGGCTCTGACCCTGGTTTGGAGCGGTTTGATGTTACCAAAAGTCCTGGCTATATCATCAATCTTTTATTAGCAGACTTGAAGCGCGCTGCATTCCCATATT
>FWPV01001846.1_pt1 | contig 45694 bp, 45 predicted proteins | sample 2228371 | NCBI WGS metagenome assembly FWPV01 (sample SAMEA103939776, study PRJEB20133) | metagenome
TTTGTGCTCTGGTAGGCTTGCTTTGGAATTGGGTTTAGGGAGTAGAAGAGTAGAAAAGTAGAAAAGTAGAAAAGTAGAAGAGTAGAAGAGTAGAAAAGTAGAAGGGTTTTTCAATTCTGATTTGGGTGGCATCCTGTTCATCACATTAATCCCATAAATCCTGGTTCTGACAAAGGGGTTTCGGAAATAGCAGAGCGCAAGGAGCGGAGAGCATGGAGCAGAGGGTTTCAAAGTATAAACTTCGTTGTGCTTCAGGGCGGGTTAAAATAGAACGGGTCCCGATGCGTGTGCAGGGGACCCGAGCGTAGTGGTATTGAATGATGTATGTGGTTATGGAATTAGCATGAGTTCAGGGTTGATGCCGAAAAATTCTGCTACGTGTTCAAAGGTGACTAGGTGTGGCTTTTCGATTTGATAATGCTTTTTAATCTCGGCCATTTTACGATTTGCTGTGCTGAGCGACCAGTCGAAGAGTTCTGAGAGGTCTTTTGCTCTGACATTGTGTGGATTAGACAATTTTTTATGTGTCATATACAGAAAAAATTTGGTTACAGGTTTTTTATGCAAGGAGTTCACCCCCCTATGTAAGGTTACAGAGGCTTATCTGAGGCTTATCTGAGGCTTATCTGAGGCTTATCTATGGGACATCCCCGAACTATCCCTTATTGAAGGGTTAATTTTTCGGCCTTTTTAACAGATAAGTAGTGTTACCCATGCTTTATACAAATTACGTGCATGTGGGGTATAGGATGCAAGTGTAAATGGTCATGAAAATGTCAAGAGATTGTCAGCTGAGTATCTGTTCTTCGTACTGCTAACACTTGCTATTTCTCGTGTTTTGATTTGAGTCGGCCTTTTTGGGGTGTGTCAATTTTTGTCAATTCTTCTCAATTGTTGTCACTAGTAGCTAATACTTATCATTTCTCGCATTCGATGCAACATTCTGTCTTTCGCTGGCATTCTTATAGGTGCAGGGCACGATGCTGCTGTCGGGTTTTGAGGATGCCCGGTTTCATCCTCCACAATAGTTTAAGTATGCCTAAACAAATTGGATTGATCAAAATCAAAGGAAAGCTGGGGGACACCAGTTTTTACAAAAGCAAGGATGGTTACCTGGTTCGCGATAAGGGCGGGGTGGATGGCCAGCGTATTAAAAGCGACCCGCGTTTTCAACGTACGCGAGAGAATATGGCGGAGTTTGGGCAAAGCACGAAGATGGGTGCTGAGTTGCGTAAACTCCTGGCGCCGGTTATTCAGAAGATCAAAGATCCGCGCATGACGAATCGTTTGACGGCCAAGGTCCGTGAGGCTATCAATGCGGATGTGAGTCACCCAAGGGGTGAGCGTTTATTGCAAGATGGCGATTTGAGTTTGTTGTTGGATTTTGATTTCAATGCGCTTTCGCCTTTCTCTACCACTTTCTTTGGTTCGCATGTGCGGTCTATTGATCGCGTAACGGGTGATGTGGAGGTGACGGTGCCGGTATTTGATCCGGAAGATTACCTGCAATCGCCGGCGGAGAGTACGCATTTCCGTTTTGTGGCGGGTATTCTGGAATGGGACATTGCCGGTGCGGCCAGTAAGCTGGTGGTAGAGCGCAGCAGTTATTTGCCCAAGAATGCGGCTACCACGGCTGATATTGTTTTGAGTGGCAGTATTACGGCCAATACGACGAAGCCAATCTTGGTGGTGCTGGGTGTGGAGTTCGCGCAGCAGTTGAATAGTGTGAATTATGCTTTGGCGGATAGCGGTTTTATGGCTGCTCGGGTGGTTGCTGTGGAGGTGTAACCATAGACCATGGACCATAGACCAAGGTTTGGGGCGTTGGCGCTCTGTTGGGCTTGCTCCGGGAATGGCGGAGGGCGAAGAGCTGGGGGCTGAGGAAAGGGGCGTTGATGCTCTGTTGGGCTTGCTATGGGAATGGCGAAGGGCTGGGGGCGGAGAGATAGGGGCATTGACGCTTTGTTAATTCGTCTTCGGACTGGTTTAACCACTGAGTTCGCAGAGTTATGCGCAGAGGGCACGGAGGGGGGCTTGGGGTGGTTTCGGGTTGGCGAGTTGGCGGGTTTCGGGTTGGCGAGTTTCGGGTTGCTGGTTGCGAGTTGATAATATCAGCGACTCATAGAGGGGCGCAACATTTTGCACCTTTCTATGAGGGATGGTTTAGAAGAGATCCGAAGTAGAATGAGGGATGGTTTAGAAGAGATCCGAAGTAGAGAGTTAGCTGCGAAATGGCGGAGGGCGTGGGGCAGTTGCGGGTTTCGAGTTACGAGTTGAAAAGGCGTTGATGCTCTGGTAAACACACCCCCAACCCCCTCTCGAGAGGGGGCTATAAGAGTGCCGAGGAGCAGAGACTACAGTGCGCTGTGTCACGCTACAGGGGCGTTTTTTTTAAATCAATTATTAGAACCAATTACTATGAATAATCCTATCAATTTAAAGAAGAGGGATTCTATGAATCTGTTTTTGTTGCGTCGCTATCATGCCAAGGGTACGAATGGCGAGGTGTATTACAATGGCCAGTTGGTGTGCAAGACGATTGAGTTGCCTTGGCGTTTGAATAGGCGCGGGGTGAGTTGTATACCGGAGGGGTCTTATCAGCTCAGAAGGCGAGTGACGCCGGAGCGGGGGCCTCATGTGGAGGTGCTGAATGTGCGCAATCGGAGTCATATTTTGTTTCATCCCGGGAATGATGTGTTTCAGGATTTGCAGGGCTGTATTGCTCCGGTGAGTCATCATGTTAGTCCGGGGGTGGGGAGTATGAGCAGGGAGGCGCTTCGTTGTTTTGAGTTGCTGGTGATGCCGGATTTGGAGGAGGGTAAGGAGGTGTGGTTGCATGTGGTGGATGAGCAGGAGTTCTGAGGTGGTCCATAGACCATGGACCATGGACCATGGTTTGGGGCGTGGGGCAGTTGCGGGTTTCGAGTTGGCGGGTTTCGGGACATAGCCGAGAGCAAGGGGCAGGGAGCGGAGAGAGGGGGCGTTGATGCTCTGTTAGGCTTGCTTCGGGAATGGCGGAGGGCTAAGGGCGAAGAGCGAGGAGCTGGGGGCGGAGAGTAGGAGGCGTTGATGCCCTGTTGGCCTTGCTCCGGCGGAGTGCGGGGAGTTGTTCTCAGAGGGCACGGAGAGGGGCTTGGGGTGGTTTCGGGTTGGCGAGTTGGCGGGTTTCGGGTTGCGAGTTGATAATATCAGCGACTCATAGAGGGGCGCAACATTTTGCGTCTTTCTATGAGGGATGCTTTAGAAGAGACCGGAAGCAGAGACTTCGCTGCGCTGCGTCACGCTTCGTGGCGGGGATTTATTTAACACTTAAAATTTAAAACTATGATGAAGGAATTTATGGCGCGTTTGGGTAAGCCGACGCCGAGATTTTTTAAGAGCTTACGGAATATTGGGTTGGCTGTGGGGGCTGTTGGTACGGCTTTGATTACGGCGCCTGTGGTTTTGCCTGCTGCTGTTGTGACGCTGGGTGGTTATTTGGTGGTTTCGGGCTCAGTGATGGGCATCGTGGCACAGACGGCTACGGAGAAGAACCATCTGCAGAAGCGGGTGAATGGTAAGTTTAGCAAGGGTTATATCTTCGAGGATTAATGCTTGTGGAGGTGCTAGACACTCGTTTTATCGCGGGATCTCCCAGTCCGGCGCCGGGGCCGAGTATGCTTTTGGCGTTGCTGGGAGGCACCTTTTGTTCTGTTGCTTTTCATGAGGGCTCTTTTGCCGGTGTTATCTTGAGCGCTGCTGTTGGTGCGGCAGTGAGTTATGCAACCGGTTTCCTGTTGAAACGGATTTTTGAGCCGAAACGCAAGGGATAGATTATAGTTGACATGTTGTTCATTTTTAGGAACCCGGGGCTGAGAGGCTTCGGGTTTTTTTGTATTAGTCGATGGACCATAGACCATGGACTATAGCCGGGGCGTTGGTGCTCTGTTGGGCTTGCTTCGGGAATGGCAGAGGGCGAAGAGCGAAGAGCGAAGGGCGAAGAGCTGGGGGCAGAGAGAATGGGCGTTGGCATTCTGTTGGGCTGGCTTCGGAATGACGAAATTATGAATTTTAAAGGTTGAGTTATGAATGCCCCGAAGCAGGGACTTCGCTGAGGAATGGCAGAGGGCTGGGAGCGGAGAGAGGGGGCGGTATCGGGTTGGCGAGTTTCGGGTTTCGAGTTGGAGGCGTTGATGCTCTGTAAGTCTTGCTTCGGAATTGGGTTTAGTGGTTTAGAAGTTTAAGGTTTAGGGGTTTATCTTTTTAAACGCGAAGTGACACGAAGGGTAGCACGAAGGACACGAGGGTTATTGTGGGTGATATAGATTTTCATTTAGGGGTACAAAATCTTGTGCCCTTTTCTTGTGCAGGTTTAAAGGGAGCAGAATCTTAGAATTTGAACTTATACTGAATTTCAGTGGCATCCTGTTCATCCCTTTAATCCCATAAATTGTAGTTCTGACAATGGGGTGGTTTTGGGTTGGCGAGTTTCGGGTTTAGGAGATTCTCTGTTTAAACACAAAGAGACACGAAGGGTAGCGCGAAGGGCACAAACTGTGGGGTGCAGTTTGGAAGTTGAAATGCGCCATTCTGAAAGATTTTTGATGTTCTAGTTAAAATTTCAAATGGAGTTCTTGGTTTTTTGATACTGTCAATACATATTTGAGTAGTTTTATTACTCAATCTGTCACTAAATCCATGTGACTTACCAAGCGAAGCTGTGCTTGATACCTTAATTTCTTCTAAAACCAGGCTTAAGTTGATTCTTAAGTTTTTTCTAAATTCCAATACCAAGGCCTATTTGCGGGGTTTGGAGGAGGAGTTTGGGGAGAGTACGAATGCCATTCGTTTGGAGCTGAATAAATTTGAAGAAGCGGGTTTATTGGCTTCTGAAAGTGAGGGCAACAAGAAAGTATACCAGGCCAATGCCAAACATCCCTTTTATAAGGATCTCCATCAGATTTTACTGAAGTTTACCGGGCTTGATCAGATTATTGATCGGGTTATTGGGCGTTTGGGAAATTTGGAGGAGGTGTATTTGGTGGGGAGGTTGAGCCGGGGATTGGAAAGTCCGGTGATTGATTTGGTTTTTGTGGGCAACGTGGATAAAGACTACTTGCATAGCTTGGTGCTTAAAACAGAAGAGCTCATTCAGAAGAAAATTAAGTATGTTGTTTTTAATGATGTTGAGTTTGAGGGATTGAGAAGCAACATAATACCTAAAGAGTATTATGTGCTATGGAAGAAATGAACTTATAATTATATGTTCATCATATTCGGCGATATGAAATTATTACCGACTTTACTTAGAATCAACTTGTATCTTAATTATAGAATAGTATAAACTTTCAAAATCACATATGAATCCAGACAACACAAAAATTGCTGTTATTGGCTTAGGATACGTGGGGCTTCCACTTGCGGTGGAATTCGGTAAAAAGTTCTCTACCGTTGGTTTCGATATAAACCTATCGCGAATTGAAGCTTTGGCTAAAGGCCACGACCACACACTTGAGGTTGAAGATGATTACCTTACCTCAGTAATTAATGGGACTAACGAAGAATGTGTGCCTGGAGCGGGTATTAAGTTTAGTGCCAACATTGACGACCTGAAAGGTAGCAACGTTTATATTGTTACCGTGCCCACACCTGTTGATGCGCACAATCACCCTGATTTAACCCCGCTATACAAGGCCAGCGAGACCGTTGGTAAGGTGCTTAGCAAGGGCGATATTGTGATATATGAATCGACTGTTTATCCCGGTGTTACAGAAGAAGAGTGTGTACCGGTTCTTGAGCGTATTTCAGGTTTAAAGTTCAATGTAGACTTTTTTGCAGGTTATTCTCCAGAACGCATCAACCCAGGAGATAAGGAGCGCCCTTTAACTAAAATCTTAAAAATTACATCAGGCTCAACACCTGAGGTTTCCAAAACTGTTGATGAGTTGTACAATGCAATTATAAAAGCAGGTACACACAGCGCACCCACGATACGAGTAGCCGAAGCTGCAAAAGTGATAGAAAACGCACAACGGGATATCAACATTGCCTTTGTAAACGAGCTTTCAAAAATATTTAATCTTTTGGGAATAGATACCAATGATGTATTAGAAGCCGCAGGAACAAAATGGAACTTTTTGAAATTTAAGCCCGGTTTGGTGGGTGGGCACTGTATAGGTGTAGACCCCTATTACTTAGCCCAAAAAGCCCAAACCGTAGGTTATCACCCAGAGATTATATTGGCTGGCCGCCGTCTTAATGATGGGATGGGGGCTTATGTTGCCAATGAGGTGGTGAAACTGATGGTAAAAAAAGATATCAGGGTAAAAGGAGCTAAAATCTTAGTATTGGGTTTTACCTTTAAAGAAAACTGCCCAGATGTACGCAATACCCGTGTAGTGGATTTAGTAAAAGAACTAAACGATTTCTCCACTAATGTAAGCATATACGACCCATGGGCAGAGCCAGCCGAAGTAATGCATGAGTATGGAGTAGAAACCATGAAGGAATTAGCAACAAATGGCAATACATACGATGCTGTTGTATTGGCTGTAGCGCACAAAGAATTTGCTGATATTGACTTAAGTATACTAAGCAAACCACAAAGCGTTATATACGATATTAAAGGTGTGTTAGATCGAGATAAGGTTGATGGTAGGTTGTAGTGATTGCCCACAATATATAGAATGAAGATATTAGTAACAGGTTCAGCAGGCTTTATAGGACACCATTTGGTGCAAAAATTAGCCGAGCAGGGATATGAATTATGGGGGCTGGATTCGCTAAACGATTATTATGATCCGCAGCTAAAAATAGGCCGTTTGCAAAACCAAGGATTTGATGTATCAGCGATTGAATACAACAAGCCCTTGCAAAGCACCCGTTGCGGAACATTTGTTCAGTTGAAGCTAGAAGACAAAGCCAACCTTGATAAAATTTTTGCCAAGCAAAAGTTTGAAGTATTGGTAAACCTTGCTGCACAAGCAGGTGTGCGCTACTCAATATCTCACCCACAGGCATATGTTGATAGCAACATACAAGGTTTCTTAAACATTTTAGAAGCCAGTCGCCACAACAACATCAAGCATTTGGTGTTTGCATCCAGCTCATCGGTATACGGGCTAAACAAGCAAATACCATTCAGCACTAACCAAAACGTAGATCATCCCATATCGCTATACGCCGCTACTAAAAAGAGCAACGAGCTTATGGCGCATACCTATGCCCATTTGTTCAACCTACCCGTAACGGGTTTGCGCTTTTTTACCGTTTATGGTCCTTGGGGAAGGCCCGACATGGCCTATTTTATCTTCATCAATAGGATACTAAAAGGTGAACCTATAGAAGTATTTAATAACGGTGATATGAAGCGTGATTTTACTTACGTTGATGATATTACCGAAAGCATTAGCCGTTTGCTGGATAAACCTCCTGTAGCGCATGTGCAAACCGAAAAGGGCAACCTGTCTCCCAACGATAGCTCAGCACCTTATCAGTTGTTTAATATTGGTAACAACAGTGCTGTAAACTTAATGGACTTTATTACCGCCATTGAAGAAACACTGGGCAAAGAGGCTGAAAAGGTAATGAAACCATTGCAACCCGGCGATGTACACGTTACCTATGCCGATGTGCAAAGCCTTATAGACTATACAGGATTTAAACCCCAAACTACTGTGAAACAAGGTATGAAAGCCTTTGTAGACTGGTATTTGGATTACTATAAAATTAAAAGCACCAACCAGTGAGCGTAGAACTGATTGCAGAAATAGGGCAAGCGCACGAAGGCAGCTTAGGCTTAGCGCACTCATATATTGATGCGTTGGCAGGCACGGGAGTTCACACAGTGAAATTTCAAGTGCATATAGCCGAGGCCGAAAGCAGCCAGTACGAGCCTTTCCGGGTAAAATTCAGTTACGAAGACGATACCCGTTACGATTACTGGCACCGTATGGAGTTTACCGCCGAACAATGGGCGGGTTTGAAACAGCATTGCGAAGACATGGGCATGGAGTTTGGCGCATCGCCATTCTCGCAAGCGGCTGTTGATTTGCTGGAGAAAATAGGTGTAAAGAACTATAAAATCGGTTCGGGCGAAGTTTCTAACTTTCTTATGCTTGAAAAGATTACCAAAACGGGCAAACCCATTTTGCTTTCATCAGGAATGAGCAGCTTTGAAGAGCTAGATAAATCGGTTGATTTTATAAAAGGTTTCGGAAACGAGCTTATACTTTTCCAGTGCACTACCCAATATCCTACCAGTGCTGAAACCTCAGGCCTTAACGTTATTCCGCAAATGAAACAACGTTACGGATTGAAAGTAGGTCTTTCAGACCATTCGGGTGCTATATACCCCGGTTTAGCCGCTGTGGCTTTGGGTGCAGAATTGTTAGAGTTCCACGTAGTTTTTGATAAAAAAATGTTTGGGCCCGATGCTTCATCGTCGCTTACAATAGAGCAGGTGAAACAACTATCAGAGGGTGTAAACTACATCAGCACATCACTGGCCAACCCTGTAGATAAGAACAATACCGAAAAGTACGCCCTGCTAAAAGCCATGTTTGGCAAATCGCTGGCTGTAAATAAAGATTTAAAAGAAGGCCATACCATTACTGTAGATGATTTGGAAACCAAAAAACCAGCAGGATATGGCATCAGCTCCACTTTATTCCGGAATGTTTTGGGCAAAACCACCACACGCGATATGGCAAAGTGGGACTTTTTAACAGAAAACGATATACAATAATGAGCAATCGCAAGGTTTGTGTTGTAGTTACTGCCCGCCCCAGCTATAGCCGCATCAAGACGGCCCTGAAATCCATTCAGAATCATCCTGACTTGGAGCTGCAATTGGTAATTGCGGCTTCAGCTCTATTAGACCGATACGGTTCAGCAATAAACTTTATTGAGCGAGATGGCTTTGAAATTACCGCCAAGGTATTTAACGTTCTCGAAGGCGAAAACCTCACGGCCGCTGCAAAAACCACGGGAATTGGTATTTTAGAGCTGTCCACCGTATTTGACAACCTTGCTCCAGATATTGTGGTAACAGTAGCGGATAGATTTGAAACCATGGCCACCGCTATCTCCGCATCTTACATGAATATCCCTCTGGCACATGTTCAAGGGGGAGAGGTAACCGGTAACATTGATGAGAAGGTACGTCACGCAATAACCAAACTCGCCGATATTCACCTGGTAGCTTCACCGCGGGCCTTTGAACGGGTGGTGAAAATGGGTGAAGACGAAAAAAAGGTATTCCTCACGGGTTGCCCTTCCATCGACTTAGCCAATGAAATCTTGGAGGCAAGTGCTATGGATTTTGATCCATTTGAAAAATATGGCGGATCTGGGAAAAGACAAGATTTAAGCAAAGGATATATTGTGGTGATGCAGCATCCAGTTACGACTGAATATAGCCAATCGCGAGAACACATTGAGCAAACCCTAAATGCTGCAGATGAATTAAAAATGCCGGTATTGTGGTTTTGGCCCAATGTAGATGCCGGAGCAGACGGAACCTCCAAAGGCATTAGGGTATTCAGAGAGGTTCGCGATTCATCCAATTTTCATTTCTTTAAGAACATGGAGCCTAACGATTTCTTACGTTTACTGAAGAATTCAAAGTGCTTGGTGGGTAATTCCAGTGTGGGTATTCGGGAGTGCGCCTACCTTGGGATTCCAGTGGTAAATATTGGAGGTCGGCAAGCAGGGCGTGAACGCGGAAAGAATGTCATGGATGTTGACTACGATAAAACGGCAATTAAAGAAGCGATTAAGAAACAAATGGACCACGGACACTACAGCCCAGATAAAATTTATGGCGATGGAAAGGCCGGGGATAAAATTGCGGATATTTTGGCAACAGTTCCTCTTTCAATTGAAAAAATCCTGATGTATTAATGTTAGAAGCTTCTATTTTAGGACTTAAATACCACCGCCTTTTGGCAAGCTCCGTTTCTCCGGAGTTCACAGCCCCTTTAAAGGCTGATTTCGATTATTCCTTCATCGTAAGCTACGATGGTGTCTTTAATGACCCAGATTACGATGTCTTAGATAAAAACGCTTGCATAATCGATGTTACCCAAACGGAAGAGGAAATCATTAATGGCTTCAATGCGACTAGCCGCAACGAGCTGAGAAGAACATACCGAACAGAAGGTTTGGCTTTTCATTTTGGATATACTGATTTCAATACATACTATGAATTTTATAAAGCCAGTGAACATGCTCGTGGTTGGTTTCCGGTGCCCGAGAATGAACTGGAACGCTGCTTGTTATTTTCCGCGAGCTTTGATGGGGATTATATTTCAGGCATGTCTTGCTATACTGGCGCAGATACCCTTAGGGTTAGTCGCATTTACTCCAATAGAAAGTTAAACACAAACCCGGCAATCTCAGGCACCATTTACGGGGCGGCGGCCAAACGGATTGTATTAGACATAACCAATTATGCCAGGCTTCATGGGTTTAAACAAATTGATTTGGGCGGGGTGGATCTGGATAGCCCTGCTAAAGCCGGTATTTCTAACTTTAAACTATCTCTGGGTGGAAAGGTAATTCCTGTAAAAATAGGCCGCTATACAAAGGCATCGTTTGGCGAAACTGAACCAAAAATCCGTGAGATGGGTTACGATATCACCTAGAATGGCACAAAAAACTCTCGTATTCTTTGGCGCATCGGCAATACCTTTAAAAATTGGTGCATGGGCAGTAGAAAATGGCTGGGATACCACCATCGCCGCCAATTCGGTGCAGATGCAAAAGAAAGTGAATGGTATTACACTGGAACAAGCATCTCAAGCCAAAGGAATTCAAACGTTCATAGCCGAAAAGGGAACTGACCTTAAACCAGAATCCCTCAACGTTGATGCAGATACAGCCGTGTTTATTTCAGTTGGTTCTCCATGGATTTTCAATGAGTCTGTGCTGGACCGTTTTAAACACCGTGTGATGAATCTGCACGGCACACATCTGCCAAAGTATAGAGGAGGTACACTTTTCTCTTGGCAAATATTAACTGGCCAAAGAACCGGAATGTGTTTGCTGCATCAAATGACAGCCGGAATCGATGATGGACCGGTTTTAAGTTATGAAGAGTTTATTTACCCGGCTCAGTGCCGTTTGCCTAAAGATTTTATTGCCGTTTACGAGCAAAAAAACACCGAGTTTACCATTGATTTTTTAGCGAAGTATACTGGCCATCTGCTTCCGCAAGGACAACCTGAATACCTTTCCACGTATTGGCCTAGATTGAGGGCTGATGTGCATGGATGGATAAATTGGGATTGGACCAATACTGAAATCGAAAGACAGATTTGCGCCTTTGATGACCCGTATGGTGGAGCCCGTTGCCGATTTCAGAATAAAACGGTCATCATCCGCGAGGCTTGGGCGCAGTCTACAGATGGTTATACCCACCCGTTTCAGCATGGACTTGTATACCGAAATAATGGCAAATGGCTCAGTGTTGCAGCGAAGGGAGGTGAATTGCTTATTTGTTCAATAACGGATGAAGAAGGAAATTCAATGATGGATAAGATACAAGCCGGAGATCGTCTTTTTACTAGCCCGGATGATTTGATGCTAGCCAAACAGCGAGTTGTTAAGTCGGCGCAGGGTCTCGTGCTCCAGCATCAGAAGTAGAACCAAAGCAGCTTGAATTAAGCATGGAACTCCTCATTGTTAACTTTCATTACTTCCGCGAAGAAACCTACCCATCGGGTATTTATCCGGTTAATAAAGCAGCCTTTACAAAGCAATTGGAGGAGCTTGGAAAACAGTATACGTTTATTTCCCAGGAGGAGTTGGCCAATGCAGTTGTTTCCAAAGACTATCCGGCCAAAAAGTATTGCCTGATTACCATTGATGATGGTTTGAAAGAACAAATGGCTGCTTTTGAGCTGCTGCAATCCAAAGGTATCCCGGCCATTTTGTTTGTTCCAACAAAGCCAATTCAAACTCAATCAGTGCTCTCTGTGCATAAGTTACACCATGTGCGTACTCAAATGTCAGATGAAGAGTTGTACGACCTCTTAGAAGAAAAATTTTCCATAAGTCGTGTTGCCTTTGACACTGCAGCGCTCGCTAATCAATACCGGTATGATTCAGAACCCGCCAGGAAAGTAAAGTACTTCTTAAATTTTGTCCTGACAGAGCACCAAAAGGAGGAAGCCACTGATTTTTTCTTCAGCAAACTCGTGAGCAATGAAGCAGAATTTGCGCGACAACTTTACATGAGTGAAAATGACCTTAAAACCCTTGCTCAGGCCGGGGCGCTTGGTTCACATGGATCAGCGCACATCCCCTTGGCAACCCGGCCTTTTTTAGAGGCTCAAGCAGATATTCAAGATTCACTAAAGTACCTGGAAGGTTTGAGTGGGAAACCCATTGTATCATTTTCGTATCCATACGGAGGACAGAATGCGGTAAACACAAGCTTGGAGCCGGCCTTTGAACAGACAAACGTAAAGTTCGCCATCACAATGTGGCGTGGCATAAATACGGTAGAAAACTTAAACAACCCGCTGTTTTTGCATCGTGTCGACACCAACGACGCACCGGGGGGAAAGAACAATTCATCAGAATACAATTCCATTGAAATCAAACTTTAAAATTCTTGTTGCAGAGACCTTGAATTTTAGTCCGAAGGCGGCAAAAGGACTAGAAGATTTAGGTCACTTTGTCCTTCAAGATATTGAAAAGGAGAGTCTATCCAAAGCATTGGCAAACTACGATGTCTTTTGGTTTCGATTGAAATTCAAGATTGAGGAAAAGGATTTTCCAACGAACTGCCGATGCAAATTCATAGTATGTCCAGTTACAGGTCTTGATCATATCGACTTGGCAGCATGCGAAAAAAGAGGGATACAAGTTTTAGCCTTACGCGGGGAAACAGAATTTTTAAAAACGGTACGTGCCACAGCTGAACATACAATAGGATTAACGCTTGCTCTACTCCGTCGTATTCCCCAAGCCGTGACTTCTGTCAACAGCCATGTTTGGAATCGAGATTTATTCAAAGGCCATGAGATTTATGGGAAGAATATAGGCATCCTAGGCGTGGGTAGATTGGGCACTATCACAGCAGGCTTCTTCAAGGCCTTTGGAGCGAAAGTGCAGGGTTACGATATCAAGACTTTTGATAGCTCCATTTGTGATCCAGCCCGGAGCATAGGGGACTTATGCGCCAATTCTGATATTTTAAGTATCCACGTTGCTTACAATATGAACACCCATCATTTGATAGATGAGCATTTTTTTCAACAGATGAAACCTAATGCAGTGCTAGTCAATACTGCGCGTGGTGGTGTTGTAAATAGCACTCACCTGGTGGAGGCACTCCGGAACAAAACAATTGCCGGGGCGGCACTTGATGTGGTAGAGGACGAATACAATACGTCAGATAATCCGTTAATAGCCTACGCAAAAGAACACGACAACCTAATTATTACACCTCACATTGGCGGCAATACATGGGAGTCATTTGAAAAAACGGAACTTTTTTTACTGGAAAAACTTAAAAAGGCACTTCTCATTGAAAAGTAATGATTTAAAAATACTAGCCATTATCCCTGCAAGAGAGGGTTCTAAACGGGTTGTACATAAAAATTTCCGTCCTTTTGCCGGAACTACTCTTGTAGACATTGCCATAAACCAATGCCTACAAACGAAACACTTAACGGATATAGTTCTCAGCTCAGACAGCGAAGAAGTACTTGCAATTGGTGCAAAGTATCCTGAACTCATATCCCTCAGAAGACCTGCAGAATTTTCTGACGATAATTCTCCGCCGATTGACTATATCATCCATGCTTTAGAGATTCTTAAAGCGAAAAAAGACTACCATTATGATATTCTCGTCATAATTCAACCAAGTTCGCCTCTGCGCTCTGCCCTGGATATTGATAATACCATCGAGCTATTGTTGAAACACCCGGATAAAGAATCGGCCGTGAGTGTTGTGAAGGTTGATCACATGATTCATCCGGTAAAGCTTAAAAAGATGGAAGGAGATGTGCTATTGCCCTATTTCGAGGAGGAGGCGGGCCGATTTGCTTCCCAAGACTTACCCGATATTTACGTGCGCAACTGCGCTGTTTATGTAACCCGAATGGAAAGTGTACTCCGAAGAAGAAGTGCAATCAGTCCAGATAGCGTAGGATACATTATGCCGGCCGAAACCTCAGTAGATATAAATGAGATGCTTGATTTTGAGCTGGCTGAATTGTTATACAAAAAGCAAAATCTGTGATAAAAAAAAGGGTAGTAGTCGTGGCTGATTCATTAGCAATGCCTCGAAATGAAGAAGGTGGGGTAGTTAAGTACGAAGAGACTTGGCCTTTCTTATTAGCTCAAGAATTTCCAGCTTTAGAAATTATTAATAAGGGGGAGCGTGCAAGAACGATCAGAACTACTAAAAATGGAATTGAAGAGATTCTTTTATTAACCCCAAACATCGTCATTTTCCAAATAGGAGTAGTTGATGGTTCACCTAGAATATTTACAGGTTTTGAAAAGAGAATCTTGCGTCGGTTACCATCACGTTTAAGAAAATACATAATTAACCAACGGTCAAAGAACCGAAATAGAATAACATCCAAAAATCCGTTGGCTAAGGTCGAAGTTAAACCGAATGAATATGAAACAGTATTTCGGGAAGTGATTAATAAATTGAAGAATACAAACTTTATTGAGTCTGTTGTTTTAATTCCTATTGTCGCCAATTTTGATTATATGAATACTAAATCAAAAGGATTTAGCGAAAACATTAAACTTTACAACACGATTTTAGATAAGTTGGCGAGAGAAACGGATTCCATTTTTTTACCACTCGAAAATTTCAATCAAGAAAATCAAAAACTATTGTTCACGGCTGATGGCTATCATCTAAACGCGTTAGGAAACTCAATATTAGCCAAATCACTTTTAGATGTATTAAAATCATAAATAATGAAACTAAGAACAGCACTAGTAGGCTTGGGGCCACACGGAATTCGCATGATTCAAGCATCCATGAAAATTGATGCAATTGAGTGGGTAGCCCTTGTGGATAGAAATGAAAATACATTCCAGAATGATGTAGTTGCTGCAACAGGGGCACTTCAACTCACAGAGTTGAACCAGCTGTGGGAACTCGGTATTCAGCTACTTATGGTAGCTACAAACGGTCCATCACATGCCCCAATAGCTTTAGAGGGCATTAAAAATGGCATTACGCACCTGCTTATTTCCAAACCTTATACCTGTACACTTGAAGACGCCATACACTTGAATGCTGAGGCTAAAAGGCACAACGTGAGATTGGTAGTAGATCATTTGATGCGCTATGATTTCACGTACAACTGGCTTAAACAACAGGCTGCAAGCGGTATTTGGGGTAAATTGAAAAGTATGTACATACAGCGTCCCGGAATTGGTTTGGGATGTTTAGGCGTGCACTCGTTCGATCTGGCAAACTTCATTAACGGTCAAACCCCCCAAACAGTAACGGGCTGGGTAGACGAACCCGTCAAAAAGAATCCGCGTGGAGACCAGTTTGTTGATCCAGGTGGTTTGGTTATTCTGCACTATGCTAACGGCGTAAGGGCAATAGTTGAGCAGCTGGAGGAGGGAAGCGGGCCACAAAGCGTTGAACTCATGTTCAACCATGCTCGGGTGCGAATGGATGAAAAATACGGCATACTTGAGGTGATTGAAAAAGATAAAAATTTTGTACCCGGCCCCAATAAGAAGGCTCCTCTAGTAAAAACACTAAACCCCCATATCCCGGAGTTCAAAATTGATACCGTGCTGCTGTTGGAAAACTTGATGAAGGAATTGGTAAGCGATGAACCCATTTCGGCAGACGGTGCGGCAGGTCAAAGCGCTGTTGAAATCTTAGTAGCGGCATACGTATCGAACTCAAATCAACATGCCGTTGTGGAACTGCCCATAACCAAAGAAGAAGATTTAAAATTGTTTTTACCCGTAACCTAATACCATGCGCATTTGCTTGATTGGCTATGGCAACATAGCCCGAAAACACATAGAAATCCTGAGACACTTTGAGGCCGATATTGTAGCATCTTCTAACAGAAGTGTACAGGGTAATACGGCTGCAAAAAATGATGCGGGCATACCGCGTACCTACCAGAATTACTTAGAAATGATAGAGGTGGAAAAACCGGATGCTATTCTGAATTGTGTTACACACAACGCAATCTATGAAACAACCAAAAACGTGATTCCTTTGGGCATCCCTCTCCTGGTTGAAAAACCGGCAGGTACCACGGTTTCGGAATTAAAGGAACTAATCCGGCTCCAAGAGCAGTATAAAACACCAGTTCAGGTAGCACTCAACAGAAGACACTATTCCATCTTTCAGAAAGCCATAGAGGATATGGGCGGAAGTCAAAATTTGGACATGATCAGCGTTGAATGGTCTGAAAGACCGCTGAGAGCAAAAGAAGACAAAGGCTATACCGATACCATGGTAGAAGAGATTTTGGTGGGAAACTCCATTCATGGAATAGACTTGTTGAATTATTTCGCGGGGGAGATGGAGAATTACGAAACGTTTACTGCCTCCAGAAAGGGAGCCTATTTTCACTGGAACATGGCCTTTTCAGGAATTTCAAAAACCGGTGTGGTAGCCAACTTCACCAGTTCTTGGGGAAGTCCTGTTCCATGGCGTGTAGTTATGTACAGTAAAGACAAAAGGTATGAGTTTGCACCGTTGGAGACTTGTAAGGTCTACGGCCCAGATCCGAAAGCAAATTCAATACTCGAGCCTGAAGAATTTGACTCGAAATTCAAGGCAGGCTTTTACAAACAAGCCGCTGAATTTGTCCAAATGGTTCGCACCGGTCAGCCTAATTCACATTCCTTGGAATCAACCATGCAAAGCATGTCAATTGCCGAAGCGCTCGTGCAAAGCCTAAAATCTTGAAAGTAAAACCAGAAGATAAACCTTTAGGCAAGCGGATCCTTTCAGCCATGCTGAATTTTGGAATTGCGAATGTAATGACCAAAATCATAGGCTTCTTGCTAATTCCGCTCTATACGAGCTACTTAGATCCGGCCGATTACGGTATCGTAGAACTATGTTCCTCTTTAGCTGCTTTTTCTGTCATTTTTATGCGATTAGGCGTGCCCGGCTCTGTTTCGCGATTTTATTTCGACCACAAAGACGATGTAAAGTCGCTGAGCGATTATGTTGTCACTGTCCACAGGTTTTTGATGGCTTCCAGCTTAGGCATTGGGGTCATCATCGCGGTCATAACTTTTTGGTTCAGTGATGTGCTCTTGCCCGGGCTCCTTTTCCTGCCCTTTATTGGGCTGGTATTGGTCAATTCAGCCTTCTCCGCCAATGGCGACTTGCAAAAACGGCTTCTGCAGAGCAAAGAGGAGTCGGCTTACATGGCCAAACTGAATATTGTTACGGCAACCTTATCAATTCTGCTGGCGCTGTTTTTTGTGGTTTACATGGAATTAGGTGCCCTCGGATTTATCCTATCCCAATCGGCTACTACTTTAATTTTCTATATCCAAGCCCAAGTCTACCTCCGAACCTATTTGAAACAAGGCTCATTTAAGCCCGCCATGTTAAAGGATTCGGTAAAATATGGAATGGGATTATTGCCACACCATCTTTTCGCTGTTTTAGCCCCTTTGCTATCAAAAGGCATCTTAAACTACAAAGAGTCGCTTGCGGCCTTGGGCTTATTTTCCTTGTCACTGCGATTTATTCAGCCACTCGACATCATTTATAATATCTTCAATAAGGCCTTTGTTCCAATTTATTTTTCGCTTCGAAAGAGCAATGCAGACGACCAAATTCGCAGAGTCTATACAATTTGCTGGTACGTAGCCATTGCCTTGTTTTCGTTTACCGCTATTGTATTGCCTAGCGTTTTACTTCTGGTAACCCCGGAACGATTCCATCCGAGCGCTAGCCTTATTCCTATTTTGTCTATTGGGTTTATGGGACAATTAGCCTACAGCTTTTTCATGATGGAAAAGTTTTACGATAAGCAAACAAGGTACGTATCAATGGTAACAATTTTCGGCTTAGTTGTTAATTTATTGGTAACGATTATATGTGTTGAATCTTTTGGAGTGTTTGCAATAGCATATGCATATTCTGCTGGATTTGTTTCATGGGCAGTAGCTGGATATTTTCTGTCGGGCAGGCAATTTTTGCAGTACATTAATTTACAAACCATTTTAATAGGTTTAGTATTTTCTATCGGTGTCTTCTTATTTACCTATAACATCCCAAATGAAAACATCGTAGCCAGAAGTCTCTTTTTCACTGGAATTCTGCTAGTGATTGCATTCCTTAATTTGAGGCATATTAAAGTATTGTATACATCATTCAAAAAACGATAGCTAAGTATGTTTGATAAAATTCTTTACCGCTTGTTCTATTCATTTGGGAGTAGATTTAAAAGAAAAATTGGCTATAGTAAGCTAAGAGAGATATACCTCCGAGGAACATGCAAAGAAGTTGGAAAGACAGTCACTGCCTTAGGTGAAGTTAAGGGTTTCCATAAGAATGTGATCATAAAAGATCATTGCGGTTTTAATGGTATGACTATCCTCGGAACAGGAGAAGTTGTATTTGGAAGTTACTTCCACTCAGGTCAAGACATTACGCTCATCACAGATAACCACAATTACGACAGCGACACTTCAATTCCTTACGACAAAGTTAGAATTAGTAAACCCATCATAATTAAAGATTTTGTTTGGATGGGACATGGGATAATTGTAATGGGTGGTGTGACCATTGGTGAAGGGGCAATTATTGCAGCAGGAAGTGTGGTGACGAAAGATGTTCCAGATTACGCCATTGTTGGAGGAAACCCGGCTAAAGTGATAAAATACAGAAACATTGAGAAATTCTTGAAACTGAAAGAACAGAAGGCATTTTTTTAAGTCATGTTAGACGCCGATCATAATCAATTTGCTGAGTCCCTGGCCGCCATTGAAGCCGCGAACGGCAGACAATACAGCAAAATTGTTTCATACAACGTCAACCAGTATTTTAGGGAATCTACGAAAGAAAAGAAACCACAAGGTGCAGGAGCAGGCGTCCTTCTGCAGATGAAAAAAGAGCTTCGGGATGCCGTATTCACACTCCGGTCTAAATGGACTTCCCTAAAGTTTAGAAATCGTGGTCCTGTACTCTTTTTTACGAGCGACTACACCCATTCTAGGGAAATGATACCGTTGGCTTTAGTTCTCAAGAAAAGGTATAACCTAGACTGTCTATTTTGTACGCACAAATCAACGCTATACAAAGTACTCATTGGAAAGCAGCAAACAGTATATATCGCTCCAGCTCGAAGCACAAGGCGAATGGCGCTAGAGGTCAATAGGTTAAGTGGAGTTGATACACGGATTAAAGAAATCATGGAAGCCAATTTCCACAGCAATTTAGAGTGGGAAAAACGGGCCAAAAACTACGTCAAGTCACTTAACCCAAGCTTGATTATCAATGGAAATGATTTACTTCCGGAGCAACGAATACTCAATGAAATTGGCAAGGAGCTCAAAATTCCAACATGCACTATGCAACACGGTGCGATGAGTGCTTCGTTGGGCATATACCACTATTCAAACTCAGACTTCTGGAGCGTATACGGCTCATACGCGAAGGATGTGCTGATGAAACAAGGTATTGAAGCAAACAGGATTTTCATAACCGGGTCCAATTACATGCAATCCGTTCAGGCTGGAAGCGATCAGACGGATGATTTTTACCGGAAATTGGGCTTGCAAAAGGGAGAAGCATACGTTGCAGTCATGTTCTCGGGCCATGGCCATACCACCAAAAAGGAGAACTACCTAAAACAACTGGAGGCGGTCAAGCTTTTAGCAAAGAAGCATGAAAACGTGAAGTTCATCCTTAAAATGCACCCGAAAGAAAGTTTAGACGATGTTAAAGTAATCGACTTACCGAACATTTCCATTATTCCACATTCACTTTTTGTAAGCCTGAATATCGACCTATTGCAACTGCTTGCTTCATCAAAAGCTATCATTTCTGGTTTATCAGCTACAGTGAATGAAGCTTTTTTCTTGGATATACCGGTCTTTACTTTAGATTTTGCAGGCGATTACAGTTCAGCAGAGATAATCACACAAAAGCTAACAATGCATTGCCAAGATCAAGAGACCTTTGAAGCGACCTTTAGCCGTTTTCTGAAAGAACCGGAATCTTTTGAATCTACTTTGCAGAAGGCAAGGCAGTTCGCCAAAGCATATTTCTATAGCGGTGAAGGAAAAATGGCCGCTGAGATTCAAGCAGAGCGAGTGCTGGAATTGATAGAAAGAAATAATAATTTGAGTAGAAAATAGAATTATGTGTGGAATTGCTGGAATTGCGGGATACAAAGACCATAACGCCTTAGTAAATATGGTAAAATTACTTCACCACCGTGGACCTGATGATAGTGGTACTTGGAATGGAGAGAATATCCATTTAGGTATGGCACGCCTTGCCATTATTGATTTAAGTGCAGCAGGCCACCAGCCTATGTTTTCACCTGACGGACGCTATGTGATGGTATACAATGGCGAAACCTACAACTTTGGCGAAGAGCGCAAAAAGCTAGAGGCCGAGGGAGTATTCTTTGCTTCACATTCTGATACCGAAGTTATACTACATCTTTTTATAAGGTATAAAGAAAAATGTGTTGATTACCTGCGCGGGATGTTTGCATTTGCCGTTTGGGATAAACAAGATAAACGCCTGTTTATAGCCCGCGACCACTTGGGCATTAAGCCCCTTTTATACTATTACAACGACGGTAAACTGGTATTTTGCTCAGAAATGAAAGGAATGCTTGCCAGTGGTTTAATAAACAGAAAACTAAGTAAACAAGGGCTATCACTTTATTTACAAAAAGGATTTATAGCACCGCCGTATAGTGCTATTGATAAGATCTTTACACTCAAACCGGGCCATTGCCTCACTTGGCAACCGGGCAGCGACCCAATAATAAAACCCTATTGGGATATTGAGAAGAAACCTACAAACACCAAAAATTACAAAGAAGCAGTGCAGAATGTGCGCCAAATGGTGTTAGACTCCGTAAGCGAAGAATTGGTAAGCGATGTGCCCTTGGGCGTATTTCTTAGCGGTGGTTTAGATTCAAGTGTGGTAGTGGCGGCAATGAAAGCCATTGGCACACCGAAAATAGATACGTTTTCAGTAGGTTTTGAATTAGACGACTTGGACGAAACCAGTGATGCTGAAGAAAGCGCTTTTTTTTTTAAAACCAACCACCATAAAGTAATTGTGGGCGAGAGGGAAGTGGCCGAAGACTTTGATCATTTTGTGTATGGTATAGACCAACCCTCGCTTGATGGGTTAAACTCTTATCTAGTATCAAAAGCCACAAAAAAGAATGTTACCGTAGCCCTTTCAGGCCTGGGTGGCGACGAACTTTTTATAGGGTATAGCTGGCAGCACAAATTCTATAAAAACTCGGCAAGTGCAAATATTATAGGCGGTTTGCTCGCCCCATTTAGCAGCACTGTAGCTAGCATGGGTAGCTTTGGAAAAAAAGTTAAAAACCGCTACATCAACTCAGCATCAGCAAAAGAATATTACAAAGGCATACATCGCCTATATAGCGAAGCCTTTTTGCAAGGCGGCCTGCAAAGCCCTTATAACACCCTTGCACACGGCACTTTTATAGATGAAACCATAGCCCAATATCCTATAGAAAACAGTTATACACGTTTGCAGCAAGTGGCAAAACAAGATTTGCGCTATTTTATGGGCGCACGTTTGCTACGCGATAGCGATGCAGTAGCAATGGCACACTCGCTTGAAGTACGTTTTCCGTTGATAGACCACCGATTGGTAGAGTATGTATGGAATTTGCCCGATAACTACAAAGTACACCACAACCTTAGTGTTGATCAATTAAACAAAGGTTACGAGCAAGCCCTTAGCTACCGCGAAGGAGGAGTGAAAAAACTATTGTTTGATGCCTTTGAGCAAGATTTACCAGCCAATTTTGATAAACGCAGCAAGCGAGGCTTTAAAATGCCTTTTGAAAAATGGATGCGTGGTCTGTTGGCCGATAGAGTAAACAACGGTATTAGTAAACTGGCAGGAAGTATATTTACACCACAAACCACACAAACCTTGCTTGCCGATTGGCAAAACGGTAAAATGCCGTGGAACAAGGCATGGGCATTGGTGATACTGCAAGCGTGGATGGAGCAAAATAAAATTGAAGCCTAAACCACATCCTTTATTTTAGGTAGATTGATTTGAGAAACCTTGCAATAGTAGCAAGATAAAACATGCCAAAAACCAAAGTACTGTATATACACCAAGACGGACAAATAACCGGCTCGGCAATTAGTTTAAGGCATTTTTTGGCAGCAATAAACCACCAGCAGTTTGAGCCTGTGGTACTATTGGCCGAAGAAGGCCCTGCAAGGCAGTTGTTCGAAGAATTGGGCATACAAGTTTTAGTACATGCCTACAAAAGATTTTGGACTGCACCCGGCTACAATTGGTATAGTCCCAATAATTTTAAACAACTAAAAGCCCTTTTGCCCAACAAACAATTGGCTACTTTTGTAAAAAATATTAACCCTGCCATTATCCATCTTAATGATAAAGCATGTTTAAATGCAGGCATCAGCTTAAAAAATGCGGGTATACCCATAGTGCAGCACGCACGCAGCACCTATTTTAATACAGCAGCAAAAATTAATAAGTGGCTTAGCATAAAAGCCATTAAAAACTATAGCAAAGCCATTATAGCCATATCTGAAGACGAATGCGATGGTATAAGCGATTTTAAAAATCTACATATAATTAACAACACCGTTTCGCCCACCCAAATAGAAGAAGCAATTGCCCTAAAAGCGAGCAAGCGTGAGGAGTTGGGTTTGGCACCGTCAGACTTTGCCATAGGTATGGTATCAGACATTAGTGCCAGCAAAGGCGGCTGGAATTTTATGCAAATGGCTGCCGACTTGGTAAAAAAATACCCTGATAAACCCTTAAAATTTTTAATGGTAGGCAGGCTGTCAGAAAAAGGAAATACCGTACTAAACGATAGTAGCACACTGCCACAAAGCCCAAAACAGTACGTTGATTCTTTTATAAACCACAACCAATTGCAAGGCAAACTACAAACCACAGGTTTTAGAAAAGATGCAGTGGCAATAATGGCAAGTTTAGATGTGCTTATAGTGGCCAACAGCAACGGAGTTATGGGTAGGCAACCCATAGAAGCGCAAGCACTGGGTGTGCCCGTTGTAGTTACAAAAGGCAATAGCGGAAAATCAACCATACTGGTAAGCGGTAGTGCAGGCTACATAATTAACAGCCCACTACAGCAAAACGAATTGTTGCAAGCCGTAGAAGAGTTGATTAACAACCCTGAAAAGCGTGCTGAATTTAGCCACAACGGGCAACAGTATGCCGCTAAAAAATTTAACCCCACCATAAACATGGGGCTTATTGAAAATATTTACCAAGCAATTTTATCAAAAAATTGAGCATTAGTAACACCATAATATTAAGCGCAGGAAAGATTGACTATACAAGGCTACCCATAGGCAGCCATCAGTCAAACGCTACCATCCCTATTAATGGCAAACCCGTTATCAGTTGGATATTAGACGATCTTATCCGTAAAGAAATCGAAAATGTAACCGTGGTTATCCGTGCCGAAAACCACAAATTGCGCGAAGTGCTAGAAACCCACTACCACAAACGCATGAATATTATCATAGCGCAGGTAGCCAATCCACAATCCATAATAGATTCTTTAGAAGCAGGTTTGGCACAGGTAGACGAGCAAAAAGGCACACGTATTATTTTGGGCGATACCCTTATATACGATGCCTACAACCATTACCAAGATTTTGTATACACAGCATCCGTAGCCGATAGCGAAAATTGGTGCGTGGCCGATGTAGACGGTGCGCAGAACATAGTATCGCTTACCGATAAAAAAACACTAAAAGGCGATAGCTTTAAAGCACTTTGTGGCTACTATAGCTTTACCGATACAGCATTGCTAAAAAGCAATGTGCAAAAAGCAAAACAAAGCGGCTCGCGCGAGCTAAGCAGTGTATTATTAGATTATAACTCAACACATCCACTAAAAACCATAGCCGCTAATGATTGGTTTGATTTTGGGCACATGGAAAGTTTCATTGCCTCAAAAAAGTCATTACTCCGTCCACGTCATTTCAACCAACTGGTTATACACCCCCTATACAATACCATTACCAAAGTGAGCCAAAACAACGATAAGTTGTCTGACGAGCTAAATTGGTATTTACAATTGCCCGAGGAGTTGCAAATACTTACCCCACGCATAATTAAAAAAGAAGCAGGCGGCGGCAAAATATCCATCACACAAGAATTTTATGGCTATCCGTCGCTTTCAGAACTATATGTTTATGGCGATTTAAGCCTTTCGGTTTGGAAATCGATAGCCAATTACCTGTTCGAGATTCATAAACTGTTTCTTACACATACACAGCCGGCAAATGCAAACGATTGCCGAGATATGTACCTAACCAAAACCCTAAAGCGTATAGAAAGTTTGCAACAGCAAAACAGCTATTGGCAGCAGGTATGGAACTATGATGAAATTATAGTAAACGGTAAAAAACTACACAACTATAGCTATCTGTTAGAAAAATTTAAAGATAAAATAGAAGCCCTGTGCACCATTGAAAACTTTACCATACTGCACGGCGACTATTGCCTATCAAACATATTGTACGATGTAAACAACCAAATTGTGCGCCTAATAGACCCACGCGGTAGCTTTGGCAGCAAAGGTGTTTATGGCGACCCCCGCTACGATGTAGCAAAAATGCGCCATAGCATTTCAGGCTGTTACGATTATATAGTTGGAGATTTATTTTATGTAGAAAACGAAGCAAACAACTTTAACTTTTCCATATTTAACAACCCCAATACTGATGAGCTGGCCATTCATTTGGATAAACTTATTGTAGCAAACGGCTACTCAATAGAAGATATTAAGCTGATAGAAGGATTACTATTCCTTTCGATGCTACCCTACCATGCCGATTATTTCGAGCGTCAAAAAATGATGTATATAGAAGGGCTAATAATACTAAACGAACTATTTAATGGGGTTAATTAGGTTTATACTAGCTGCGGCAGTATTAGCACTTCACTGCAACACAATTTTTGGGTTAACATTTGTTGGCGGCGATGTTGCCGTACAAGCCTTTTACATGATATCAGGCTTTTATATGGCTCTAGTTTTAGATGGCAAGTATAAAACCAATAACTGGCAAGGCTACAAACTGTTTATCACCAACAGGCTGCTTAAACTTTATCCCATATATTGGCTCACACTAATAGGCGTATTAGCACTTGGTGTAGTTTCATACTTTGCATTAAACTCAGATTATATATTTAGCTATTATATTGATAATCCATCGGCACTAACCCCTGCAAACTGGGCATATTTTGTATTTACCAACCTATTTATTATAGGGCAGGATTTACTGTTTATAGTAGGCTATAATGAATCAGGATATTTCTTCGAAAAAGCATACCAATCAGCCCCAATGCCCTTGCACCGCTTCTTATTTATCAAGCAAGCATGGACAATTAGCTTAGAAATATACTTTTACCTGCTAGTACCCTTTATCGATAGAATAAAAAAGAACACACTAATAGTAATCACCATCATCCTGTTTGCCACAAGGTTTTATTTTTACTACTTAGGATATACCGATTTGCCATGGTTGTATCAGTTTTTCCCTTTCGAGTTAGGTTTCTTTATCATAGGCCTATTGGCCTATAGATGGTATAAAGCCAATAAAGAAAAAATTACCACATCAACCCTTCCCAAGTATATATTTTTGGCAGTTATAGTACTAACATTTGCCTACCAGTTTGTTGGTGCAGATTCGTTAGTAAAAAAATACATTTACTTAACCCTTTTTGCCAGCAGCATACCCTTTGTATTTGCACACACCAAAAACACAAAGTGGGATAGATTTATTGGCGAAACCAGTTACCCTATTTACATGACCCATAGCCTGCTTTCATTGGTAATTTCGTTTGTATTGCCAAAAGACAGCTTAGTGCACGGGTTTGTAGTTTTAATAGTGTCGTTAATAGTATCAATAACATTTAACAGCACCATACTAAGGTTTATAGAGAATTATAGACAAAGAAGAGTAGTAAAATAGAAACATGCGATTAATAATAGATTTAGACGGAACCATTTGTTATCTAAAAGAGAAACACGAAACCTATGCCGATGTTAAACCCAAGGAAGGTGCGGCAGAGTTTGTAAACAACCTGCGCAAACAAGGGCATTATGTAATAATACAAACTGCCCGCAATATGGCCACTTGCGAAGCAAACTTAGGTAAAGTGATGAAAAACGTTGGAAAAGTAACACTAGAGTGGTTGGATAACCACGGAATTGAGTACGACGAAATATACTTTGGCAAACCCAATGGCGATTTGTATATAGACGACCGCGCCCTGCGTTTTGAAAACTGGGGCAGTTTGAGCGAAGACATTTTAAAAGGTTTAGCAAAAAGCAAATGATAATTGTAATACCCATGGCAGGCAGGGGCAGCCGCTTTGCCAATGTTGGGTACAGCACTCCAAAACCTATGATAGATGTGTGTGGCAAGCCTATGCTATACCATGCTTTTCAGTCGGTGGCGGGTATACCCTATACCAAATTGGTGTTTATTGCCCTTAAAGAACACCAGCAACAGTACGATGTGCGCAAAATTATAAGCGATAACATTACTACTGATTTTGAATTGGTATTGTTAGATGATGTTACCGAAGGCCAGTTGTGCACGGTGATGGAAGCCAAGCAGTTTTTTGCAGAAGGTGAAGATTTGCTTATAGCCGCATCAGATACTTATGTAAACAGTAAAATTGGTGAGCATATAGCTAATAGAGCTGCCGATTGTGAAGGTATAATCTCAGTAGCCGATTTACCCGGCGACCGTTGGAGTTTTGCCAAAACTGATGAAAACGGACGGGTAGTTGATGTAGCAGAAAAAGTAAAAATATCTAACCACGCCAGCACAGGCTTGTACTACTTTAGCAATGTAGAATATTTTGCTCATCATGCTGCTCAACTTATTGAAAGTAAAGAAACTACCAAAGGCGAATACTATGTAATGCCTTTGTATGCCAAATATATAGCCCAAGGTAAAAGCATTGCAATAAATGAAGCCGATGAAATGTGGGATATGGGCACCCCAGAAGCCAAACAGGCATTTGAAAACTACCTGAACCAACAATAGATGAAATTTTCAGTTTGTATACCCAACTTTAATTACGCATCCTATTTGGGTAGAACTATAGATAGTGTATTGGCACAAAACCATACCGATTTTGAAATTCCCATTGCCGATAATAAAAGCACTGATGCCTCGTGGGAAGTAATACAACAGTATGTTGCCAGTGATAATCGCGTAAAAGCCAGTCAAAACCCAACTAATGTAGGTTTTGCAGGTAATTTAGATGCTGTATCACGCATGGTCTCTGCAGAGTATACCATAATGCTTTCTTCTGATGATTTAATGGGTGAAGGGGCATTAGAAACCTATAAACAACTTATAGAGCGTATTGGTAACCAATCGTTTTTAATATCATCAACATGGCACGTAATCGACCCTGACGATAATAAAACGGGTATATCGCGTATGCCTTCGAAAGTCTGGAAAAAGAGTGATATAGATGCCGAATTAAGCCAACAATTTGGCTGCGATGTATATAAAGTAGCCGCAGGCCAATTATTAAAACGTTGCCTTAGCTATTCAAAAGGTGCGTTTAATTTCGCCGCCACATGCTACCGTACCGAAGATTATGAAAAAGTGGGCGGTTATGGCGGCACACGTATGATGAATCCTGATAAATGGTTTCATTTTCGTTTGCTGGGTGGCCCTGTGGAGTATGCGTATTTTATAGATAAACCTTTATTTAGCTACCGTGTACATCCCAACAATCAAAATGCCCTACAAAAAAAATCGGGAGCATTAAAGTTTTTTGTTGATGAGTACCGTACTACATTTGAAACAGATAAAAGCATGCTTGAAAAAGCACGGTTTGCACAAGCTGATTTACCAAAAAGTTATATAAACAACATAATACATAAGTATGCTTTTAGAAGGTTGAAAGAAAACAGTGCAATGGGAGCTTTTAGGCTATTAAGTATGGGTTTTGCGACTTACCCTGCATTGATGTTTAAAAAAGGGTATACCTATATTCTTTTTCTTTTAGCAATAAGTGGCCCAATAGGCTATTTGTTATTAAAAGCAGTAAAAAGAAATTATAGCAACAATTAAGAAAACAAGTTATATAGTAGATTAATCAAAAAATGAAGAGGTTGGACAAGGTACTATACAATTACGTTTTTTTTAATGCGTTTCCGGTTATTATTGTAGTTCAGAATCTGTCGGTTTTCTTTTTCCCCTTTCTGATAGCTGAGTTCTTTAAAAAGAAGAACACGTTTTTCAAGAAGAACAATATTATCGATTATGCAGTAATACTGTTTGCCTTGGGTGCAATATTTTCAGTTATAACATCAATTAATTCACCGAAAGAAGACAGTTTTACTAAGGCCATAGTAGTATTACCCAACTATATTTATTGGTCGTTACTTATTCTTGTTTTTTCTTATAACGCAGGAAAGATTGATTACCAAGTGGTGTACAGAGCTGTGTTTTGGGGTGTAATATGCACAGTTGTGTATTTCTATACTATAAGTGATATAGTTGGTAATAACACAGTATTATTTAAAGGTTTACAGCAAAATATATTCTCATTTATCATCATTTGCTTCGCCCCAATGGCAGTTTACTTTGGTAAAGAAAAATGGGGCAAGCCAAAAGCAATAGCATTAGCCATTCTCTTGGTGTTGGCAGGCACACTGTCAGGCAGTAGGTCGGGTTCAGTACTAACGCTTGTAACAATGTTTTTAACGCTTTATTCTGAAAGGCTGTCTATTCCCCGTGTTATAGGTATTATTAGTGCTACTTTAATAGGTTTAGTGCTTTTAAACTTGCCACTAATAAAAAGTTTGATTTTACAATTAAACGAGAGAACGTATAATATAATTTATGAAAGAGAAGAGACGTTAGCTACAGACCAATCGTATTTAGTAAGGTTAGCACAAGTTGAAAAAGGGGTCGGTTTGTTTAAAGAGAATCCATATTTTGGAATTGGGTTAAACAACTTTAACTCAAGACATTATGATATTCAGGGGGATTTTGAAGGATTTGATCAATTGAAAGGGGTAGATGAGCTTGACCAATTAAGTTCACACAACTCATACGTCAATGTATTAGCAGAGGGAGGCATGTTTTTGTTTGTTCCTTTTATGATAATGCTAATATCCTTTTTTATATACTTTGTTTACAATTTTAAACGAATTCCCGATTACCAAAAGCCCTTCTTTTGGGGTATTTTAGGGATGAGTATTCACTTCTATTTCATTTTTGCTATTGTTAATGTATTCTCATGGATGCTAATGGCTCTTGCTGCATCAGCAATAAAACGTAATTCATATAACAAATAATGGTTTTAGGCTTTCACTATCATATTCCAGGGTATCAAAAAAACGGAAGAATTTTCACTATGTCCTTGCAGGGATTATTTATAGATAGCCTTGCACCACATTGGGATAAAGTTAAAATATTTTTGTATGCCCCTCTTAGTAAAGAGGTTGAGTTGTTGGATTATGAAATACAATCAACCAATGTTGAGTTGGTGCAGTTAATAGAGCATACATCAGTTCCCAAAAGAATACTTCAATCAAAAAAAGTATCAAAAGTTTTTAAAGAACACGCTGCAACCGTTGATATATTTTTACTGCGTGCCCCAACTCCCTTATTGCCATTTATTGTACAAGCAGTTAAGAAAACCTCAAAAGTATCATACCTTATTGTAGGGTATATGCTCGATTTTTTACACCACTACGAGAAGCCAACGCTTAGAAATATAGCGCTTAGAACATATTTCAAGTGGAACGAAGGTAGGCAGGCAGCATTGGCTAAAGATGCTTTGGTATTTGCCAATAGCACGGTGATGTACGAGATGTATAAGCCATTATCAAAAAAGACATTTCCAATAAAAACCACCACGCTTAGGCGAGCCGATTTTTTTGTTAGAGAAGATACCTGCCAAAATGATACTCATGAGATTTTGTATGCAGGCCGTATTGACGAATCGAAAGGGCTAATAGAAATTGCTGAGGCACTGGGCAGGCTAAACAAAGAAGGTATTGATTGTAGGTTTAATATAGTAGGTTGGTCTACAGGAAATGATGATATCCAAGAAAAAATAAAAACAAAAGCAGCTGAGTGGGGTATTGGCGATAAAGTAATTTTTCATGGAAAAAAGAAAGCGGGCGAAGAGTTGCTTAGCTTTTACCGCAAAGCTGATATGTATGTAATGGCATCAACTGCCGAAGGTTTCCCTCGCACAATTTGGGAGGCATTAGCTAGCTCAACACCGGTAATAGCATCTCCCGTTGGCGCTATTCCCTATTACCTAAAAGATGATTTTGATGCTCTTTTTGTTCGCACCCGCAATGCTGATGATCTGTATAATAAAGTAAAACAATTGATTAACGACGGCGAGCTTAGAAGAACATTAATAAAAAATGGGCTTAACACCGTAGAAGATGTTACCCTTGAAATTCAGTCAAAAAAAATGTGTGATGAAATTAAAATATTTTTAACTGAAGAATAAATGAATAAAGTATACCGACTTTTACGTTATGACTGGCCTTTGCACTTTGTGTTGTTATTTACCAACTGGCTGCCCGATAATGTTTTTTTTATAAAATTAAGAGGTGCATTGGCGGGCTTGTTTATTAAAAAAGTGGGTAAAAACCTAAAAATTGGAAGGGATGTTACTTTTTACAACCCATCACAATTAACAATTGGAAACAATGTGTATATAGCTAAAGGCTGCTGGTTTTCGTGCAGCAACGGTGTAGAGATAGGTAGCAATGTATTGTTTGGTCCCTATGTTACCACAGTTACATCAAACCACTCATTAAAAAACGGAGCATACAGTTTTGGCCCTACCGTTAAGAACGAAAAAGTTATTTTTGATGATGGGTGCTGGATGGCCAGCCATGTTACGGTGCTTTCGGGTACACACATCAACAAAGCTGTTTTGGTGGCTGCAAATTCGGTAATTCAAGGCAAAACAGAAGAATATGGCATATACGGAGGTATACCCTCAAAACTTTTGAAAATTGCACTGAAAGACTAAATGGCTTTAAACAAAATTCTTTTTGTGGGCAATATTCTTTCAAAGCACAAAGGTTCAAAAGGTGCATCAGAAAAACTGATAGATATTTTTAAGGATGAGATACCCATTAGGGCAGTATCAAACAAAACCAATATACTATTGCGTTTTGTTGATATATTTTGGGTTTGCCTCACACACGAGTATAGTGTACTAATTGCCGATACATATAGCGGCAATGCACTTACAATTGCCCGTATAGCATCAATAGTAGCAAAATTTAGAGGAAAGAAAATAGTATTGGTATTAAGGGGCGGTAAACTACCCGAGTATTACCAAACCAATAAACCATTAGTAGATAGTATTTTCAAACGAGCAACCCAAATCATTACGCCATCATTATACCTTAAAAGCTTTTTTGAAGAAAAGAGTTATACTATACAATACCTTCCCAATTTTATTGATAATACAATTTTCAGCCCTCAAAATGCTGAACGCAAACCGTATTCACTACTTTGGGTTAGAGCTTTTAAAGATATTTATAATCCTTGGTTAGCAGTAAAAACCCTGCATAAAACCATAGAGAGGTTTCCTCAAGCTACATTAATAATGATAGGGCCTGATGATGGTTTGTTGGCGGATACAAAAAAGCTGGCAACGGATTTAGGAATAATAGATAAAATAGAATTTTTGGGTGCAGTAAAAAATACGGAATTGCCCAAATACTACTCATCACACACAGTATACCTAAATACTACCTCGTACGAAAGTTTTGGCATGGCAGTTTTAGAAGCTGCTGCTTGCGGCATTCCTATCGTATCTACTAAGGTTGGAGAATTGCCGTTGCTTTGGCAAGATGAAAAAAACATACTATTAGTAGACGGTTTTGATGAGAGTGAAATGGCTGGTAAAGTAATTTCTTTATTTGAAAACCAAAAGAAAGCCAATGCTCAATCAATTGAAGCTCAAGAAAAGGCAAAGCAGTTTAGCATTGGAACGATAAAAAGTCAGTGGCAAAAATTATTTTCATTACAGTAAGATAACATGGCTGGATTGATGGATAAAATATACCCCTTTGTTCCTGTATGGTTGCAAAATATAGGTATATCCATGTACGGTTATAAATGGAAAATACGTCGCTTTGCCGGCATTTTTAACCAAGAATACAAAGGGTATAAAGAGCGTGAATTTTATACTACAGAGCAATGGAACAATTATCAAACCAATGCGCTGCGTAAAATGTTGGTACATGCCATTGAAAATGTGCCTTTTTATAAAGAAGCCTATACCAAAGCAGGCTTTACGGTAAATGATTTTGGGCATTTTGAGTTATCTGATTTGTCAAAACTACCGTATTTAGAAAAAAATGTGTTGCGCGAAAAAGGAACCACCGATTTATTGGCCGCACAGTTAGAACTTAATGGTGAGTTTTACAGCAGCAGCGGAAGCACAGGCACGCCCACCCAAATACTGTTTTCAACAGCAATGCATCAACGTTGGAGTGCAGGTTTTGAAGCCCGCATACGCAATTGGGCAGGTTTAAGTCGTTTTAGCGCCCGAGGTATGATAGGTGGACGCAGGGTAGTTCGTGAAGGCGATGCTAAGCCGCCTTTCTATCGATATAACTTTAGCGAAAAACAGGTGTACTTTTCTGCCTACCACATTTCGTCCAAAACTGCCAAAGGGTATTTAGAGGCCATCAAAAAGTATAAACTTGATTATATGACAGGCTATGCTGTAGCCAACTTTGTACTCGCTCGTTTTCTGAAAGAACAAAATCTTACCTATCCGCTAAAAGCGGTAATAACTTCAAGTGAAAAATTGACGGACGAAATGCGTGAAGTTTTTTCTGAAGTATACGGGTGCAAAACATACGACAGCTACAGTGGCGTAGAAGCATGTGGATTAATTTCGGAATGCGAAAAAGGCAGTCTACACATAAGTCCAGATATGGGTATTTTTGAGTTTTTAAATAGCCAAGGTCAACCAGCCAAACCAGGAGAATTGGCTGAAGTAGTTAGTACAGGTTTATTAAATTTCGACCAACCATTAATCCGTTACCGCATTGGCGACATGATGAGATTTTCGGATAAACCCTGTGCCTGTGGGCGTAATATGCCTGTGGTAGAAGAAATAGTAGGCAGGCTAGAGGATATAGTAATTGGCAAAGATGGGCGCGAGATGGTGCGTTTCCACGGTGTTTTTATCAACCTGCCCAATGTGATAGAGGGACAGATTATTCAAAACGATTACGATGATTTTGTAATCAATGTAGCTACTTCAAGCGGGATTACCGCTGATGAACATGAAACTATACTGAAAAGAATGCAGAGTCAATTGGGAGCGGTGAAAGTAACCATCAACCAATTGCCAACCATACCCCGCGGACCCAACGGAAAATTCAAAGCAGTAATATCAAACGTTAAAAGGAAATAGGCCAAAATGCCAAAAATTACAACCATAGTAGGAGCCCGTCCACAATTTGTGAAAGCCGCCGCGCTTTCGAGGAAATTTCAAGAATACGGCGATTTGTTTAGCGAGGTGATTGTGCATACAGGTCAACACTTTGATAAAAATATGTCGGACGTATTTTTTGACGAGATGGAAATACCAAAACCACATTACAACCTCAATATTCACGGGCTATCACACGGGGCTATGACGGGGCAAATGTTAGAAGGTATTGAAAAAGTGATATTGGAAGAAAAGCCCGATTATGTAATGGTGTACGGCGATACCAACAGCACCATAGCAGGTGCTTTGGCCGCCAAAAAACTACACGTAAAAGTAATACACGTTGAGGCAGGTTTGCGCAGCTTCAATATGCGCATGCCCGAAGAGGTGAACCGCATACTCACCGATCGTATAAGCGATATTTTATATTGCCCCACACAAACAGCAATAGATAACCTTGCTAAAGAAGGCTATGGAAATATTGCGTGCGAACCTGTATTAACAGGAGATATAATGCAAGATGCAGCTTTGTTTTACAAACAAAAATCTGACGAGGTATCAACCGTGTTGGCTAACTTGGGACTTGAGAAAGGCAACTTTATTTTAGGAACAATACACCGTGCCGAAAATACCGACGATTTAACCCGATTGGGCGATATTGTGGTAGCACTAAACCAAGTAAACACTACAACTCGTGTAGTAGTGCCTTTGCACCCTCGTACCTCAAAAATATTGAAAGACAAAGGTATTGTAACTGAGTTTACAATTATAGAACCCGTAGGTTATTTTGATATGTTGCAACTAATAGCACACAGCCGTTTAGTGATGACAGACAGCGGTGGATTGCAAAAAGAAGCCTATTTCTTTAATAAATATTGCATTACCCTGCGCGATGAAACCGAGTGGGTAGAGTTGGTGAACAACGGCTACAATACCATTGTAGGTGCTGGTAAAAATAAAATAGTAGCTGCGGCTACCGAATATCTTAATAAACCTTTTGTAAAGCGTGAAGAGCTTTATGGCGGCGGAATGGCAGCACACAATATGTGCGAGCATTTGAAACAATACCACCAAAAACACAACAGCTAAGTGGCAGAAAATAAAAAAACAGTTTGGGTAATAAACCAATTTGCAGGTACACCCACATCGGGTTGGGGCGAACGCCATTTTTACTTTAGCGAGTATTGGATAAAAGCAGGTTACGATGTAAAAATCATTTCAGGCTCGTACAACCATGTATTCAACAACCTGCCCCATGCCCCCAACAAATACAATTACGAAAACGTAGAAGGTCGCACCTTTTGCTGGGTAAAAGTGCCCGTATACAAAGGCCAAAGCGTAAAACGTTTTTGGAGCATGATGGTATTTGCATGGCGTTGTTTATTTTTAAATGCAAAAGAGCTAGGCACGCCTGACTATATTATCGTATCATCAATGCCCATATTCCCCATTATCACCGGGCATTTTTTGCGCACTAAATTCAAAGCCAAAAAATTGCTATTCGAAATTAGGGATTTATGGCCACTAACCCCCATGTACTTGGCAGGGTATAAAAAAAGCCACCCTTTTATTATGTTTTTGGCTTGGATTGAAAAATTCGGTTATAAAAAATCGGATTATATAGTTTCGCTACTGCCCAACGCCAATAAATACATTGATGCTATTTCGGGCAAGCCTGAAAAATTCAAATACATTCCCAACGGACTTAGCGAAGACCAATTGGTAGACGAACCCCTCTCCGCTGATGTAGAAGCCAAATTACCCAAAGACAAGTTTGTAATTGGGTACACAGGCACCATAGGTTTGGCAAACGCATTGGAGTTTTTTATAGATGCCGCCGGACTTTTAAAAGACAAGAAGGACATACATTTTGTAGTTGTGGGCGATGGCTACCTAAAAGATCAATTGGTCGAAACCAGTAGAAATTTTGGCAATATTACCTTCATCAGTAAAATAAAGAAAAACCAAGTTCAAAGCATGCTAGAACACTTTGATGTATGCTTTGTGGGGCGCAATAACACTCCGTTGTTTGAACATGGCGTATCGGCAAATAAATTCTTTGATTACATGCTGGCACAAAAACCCATTTTAGACAGCAACAACCTTATCAAAGACCCGGTTGAAATGTCTGGATGCGGAATTATTGTAGCCCCTGATTCAGCAGAAACGATTAAAGACGGTATCCTTGCATTGTATACAATGTCCCCAGAGCAACGCCAGGAAATGGGAAGAAGAGGATATAATTACGTAAAAGAATTTCATAGCATCAAAAATCTTTCTGAGTTGTATTTAGAATTATTTAACTGATTCATGAATACTGTCATAGTCGAACTAAATTGAGCACTAAAAGGCAAATACTATTAACTGGCGCCCAAGGGTTTTTAGGAAAGCATATTCAGCAAAGCCTCAGAGATGCAGGTTTTGCTTTTGATACGTTGGGACGAAGCATAAAGAATTCAATTGTCTGTGATTTAAGTAAAACACCCCCTGTTTTTCATCAACAATTTCATGCTGTAGTTCATGCTGCGGGCATAGCACACTTTAATCCTAAGAATGAAAAGGAAGAAAAGGCATTTTTTCAAGTTAATGTTGAAGGAACGCGACGCATACTTTCAGCCTTGAATGAATTAGCGCAACCGCCACTATGCTTTATCTTTATTAGCACGGTAGGTGTCTATGGTCTTCAGAAGGGAGAATATATTGATGAAGTAAATCCTTTGAATGCAACGGATCCCTATGGTCAGAGCAAAATTGAAGCTGAAAACTTGATTCGTACTTGGTGCTTAAAACATAACGTAGCATACTTCATACTCCGTCTGCCTTTGATTTCAGGTTTGAATGCACCGGGAAATTTAGCGAATATGCGGAAGGCTATTGAAAGAGGAATCTATTTCAGAATCGGAAATGGTAACGCTCGCAAATCGATAGTTTTGGCCGATGACGTGGCCAATTTCATCCCAACTTTATTCGATAAGCGGGAGTCTGGGGAATATAACCTGACGGATGGCGTTCATCCTACATTTGCTCAAATTGAAGATAAGGTCGCTGAGCAGTTGAACAAAAAAATTAGGATACAAGTTCCACGGTTTTTAATTCGTGTAATCGTTGCCATTGGGAGGCTAATTCCCAATTTCCCAATCACGATTAGCATTTACATGAAAATTACTTCATCGCTTACTTTTTCAGATCATAAAGCAAGAATCAGTTTAGGTTGGAATCCTAAATCTTTTATTGAAACGCCTATCACATGATTAGCCTAAAATCATTCAGGAGGATAACGTCGAGTACTAATTTCATACCCGAGATAGATGGCTTGCGTTTCATTGCGATATTTACAGTTATTCTTTTACATACAAACACGAACTTTAAGCGGGTTTATGCTGAAAGTATACCGGATTGGTATCTAAACTCGTGGATTGATACAGTATTCAAAACTAGCGGTATAGGGGTAGATATTTTTTTTACCATTAGTGGCTTTATACTCGGATTGCCTTTCGCTCGATATTATTTATTGGGTGAACGCAAAGTAAATCTTAAGAACTACTTCATTCGCCGTTTAACGCGACTAGAGCCTCCTTATTTGATTTCTCTTTTTATTCTGTTTGTCATATATGGACTTTCCTTTGGAATAGACTGGCTAAGTTTATTGGATAATCTGTTAGCCTCAGTATTCTACTCGCATTACCTAATTTACGGAGAATGGAATCCGATTAACCCAGTTACTTGGAGCTTAGAAACTGAAGTGCAATTTTATATCCTTGCACCACTTATTTCGTCGGTTCTGTTTATTAAGAATACACAGCTTCGAAGGTGGGTTATTCCTGGAACAATAGTACTACTAGATGTCACAGTACCTTACATAAAAGATAGCTTGGTCATGCTTAATCTTCAGAAATCAATACTGGTTTACCTGCACAGCTTTCTGGTAGGATTTGCATTTGTAGACTTGTATTTGTTTGGGCTGGGAAAAATAAAGAAGTCTTATCTATGGGATACCCTTGCAGTCTTTGCCTTGGTAATAATTTATAAATTCCACCCAGATGTTGTGAAGTATGAACGTATTTATTTCGATTTGGCCGTGTTTACGCTATTTATAGGCGTATTTAAAGGGAGAATATTTAATTTTTGTTTTACAAGAGAATTTATAGTGGTAGTAGGTGGCATGTGTTATACCATATATTTGCTGCACTATCCTGTGCTGTATGTCGTTATGAAATTTATAAGTAGGTTTCAGTTACAAGATTTTATGTCGAATTATCTGTTAAATTTTGGCGTATCGATTGCGCTGCTTCTTGGAGTTTCGGCTGTATTTTTTAAACTAATTGAACAACCATGTATGGATAAAGCGTGGGTTCAAAAACTGAAGTTTAGATTAGGATTTTAATAATGATTAGGATAATAGACCTGGCAATTTCACTGCTTGCCCTTCTGATTTTATTCCCTCTTATTATTTTAGTAATTCTCATAATTTTAGCTGACGATGGAGCGCCATTATTTATTCAAACTCGAGTTGGTTTGAATTTGCGACCGTTTAAGCTAATAAAGTTTAGAACAATGAAAAGAGGAACACCTTCAGTCGGAACTCATCTCACAAGTAGTTCTACACTTACTAAAACAGGAAATTTCTTTCGAAGAACGAAATTAGATGAATTGCCACAGCTTTTGAACGTGATTAGCGGTGATATGAGTTTAGTCGGACCAAGACCTAACCTATTTAATCAAGAAGAACTGATTGAGCAGAGAACTAAGCACAAAGTTTATAGTGTGCGCCCTGGAATAACGGGCTTGGCTCAGATTAGAGCTATTGACATGTCTACCCCAAAATTGCTCGCAGAGACTGATGCTGAAATGATAAAGACACTTAATCTAGTGAATTACTTTAAATACCTATTTCTTACCTTAACAGGTAAAGGACAGGGTGACAGGATTTTAAAAAACTAAAGCTCGAATTCTTGAAAAACACAAACTTTGCAGTTATAGGCTTCGGCCACATAGGTCGCCGTCATGCTACCATTATAAATGGCTACCCCGGCTGCAGCTTGGTGGCGATAATAGAAACGGACCCGGCTGCCTTGAAACATGAATTGTACCCTGTCGGAATTCCAAGTTTCGCATCACTCGAAGACATGTATGCCGCCGGTATTACGCCCGATGTAGTGAACATTGCAACCCCCAATGGAACACATTGCAACTTAGCGGTCAAGGCCTTGAAGAACAAATCTCATGTGGTTATAGAAAAACCCATGGGCCTGAGTAAAGTGGAATGTGAAGAAGTGATTTTCACGGCACTTCAAATGTCAAGGCAGGTCTTTGTTGTTAAACAAAACCGGTACAGCCCGCCCTCCAAATGGCTTAAAGAGGTCGTGTCAAAAAAGACAATCGGGGAAACCTTAATGGTTCAGGTGAACTGCTATTGGAATAGGGATGATCGCTATTATAAGGCCGGCGGATGGAAAGGATCCAAAGACTTGGATGGAGGGACCTTGTTCACGCAGTTCAGCCATTTTATTGATATCATGTACTGGGTTTTTGGCGATATAAAAAACATTCACTCAACAATAAAGGACTTTACCCACCAAAACATGACGGAATTCGAAGATTCCGGTTTGGTTCAGTTTGAATTTGTGAACGGTGGTATTGGATGTCTCAACTTCTCTACGTCAGTGTGGGACACCAATATGGAAAGTTCCATAACCGTTGTCGGAACGAAGGGATCACTCAAGGTCGGTGGTCAATACATGAATGAAATTGAATACTGCCACATTGAAGACTATACAATACCGGAGTTGCCGCCTACCAATCCACCAAATGACTACGGTCCTTTTAAAGGCTCAGCAGCCAACCACCATTACGTGATTGAAAATGTGGTTAACACATTAAATGGAACGGATACCATCACTGCTAATGCTTTGGAAGGCATGAAAGTCGTGGATATCATTGAACGCATCTATGCGGCTACATAATATGCTAGTTTTTATACTGCATTTGAAACCACCCCACAAGGTGGTTTTTTGTTTTTATGGCGGGTTCCGGGTTAGCGAGTTTCGGGTTTCGGGAAATAGCAAAGAGCATGGGGCGAAGGGCAAAGAGCAAGGAGCAGAGGGCTGGGAGAAAGAGGCGTTAGTATTCTTCCTGGCTTTCTTCGAACTGATGTGAGTTTTGAATTATTTGAGTGCTCTCTTACTTGAATTTGGCGGCATCCTGTTCATCACGTTAATCACCTAAATCAGAGTTCTGACAATTAGGTGGTTTCGGGTTTCGAGTTGGCGAGTTTCGGGAAATGGCAGAGAGCAGGGAGCAGAGAGCAAAGAGCAGGGAGCATGGAGCGGAGGGCAGGGAGCGGAGGGTGGTTTCGGGTTAGCGAGTTTCGGGATGTCCTTGCCTGATTTTGGTAGAGAATGCGAAGTCAAAAGCTCACAGCAGCATTAAGAGGGTGACAATGCCTCAATCCATGGGCCATGGTCTATGGACTATGGTCACGCTTCGGAGCGGGGTTGAGGCGATGTTGAAAATACGTGGTAGATTTGAGGGGTTTATGCAGGTGGGTAAAGACATATACGAGTTGGCGATAGCGGCGGCTTTGGCGGGTGCTTCTGAGGTTATGGCCGTTTACCGGGATACCATAACGGTAGATTACAAAGCGGATAGGAGTCCGCTAACCGAGGCAGACCGGCGCGCGCATCAGGCTATTGTGGCTGGACTGGAGAAGACGGGTCTTCCGGTGTTAAGCGAGGAAGGGCGAGCGATTCCGTATGCGGAGCGGTGTACTTGGAAGCGTTTTTGGCTGGTAGATCCGCTGGATGGCACCAAAGAGTTTATTCAACGCAATGGCGAGTTTACCGTAAACATTGCACTGATAGAACTGGGTAAGCCGATTTGGGGTGTGGTCTATGCCCCGGTGCTGGAATCCCTTTATTGGGGTGGCCTAGAAGCAGGCGCCTACAAAGCTTTAGCTGTGTCTACAGACATGTCCACCCAACAACTTAAGGAGGCCGGCATACCCATCAAAGCAGTTGCCTCGGCCTCTCCCTATCGCGTTGTAGCGAGTAGGTCGCACCGCAGCGCAGAAACCGAAGCCTTTGTGAACTCCTTAAACGAAAAGTATGGCGAAGTAGCTTATTTATCCATGGGCTCATCGCTAAAAATATGCCTTGTAGCAGAGGGAAGCGCGCAGGTATATCCGCGTTTTGCGCCTACCATGGAGTGGGACACGGCTGCCGGCCATGCCATAGCCCTTGCCTCAGGATGTAGCATTACCCATCCGGAAACCCGTGAGGAATTGCGCTACAACAAGGAAGATCTCTTAAATCCCTGGTTTATTGTTCAAGCCCTTTGACAGACTTCGGATTAATATGGGTGCTTGGGGTGCTGCTATGCGTAGTGGTTTGCCTTTTAGTTGACCGCTGGAAACCCTCGTATGTATTCGGTTCAGGGGTGCTTGTACTCATGCTGAGCGGAAACTTGGATGTTTCGCTCTTTCTCAGTGGGTTCTCTAAAACCTCGGTTATCAGTTTATTCTTGCTGATTATTCTGACCTCGGCCATCAATAAGCACTTCAATGTTAGTGCCCTCTTTGACTACTTATTTCGTAAAGCGAAGTCGCCTAGAAGTTTTCTCTTACGGATGGGCTTCTCTGTGGCGGGTCTTTCATCTATTATGAACAATACGCCCATTGTGGCCATGATGATTCCGTATGTTTACCAATGGGGTAAGCGGCATGCGGTATCGCCTTCTCAACTCTTAATTCCCCTCTCATTTGCTACCATCTTAGGGGGAATGATTAGCGTGATAGGCACCTCAACCAATATGGTGCTTTTGGGATTGATCGAGTCGGAATCGCAAATCCTGCCGGGAATCCTGGATTTTGCCATTCCGGGCCTCTTGGTTACCCTTGCCGGGCTCCTGTATATTTCGCTTTTTGCCCAAAAGCTTTTGCCGGAGAACAAAGACGTGCTAGACAATGCCAAAGCGAACCTGAAGGAATACCTGATAGAAACGAAGTTACAAGCCGAATCATCGCTTTGCGGATTGTCGGTTGCCGATGCAGGCCTTCGCAACTTAGACGGCATTTTTTTAGTTGAAATACTGCGAGACGGCAGCATTTTGGCACCCGTGAGTTCAGAAGAAATCTTGCAAGGCGAAGACCGACTGATTTTTGCCGGTGAGCCGGATAAAGTGCTGGAACTGGTGCACGTGAAGAAAGGCTTGGTGCTGCCGGCCCAGGCCCAGCTATCAGGCAACTCACTCGCTATGAACTTGGTTGAAACCGTAATACCGGCTAACTCGCAGTTCATCGGTTCAAGCTTGAAGGAACTTGCCTTTCGCGAAAAATACGATGGAGCCGTGATTGCCGTGCACCGGAATGGCGAGAAGTTGCGGGGAAAAATTGGCGAAATCACCTTAGACAAAGGCGATGTGCTGCTGGTGTCTTCCGGTAAAAGCTTTGAACAGAAGATCAATGTGGGTAAGGACTTGTACCTGATTTCATCCATCAAAAAAGTGATTGAGCTGCCCACTGCGCAAAAGCGCCTCTTTTGGCTGTTGAGTCTTCTCATCTTTGCCCTGTGTGCTGCTGGCTTTTACCCCTTTATCCTCGCCTTGGTTTTGGAATTGGTTTTATGTTTCCTGTTTAAAATGAGCAGTTTTGAGCAAGCGAAGCAAAATATATCGCTCGACCTATTGATCATACTCGGCTCCTCTATCGGACTAAGCAATGCCTTGATTGAGTCGGGCGCTGCGCTTTGGATTAGCGATTGGATTCGTCCTATGGCCGCAGAGATGGGTTCTGATGCCGTGGTGGTTATGTTGTATGTGCTCACCTTAGTATTAACACAGTTTATCACGAATGTAGCGTCGCTGTCGGTTGTCTTTCCCATAGCCTTTGCCTTGTGTGAGTCGATGGGCATAGCGCAGATGCCTGTTTACATGGCCATTGCCTTTGGCGCATCGTGCAGCTTTATGAGTCCGGTAGGCTACCAAACCAATCTCATGGTTTACGGCGCCGGGAATTATAAATTTTCCGATTTTATCCGCTTCGGGCTACCTTTGACGCTGATTTATTCACTCATAGCCTTAGGCTGGATAGTATATCATTACCGATGAGCCAGGAACACCTCATAGTGCCACAGGCATACAAACTCAATCGAGCGTTTAGGGAAAAACGCAATGGGCATTTAGCAGCCACCTTGTGGTTTACCGGCTTATCGGGCTCCGGGAAATCGAGCCTGGCTAACCGCGTAGAGCAGTTACTCGCCGAGCAAGGCATAAGCACCTATGTTTTGGATGGCGATAATATCCGTGGAGGATTGAACCGCGATCTAGACTTTACAGACCAAGGCAGGGAGGAGAATATAAGGCGCATAGCGGAAGTAGCGAAGTTGATGAACGATGCCGGCCTGGTTGTGCTGACCGCTTTTATTTCGCCTTTCAAAGCCGACCGAAAGCAGGCGCGCACGATTTTGTCTGAAAGCTTATTTACCGAGGTGCATGTAGACTGTCCGCTAGATATTTGCGAAGCGAGAGATGTGAAAGGGCTATACAAGAAGGCTAGAAGAGGAGAGATAGCTCATTTTACGGGAATTGATTCTCCCTTTGAAATACCGGATAAGCCAGAGATTAAAGTGAGCACACACCTAACCGATTTGGAAGGCTGTGCTGTGCAGATACGAGATTATATTTTACCGAGACTTAAAGCGAATGATTAAGTATTCACTGAAACATTTAGAAGAATTAGAAGCGGAATCCATTTATGTTATTCGGGAGGTCTTTGCTCAGTTTGAAAATCCGGCGATTCTATTCAGTGGCGGAAAGGACTCGATTGTACTAACTCATCTCGCTAAAAAAGCATTTTGGCCCGCTAAGATTCCGTTTCCGCTGGTGCACATAGATACAGGACATAATTTTCCGGAGACGATTGCCTTTCGGGATGCCTTGGTGGACAATTTGGGCGTAAGGCTTGTGGTAGGTTCGGTACAAGAATCCATAGATCAAGGTAGAGTGCAAGAAGAGCAGGGCTTAAATGCTAGCCGAAACAGCTTGCAAACCACCACCTTATTGGACACCCTGGAGAAATATGCGTTTGATGCCGCTATGGGTGGAGCCCGCAGGGATGAAGAAAAAGCCAGAGCGAAAGAGCGGTTCTTCTCCCACAGAGATGACTTTGGCCAATGGAATCCGAAGCACCAACGTCCGGAGCTCTGGAATCTCTTTAACGGCAAAAAGAACATGGGAGAGCACTTCAGAGTATTTCCTATCAGTAACTGGACGGAGATGGATGTATGGCAATACATTTTGGCTGAGAAAATCGAATTGCCTTCGCTGTACTTTGCCCATGAGCGGGAGTTGATTGAGCGAAATGGGACCTTACTGGCAGTGAGTGAATACCTGAACATGCGTGGCGATGAAGTAAAATTTACCAAGACCGTGCGGTACAGAACCTGTGGCGATATGCCCATCACCGGGGCAGTAGAATCAACCGCCAGCACCGTGGAGGAGATTATTCAGGAGATTGCAGCCACCAGGCTTACAGAACGGGGTACGCGGGCAGACGATAAGCGCTCGGAGACCGCCATGGAAGACAGAAAAAAACAAGGCTATTTTTAAGGAGAGGAGACGATGCAAACAGAAGCTTATTTGGATATGGAACTCTTGCGGTTTACTACGGCAGGCAGTGTTGATGACGGGAAGAGCACGTTGATAGGCCGTTTACTCTTCGATTCCAAGTCGATTTTTGAAGACCAGCTGGAGGCCATAAAAGGGTCTAGCGAAAGGAAGGGACTGGAACATATTGATCTTTCCTTGTTGACGGATGGATTGAAAGATGAGCGGGAGCAAGGCATTACCATTGATGTAGCCTACCGCTATTTTGCTACTCCAAAGCGGAAATTCATCATTGCCGATACACCGGGACATATTCAGTACACACGGAATATGGTAACCGGGGCCTCAACCGCTAACCTTGCCCTGATATTGGTGGATGCTAGAAAGGGTGTTATAGAACAGACGTACCGACATAGCTTTATAGCGTCGCTTTTGCAGATTCCCCACCTGATTGTGTGTGTGAATAAGATGGACTTGGTGGACTATGATCAAGAGGTCTTTGATGGCATTGTTAAAACATACGAAGCATTTGCCGCGAAGATGGACGTTAAGGACATCCGGTTTATTCCTATATCAGCCTTGAAAGGGGATAACGTGGTGAATCGATCGGAGCACATGCCTTGGTATGATGGGTCTACCTTGTTGTATACCTTGGAGCATATTCACATCGGCAGCGATCAAAACCACTTAGACGCTAGGTTTCCGGTTCAAACGGTTATTCGTCCGCATTCCGACGCATTCCATGATTTTAGAGGTTATGCTGGAAGAGTGGCCGGAGGTGTTTTTAGAAAAGGGGAAGAAGTGATGGTCTTGCCAAGCGGTTTTCGAAGTAGGATTAAGTCGCTATACGTTGGCGATACAGAAAAGGAAGAAGTATTTCCGCCTATGTCGGTTACCATGACCTTGGAAGATGATATCGATATCAGTCGGGGTGATATGCTAGCAAAGGTGAACAATCAACCCGATGCGAAGCAGGATATTGAAGCCATGATTTGTTGGCTAAATGCTAAGCCCTTGAACCCTTCCGGAAAGTACATTTTAAGGCATACCACCAATGAAATGCGAGCGATGGTGAAGGAGATAGTTTATAAGCTGGATATACGCAGTTTGAGTCGTGTTGAAGGGGATACGAGCATCCAGATGAATGATATTTTCAGAGCTAAGCTGAGGACGACAAAACCTGTTTTGGCTGATAGCTACAGAACGAATAGGAATACAGGTAGTTTGATTTTAGTGGATGAGTCGACGAATGAAACCGTTGCTGCCGGGATGGTGATTTAGCTTATCTGTAGGGGTTGATTTCCGATTAGCCCTTGAAATGGCTGAGGGCGAAGAGCAGAGAGCTGGGAGCTGAAGGCGCGGGTGCTCTGCTGGGCTTTCTTCGGGATGGTGTAATTATGAGTT